>JAABUO010004080.1_pt1 | contig 17209 bp, 23 predicted proteins | sample 5559291 | NCBI WGS metagenome assembly JAABUO01 (sample SAMN10711878, study PRJNA513372) | rock metagenome | isolation source: Antarctica rocks | place: Antarctica: Victoria Land, Finger Mt sud | reverse complement strand
ACAGAAGAGGTGCACATGCTGTGGACCATACCACAAAAGCAGGATGGCTCACAACCCAGCACGCTGTAATTGTCTGCAGCAACATTGCAAGACAAATTGTATGCCCAGCGTTTGTCTTGCTGCCTTCTGTGACACATTAGGCAAAAGCTGATATGCAATGCAGAGGGTCATAATCTGTCCCTGTCATCAGTGATGTCAAAGGCTTTGAAGGGCAGAAGCATCAGGGCTATCAGCGAGGGCCTGCAGCAGTACAGGGGTAATAGAACACTGACCAGTGCTTCAGAAACTTAGACTCATAGAGACATCTGATGAAGCTGAACAGCAAGGTGGACTAGTGATTGTATAGGTGAATTGACATAATGCCCCTATGTTTTCACACTTGCATGAGTAGTGGTCAGGCTTGCTGCCTGATATGCCTGTTTGAAACAGTTTCGATTCCCCAGCCAAGCACTTGACAGGAAGATGACAATCATTTGTATACACTCCACAGACCGTGTAACAATATGGTCTAATTTGCGCATGTTGATAAGCTGCCATTTTGGAATAGCAACATTGAGTTCCATCCAAAGGATACGAGCAAGTCTGACCTAAAGTTGCCTTCAATACCGGAAACTTCCATGGCCTTAGTCATCATGCGGGTCAGCCGGAAGGGCACCTTCTCTGGAAACTTCTCACGGTTCATACTGGCCTGCAGATCACATCACACAATCAGCTATGTATGCTTTTGGTCGCTGAACATGTGATTTGTGCAAGTGTTAGGTATGGAACGTCCACTTGACAGCCCATTGGCGTCCAATACATGCAGCGCTAGAACATGCCATTCCAAATGGTTGTTGTCTATGAGCAAGCCCCAGGCACTCTGCAGATATCAACAGGCAGAAGCCATTCCATAAAGCATATGCCAGACTTGCGTCGCTAGCCATGAACAGCAATCAAGCAGCGAGACTTTCAAGCTATAGGAAGAACTTCCTGCTGAATGATTGCTGCCCCAGTTAGTCAGCCAGGCATGTACTGCCCAGAGAGGGGTTTGATGCTGTGCTCTCTTGTATCTGTACCTGTCGTATAGCTCATTTCAGGAGAAGAGGGGAACGGTGGCTTACCTCAAAGCAGTCACCGAAGTCAATGTGGAGCAGCTTGCCAGAGTAGCGGTCTAGCATGAGGTTGGAGGGGTGGCGGTCCCCCAACCCCAGCAGGTACCCCACCATGCTCATCACAGCTGTGCTGCGAGTGTACCCCGTTCTTCGCTCCAGCCACACTTCGCTGTTGCGGCTCTTCAGCCATAGCATCTTATGCAGGTCCTCGCCTGCAACAGCAGCAGCAGTCAGGTGCCGCAAAATGAGCATCACACATCCAAACTGGTCAAGGAGATCGGCAGGAGGCTCTGCCACTGACCTGAGGTGGAGTCTAAAGCATGCTCAAAGACCTCCACCTTCTGGATGACCATGAGGTGGTCGTAGTCCGGCGCCATACCCAGCATCATCCGGTGCTCCACGTTCAAGGGAATCTTGCGAGCATCTCGGTACTCCCTGCATGCAGGTAAGCTTTTTCTGTAACAAGCGCCAACTCAAATGAGTCAATGTTACCGTTACATATAGGTAAGCATGTCAGGGTAATTAGCACCTGCACAACATGGATTGTGTGCGGTCTGCACATGCATGCAAGCTATTTGGTGACAAGCGCCAGTCCAGCTGACCAGATGCTGATGCTGGTGGGCTGAGCTTTGTACAATTTCATTGCTTACTCACAACATGAGTGCTATGCATGTTGCACATGCAGGGTCAAGATGTCAGGACTTGCGATTGGTTGTGTGCGGCTGAACAGACGCATTTTGCAAAAGGTGCACGCAACAAATCTGCTGTCTGTGAAGATGGAGCAGGAATTCTGTCTTACCCTTCCTTGAAAATACATCAAATTGATTGTCAAGTTGGAGTTGAAAAGGTTGGGTTTTCCCCCAAAAAGCACCCCACCTGATGAGGGCATGCAATGTATCAGTGTTGGGGACCCAACCAATCAGACCCGAGTTGGGCGAGAGGGGTATGACAGCATATCGCGCGATGCTGAGATCCCTCTCAGCAGTGGTTCTGTCATTGGCCAGCATGCTGTTGACTAACCCAAACAGCTGCATCACTCGCTCATCCTGCCGTAGATCCTCGTGTCCCTACACACCACTTGCTGTCCTTAGTCTGGAGGTTTCCATGGTGAGAGATGTGTTTTGTGAGTTTGCATCAAACAGGCCTCAGCAGCCTGTTGCCTGTTACAGCGCGGTTCAGCCAGAATCTGTGTTGGCTAAACCACACTGACCAGTCAAGCAGCCCAAGCGCACTCGTGTCAGGCATTTCACGTCCAACACCAGCCAATTAGCTCTCTTGCATGTCTGTACACCAGGGTCATGACCCTCGTGTATGCAAGCAAAGCTATGTCCGAGTTGCATGAACATTCTGTTTGGACGTTTCACCAGACTCTCATATCTAGAAGAGTAATAGAGATAGAAAACACATGAAACCAGGAAAAACAGGCCTGACGTCCCATAGGTCTAGGCTTTTCTTCCCCTCTGGGCTATGGCCTATGGTCTTGCTTCCCGGGTGCCGTTTTCTATTGTCTCCTGACCTCTCTTGTGTGTAGAGGCAGCCAACAAGGCTTGTTGACAGCAAGACTACTCATGGTTGCCCTGCTAACAATGTTCTGAAGTTGCCGTTCATCAAGACACAAGCTCAGAACAGGTTGACATGCCAAGTTGCAGCTGTACATGTGTGGACTGCATGAATCCCTGACTTGAACACTGACAGACATCATACAGCCCTGCCCTATTCCATTGCAAGTTTCTGCAAAATAAAAACTTTAGACAACCAAAAACAATCAGAAAACCGCACATACTTTCTCTTCTTTGTACAAAGTATCCAAAAACAAACAGATAGACTGACCTTAAGCAGGAAGACATATACTGCATTGATCCCTGACTTGAACACTGACAGACGTCATACAGCCCTGCCCAATCCCATTGCATTGAGCCCTGACTTGAACACTGACAGACACCCCCTACAGCCCTGCCCAATGTACAGAGGAACCCACCTTAAGTAGGAAGACATATTCAGCACCGTCGCTGCCGTGTATGGTTAGCTTACGTGGCCGCTGCTTGCTGGTGATGACGTGCAGCTGGGGAGCAAAGGCTGCAATGGTCACCACAGGCTCCCCTGCAATGTATGTCCCTGGCACTGCCAGCTCCAAGCCCTGTATGGCACGTGCAAGACCCAAGTTGAGAGACACGCGAAGGGAGCGGGGCAACACCGTGACAGCCTTCAGCATGTGTGCAAAAGCTGCATTGGAGACCAAATCCGGCCCTGCTGCGTGTGTCCTCAGCGCTGCTGGCTTCTCATTCTACAGAGAGGGGCGGATCTGAATTCAGGGATTTTTGAAGGAATCTCGAAGGAGTTGCTGCCTGACACGCATGCTGAACAGCAGTCGGTCGGTCAGTCAGGAACTTTCCAATTGACCTAAAGGCAATAGTGCCGGACATAGATTGTCTGAAAACCGTTGAAATTGACAGAAGGGCTGAGCTGGGCTCTGACCAGGGCTGGATCCACATATTGCATCTCCAGGACGGTCAAGCATGCAGAAGAAGAAGAGGCAGCAGAAGCAGAAGCGAAAGCAGAAGAAGAAGCAGAAGAAGAAGAGCAAGAAGAAGAAGAAGGAAAGAAGAGGCAGTAGGGACAAGGGCTGACCTGCGCTCTGACCAGGGCTGGAGCCACGTACTGCACCTCCAGGACGGTCAAGCTGGGCAGCTGCTTGTTGATGCGCTTGAAGACGTGGTAGTAGAGGTCCCAGGCCTGGTGCAGCTCCGCCTCCTTGCGGCTGTGCCGGTACTTGTTGCACCACTCATATGCCTCTGACAGCTCACGCCCGTACGCCTGCACAAAGGAAAGCAACATCTGTGACTGTGATGATATGTATTGCACCACTTCGATGTCTTTATGCATGTAGGTCTGCAGAAACAACAGCGTGGAGCTGCAAGATGGTTTCAGCGCTGCATGGTGGTTTTAGTTCCAGGCATGCTGCAGCTCTGCCTGCCTGTGACTGTATCACAGTCAGTTGAGAGTGAGGCCCCTGTTTGCATGACATTGGCAACTGGGATCAGGAATTCCACTCAGAAGGCAGACTCACCTTGACAAAGGCAATCTCCTTGAGGGTGATGCCCCCATTGGCCTGCATCATCTCATGCAGGGGCATGAGAGTGCTGAGCATGGCCTCCACATTGGACTCCCCAAAGTATTGCCTGCTGGCTTCCTCCAGCGCTTCGTGCCACATCTCATGCCACAGAATTGCCATGCGAATCAGCTCCTGACTCACCTGCAGATGAAGGTGGTGAACTTTCACACAAAGCACGCAGAGACCATCAGCTTCATCGTACAACACATATAAAGTCGCCATGCTGGTGGTAAACTGGATCTGCATGGTGGACTGATCACACGCTCATCTGCTGCTTCTCTGCAGTGAGTCATGCTCGCACAGGTCACAACACACAGCAGCTGTGCGGAACAGCTCAGAGTGGCATGATTGCAGCCATGTGAAAGTCTGCAACCTGCAATCGCCCACAACATACAGACCAAACGAATGACACACATACTGTACAGAATACGTAGTCATTTCTTGTTGACAGAACATAGGCTGGCCGTCTATGCCTCCTGTCAAAAGCAGAGTGTGTTCATGCAAAGCATGCACAGTACCCACAATACATAGAATTCACAATGCACAATATCCACAATGCTCCAGGCTGCAGTCCACCCTGTGGTAGACTGGGCACCACAGGATGGTGACAAGCGCTGATCAGCAGGCAAGTTTGAGGCAGGGATGGCGATGCAATGGAATGTTTCAAGCTTCCACACTGAGACGGCGGTGAGATGTCACAAATACTCACTGCTGCTGTTGCGCGCCTCTCAGCAGCAGAGTGGGCTTACCAGCTGTGCCTGCTCTACAAGAGTTGCGCTGTGTTGGCGCACAGCATCCACCACGCTCATGGCTGCTGCTCGCCTGAAGCTTGACTGGGACTTGCAAGCCACCAGGAGGGGGTACATGAGGGCCTGGGGGTGGTGCTTGCCAATGCGCACCAGCAGGTTGTGTATCAGCCGCCTCACAGGCTGCACTGTTGTGTGGATGCGAGCTATCACCTGCACCACAGGCGTCAGCTGAGCGTCACTGCATGCTCTTGCTTGCAGTCAGAGCTAGTGCCATGCAGGCTGGAGGGAGTGCAAAGGGCTCAGTTTAGCGCAGTGGTCAGGACTAAGGGTAACCAGTGTACATATGAAGGGTTGGAAAGACCCTTGCTGGTGCATGTCAGCAGGTCCAGGATTCTGGCGTCATGCTGGCGTCGCTGTTGCGTGGATGTGTTGTATACCCTGAAGCAAAGGTGTCAGCGTACGTCAGTGCCAGTATCAAGAGGCACATGACCTGAGCCCTCTTGTAGAGCAGATGGTGGCAGCTGAAGCAAAAGTTACAGCTTACGTCCGTGTCAGGATTGACAGACACGTGACCTAAGCCCTCGTGTAGAGCAGATGTGACAAAGAATTGCTGCCAATCTTTGTCTACAAGATGGGCACCTGACTGCATTTCCCTGTCAGTAACCTCAGGAAGCGGTCTATCTGAGCAGATGACAACTATCAAAAGTCTTGAGGCAAACGCAACCAGCCCGACCTGCAGAGCTGCAGCTCACATTGGTGACGCCTTGTCACATGATGACATAAGTTTCAGCTTGAGGTGTGCATCATCCAGCTCAAAGCAGACGTGAATTGTGCTTAGGTTTAGGGTGCAGCTTGTGGTGAGCTGCAGCCAGGAGCATTCTGAATCAACCAATCGATCAGTCAATCAATCAGTTGATCACTCAGTCAGTCAATGAATGAACCAATTTCTCAACCAACCAATCAATCCACCAATTAATCAATCCTGGCCAGCAAGGCATCAAACAAACAAGACCTGCGTCTCCTTGCAGAGTGTTACAGCCACAGTGCATCAACTTCACAGCTGACTTGCAGCCCAAACCCTAAGCCTAAATCCTAAACCCTGAACCCAGTGGCTTCAACTGTGCACCAACAAAGATTGAAGGGGTTTGCTTGAAGAAATGAATGCTACCCAGGTCTTGACGCCAACACCATCACTTGTGGCAGAGCCAGAAGTGTGCAGTAATGCCCTGTTGCATGCCTTGTTGCATGATGAGCATGTGATTCACACTTTCTGCTGTGCTGCAACAAGGGCAAGGGAATTCACATGAGGAATGCACACTTTCAGCTGTCTAGCAGCAAGGCCAAGGGAATTCATTTTAGGAATGCACAATTTGCGCTGTACAGCAACAAGGCCAATGAGAATAACTTCTTTGCGAGGACAGAAGGGACCCTCAGAAGAGGACATGCAGTCAGCAACAGCAACAGCAACAGCAACAGCAACAGCAACAGCAACAATACTAACGATAATGAATATGAATAATACTATTATTAATCATAACAATGACAATAAGATAGAAGATTCACCTGAGGAATGACAACGAGCCAGGTGTCGATGGAGACATGGCCGAAGCCTTCCTGCAGAGCAGCTTCAACATCCGGGGCGCTGCCATGGTTGAACCACAGGGTCAGCAGGCGCAGTATGTCCTGCAGGGCTGCTCCAGGGTGCGTCTCACCTGCAAACAGGACATGACTGGTGAGGCCAACAGGATGTGACCTGTGAGGCTGAGCGTACACATCACATTGACTCAGCAGAGGAGGGCACGAGTGAGATGTTGCTGACCTGAGGCTTGCCCCAGAGCTACAGATCTGAAGAAGCCCAGAACAGCCGGAGCCACGTGTCGCTGGGCCGCATGCACATCAAACTTGGCATAGTGCTCCATGGCCTGCATGCCACAACCAAGAAACAGTCAGCAGACAGCGACGACCACAATGCATGCACATCAAAATTGGTACTCTGCCCTACACGACCAACAATCAGTCAGCAGTTCAGGATGACCACAATGCATGCACGTTAGACGGTACGACGCTCCATGGCCTGCATGCCACACAGTTGGCAGAACATGTTGACTGCAATGCATGCACATCAAACTAGGCACAGTGCTCCAAGACCTGCACGCCAGAACCAGCAAATATTCAGCAGGTTGCAACAACCACAGTGCATGCACATCAAGCTTGGCGCGACGCTCCATGGCCTGCATGCCCCAACTCTAGACCCTAAACCGCCAGTTTATGCTTCTATGACGACTGCGATGCGTGCATGTCAAACCTGCACAGTGGACCATTGACTGCATCATGCAAAGCAGCATGTTGACCGCTGATAGCTCTCTGGGATACTGAAACCTCACTTCAATAGATGCCCGTTTCACAGTGCAACTCTCTACTCAGAATCGCTTGGGGACTACGTTCAGGTGTTTCTACATCAGGCATGGGCTGCAGCAGGGTTGTTGCTGACAGCCTCCTTTGCCTAATGACAAGGCTGCAGTTACATGCTTCAGAAAGGCAGTGCCTAGTTGTAACCCAGTGCTGTACATATGTTAATGCGCGGCATGTGTAGCATGTAGGGCTGATACACGCTTGGTGAAGCAACTTTGGCCCGACGCAGAATGTGGCCTTAAGCTTCAGGCAACACCAGCTGACAGTCCTGAACAGGACCTCCATGTATACAGGCCCAAACCTGTGTAGTCAAGCTACCACAGACTTAGCAGATGTGAATCTTGCACCTAGATTGCAAGCTTGTGAAGCTGAGCTTGAAAGCGAGAGCCTGGTTTTGAGCTGTGCGTTCTTTGCAATTTTGCAGCGACGCTGAGACGTGAAAGTGCCAACCCAGAAACTCAGCCCTACCTGGACGTTGAACAGGGCCCAGCGACGCTGAGACGTAAAAGTGCCAACCCAGAAACTCCGCCCTACCTGGACGTTGAACAGGGCCCAGTTGTGCCAAGCTTTGGCCCAGCCCTGGGCAGCCTCTGTTGCATACTGCAAGCTGCCCAGCACATCCCCAATTGTCTCCTCACTCAGCTCCTGCATGCACAGCCCTCATTGTAACCCTGTGTGCTGAAGACCACGTATAGCAACCTGTGAAGCAGATGCTGTGGCTGACGCTGGATTCTCGGTGTCTGCTGGAACAGATGATCAAATGTATGCAAGGCTCAAACAAGGAAAGCATGCACTGACGTGTCCTGACGCTGTGATTCATGTGATCTTGAATGCACCTGTGTGTCATAGGCGTTGTTCATTTTCATCCCACTGACAAGGACTGAACATCATGAGGTGACTCAGGGCGTGCCAACAAGTTTGCTTGACCAAGCAGCTCATGACTGTGTTTGCATTGCTATGATGGCGACAGCTGCAAACAGGCTGATAGCCCAAGCAAAAGGCACAAACCTCGGTGATTGTCCATCTCCAGATTCCCATGCGCATGTGCACCCGGGCAATGAGGGGAGCCTTGTGCATTTCAGCTGTGGGGCGCGCCAGCAGCCCTGTCTGAGCCCCCCCAATGGCTGGGGCCGGGAGGGATGGGCGAGGGGTTGGGTCATGAGCATGAGCTGAGACCTCCTCAGCAAGACTCTCTAATCTGCATGCATTCCTTGCAGCAGTGGTGCCTCAACATTGTCAGCTTTGCCAATGGGCTATCAAGCTTTGCGCCTTGGCAGGGATAAGGAAGGGACATGGGGAGGGGGTGGGGGGGGGAGACAAAGGAAGGGGGTGGGGGGGGAGGCAAAGGGAGGGGTTGGAGCAATCATGTGATGCTTGAGAATGCTCACGTGGGGATATGGGCCTTCCTCCTTGCAACACTGTGATGCCACTTCTTCTGTCTGGAATGACACGCCAGCTTGGCCATGTCAGACTTTGGAAAAAGAGCAACAACAGCCTTCAGGAAACAGCGGCATGAAGGGCAAACGCATTGGGTCCCTTCAAACAAGAACACTTGGATCTGCAGGTGCAGTAATGCGGCCAAGAAGCAGCAGAATATGCTAGTGGTGTGTCTGCAGGTCAAGGCAGACCAGTTTAAGGTTTTGTACACTTTCATACACAGGCAATGTGATTTCAGGTTATGTGTACACTGTCATGTGAAGGCAACGTGAGCCCTGATGCTCAAAGCCAACAGCAACCAGGTAAGAGTGCATTGGCCAAAGCAGAAGGCGTGCCTGTGCAGGGCATCTTTGCGGTCTTTGGTAGCCCACAGATGCTTGAGGTAGCCAAACATGACATGCGGCGCCCCACTGCCGGCCCCATACCCTGCCTGGTGGGGTGAGGTTATGGTCAGGGGGTCAAACCCAAGCAGCTCATGTAGGTTGCGTCTGCTTTGTCTGCACAGCATGCATGGCCTAAACTTGCAAATGTCACATTGCTGCATGCTGCCGTTCAGCGCATAAGCAGGTGCCAGCATCTACAAGAAAGCTGACAGCCGCACCTTGGCTTATGTAAATGCAAACGAGGGCAAAAGATGTCATGGAGTCATGCTGTCTCCATAGAGCAGGCTCTGGAAGACAAGTTGAACAGACAGCCCAGCCCAGCACAGCACAGCACAGCACAGCACAGCACAGCACAGCACAGCACAGCACAGCACAGCACAGCACAGCACAGCACAGCGCTCCCACCTGACCCGTCCAGACTTTCTGCACAGCGAAGCAAATTTCAGCCATGTGTGGGTGTCCTCAGCCATTGGCAGCACCAGCGTACGGACAGACAGCAGAGCCTGCCACACCTCCACATTCCTCTGGACGCCCTTCAGTCTGCCTCGCCACATCTCACAGATCTGGACTCTATGCAACTCAGCTGCTGCTGGGTCGCCGTTACACAGAGTGAGGGCGTTGCTGAACCCTATCACCTCTTCCAGCTCTGTCAGCTGTTGGACCCTGACCATATCACCGTAGGCTCGCTCATAGCTCTCTCCTACCAAGGCGGCTAGCTCCACACCAAGCAGCTCTCTGGCCCTTTCCACATTTACTGCAGGCAGGTGTGTGCAATGCTTGCCGGGTGTTGTTGAATAAGGAAAACGAGAGGTCTAGCATATCCTGAAAGCTTAGGACGAATTCTCTTCAGCATTCTCTGCCTTGTAATTTTCACAACATCTCGGGCAGGCAACAAATTCTCAGCAGCAGGGAAGAAAGGCAAGCAGGCATTGAGCACCTTTGGCAGTGCTCCATTGCTTGTTCTGAACCTCCAAGACGGCTGTCAAGAAGGCTCCGGCTGAGGAATCTGGCGTCTGCCTGTTGTTCATGATGTCCACATACCTGCAGCACACACACATTCTGTGACAGACCCTGCAACATATGCTTTCTGGTACAGACACAGCTTCCCTGGTTAGGATGGAGGCACAACACATGGCCAATGGGATCAACTAGTCCCTAGCGATGCAATTCGAGCCAAGCAGGCTTCAGCTCTAGCATGCAGTCACATGCTGTGTCCCCAGGTCTCAAAAAGCTTCGCTTGAGGGGTCCTGTATGTTGTCTCAACCCTTTTGACTTCACACAAACCCTTTGACTTTCATATGAGGTTCCCGAGCAGTACATGCGCAAATACAGAGTTGTACACATCCTTCAGCAACTACTGAGCCTGCTAAATCATCCCAGGCGCTACAGGAAGCTACTCAGGACTGTAAATACTGAACTGTAGGCAAAGAAACATACTCAGTGAATGAACAGACGAAATATCCCAGGCGCCCGTCCCAGGCCAGTAGTCCAGGCACTACACAGGTACAGGGCAAGCTTGTGCCTATGCACATGATCAAGCTCCATCTTGCATACAGAAAACATTGTGGCCAAACACCTTCAAGCAAGTGTGCTCACCCTGCCATTTCATCCCAGGCGCCCATGTGCCAGGCAGCATGGGCAGCAATGGGGGCCATCTCCCTCTTCACATGGGGCTCAACTCGCCGCCACTCAGCTCGGCACTCCTGACTCAGCACCTCCCACTCAGCCAATGCTCCGAGGCATCTGCAAAAGCAAGGGACCATGCTTAGTTGCCTATTTCAGATCATGGCAAATCTGATAGATACTGCGGATCATGGCAATTCTGAGAGAAACTGTCAGATAACAGCAAGTCTGAGAGATAGAGTCAGGTCACGGCGATTCTGAGAGACATTGTATGGCAGCACCACAGCAATTCCTACAGATAGGTCAACGCTGAGAATGGAGTTGCTGTCTCATGGAGCACTTGCCAGGAGATAGAGTGTGCAGAGATATGCGTGCTGTGAAACAGCCCAGGGCTCCTGTGGAACAGCCTAGGGCTCAGGTCAAGATACAGAAGGCAGTGCAAGGGCCCTTGCAAACCCTTGATGACATGCACACACACTCACTGGGGCAATTAGTAGCCATGGGGGCTTTGACAGGCAGACAAGTCAATGGGACAGACAATCAGTCCGACAGACAGACCACAGGCAACCCAGGCGGCAAGGTTGGCAGGAAAGCCCACTTGGGGCTATGGACAGACGGATGGACAGGGAGCAACACAAACAGACAGGCAGACAGATAGGCAGGCAGGCAGGCAGGCAGACAGACAGACAGACAGACAGACAGACAGACAGACAGACAGACAGACAGACAGACAGACAGACAGACAGACAGACAATCAAAGGTGGCAATAGCTACCCTTGGTACTCAGCTAATGCACAGAGAGACGCACAAACAGAGAGACACAGACAAACAGACAGACAGACAGATACGAGACCCACCTGAGACGACCCAGGGCAGCTTCAAGGTTGGCGGGGGAGCCAAGGGGGCTCTCCTGGTACTTGCGGTTGTAAGCCTCCAGAGCCTCATCCCACCTGTTCAGCTTCTCGTACCAGCTTTCCTGCATCCAACCCAGTCATCACCAGACTGGATCAAGCGCTCAGCACAGGCTGTTCTAAACTGCTCCTATGTGAAAACAGCCGATGCTACACAGCTCTTGACAGGCAATAGAGATGCTGAGCTCTTCAGGTCCAGAATAACGACGTGTGTTGACCTGCTGACTAAACTGAGGCTGGATCTGTTGGTGTGGCTTCAGCACACACTCCAGTGATTCAGGTACAGACATCTTGAGCACAGAGGTGTCTGGATATCCACTAAAGCTGCATCCACACTTTCAGCGCTAAGCAAAGCTTTTGAAATGCAAGTGAGGTTCAGCCAGGAATGCTGCCTGCTTCAGCAGCATGAAAGGCTGAAAACAGATGTTGTGGTTTGTTCACACGGTGCCCAGCCATGAGAGGCACGGATCCCAGAAGCAGCCACCAGACTACATACCAATCAACAGCTGTGCGCATCAGGTCTGCAGCGCACTATGCGACCCATGTGCAGAATTCAATGAGCCAGAGTGAGGATGACAATACGTTTGTCAGGCTGATTGTGAAGCGACGCCCATGCGAGCTGTGTTCTGAGAGGTTGCAGGATGCCGTGAGCTCTATGTGAAGGTGTGGCTGAGCCAAGTTGTGAGGAGTCCAATAGCAGCTTCACACCAAGCTCCACTCAAAGCTGCAGGAGAGTGTGTGATATAGGTTTTGATCTTGCCTTGAGTTCCATGTGAAGGTGTTGATAAAGGAGTGAGGAGCTTGATAGCAGGTTCAGACCCAGTCAGACTCAACGGTGTCTGAAGTACTCACCACTGGTCCTCACCTCACCTTGAGTTCCATGTGAAGGTGTTGCTGAGCCAGAGTGAGGATCTCAACAGCAGCTTGAGACCCAGGCAAAACTCAACGCTGTCAGAGTTGTTCTCACTCTTTACCTTGATTTCCATGTGAAGGAGTTGCTGAGCCAAAGCGAGGATCCCAACAGCGGCTTCAGACCAGGGCAGACTCAGCGCTGTCTGAAGTGTTCTAAACCTTTCCTTGAGTTCCATGCAAAGGTATTGCTGAGCCAAAGCAGTGAGGATGTGAGGACATCAAAGTGAGAATGCTGACAGCAGCTTCAGACCAGGGCAGACTCCATGTTTACAAGAGGCCCTAACCTTACCTTGAGTTCCATGTGAAGGTGTTGCTGAGCCAAAGTGAGGATGCCGACAGCAGCTTCAGGCTGGCGCAGGTGGTTGTTGATGCTGATGAGGGCCTCCACTGCCGTCTCTGGGCTGCTCTGGTACTCATGCTCCTTGTAATGCAGCGCCTTGGCAAACGCGTGGCACTTCTCTGCTAGAGCACCCAGCGTCCTGCAGGTTGACAAGATATAGTCACCAAGGCTGTGGAATGTATCCTGTCATGCTGTCTAAGAAGATTCAGTTCTGTCAGCGTAAGGGCAACAGACGCCCTGGTCATACTCCAGCAGTAGTTGGCATGAACTTGTTCAATCTGATTTAGACATTGTCAACACACGTTGTTACTGGTACGCTGACTACCATAGCAGGACTTCATACAAGGAGCTGCTCAGGGCTGTAGGTGCTTGACTGGCTCTACGGGAAGGCACATGTTTGCAGAATGAATAGACGAGTGATGTGCTAGTCAGTACTGCTGCTATCGCACAAAACAAGCAGCTTGCCTGCTGTCAGCAAAACACAAAAGGGCACAGACAGCAAAAATGCTAAACATGCCAGCAACCAAACCTGGCTGATCACCAAGGGGCAGTTCCTTCTCATTAAGCTCCATAGACTCAGCCAGCTGCAGCCGTGTTTTGAAAATCATGACAAGGAAGGGCAAGGGCACAAGACTGGCTCCAGAAAGCATGCACACCAGGCCAGCAGCAAGACTGGCAACATTTTCAAGCGCAAGGCTTTTTTGGGGAACACCACCATACCTTGGCCAGGTCAAACAGCATGGTGACAAGTCTTAGGGGCAACAGTACACAAATCTGCACCATCCCCAACACAGATGTGCTCCATCCCCAACACGAACATACAACATCTCCAAGACAAACGTGCACCATCTCCAAGACGAATGTGCACCATCCCCAACACGGATGTGCACCATCCCCAACATGGGTGTGCAGTATTCCTGCCACAGATGTGCACCATCCCCAACACAAAGCTGACTGTCCAGACAGCAGCAAGACTTGCCTGGTGTCCAACGGAAGCTTCTTCTCGTTGTGTTCCATGAACTCAGCCAGGTTGAGCAGCGTGGTAACAATCTCTGCGGGGATGGAGGGCGAGGCCAGGGCTGCCTCCAGGGACCGCACCAAAGCCTCCCTCATGGGCTCTTCCAGCTCTGCCCAGCAGGACACAAAGCCGGCGGCAAACAGCTCCCTTGCCATGCTGGGCTGAACCTGTGACAGAGCCCCGGGGTGGACCCCTCTAAGGGTGTTCCAGACTGTGCGTGTGTAAATGTGATGCGTAGACAAAACTGCAATTTGATAACCTCCAGCAGTTCAAGTTATTAGAGGCATGCAGTTCAGTCCACCATCTCATCAGCCAGATGAGAGGCATGTGCAGACCATACCAAGTTGCGTCCACTGAGGCGGCTTATGGTGGCCTTATGGCGCGTTGTGTCTGCACGGTGACTTGGCTCATGACCCAGCCAAACCAACACCACAGCTGCAGACTCAAAGCACCTGTCCTGGAGTAAATGGCTCGCTGCAGTGGCTTTGGCTTTCAGGGATGTTGCGGCAACATACAATTTGAGCGGAGGATGTGTGTAGTTTGCAATGAGACACCTGAGCGAGGAGGTGGGTAGCTCTGAGAGCATGGCTGGGCGACTCCTTGAGCAGCTCCACAGCAAAGTGGCGCATCCACTCGGCCCAGTCCTCTTTGGTGCTGCGCTGGCTGGACTCCCAGGCTCGCCTCAGGGCCTGATCATTCACTGCCAGCTGCTGCACGCTACCCCCAACTGCACGACACATTGCTGATATCAGCGCTGAGATGCAAAGTTATGCAGTGTTGGAGTGACATGAAAACCTGTCGGCTGCAATCCCAGCCTTGGCTTGGTGCTTTAGTGCCTGATCTTTTACTGCCAGCTGCTGCACACTGCCCTCAACTGCGTGAAACATTGCTGATATCAGTGCTGAGATGTGCAGTTTTACGGTGTTGAATTGACATGAATCTGCTGGCTGCAATGCCAGCCTTGTTTTGGTGCCTGATTGAACTGCACAACACATTGCTGATATCAGCACTGAGATGTGCAATCATGCGGTGTTGGATTGACATGAAAACCTGTTGGCTGCAATCCCAGCCTTGTCTTGGTGCTTTAGTGCCTGATTGTTCACTGCCAGCTGCTGCACTCTGCCCCCAACTGCACGACACATTGCTGATATCAGTGCTGAGATATGCAGTTTTGGAGTGTTGAAATGACATGAAAACCTTCCCAGGCTTGTCGTGGATGCCGAAACGGTCTGGGCCAGCTGCTGCACGCTGATCCAAGCTGCATGACAATGCAGAGTTTGACATTGTTGCACGTACAGGATGCTCTCTGCCATGATAAACACAGTCAGAGAGACAGTGTTGTAGACTGGGGCTGCAGGCCCAGACAAGCCTCAGTGTTTGACCAGTGTCTGCCAGCTGCTGCATACTAATCCCAGCTGCATGACTACGCAGAGCTTGACATCAATGAAAACACAGGATACTCTCTGCTGTAACAACAGCATTCAGAGTTGCAGTCTTGAAGTGACATGAGAACCTATTGGCTGCAATCTCAGACAGGCCTTAGTGCTTGAATGCTCTCGCCAGCTGCTACACGCTGCCTCCAGCTGCGTGACAACACATTTGAGACACACAGTCAATGCACCACATATGCCCGGGCTCAACTAGTCAGTTGTCGGCTGAAGGTGATATCCTATGACACTGCATACACGGAGGACTTGACTTCATTCTCAGACCCATCTTATAGCCTGGCCAGTCTCCTGGGCAGCCCGGAAAATTACTTGGCTTGTCATTAAAGTAACGCCGGAAGGTTTAGTCTTTTTTTTCTTTTTCTTTTCTTTTCTAGCCTGGCCAGTCACTGTCAACTGCTGCCTATCTGCACTGCTGTGACTGCATTGAAACTGCCTAAACTGTTGCCGCTCCTGAGCTGCTGCTGCAGGATCTCTTATCGGATCAGCTGCCAACACAGGTCAGCCAGTTTCTACCAGGCGTTTGCAGACAGACAGGGACCTGCCTGAAGCATCAGCCAGCAAAGTGAGGGCAACAGGGCTGCCGTATTCCAGGGTTGGCATTAATTCTTCCCCCCGTCTATTACAAAGGATTTAGTTATGTGGCGTTGATGACCAACAGCGCCTTTTGCACTTGAATTGGGTGCTTGTTCTAGAAGTGAGGAGTTCAACCACATTCTGCAAAGCACGCATGCAAGAGGATTGCTCACCTGATGCATCCGGCAGGGGAGTGAGGGCTGCAGGATTGTCATGCTCCAAGCTCAGGTTGAGCTCCTCCAGTGCTGCTAGAGTGGGCTCCCAATCATCACTGCTGCTCATGCAGGGCGGGGCTGCCTTGACCAGCTTCACTGCCAGCTGACTGAACTGGTCATGCGCAATCCTGTGCTTCACCATGATCTGCAACCACACACGTAGGTTACACAGAGAGCGACTCAGAATCGTACACATTTGACCCTGAGGATAGCCACATATACAATGAATGCATGATGATCAGAGGTGAGCCTCATATGTATGCATGTGACCTTGATCCATGGATGCTGGCAGACCATGACGGGCTACTCTCATTAGCCTGCATGCAGAGAGAGCTGATGCATTCCACAAGGAGGAAGCCACATCTGAGAGATTTTAAGAGGTATATTTGGAAATGCAGTGCAGTAGAGGTGAGCTTCATACGTGTGAGACCTTTGGTCGTGTAGGGCTGCCATGACAAACATGAACTCAATGACAGCTAAGACCTCTCATCAGCAGGAAGCCTGACTTCAGGAGAAGTCAAGGGGTACACTCAGCCTACAGACGCAGGGACACTGGTCAGACAATCAGGCCTCAGCCACAAGCTCAGCAGACTGTCAATCCATACCAAGAGCCCCAACATTGAAACCCTGAACCCTAAACCCTCAACCCAGCACATCATTGACCCATACCAACAATATGTACTGTGCAGGGTCAGCAGCGCTGTCCAACATACCTTACGAACAGTCGGGGCAAAGATAGGGAAATCAGGGCCCAGGGCCAGAGCCAAGGAGCAGATGGTGTCCAGGGCGTCAGTGCGAAGCTCATCCACGCCGCCGTCCAGAACTCGAAGAAGAGGATGAAGGATGTTGGAGCTGTAGCCTGCCAGGTGCATGCGTGGCAGCAGGCGGCGGCAGCTCACCAGCGCTGCCCTTCGGATCTCCACTGGCGAGCCAGCTACTCCTGGACCTGCAAGGCCACTTACAACATCATGCAAAAGTTCACAAG
>JAABUO010004078.1_pt1 | contig 17215 bp, 11 predicted proteins | sample 5559291 | NCBI WGS metagenome assembly JAABUO01 (sample SAMN10711878, study PRJNA513372) | rock metagenome | isolation source: Antarctica rocks | place: Antarctica: Victoria Land, Finger Mt sud | reverse complement strand
ACATCCTAATCGAGTAGTTCCTTGCATTACTTCCATTGACATCCTAATCGAGTAGCTCGTTCCGTTACTTCCTTTGTTCGTACAAGTGGGGCCGTAACATCAGGACACCCGCGAGCGAGATGAGCCTGGACGACCAGCAACATGTGGTCTGGTTGCTGGATTACGTCGCAGGGAATATCCGCTCCCTGGTGAATGCGATTGAGAGAACAGGATTCTCCGTGCGGTGGATCAGGAGCCCGCAGGATCTGCAAAAGGCAGGCAGGGTGATCTTCCCTGGCGTAGGACACTTCCAGCATTGCTTGGCTGGGTTGGAGGAGGGCGGATATGTCGAGCCATTGAAGCGCTACATTGCAAGCGGCAAGCCCTTCATGGGCATCTGTGTAGGTATGCAAGCCCTGTTTGAAGGGAGTGACGAATCCCTCCACCAATCTGGACTCGGTCTTGTCAAAGGCAGGCTGGCCAGGTTCCACGAGAAGACTAAGAGCGTCCCTCAAATAGGGTGGAATAGTGCGTCCATCGTGTCGGGCGAGTCGGTCTACGGTCTTCGCAGACATAGCAAGTATTACTATGTGCATTCCTACGCTGCCCCATACCGGAGGGAAGACTGGCCTGGGTGGTATGTGGCCACAACGACATACGGCGACGAGGAGTACATTGGTGCTATTGCAAAGCAAAATATCCTGGCGACCCAGTTCCATCCGGAGAAGAGCGGAGTGGCTGGCCTGCGTGTGCTGGAGGCCTTCCTGAATGATAAGTTCCTTGCCGCGGAGACAGGTCAGGCCCTTGCCCTTCCCACAGGACTCACCAAGCGCGTCATTGCGTGCCTGGATGTGCGATCCAACGACCAAGGAGACCTTGTCGTCACAAAGGGCGACCAGTACGATGTCCGTGACAAAGATGGGGTGCGCAATCTCGGGAAACCCGTGGAGTTGGCGAAAAGGTATTATGCTGGAGGAGCAGACGAGATTACCTTTCTCAACATCACCTCCTTCCGAAACAACGCCCTCAAGGACACGCCTATGCTGGAGGTGCTCCGTCTGACGAGCAAGCAGGTCTTTGTTCCGTTGACAATCGGTGGCGGGATCCGCGACGTGATCGATCCCGACGGGACAAAGTACACTGCGCTCGAAGTCGCCAGGGAGTACTTTGCGAGTGGGGCGGATAAGGTGAGTATTGGGAGTGATGCTGTCATGGCAGCAGAGGAGTACGGCGCCAACGGCGAGACACTGACGGGAAAGACGGCCATCGAATCCATTGCCCGTGCGTATGGGAGCCAGGCAGTCGTGGTGTCGGTGGATCCAAAGAGAGTCTATGTGGCGGACCCAGAAGATACGCCGCACCACACGCTGCGTACGGAGCTGCTTGGTCCCCATGGAGAGAACTACTGCTGGTACCAGTGCACTGTCTCTGGTGGACGTGCTGCACGGGATCTGGATGTTCACCAGCTTGTGACCGCAGTGGCAGCCATGGGCGCAGGAGAGATCCTGCTCAACTGCATTGACCGGGATGGTGCAAAGTCGGGGTTCGACTTGGAACTCATCCGTGACGTCAAGCACAGTGTCAGCATCCCGGTCATTGCCTCGAGCGGCGCCGGCAGTCCCGAGCACTTTGCGCAGGTATTTCGAGAGACCCCGGTGGATGCAGCTCTGGGTGCCGGCATGTTTCATCGTGGCGAGTACAGCGTGTGGGACGTGAAGAGCCATCTGCTCAAGGAGGGCATCCTTGTGCGTGACGAACGAGTGGAGGAGGAATCCATTTAGAGATCTTTGTACATGTAAATATGATCCATCCCCTCCTCGTCCCAGGAGGCCCGCGTCTCATCGTGCGTGTAGCCCAAACGCATGTAGAACTTATTGAGGTAGGTCTGCGCATGCAGTGCCAGACGAGGCCATCCATGCTCGCGACACACGCCCTCTGCATACCGCATCATCTCCTCCGCCAGGCCTCGGTTCCGCTGGGGCAAGGACACGGCCAGTCTGCCCAGTTTGGCGTCTATGGCCCCGGCAGGACGCAGAATGCGAAAGACGCCGTGAGCGTGTCCGTCCTCGTACAGGACGTAATGCAGCGCCGAGGGATCGTCTGCGTCGCGTTCATTCTCCACCGGCACATGCTGCTCCTCACAAAATACTTCCAAGCGAAGGCGCAATGCATCGTGCGTGAATGCAGGCGACGTGTACGCGACCTGTTTGATCTCACGCATGAATCTCACTTTCCATTATAGATTATGAACAGGATCCACCTTAGGACGCCAGTATGCTATCTAGTATTTCTGCGAGTTCCACCCGATCGCCGTGTGATGCTTCTTTCTCCTTGGCCCCGCGTGCTGCTCGTTGCGGCGGCGGTGCCATGTCCGTCGCGCTCTGCGCTTCGTCGCGGTCCTGTGCGGAATGCAATAGCGAGTCCCAGAGCCGCATCAGTGCCACACTGCCCTCCACAAGCACGTGCGGGGAGATGTACAGTGCAGTGCTAAAGTCCCACGTCCCCATAGATTCACGTTCATGGTCAAGACTTGCCTTCTCCTGTTGTCCATGAACGACACGTGCCTTGGGTAGCAGTTCTTCCAACACCGTCTTCAAATGGGTCTCTAGGCCGAGGAGGAGGAGTGGACGCACGCCCGGCGCGATGCCATTGACGATCCCGTTCTGGATAGCAATGCCCAGCATCCTATCCTGCAGGGCATCGTCTTCCGGGAGAGAGTGCGTAGAGGTGGCGAGCGGTGCATGATACCCCTGAAGAATCGTCTGTGCATAGTCTGGTGTTAGCAGGGAGGGAGGTAAAGAACGCACTAGTGACTTTGTCCTTGACAATCGGTATTCGAGGTAGTTTGGCCACCCGGGACTCCAGCATACAGCTGGGGTGCACCACTGTATGCCTCTTTGCAGCCTCCTTGGCACTGCCTTTGATCCTCCTTCTTTCCTTGGCAGGTATGGCCATCACTTCAGCCTTTAGCGTCTTGATACGGGGGTCGCCCCGAGTAGCAGCTTTGGTAGGGTCTTTTCTCTTCCTCGACCATTCCAGCGTCGTGTTTGGCGGAGGATCCCGTAGTGCATTCGTAAGCACAGACAGCATGAACTGATTGTGCAGCTTGATGGTGCCCCCAACCACGATCCCATCGAGCTCGTCGTCGAACTCGGCTCGATTGAGCTGGCCAATCACAAAGTCCGTCACGGCGTCTCGATACCGGTCCCAGTTGGGTCCGAGGCGTCGATGCAGCTCTTTCATGAGGGGCTCCACATCGACCCTCCTGGAGGGCTTCGCCTTTGCATTCCCGCCTGCATTCGACACGGTCGGGGCCGGCGACGACTGGGACGAGTTGTTTGCGCTCGGTTTGCCGTTGGCCACGCCGTTTGCAGTCGCTGGCGTCGGCGAGTTGGACTGGTTTACCATGGCTTCCCCTTGCGCATGAAAGGCCTCCTTCAACGTGTTGTGTTCATGTTGACGAACGAGGTTCAACGATCATCACTTGTTCTACCACAATTATAAACATGAATCCTTCATCCTCGTAGTCGAGTCTCCTCGTAGTCGAGTCGCAGGACTAGAAGACAGGTGGAATCCTGAAGGGATAGGAGCCGTTCTTGACCCGGAATATCTGCATCAGGATGGGAAAGACACACATCACCACCGCACTCCAGATCCAGACGGCAAGCGCCTGTCGGCTCTTGTCCTGGATGGTGGGCACTTTGAAGACCAGCGAGAAGGTGGCAAAGGCCAGGATGGCGTACATAACGCCCACAATCTGTGTCTCGAGGCCAAACTGGTTTTGGAAGCCTCCTGCAATGTACGTAACACCCCCCTCGCCATTCCCACTGACGTACGGGGTATGCCGGATCGTGTTGTACATGTGCCCGGACGTGCAGGACAGGATGACCGCCATGGCGAGGAAGAACCAGACAATCTTGTTCTTGAAGGCGCCTTGCAGGTAGGGCTGGAAGATGCGCAGGAGGGTCAGGATGCCCAGCACTGCAAACGCAACGCTGCCAATCAAAAGGTAGTTCAAGGGTCGCTTCACCGTGACCTTCTGCCCCGAGTGCTGCGTGACCCAGCTGGCCACCTCCTCGGCCGTCACCTCGTTGTGCGTAAAATCAAACTTGACCGGACCTTCGCTGCCCGGCGGGAACAGCCAGATGTTGGGTGCCGTGGAGAGCTGCAGCCGCGTGAAGACCTGGCGGCCGTTGCTGAAGTCCAGCGAGGCAAAGAAGAGCTCTTCATTCCAGCTCTTGGCCACCAGGGCAAACTCGGGGTCGAAGGTGCGGCAGAGCTTGCAGCCAAACTGCGGGTGCAGGGCCGTGAGCAAGACCACGGAGGTGTAGTTCCGCTTCGCCGTGAGCAGCCGGTCGTACGATGCGTCGTCGAGTGCAATTGGCGTCTGGCGACGGGCCTCCTTCACCGGGTCCATCACCGTCACCGCACTGCGCACCACCCCCGCCAGCCCAAGCAGACTCAACACCAAGCGCACCATCGTGAGTCTCATCTTCTTCCTCTTCTGGTCCCGTCTTCAAAGTCTGTGCGGTTGCTTTGGCGACTGACTACCCCACGACCATGGACATCATCCACACCAAACAGCACGCCGAGAGCACTCGTGAGAAGCTCGCGCGCTACCGAGAGGCGAGCGCCCATATCCAGCACTTGGACTTGAGGGATGAGAAGCGCGTCTTGGAGGTCAAGATTTTGGTGCTGGAGGTGGACGCTAGCGGCGATGCGCAACAGCTGAAGGAGCTGAATGGCAAGTATCATGGCATCGAACGTGAACTCTCGGCGTCGAGGAAGGACCTGGCGCTCGTGCAGAGAAAGGCAGAGGGCTTGCAGATGGAACTGTCGGAGCTCAACAAGACTGCAGACGAGGCGAACAAGATCCTGGCTGAGAAGCTGGCCTTGTCGCGACAAGTCGCCACCCTGCAAACCCGGCTCGACTCACACATCCACGACCAGAAACAGTACACGGATCTCCTGTCGGAGAAGCTGGCTGTGGACCGACAGCTGCACGCCTTGCGCGCTGAATTGAATGACGAGAGGGCTCGGGCCAAAGCCAGTGGGGCGGACGAGAGCAAGATTGCGTCCATGGCCAAGCAAATCGAGGCCCTAAAGACTAGACTAGCTGACCAGCAAGCATGGACCGATAAGGCGGTCACGGAGACGGAGAATGTCAAGGAAAAACTAGTCAAGCAGAGTGGGTTCACGGAGAAGGCCAAGAGCGACCTTGTCAAGCAGAGCAAGGAAGTGGACAAGGCAAAGGCGGATCTGGTGAGGGCCAAGGAAATGCATGCAAAGAAGGAAAGTGCATTGGAAGTGAAGTTGGCTGCGAAGCCCAAGACCAAGCGAGAAGCAAAACCAGCAGAGCCAGCGAGACGTACAGCGCTGGATGTGGGCCCCACCCCACCCAAACCCAAGCCCAAGGCTGCTGCTCCGGAAAAGAGCGCGTTTTCCACGACGCCCTTCTTCAATCGCCAGTCCTCTGTCCTCCCAGCCAGCCCGAGCCAGGAGCAGTCCAGGACAAGCAGTCAGAAGAGAAAAGTCGTCACCGACGTGTCCCTGCTGGAGGAGCCGCCTCATGACACGGAGCAGATTGTCATTGCACCCAAGAAGAAGAAGAGGAAGCTGGGAGGAGGCGGCCGCACGCTGTTTGACGACATGCCGCCCCCCGCAGCAAATCCCCACTTCCAGTCCATATCCCCCGCCAAGAAGAGGGATGTGTTGAGCGCGGTCAAGGGCGCCTTCACCTTCAACAAGATCAACATTGTATGAGATTACCCGTCTGCTTCAGCCTCACGCACTGCGTCTCGAAAGCGAGACCGTTCTTCCTCCGTCATCCACTGCCACAGCTCCTCCGCCGACGCCTCCTCCACATTGATGTCGGCCATGCGCTCATGCATGTCCGGCTGCCACTCGCGCTCCGCCTCCAGCAACGGATCCTCGGTGCCATACCGGCCGAGCATCTCTCGCACCTTCTCCTCCTCCTCCTCCTCCACCCACGCGCTCTGCCTGGCCCCCATCTCGTGCAGCACGCTCTCCCGGTAGAAGGCCTCCGAGCACGCCCTGTGGCCTTCTCCCCGGTAGCACGCCAGGCCGCAGTAGGGCTGGCTGCATCGCGGACAGGTGTACGCCGCCTGCTGCGTGGTCGTGCAGAATGAGCACTTCGTCGTGACGGATGGTTTGATGGAGACGCGGCAATGATCACAGCGCGACGGGGCCCACGGTGGCAAGCGCATGCATGGAAGACGTACAAGTGGGAGTGGAGGGCCAGTCGAGGCGTGCACATTGCCGCGCCATTGTCGCCTGCGCTGCGGCACACGCCCGAGCGGCCGTCGAGGCGGACGGCAAGTCTGAGCCAGATCATGAGGGGCGAGATGAGGGAGTCACAGGCGGGAGAGGTGCTGCAGGCGTACGCTTGCAAGGACGCGCCATTGGCCACTGACGAGATGCATGGCGCCTTGGAGAGTGTTTCACACGGGCGGACCGCGAATCACCTGCGCCTCTTTCAATGCTTGCTGGCCGATTACTATCGCCTGCATGGCCCCAAAATCCACGTGCAATGGCTCCGGACGCTGTGCAATACAAAGGGCGTCCGCAAGGCACACGCTACGTGCCTGCTGCTGTTGGAGACGCTGGGGCCGGAAACCATCTCGTCGCGGTGCATTGTGGTAGTGCTCTCAGGGTACGCCGAGGCGCGTGACAAAGTAGCCGCCGAGGCCTTTGTGCGTGAGGTGACAGCACACGGCACGGTGGTGGATGTGCATGTGGAGAATGCGCTGCTGGCAGTGTACGCTGCGTGCGCGGATGCACTCAGCGTGCATGCTATCTACGAGCGGATGCAAAAAACGTGCCAGCCCAACCAGCAAACATTCACACGCTTGTTCCACTTCTGCATGGAGACCAAAGACGAGAAGCTTGGGAGTCAGATATGCGTGGACTTGCTGACCAAGGCTGATACCGAGGGAATGACCCCAGAAGGCGCACTTGCTCTGTTGCAATGGAGTGTGTATAAAGGGATTCAGGCGGACGAGATGCAGCAGGTCTTGCAGAAGCTTGTCAGAGAAGGCATTTCTCTCCCACGTCCGAGCGTCAAGCGGCTCATGGAACTTGCACGTACGCATGACCGCCTGGCGCTCGTAACGACCATCTATTCCGTCTACAGAGACAAGGGAGTAGATATGGCTTACATGAACGTCGATGCCTTGCTGCGGCTTGAAGCGATGGCGGAGGCGCGTGCAGCGTATGGCATGGACAAGGAGGTGCTACAACCTCACGCTGGAGAGATAAGCCGACGACTGCTGGACGGATTGATGAAGCGCGGCGTCGATTTCCACGACCTGGCGAGCGTCGCAGAGACGTGCGTTGCGCACGGTGGCATCCCTCCTGCAACGCTTTCTCCTCTGATCGCGAAAGGGCTCGAGAGCAGCCCTGACGGCCTTGAGCGTCTGGTTCGCTCCCTGGACCCGGCCGCTGGCGCCGTGGCCACAGAGACGCTGATGCGACTGATTCCTAAATGCACGGACCCGCCCTATGAGTTGCTGGCGCGCCTGCCGCTTCCCCCCTCCCGCAAAACCCTCGACTTCTTCTTCTCGCACGGGCAGCAAAAGCTTGCCGTGCGTGTCTTTCGGGAGATGCAGGGCACGCATGCGGACGAGGGCATGTATCGCTGCATGTTTGAGGGCCTGGCACGCGCTCAGGACCTTCCGCAGCTCATCTCTGTGCATCGCATGCTCAAAATGGACATCCACTCGAATCCCTCCACCGCAGTCATGAACAGCCTCATGAATGCCTACAACTGGTGCGGCGACGCCAGCAAAGCTATGGCCACCTGGCGCCTTCTATGTCTCGGGAATGGACCGGACAACAAGAGCGTCAGTATTGCGCTGGATGCATGCCGCGGCGCGCGCTACCTCTACTTTGAAGGCCGCAAGATCTGGGAATCGCTGGACGGGCTGGGAATATATCCCAATGAATCCAACTACATGAGTCTCATTGAATTGTACATGCGGTATGGCAAGTCTCGCGAGGGGTTTGTCGTGGTGCGCCACTTGCAGCAACAGGGCACGCAGCCGGGTGTCCGCATGCTTGGCACGCTCTACAATACTATGCGGCGCGATAAAAAGCGACTGGTGGAGGAGTGGGCGCAGCAGGCCTGTCCGCGCGAATGGGCCGAGCTGCTTCGACTCAAGCAATGATTCCATGAAATACTTACCCGCGTTGAAATATATATACATACGCAGTCTTGCCCATTTCCTCATGGTTGCCGCCCTTGGCCACTTTCTCGTCATTGTAGAGGACCCAGTCGTCGTCTTTCTTCGCATACGCAACCCAATGGCCCGCGTGAATGGATGTCTTGGTTAGCTATAGTAGGCATGGGACATACCCCTTTGTGACACATCATGCTCTGCAAGCGAAAGTTGCCGGGTACATCTTCGCGACCGGCCGAGACAGGTGCCTCCCCGGCCGGCTGCGTGTCGTCTGGATGCGAGAAGAGCCACTCGACGGCTCGCTCGGGGTCCCCGCCACACTCACGCAACCCACGAGCCGCATGTCCGTGCGCAAAGCCCATCGCAACAAGCGTCTCCACTTGCTCAGCGGACGGCTCTGCCGATGACGGCGTCGGCTCAGGATCGTCCATATGACTCAGCAGCCAATTCATGGCAGCTTCTGCGTCTGTGTTTTGGGTGGCCACGGCCGCCTGCTCACACCGCGCGCGCGGGAATCCCATCGCTTCTAGCTGCTCCACGATAGCCGGGTCGCCTGTAGGCCCGGCATCGCCTTCCAGCACCTCCTCCCCAGGCTGCAGGCCTTGCGATCGAAAGCGCTCAAAGAAAGTCACCTCACCAGAGACAATGAGCGGGATTTCGAGCTTGGTGGGCACCCAGTTCACAAGCCCGAAGCGGCGCGCATTGATCATGAGGAGGTCGGGAAAAGACTTGAAGAGAATGCTTTTGGTTGCGTTTTGGCTTGTGTGACACGAGGGACACGTGAAGGTGATGATCTCGTCCGAGGTGAAGCTCTCCAGACATTGCTCCAAAGTCACCGGTTCATACACCACATGGCCCTCCCCAATGTCCTTCTGCATAGCCGGCACAGGAATAGAGAGATTGTCGAGCTCCTGGGTCTGGTACTTGACCCGTCGGCAGCCAAGACACTGCAGTCGCTCCTCCATGCGGAAACGGAAGGGAGCAGTGGGATCGACAGCCTGCGGACTGCGTGAAATGAGTTTGAACAGATGCAGGCAAAACTCATTTGCGTCCTGTTGACGCATGGTGGAGAACTCTTCGTGGCCCTTGCCAACCAGCGACTTGAACATGCTCGGCGAAAGACCTTTTTGTACTTTTTGTACTTGGTCACCCTCTTGGCGGTCTGTGGGCTGCGAGTATCTACCAGAGAGCAAGCCATCCGCCATCTTGCGCATCTGAGTCTCAAGATCTTGGGCGGGATCGGCAACGGCAGGGGGATCTTCTTGCAGGAAATACCTCTGGAAAAAGGCTTGTGTGGAAAAGAGACACTGCAGGGTCGATGCCAGGTAGCAGGAGTTCCCCAGATTACGTATCCCCGTAAAGCCCGGCCCAAAGAGCGGAATCATCTCCTTTCCGTCGTCGGTAGTCATGCTGAACTGCCAGGTGAGGTTATGCTCCAGCTGCATCTCCACTAGCGACTTTTCAGTCTTTTCGCGCGATCGGATATCAATGCCAAAGTGCGCCAGGTGCTCGGCCACCTTGGGATCCTGACGCTCGTCATTGCAGAGGTAGCAGTAAGCGTCTGCGTCGCCTTCCGGGGTTATGCTCCCTAACTTCACGGCAACCGGATGCTGTGTGGAATCGAAATGCACTAGCCCATGTCCATTCCCTCCACCACCGCCAAATTGCTTCCTCCCACAGCCCAGGTTGCCACATTGCAAGCAGAGCCAGAGGTTCTCCTTGAGCTCGCACGCAGAGCACTGAGCCAGCACGGCCTTATCCCCTTCCTCCTGTACCAACTGCAGCGTGTGCTCGCAAGGGATAATCTCCTGGCTCCATGCACGCACCTCGCTGGCCTTGGAGGAGGAGACGGCCTTCAGGACCTGCTCCACTGTCCGCTCCACTTCCTCATTCGTCTGAATCCTGTCGTTACAGACATAGCAGCGTACAAAGGTAGCTACGTCAAATTCCTCCTTCTCCTCCTCAACCTGCAGCTTGGTCTGTTTACGCTTCGGCTCCTCGCGTAACTTTGGCGTGCGACGTATGTTGAGGGCGATGGGATGGCCACTGCGTCGATGGTGGAGATGAGCATGGTTCCGGTCCTCTGCAACGCACCCGGCATTGAAGCAGACCAGGCAGACGTCGATGCCGCATGCATCGTCTACAGAGTCAAAGCATTGGGTGCACTCCTCCTTGTGGACTGCAGCCTTGGGGGAATGCAGACGAGGGATATGGGTGCAATTCATACTCATCTCGATATACGGAGTAGAAGCAATATAAAAGAGTATATTTTGAGGAGAGTAGGGGCAGCATATAATGACGGTGTTCTCCCTCGGATCCCTTCTGCCTTGTGATTCTTGTTGCCAATGTACGCTACCTATAGTTTGCCATAAGCTCGCAGGAAAATGGCGAGCAAAAGAAACAGCTCAATGCGTTTGTATATTATATGCAGAATGGTAAGTTATACTTAGTTGGTTGCTTTATGTTGGACAAGGAGTCTGCAGTAAGACAGACGCTCAAGTCTAAGTCTGGCTTTCAAGGAATTGTCGGACTCTCACATTACTTGGCTGTTGCCTGTAAAGATGTAAGTCCTGGATCACTTTGAAGTTTTCAATTCCCTCTGCTTTGTGGAGCATGGCTTGACCTGGATCGCGAAGTGACTCATCGTCGCTTTCTTGTTCCTGCTTGTCCATAAACTCATCATAAGTCATGCCTTGCCTTCGTGCCTCAAATATTTTCGCAACGATTTCTGCAAAGAGCCATCTTGCCATCTCCTTCTTCTGTCTGGCCTTCTGCTCCTCGCTCCACTCATCCGTCTCAGCGCACCTAAAGTCCTCCTCGACTTGTGCTTCAACATCCTCTCGTAGCTCCTTCAATTGCTTACGCTGTTCTGACCCAGACAAGGACATCGCATCCTGGGTACCTCCACCTGCTGCAGGTCCTGAACGAAAATTATTGAGTTTCAGCTTATCGCCAAATACCCGACCGAACCAGTCGCCTTTCTTATAATTCCCGCCATCCTCACCATCCTCATTTCCGCCATCGCCACCATCAATAAATCCAGCATTGAAAATCCCTTTCAACTCATCGTTTTTTTGGTTTGAGACTTTGAGAGCATGTACCGCAGCGAGGAAAAAGTAGCGGATTAAAGTAATAGCGTTATCACGCATCACTTCCAGAGTACATAATGTCAAATGAGGTTTCGATTGTTTCAAATATCGCAATTGCCATACGTTCTGTAAATCCGTCGTCACATGTAGTATTGGGTATGGGCTTCTTTCGGCGTAGCCCAACGCTTGACTGTTCGACTGATTTGGGTTGAACGGAGCCCGTTTGAGAGGGTTTGACGGCTTTTTGATTTCAAAGACGAGTATAGAGCAGTCAATTTCAAACTCCACTAGAATGTCCGCTATACCTTCAATACCCACGCCTCCTGAATATAGTGGAATTGTGACAATAGGCAAGTTTTCCCAACTATACTTGCCGTATGCACCCGAAAGAAGGGTGTTAAACATCCTCAGCTGCAATACATCTTCAAGATACTTCACTTGCTGTTCAACCTGAGAGTCTTCACACATTTCATGATTCCATTGAAACGCGCTAATTTCGTAGCTTTTCGGGAGGCCGAATCTATCGAACTCCTCATTCAAATCGTCAAATGCTTGCGGGAATGGCTTATGAAATAAGTCATTCGACACCACCAGGGTCTCCTGAATTTGCCAGACCGAACGAGCTCTTATCCAAGCCCGGGATGTCGCCATCGACATCTTCACCCTAGTGGGCTTTATGAGCATCAAAGGACAGTCCCAGATTGGCACCTGCACATCGCATTCATCTGCAGCCTTAAGGCCTGGTCACAAAAGAATCCGGGGAGATCGCGATAGTTATATAATGTACCCATGAGATCGGACCCTGCAGAGATAAGAGCGAACTGGGCTCTTAGTTTTCTCACTTCATTGGTAAGGTCTTCTGTTGACGAGTTCTGGTCCACTGATTGTGATACCACATAGGTTTCATGTGCGCCTAGTTCTGGCGTGTGAGTTAGAATTGGTATACTTGTCAGAGGATCGGGGACAGTTTCATCGGCCACGTACTAGAAGGTCAGTGAGCCTCTGCGTGTAGTTGCAGGTGACATCGCCACATTTTGGTTGCCTTTTTGCTTCTTATTGGGCGGTGGTTCCATTGAAATCCTAGTTAACTCTTCGGTGTCAAAAAACTAAGTAGGCGGGCCACCACCCGACGCATATTGCCGGGGTCAGGGGCAATCTTGTTGCCAGGGTCCTCAGGGGCCGTATGGCCAGGCCAGGGTCAGGCAGCGGCAATGGGTCCGACTAATTCGTAACTACTTACTCACCATTGGTCCACAGGAGACTGAAATGGTCCGGGCGATTCGTGTGTTTCCTGGCAGCGGCGCCACCAACCAGTGGCTATTCCGCTACCGCCGACTCAAGTCTTGGAGAAGAAGCAAATAACAGAGGTAAACCCAGCGACAACAACAACCCTATCTACGACGCGGCCGTGGAAGAAGTTGAAAGGGTAGTAGTAGTTGAACACGACTTTGAAGGCACGCGGGAGGAGTACGATAGAGAAAAGAGCTGGCTTATCGACACCACCTATTACAGCAGGATATTCGAATATACCGCCGAGCACCCTGGCGGAAAAATTGAAGACATGCTCTGCGGAATGATTAAGGAAGAGGAGAAAGAGGATGACGTCAAAAGCTCGCGTCTTGCGGAGACGAGAAGTTGGGAATTGAAAGGGTGAACTTATTCACGGAGCGAACATCGACGGAGCACGATATCCAACCGTGCGGATAAGTCTTATTTTGTACGCTAGCACAGAGTACATGTGTACTAGCACACTGCTTACCCCACACGGTCTTAGTATTAATAAGAGGTAAATGTCAACCTCCTTTCATGGAGCTTCAAAAAACGCTCGATACGTGACTTCCATAACACGAAAAGCTGTGATAGTAGTCTAATGGTTAAGAGCTATTGATATACATACTGGCAGGATGCTTATGACTCGTCCAAGTGGTTCATGGTCCTCGTGGTATCAGAGCCCGGCATAAGTCGAATTTATTAAATACAGCCTGTATTTGAACTTGAACTTGATGGCAGTCAACCTTACTAAATCCTACTTAATTAAATACAGCAACGATTTGTATTTAACTTGAACTTTTAAATACACCCTCAACCATATAGTTATCCTTCAAAATGCACAATTGTTCAATACGCCATGGGGACATGGTGGTGCGGCGGATACTCAGTAGGTCCCTCGCTCTACTGAACAGTCTCTCAACGTGCACCGTAGAGCAAGGAATTGCCAGATAATCCCTCGCGCATTCTGCCATGATTGGGAACTCATTTCGGTGGAGTTTCCACCACTCAATCACAGTGCTCAGGTCATCGACCTCCATTTGAGTCAAAATATAGATCGACGTCACTTTGAATGTTTGGCCCTTTTTCAATGGCTGCGAACCACTTGTGACAATTCGCCTCTTTGGAACACGTCACGACTCGTTTCATATAACGGCTCGCTATCTTCCAATCCTCATGCTCAAGAAAAAAATTACGGGCGCGTTTCGCTCTGTCAGGCCGTGAGGAGGTGCTTTCCATTAGTTATGAATTTACGATTTACGTTATTGTATGAATTTGGGCGTGTAACAGGCGATATGTATCAGAAATCAATCCATGAAGCTCATTCGTCATTCTACTTTCCTTGTATTTTACTGCCAGTTGCAGAGGCGAACTTATCAAGTACTTAATAAATCTCGAGTACTTGACTTCATAAATACTAAAGCCCACAAACCCCAACTTGAATTTACTTAAAACTTTAACTTACTTAAATATTTACAAGTACTTGAACTTAATGCCGACCTCTACGTGGTATACATGCAACGTCTCGATGGTATTGGTGAAAAATTTCAATGAGCAAAAAGAGTAGATATTGTTGTTTACGTGTCCATTTGCCAATCGTGTTTTGGAATTTACGCGAAATTATGAGATCGTCATCCGATCTCGAAACTCGTTCGTCACTTTTCTTTGCCGTGCGCCGTCTTGTGCGCAGACATAGTACAGTTTGATGCTCTTACCCGACTCTGAAACTGAATCGTAAACGAAATCGTTGTCTCGTGTTTATCCTGAACAACACCATCAATTCGATTCGGCTCGGATGGGGTTGCGGATGTAGGAACCCTATTCTCAGCGGCAACCGCGGGTTCCGAGACGAATGCCGCTATTCTTTTGGGGCCGGGGCCGGGGCTTGCCGTTTAGGGCAGTCCGCCATGCGGTGCCCATTCTCATGGCAGTGAAAGCATTGACCCCGGGCCATTAGCTGTCTGCGCGAAGGCCTTGTTTGGATGATGTTGAGTCTGGAGATCGGAGAAGTTCGTACTGCCGGATAGGTGTCCATCTGTTCGATATACGAAATGAATTCCTCCAGCGTACTTGGGACTGCCGTTGCTGGCACTAGTTGAAGTTTTGCCGACAATGTCGGCTTGAGCCCCGTTCTGAACTTTGCAAGGATTTCTGTGTCGGGGGGAGCAGATGGCAGCAGAAACTCCTGCGGCTGCTGTGAGAACATATTTAATGAAAAATCTTGCAAAAGCTGCCCATTCCACAGCCAGGCTCTTTGCCAAAGCTCAAAAAAAGAAAGGTCATCAGATGCTGAGATGGAAGTGGCAAGCATCCAATATCGAACTCACAATTTCCGCGATCAGCGTTCTGACGTTTGCAATCGTTATAAGCCCCTAAACGTCTCGTCAATGTCGGGGTCATTATGGTTCATTGTTACAGACCTTGACAGCTCATTGCTCGCAAGGCCCTCAATCAAGTCTGAGTATGGTAGCATCACGTCATCCTCTGCACTACGCTTGGACGCTTTGGTAAGATCTGCTCTACAGATTCATTTTCGACTGCCATCGGGTTTTCTACAGTGAGGACAATTGCCGTCCGTTGTGCAAGTCATTTGCGGGTAAAACCGAGCAGGTTTATGTGGTCGTGAAAAGAACCAAATTGCAGCTTGTAATGCGTTGGATCGGTCGCCGACCTGGTGAAGCCACTCGTAGATATGGCGCTGGCGCTGGCCGACGACTTCAATACCGACAGGACCAGCAATCGGAGACGTTCTATCGGCATCACCTTTGGAATAGTTTGCACCTTCCAACATCGTCTGCAATCGCCCTTCGAATGCCTTCAAGCGGAGTGTTTTGGACAGCCGCTTTCGGTGCTTTTTGATGGCAGTCTGCACTTTATCACTGAAGGAATCTTCAGGTAGGTGCTTCAAGCATCGTGTGCAGTAGGCTGAGTTGAAAATGGGGATCAAAGCAATGGGGTAGGAATGTGGTTGTGTTTGTGGTGTTGTTTATATTGTTGTGTACGTTTTTTCCATGCGGCGCGCGCTACCTTAAATTCATCCCATTGCGATTGCTGATCAGGAGAGCATAACCGAGCTGGCATCTGCTTAACTAGTTTCACGTGTCTTTCAGCTTTTCCATTTGCTTGGGGATGGTACGCGGTTGAAAAGAGTTGTTTAACACCGTTGCGATGGCATACTGAAGCTATTCGTGGAGCAGTAAAACACTTGTTATTGTCTGTTACCAGTTCATCTGGTAGTCCCTTGTCTTGGACTATGGTATCCAGTAAGAGAAGACCTGTCTGCTGATTTGGTGAAAGCGTAGGTTTCAAATATATATATGATGTCGCAGAGTCAACTGCCAAAAGAATATATTAGTAGTCATTAGAAGCCGAGGTGCCAGGAGAGGCGAAGAGCGGGCCCAAGGTGGAGACAGGAGACGGCGGGGTGGCCACACAAGGCGTGGCAATAACCTGCACCGTTGCTGGTGCATGTATTTCCAATTGGAATAGCGACCAAGTGGAGGTGACAAGGTTGTTTGCATACACCGCCATCTGCCCATGGGTCGCAAGGTTTGCGACCAGGACGGCAGATAAAATGTAAGCCACAAGATGGTCTTTTGCGCTTAGGCATCGGCCACAAATAGAAGAGAAGGGAACCGATGTCAGAGGAGAGACCGGAGAAGCCATCAGGGCCACGCAAGGAGTAGGCGCGACCTGTACAGTCGCAAGCGCGGGCGCATTAGTGAAGAGGCTGAAGTAATTGAAGGTTGAGTGCATGCCTTGGCTGGCGTAAAGCTGGACCTGCCCATGTGAGGCAAGGTCTGCCAGAACGATGACTAACATGACAGAGACACATAACATTTTGAGGTATTGCAACTGGTTGGATTGAACTCAAACCAGTCCCTGACTTTCATCTGCAGTCGATTCAATTCGCAACCTCAACTTTTCCCAGGCTTCGTGGGCCGTGGTTGGACTCGATAAGGTTCTTTCCGGATGACTCACAGGTGAGGGCAGGCCTTGATGTCAAGCTGCCATTGATGGAAGCTCTCCCCTGACAGCTTGGTTATCGGAATATGTGACTGAATATAAGCCTTGCCGTAGTTAGTCCATTTGGTTTAGTACCATTGCAAGGGATGAAGAAAGCCATTTTTGTCAAGCGATCCACGACCACTAGGATCGTTTCATGGCCGTCGGATGGAGTTAGGTCGGTGATGAAGTCCATAGAGATGCTTCATGGAAGGATAGCCACTGCATTCGACGAAAGCCATAAGGAAGCAAGTTGTCGACAAAACCAAGTTGGTCTCCAATAGTCGACACCAATCTTCTCATACGTCTTAAGCGTATCCGTTTTGTGGTTCCGAGCTGAACTCGGTGCAGTTCTCAAAAACGTAGTCCTCGGCCTTTGATGGCCTTGTTGGGATCTCCTCCATTGTCGATACACGCCGCTGATGGAGGTAGTATTCCCAATCGATATGGTCAGGGAAGACTCCAGCCAATTTAGCGGTAATAAAGAGGAGTGATGCTGTATCGAAGACCAGAGGGACTTGTGGCAATTCCAGCGAAAGCGAGTGCTTCTGCGACCGCGCCAACAAGCTCCGCTACCAGCACAGCCAGCTCAGGCATGAGTGGGTCGTCATCCTCTACCTCAGCCTCTGCGTCAGCCTCGGCATCCAAGAAGAGTGAAGCTTCAACACTAACCCG
>JAABUO010004077.1_pt1 | contig 17215 bp, 34 predicted proteins | sample 5559291 | NCBI WGS metagenome assembly JAABUO01 (sample SAMN10711878, study PRJNA513372) | rock metagenome | isolation source: Antarctica rocks | place: Antarctica: Victoria Land, Finger Mt sud | reverse complement strand
TCCGGCGGCGCCACAAGCGCGCATTGCTGGAGGATGCGTGCTCTTGCCCGCCAGTGGCTTGCGCGCGTGGGTCAGCAGCATCAGTGCAATGTCAGCTGATGGACGCACGCTGGAATGGAGCTTGGTGCAAGATAGACAGGTCAGCCACACAGGGCCGAGCGCGCTTCGGGCGCGCAGGCCGCGGCAGGCGTCCAGCTGCCGAGCACGGCGGCTGGGACCTCGCCGGTGGTGCTGGCGGCGCTGCGGGAGGCCTACGCCGCCGAGGTCATGAACCTGGCGTCCAACCTGGACATGGACGTGCGCCGCCCTCTGCCCCTGCCCAGACCCTAGGCCTGGGCCGGCCGCGCCGGCGGGGAGCCGCGAGTGTGCATAGCAGCCACGCCTGAGCATCGCGGCCGTGCGCCTTTATGAGAAAGCTCGCTGGTGACACGGGGCTCGTGGCCAGGCGGCTCTTATGTTGGGCGCTGGCCTCGCATAGCTCCTGGCCTGACAGTCGTTTGGGACGGCGCGGGGCCTGCGCGCTAGCCTGAAGTGGCAGCTGGGGGCCGCCGACATGCGGCGCGGCCTGAGAGCGGCGACCTCGCAGGCGTTTATGGATTTGGCGCGCGGCCAGCGCTGGCCGGCGGGCGCGGCCGGCGGCGAGGTGCGCGCGGCGCTGCACATGCGCGTGCTGGACAAGCCGACGCTGGGCGAGTACACCACCGCGGTCGTGCTGGACCACGCGACGCTGCCCGCGCTGCCGGGGCCCATCACCAGCGACACGCAGGCGCGCGCGCTGCCACCCCGCGCGAGCCTCCTGCAATGGCGCCGTGCGGCGGCGCACCAACGACGCGTAGACGCCGCTAAGGAGGGCGCCCGCAGCAACGTGCAGACGCCCGCAGCGGCTGGCCATGCGCGGCGCGGCGCGGCGCTCATGCGGCGAGCCCGGCAAGCCTGCGGCGCCCAGGCCGGCGCTGCGGCGGGCGCAGGTGGTGGTGGCGGCTACTCTAACCTACATACACCCTAAGCCTATCATGTGGCAAGCCCAGCAAGCCTGCAAGCAGCGCCCAGGCTGGCGCGGCGGCGGGCGCAGGTGGTGGTGGCGGCGTTCCAGGCGCCGACGCAGGTCGCCTTCTTCTTCCACTCCACGCAGACGCTCAACCCGTGCATGTGGGCCACCGACCTGGACCTCAGCCAGGCCGCGTACCCCGCGCCCGACTGCCCCGGCTGCATGGTGCGCGCCGCGCACAAGCGCGCCGCCCCGGCGTCGACCGACTACTTTCACTTGAACGTGGTGATATACATTGAGCACGTTGTGCACGCACTGGCATGCACTTCATCTTGGCGCCTGTCTCGTGCATGACGTGTGACAGTGCATGCATTTCCCTGTAACCCTACCAGGGCCCCTGGCTAGCGCGCCAAGCGGGCGCCGGCGCGCGCGCCAGGTGCACCGCGGCTTCCTGCGCGCATTCCAGTCGGTGGTGGCGAACAAGCTGCCGGGGTACACGCTGGAGGCGGTCGCCCAGAACCTGACCGGCGTGCGGCCTGCCGAGGCCACCATGTGCGCCCCTTCGCTGCCGGGCATGCCTACAGACAGTGGCAGCACAGGCATGTGAGCGGGGCTGGAGCTGGGTGACACCACAGTGGCTCGATGACAGCCCGCGAGGCGCAGGGCATGCCGCATGTGTGTGACATGCATCCGCTGCCCCTGATGCTGCCCCTGGCTAGGGAAGATCGTATCACTGGTCTGCACACCTATGCTTGTGACATCAGAAGGAGCGCACAAGGGCGGGATCACGACTCTCAATTGACATGATGTTCGCGGCCGCTTGCACAGGGTCCTGTGCTCAGGCCATAGCCTCGGCGCCGCGCTGGCGACGCTGTGTGGAGCCTGGGCGAAGGCTATATATCCAAATGTGCGCCCCAACAATTACCAGCACCACAGCTGGCAGTGCTACGCAGACAAGGCAGCACGGCAGAGGAGGGCTGGCTTGCATGTCACCAAACATCGACTGGTACACAACACGCATCGTATCCTAGTTCCGTTGGTCCGCTACAGTGCAGCCCAGCAGGACAAGAAAGGCTGCAGCACAAGTCACCACTTTCACGATCGCGCCAGCGCATGTTGCTGGTCAAGCAGGATGGTTTGGTGTGCTGTGCAGGCTGTCGTGAAGGTGGTGACATCCGGGTCGCCGCGCCTGTTCAACCCTGCGGCGGCAGCCTGGTACGACCGCTACATGGGCGCCGGCAGCGTGCTCCGCCTGGTCAACAACCGCGACGTGGTCCCCAGCCTGCCCTTCCAGCGCACCGCGTGCGGCCCCCGCCGCGCGCCCGCCCCTGTGCTAACCCTACCCTACCCTACCCTACCATATAAACGGAACGTGGACCCCAGCCTGCCCCATTCCAGCGCACCGCGTGCGCCCCTGCTCAGCACTCGCGCCTGCTCAAAGCAGCGACAGCCAACCCCGCATGCTCCTGTCATGCTGCAGGGAAAGCGCCGCTGGCGCTGACCATGCCTCAGCTGTTTACCTGCAGCCGAACACGGACACGCGAGGAAGGCACGACTGCCAGCACTCCATGTGTGAGCAGGGCCAGGGGTCCAGACGCAGCTTACCGCATTAGTACACAGGCCCATGCCCAGCAGCCGCAAGCGTCTGGCTTTCTCTGTGGCGCATATTGGACGTTTCATCCTGACATGCAGGTATTAGGGTGAGTCTGACATGCGGCTGCGCCCCGCGGGGAGCAGGGTGGGCGGCTTCCAGCACGTGGGCGCGCCCATCTGGCTGATGCGCTCGGCCAAGGACCTGCCGGGCAACTACACGGCCTTCGCCGGCGAGCGGCCGCCCTGGTACACCGGGTCCATCGCCGACCACAACCTGGGCTACGTGCTGGCCCTGCGGCAGATCCTGTTCTGCCATGGGGGCCCGGGCGCCATCTGATCGTGAGGCACGACGCGGCCGCGGAGGCTCAGCGCGCTCTGTGCAGAGCCCCCGGCCGGGTTTGCACGCTGGGCGACCGCAACCCCGCCCGCTGCCAGCTGCGGTATGAAGTCTGAAGTGTGCGAGAGAGAGAGAGAGAGAGGCGCCAGAGAGAAGGCGTGCTTACATGCACAGCCTGTAGGGCCGGTTCAGGCCGCTTTTACGGTATCCAGTGCAAGTTGCCGCACGTTTGCGCATTATGTTTGGTTTGCAGCCTATTCTGTCCTGTCTGGTGTGGTGGCCACACTGTGGCGCAGTTTTGATGTTTCATTTCAGCTGAGAGGGTTCAATGAGAGAGGCAGGGCTGCGGGCTCCCACGGCCTGCACCGGCTAGGAGGTTGCACTGTGTTACCGCGCTGCAACCTGACATGCGGGGCCGGATGTGAGGCAGATCAGCGGCAGAGCTTTGTGGGTATCACGAATGGCATGTTGTGCAGGCCATTGCGCCTGCTTCACGCGCTAACGCATGCGCCCGACTCTGTACATGGAGGACGCAAAGCCGCGCAGTGGCAGCGTGACTGTGCAGCAGGTTGCAGGGCTGCACGCATGCGCTCGCATGCCCCTTGAGTTGCTCAAGATGCATGACGAGTGTCTGAGGTGAGCTCTGGGCGTGCAGCTTTGTGTGGGCGGTGACTCCAGCCTGCGCCTTGGTCGCGACTCTGGTGCTGATGAAGTGGGAGCGTGAGCTATGCTCATGCGGAGCCTGCGACTGTTTGAGCTGTGGGTGCAGGGCAGGCCAGAGTACTGCGTGCTGGTAAGATGGCCTGTCAGCCGCCGACGCCTGAAGTTTGATCGACTGTTCAGAGTCTGCCGGCGCCTGGCGGATGACGCCTGCCAGTAGCCTCACCCAACATGAGAAGGTTGAAGGTGTGGACATGCAAAGCACTAGTTTACCTGGCAGCCTTTACCACAGCTCAGACATGGGTTGCATATGGTCCCGTGGAGCACACGCAACTGAGCTGCACCATCTATCAACACGCCGCATGTATCAGGCACAAATGGATGATTGCAGCCATATTATTAGCCAAATGCCACAGGGCTGCGCCGGCAAAGAGGGCTAAGCGTTACAGATCAGTTCCACCGCATGCAAAGAATGCAGCAGGCCAGTGCGCGTGTGCGCAGGTGCTGGATGCACCCGGACACACCTGGTCTGGAGTAGGTGGAAGCAAGCATAGTTGCAGGCAGGTGAAAGTAAGTGCACAAGCGGCTGCCTGAGTGGCTGGGCACTCGAGGAGAACATGTAACATGTCGCACCGCCATATCCCCCTGGATATGAATACTATAGCTCGATCACTCCAATCTCTTCCCTGCGAGACATTACAACTCCACAGCACCGGGTATATTGAGCAATTTTGTATTTATTATGCATTTACTTTGGTTGCTTGCTATTGGGAAAAGCAAAAAAGGTGATCCACAGGGGTAGCCCCACTGTCCAGCGCGTCGCCAGGCGGGCATGTTGCAGTCAGCAATCAGGCTGGCCGTGCGGCTGCGCACATGCGGCGGCGCCTGCACAGACGCCACTGCCGGCCACCCGGAGACGTGGGACCCGCTTCGGAGGTATTTGGGCCGGAACGCATGGTTGCCAGAGACGCCAGGAGCTTGCAGCCGCGCTTTCAGTGGGGCGTCGGAAGTGCGCCTCACGCTCCCGAGCGGTGGCTGCGCTCGTTGTTGGTAGGCCCTTACCAGTGTGAACACGCTTCTCACGTCGCCTGCAACCGCGTAGGCAGGCGGCACACAGCAGGGCGCTTTGGAAGGCAGGCCGTATGGCGGAGTCGTGGCAGCTCCCGACCACCACGGGCCGACACATGCTGCCTTGCCAAGCGCAGATGCTACCTTCAGAAGCGCGTTTTCTGCGCTGAAAAGGTGGCGGAGGTGAGGCTCCTTGGTCCAGTGCACTGTGTTGCGATAGGGCGCTCCTGCCTCTCAGTGCTGAGTTCCGCACCGGCCACAAGGCCTTTTGCAGGTCTGCATCAAGTCGTGCGCTACTGTGCGCGCTGGCCTAAACCTGCTGTGGTGCCAGGGGCCATAGCCGCCACCGGGTCGAGTCGCCAGAGGTGCTGAGCTGCATGGAGAGCGCGCGTGGCCAACTGCCAGGCTGCAGTGGCTTCGAGCTGACCGAGTTGGCTCGATGGGTGACCATCATGCAGCGTGAGCGTGGCCTTGAGCCGAGCAAGGCGCTGCTCGACGACCTGGCGGCAGCGCTGGTGTCCCTGCTGCCGCGCGAGCCGTGGCTGCCCAAGCGAGGAGCTCTTGTGACGGTCCTGAAATGTTTAAGCGAGAGCGGCTGGCTGCTGAGCGTCGCGCTGCACGACGGGGTAGTGGGCGAGCTGCTGCGTGCTGCAGCCGGCACCGCAGCGGGTGAGCACAGCAGCAGCACGGGCTCCACCCTGACAGCGTTGCAGGCAGAGGCCATTGCGCGCGCGTGGCGCGCTTTTGCAGCCCAGCCGGGGTCACCAGCGCTGGCCACGCTGCCCGTAGTGCTGCGAGCCGTGGGAGCTCCGCTGGAGGCACCCGTGCCGGGCAGCGTGCAGCGGCTCAGCGGCGCTGGCGCTGCCAGCGAGGAGCCCCTGGAAGGCATCCTGCACCAGCTTGTCTCAGCACAGAGTGTTGAGGCCGTCGCCCGGGTCCGCGATGCCGCTGGCGAGCACTTTGGCCGCGAGCACGTCTGCGCAGCCATTCAGCGGCTGGCCGTGCTGTGCCCTTCACGGTGCGCGGCCTGGTGTGCGTGCATGCTGGCCGCCGCTGCTGCTTGGCTGCGCGTGGCTGCGCACCCGCCCTCCCGCCCCTTGAACCAAGGCAAGGCTGGGCCGGCGGATATGTGCTGTCTGGGGTCCCGGCGCTGTACTGTGCGTTCAGGCCCTCGGTGTCGCGTGCAGGCATGTGAGGGCCGCGCATGCGGAGGCTGAGCGCGCGCGCGCATTTGCCCTGCTGCAAGGCCTGCAGGAGGCGTTTGAACGCCGGCTGCCAGAGTGCTCAGCGGGGGAGCTGTGCGCCACAGCGCGGCACCTTTCCCGCTTGGGGCTGCTGAAGCATGGTCTTTTGAAGCGCGTTGCTGTCTGGTTTGAGCACAGGCTGGCACGTGCAGACACCAGATCAGACCTGCAATGCGTGGTAGACATCTTGATGCTATACAGGCATGCTCTGCCGCTGCGGCCCGGCCCTGCGCTGCTCGCCGCCATTGGCGCGTGGCTGAGCGCTGCGCTAGCCTCTGGTGAGGCCGCAACAGGCGCGGGTGCGGCCAAATGGCCCGTGCCTGTTTCCCCTGCTTGCGCTTTTGCTGTACTAAGCGTCTGGGCCAGTGTGTGTGACGGTGCAGCGTTGCCAGCGACTGTTATCAGGGCGCTGGCGGGTTCTGCTGTGGCCGATGCAGTCGCCCCAGACGCGGCGGGCAGAATTGCGGTCGGCAGACTGGCACACGCGCTGTGTAATGTGGCTAGCGTGGTTGATGTAGCCCCCCCTGCTGTGCCTGCGACAGACAGCAACAGCGCGATGGCTGGGTTGCAGGCTGATGTTGCCAGGTGGGCGAGCCTCGTGATTGAGCATGTCCAGCCAGGCCAGCCGCATGCCCCCCATGACCTGGACCAGGCACTGTATGCCTTGGATGTGCTCGCAGTTGCCCCAGACGCGGGGATGGCAGCCGCGGCTGTTGCCAAGGCGGCCGCGCTGGCCCCTGAAGTGGACGCATGGCACCTGCGGAGTTTCCTCTTCAGGCTGGCCAGGCCGCTGGCTGCATGGCACCGGTCTGGGCTCGCGTCGTGCGAGCCGGCCGCGCGCGCGCTGTGCGCCCGAGCGCCCGAGCTGCTCAAGCAGACCAGGAGCGAGACGGAGCGCGGCAAGGTGCTGGCGCGCCTGCGCATGCTGGCGCCCACCGCGCATGTGTATGCGCATGAGCTGGCGGAGCCCAGTCGCGCCAGCGGCAGCGAGCTCAGGAGGCGGGGTCGCTGCAGGGCGACGGCGCCGGCGAGGGCCCTGTGGTGCATCAGCAGGCCCCACAATGGACTGCCGGGCAGCAGTCCACCACTCCCTATGCAGGCGCCCGGGGGATAGCGCCCTATGCGTGGATGCGCGGCGCCTGGAGGCCTGCTGTTGGCCAGGCAGGGTGAGGTCGGGTGGCGGGCACATGCATGGCAGGCTGCTTTGACAGTTGTCAGTGAGGCAGGCGGCGGCCTAGCTTTTCTCAGGCCAGCACCCAAGGATATGCTGGTCCAGCATATGCTGGTGCCCTGGTCTCACTGAGAGGGCACAGGACCCCGCCAGCAGCCGTCCTGATCCAGCTCTGTTCCTGCGAGCATGCAGCGCCTGTTTATGCACAGGGCGGCATGCGCATCTCACGTCAGCTGAGCTGTGCTGCATGACGACCCGTACGCACCGACCAATATTGCACACTAGGGTGGCTGAGCTGCTGAGCAGCTCAGAAACCCCGCACACAATGACAGTTCTCTGCTCACATGGTCCTGCGCTGAGTGGTCTGAGAGTCTCTACTGGACCACCACTGGTCCAGTGGTGATCGGACCACCGTGGTCTTTATCACCCAGACGGCCGGATGCGCAAACCAGCCCTGAGCTTTCAAGCTATCAGCCTCTCAAGGTGTCAGCAAAGCGACAGAGAGATGTGTATTGGCAGACAAGCTTGCACGTGCACCTTTTGTCGCTTGAAATGAGCTCATGAGCTCCTTTCTTCAGCTCTCTCTCAAGGAATTGCCCTGCCGTCTGCAGGACCGCGGTGCAGCTAGTTGTCACCATAACTCATACTGGTGCCCGCATGCATATCCTCAGATATCGCGCCTGCACCAACCGTGCAAATTCAGTGAGAGCGTGCAACCGCGGCAGCCTATGAACAGCATTGCTTGCCATCCTGCTTCCTGGGCCGGCAGGGCATGCCCGCAAAAGAGAGCTCCAGCTCTGAGGAGGACTGTGCCGCGCTGCGCTCTGTGGCCGTGAGCGGCGGTGACATAGCCAGTCAAGCAAAAAAGTCGGCCGCGCATGTGCGGAGCGCTCGACTCGGGAACCACTGCTGCCCGTAGTTGCCCCCCAGCAGACGTCGTGCTGACCTCTGCTCCTATGCAGGCTGCAACAAGGCTACAGACTAGAGCACCGGGGTGGCAGTCGCTCACAAAGCGTGGACACGCGCGCTGTGGAGACGGCTCCCCGGACGAGGACGCCCTGCCCTTGGGCTATCAGGAGCAGGTGCGCTGTGCACTCTGTGCTTCCCAACCCTCTGGCCGCCCCACAGCAACGAGGAGCAGGCGCGCTGCACCTGAAGGCTTCTTGGTCGAAACTCTTTGCTGCAGCCTGCTTCCCTGCGCTGTCAAGTTGTACCCTTGCACTGCTGACAAGCCGACGGGCGCGTGCAGCTCCGAAAAGCACTGGACCGTAGGCTGGCAGGTGACTTTGACGCAGAGCGCTGCAGCATACCGAAGCAGCCTGCCGACCACCTCGCCACAGACAGGCGAGCGCCTATGGCCAGCACGCGCTGTGCTCTCTTCGTCATGCCATCATGCCCAGCGGCTTTCCCGCGCTCATACCGAGAATGTTTTCTGCGTGCAGCAGTGACACAGGCGTGCGACTGTTCAAGCGCGTCAGACGCGGCGCCGCGTTTGCCGCCGGCGCCGTCAACAGGCCGTGGCAGCCTGCGCCTGAGCCCGGGTCGGCCGCGCGGGCTGCAGTGCACTACACCGACTGCGAAGCAGAGGATGCAGTGCGCCCCTGCTTGCTCGGGTGCACGCGCGCCCTCTGTCTGCATGTCCGGGAGCGGCCAATGACAGACGCTCGAGTGATGTGCGATGCAAACACTTCACGGACAGACTCTGCGTTCACGCTTGGATGTGTAAATTGATGCAAGTATCCCTTATAGGTTGATGTCACTTTGATAGGGCAACCTGCATGGGTACAAGAAAAGGAGCAGGCAAGTTTTATGCCGGAGGTTACATGACAATGGTACGTAATGTGATGCCCTCAACCGCCCAGGTGCACGCGCGCGCGGCGGCGGCGGCCGTGGAGCCGGCGCAGCTGCTGCGCGACGCTGCGCGGGCCGCCACGGCTGCGGCTGCGCGCGTCGACGCGCCCGCTGTATACAGTGAGTCGGAGAGTGGGGACGCCGCCCGCCCGCTCAGCGGCAAGCCTCCGCGGGCGCCGCCGCGGGGCCGGCCGGGGGCGGCCGCCGTCCCCGGCAGGCGGCGCGTGTTGGACGGCAGTGGCAGAAAGAACAGGAAGAAGAAGAAGGAGGGGGGCGAGCCGGAGCCAACGCCGGCGGCGGCGCAGGCTGCACAGGCGGTTGCTGCAGGGAGTGCAGGCCTGCAGCCTGGAGAACGGCACGGCAGGGTCGGGGGAGAGAAGGGCGCCGCCAGTGGCGCCAGTGGTGCGCATGCTGCGGCCCAGCAGGGAGCGTGCAAGGAAGGCAGCAGCGGGGCGCATCGCGCCCAGGCGCCTGGGGGCCAGGATGCTGCGCTGCGCGAGCGCGCGGAGCGCAAGCGGCTGAAGAAGCAGACACAGAAGCTGCGGCGGGCGGCGGGGGGGCTGTCTGAGGAGCAGGCCGCGCTGGAGCGCGCGAGGCGGGAGCGGAAGAAGCAGCGGCTGAAGGCGGCGCGAACGCGCAAGGCGAAGCCAGTGGCTGCCTGACGTTTGGAACGGTGTCGCTGCCTTGCTGTAGTGGGCTGGCCTGTGTGCATGCTGAAGTGCTACGGTCTTTTAAAACCGGTACAGTGCACTTGCACCTCTGTGAACAAATCCACATGCAATTTGACATGCTGGTCTAGCAGGTGCTACATGCGCTGACAGGCTTGAGGATAGCTTTTGCATTGCGCGTCAGGCACGTGCCGTAGGTTCTCATGCTCCTGCTCACATGTGAACGAGTTATAACATGGTCTTGTGCAGTTGCCATCCCATCTACGTCATACTTACTCGGACTGGTTGTGCTTACACTCCGGTACCTCCCTAAGAAGCACCTTACAAGCATTCCTGCTATTGTAAATGCGCCATACTTGGTTGCTTGCAGGCCTGCCCGTGCATTGCGAAACAGCATCATGCGCGGCCCTCAAAACGGCGTCAAGCGCACGCCGTAGGACAGCGCCTCGATCGTCCGCTCAGCCACCAGGCGTGCTGAGGCAGGGTTCTGGCCAGTTATGACCTTCCCCGCGCCCACCGCAAAGGGTGAGAAGTCGGCCACGCCGCGCACATACTTTGCGCCTCTCTGCGCGCCACAGCGCACACGTTCATGTCTGTGTCAGTATGGTGTGCACGCTCATGCGTGAGCAGGCGGCAAGCAGCGTGCTGCTGGAGGGCAGGAGGCCGTTCATGTGGCTGACGGGGGGTCCGACGCACCGCAGCGACCGCATCCTGCAGCAGGAAGGGCACCAGTGCGGAGCGCTTGCACGCCTCCTCCTCCGAGTTCGACAGGCACGTCACCTGCGGCGCATCCGCGCACTTGCACTTGCGCTGCAGGCGCCCAGACGGCAGGCACGCCGGCGGGGGATGTGGTGGCAGCGTTGGCCCCCCTGCCGCAGCTGAGCTGGCGACCGATGAGCTTGGGCCACTGCGTGCTACCTGGTTCGCCCAGCGTGCACCCGCTGGTACCTATGTATCTAAGCTCCTCGCAGCGGCAGTCTTGACACACTCATGCCCCACTCTCCTGGTAGCAACCACACGCATGCAGGGACACAAGCTGGGGAACACCGCCAGCAGCTGCTCATCTGGTGCTGGTTTTCCCGAGCCCGTGGCGGCCGACCTGCCTGCCGGCGATGATGGGCTTGCCGTCGGCGCCGGTCGCATCCAGCAGCGCGGCCGTGCCGTGGCCGACCGCCGCGACGACGCCGCCCGCCGCGTGCGCGCTCTCCACCAGCCGCGTCACCTCCGCGTTGGCTACGCCGTCCCACATGATGCCATGGCCGCCTGTGCGGGGCTGCGTAGGTTTTCTCTGGGGGACGGCATGCCGGCTCGTGAGCATGATGTGAACACGGCCTACACTCTCGGTGTGCGACCTGCTTTGCATAGCTGGTCTGAGTTCCACCATACCACTTCGCTGACTGCGTTACACAAGACCTGCAAGCAACTGTTGTTCAAGTCTTGCATGGCTGCCGCATGCTTGCAGCCTGTCATGCATGCAAGTGAATTGAGCAAGTCACAGGCCGGTACTACATTGCCTGGCAAGACTCCCAGGCTGATAGCAGTAGAGCAAGTGACAGCAAGGCGCACAAATGATGCCAGCATGGTTGCACCTGCAAAGAAGATGGCGCTGTAGCTCCCTCCATCAATCAAAGCAACAGACTGAGAGCTCTGCAGTCTGGCAAGTGCCTCCGCTGCGCGCATGCAGCACAGAAGCTCACCGCCTGAACCAGGCGTAGGGTTTAATTAAGATGCTGGTGATGTTTGCGCCGCTCAGCATGCTGCTGTGCCTGTAGTGCAGGTTCAGCCACGCGCAAACACATTGTGACAGCCTTGGTCAGCATTGCAGCAAGCGCCTTGCATGCGCTCACCATCAATGGGGATCAGGCACAGGGCGCTGGCACGGCATGCAGCGCAGCCGCTCCCTGCAGCGAGGACCAAATCAACAAGCACTTGTTGGAGGTCAGAAGAGCGCAGGTGAAAACATTACTCCAAGGCCCTGCGACTGGCGCCCACCGTCTTCCAGGAAGCGGCGGAGGGCGCTCGTGCGCGCGTGCGCGCCGTGCAGCGACGCCGGGTCGACGGGCACGCGGCCGCCCCTGATGGACGCAATGTCCACCGCGTAGCCTGCGCGGCTGGGCGCGGGCGCCGCCCTGCTCATACTCGGGAGTGTGCCACTCTGGGGCTCGGGCAGTATCGCACTGTGGGACTGCTGTACAGCTGCATGAGCGGAGTGCATGTGTCTTCATGGTGCGCGCCGTGCTGCCGGAACGTGTAGAAGGGCGCCGCCAGCTCCTCCGCCCTGCCGCATGCACCTGCTTGGCTGCGCTCGCTCATTGCAGGGATGGCGACATGGTGGAGAGCTGCTGCATGGTCCCAGCCTGCGGTTGTCCAGCTGCGTGGCCTTGCGAAGCGCTTGAAGCGCGCACCAGGCGCCCGTCTTGATGGCGGTGTCGCCCAGCAGCTCGCGCGACGTCGCCACGATCAGGATGCGATCCACCTTCACCATGGCCGCACACACACCGCCCAGGCTCACGGCTGCTTGGGGAGCTGAGAACACAAAGTTAGTTGATGTTGGAGTCTCTCTGTCCAAGGATTTCAGGTACCCACCCAACCAACCACCTTCACACATTGCAAATTGCTCATACGGCGCAACAAGCCACGCAGTGACTCCCTCTTGCGTGCTCTCTTACGAGGTCGTCATGCAGGAGCCGCTTCCTCGACAGAGCGCTGCCCGCCCGGGTGCGTGCCTCGCTCAAGCTAGCTGCGCCCCACAGCACCAGAGGTTTTGCAAGGTGCTGCTGCAAAAGGAGGTTGCACGTCGAATAAAAGGATGACGCGTCGTCGGGCATCATCGGGCCACACGTGTGCTTGCTGGATCACAGCGCAGCAGAGCTCCTGCAGACCATCAGAGAGCGCAGGCAAGGCGGGCGCGGCGGTAAAGGCGCCCTCCGCGTCCGGGCGCTTCCGCATGTTCCGCGGCGCTGTCGAGGACCCAGCCGTCTCGATCGTGCCATCGGGCTTCACGCTGGCGCAGCCGCTGCCAGCGCAGGATGGGTGCGCTACTGCTGGGCTTCTGGGCATACGCCAACGTGCATGACGTGATGCTTATGTCATCTGATCTCCCACATAATTCAGTGTTGCGAAGTGATGTTGTAAGGTGAGTGCTACAGGCTCTGCTATATGGTGAGTAAGCCACCATCTTACTACCTCTCATGCGTATACCCGCATGCTAAGGTACTCGACAATGACCATGGAGGAGCTGTACGCAGCCTTCCAGCAGAAGCGCGCCGCCGCTGCCCGACCCACCACGCCCGCCGTGGCTGCGCCTGTGGGCAAGCCCGCCAATGAGGCGCGCCAACCCTGTCTCAGGCATACTGACACGTCTCTGCAGCATACACAAAAGCAAGACAGAAGCCATCCCGTTAGGTTGCTCGCGTTGCTCTCCTGCGCATGTCGCAAGCAGCCTGTGGCATGTCGCCAGTGGCGGCATGGCAGTGCATGCAGCACCTCTCCAGGGCCAGCAGGCTGTGCGCGTGCAGCCATTTGCGGGCGTCATGCGCGTGAAGCTGGAGCGCCTGGAGGCGCTGGAGCGCACGCGGCTGCAGAAGCTGGCCGAGGCGGAGCTGGCGCGCGCGGAGGTTGAGCGCCTGCAGGAGGATGCCAAGCGCCTGCAGGCGGAGGAGGCAGCCAAGCGGCAGCTGGCGCGGTGCGCCAGCCTTGCCAACCGGGAGCATAAGGAGCTTGGCCAGGAAAACCAGTTTATTTTGTAGGTGTTGAAACACAAGTTGTTCGGAACATGTCCTTGTACTGAAGCAGGAGTTTATTTGGGACATACCCTTGCGCTGGATAGTTCCAATCAAACTCCTGCTTCAACACAAGGACGACCTTTACCGAACAACTCATGTCTCAATACTTGCATGAACCCTGTTTTTCCTGATCCAGCGGCTTTATGCTCTCGTTTAAGCTCAGCAGGCTTCATGCCACACCAACAGTATACCTGGGGATACCTGCCTGGTGTATCTTCAAGGACATGCACTTCCTGCTCATTCAGCTATCCTGAAAATAAATCATCTGGGACACTCCTGAACCCAGCTGCCAGGCAGCAAAAGCAGTGCCAGGAGGAGCATGCCAGCATTCCTTTGCAGGCTCGCACAGGACCGCAAAGGGAAGTCACACAGTGTCATTGACACCCTGCGGCACGCGCAGGGACTTCCCCGCGCGCGCGGTTGCTGCACGCCAGGCCGCCAGCAGCTGTCGGACGTCAAGCTCGAGGCCGCGGAGCTCGGCACTGAGCTGGCCGCGCTCAAGCTTGAGCTCAAGAAGGCGCGCGCCTGAACTGACACATGGAAAATGTTGGCAGGAGGCAGGATGGCACAGTGAGCATGCAGCATGTCAAATGCCGTGGATGTGTTCAGCGCGGTCAAGCAGGAGCCGCATTGTCGTCTGCCCTCCTTCAAACGTGGATACAGACGCAAGGCCATTTGGTCATGTGGCGGGCATGTATGGGGATCAGTATGGGGATCGTGGTGGGTGTGGATGAGGGTAGGGGTAGGAGCACAAGGCTGGGGGGCGGGCATGACGGGCATCATCTTACAGCCACTGCTGCAAGTGACTTGGGTGGATCAGGAACCCCTCTGCGCACATGCATGCTGTTGAATGGCAACCTCCGTACGCTGGGCTGCAACAAACAAGAGCGTCATCACTTCACGCCCTGGTGCCTGTCTGCACAGCGCCATGCACCATGTCTTGCATGCTCTGACCACAGCGTGTGCGCAGGAGGAGGAGGACAAGCGCGCCAAGCAGGGCGAGGCGCACATCGTCGCGCGCACGGCCAAGGCCAAGAAGGCCGAACTGAGCGACCTGGAGCGGATGCTCGCGCGGTGCGCCAGCCTGGTGCTTCACTCGGGCACTATACAGACTTGCCTATAGGCCGGGAAGCAGCTTGGGCTCTGGCATGTGTGCCGACATGCAGCTCTGCCTTGTGGCCAGTTGCAAGCCCAGACTGCCATGGTACCTCAACAACGACATGCATCCTGGAGCGAACCCTTGTGCAGTGTGCCTGGCTGCCTGGTGCTGCTCCAGGCAGTCACCTTTTTCAGGAAACTCACGCGCCTGCTCTCGCGTCATTACGTGCCGCAGCCTTGTGGCTGCAGGCTGGAGGAGGTGCGGCGCGAGGCGCAGGACGCAGAGCTGCGCGCGGCACAGCTGGCGGACGAAGTGCGCGCGGCGTCAGAGGCGCTCGCTGACCGCATGGGGGCCTACCAGGAGACGGCCACGCAGTTCTTCTCGTGCGCTGCTCCCATGGGATACCCGCAGGGTGGCTGACCTAATACGCAGTGCGCATTGCTGACTTTTGCGCAGCCTCTTGCTGATGATCAGGCAAGCACTGCGATGCTACTGCATAGCAATGAACGTCGCAGTGCCACAGCGGCACAGCTGCGGGGGCGCATGCGCTGAGGACGCGGCACTGGTACGCTGGTGCGCCGGCGATGCGCTGCGCTGATGCGCTGGCGGACGCAGGGCGAGGGAGCGCCTGGACAGTGTGGCGCGGGAGTACGCGCGCGCTTCCGGCGAGGAGGAGATGATGGAGGCGCTCATCAAGGCGCGCGCCCAGCAACAGCCATCAACCATGCCTTGTGTCGTGTGGAAACTGGTGTGGGGACTGGAGGGACGCAGGGTTGCTGTACACTTACGAACTTTATTCGTGCATGCCATGGTATGGCAGAAGCGCTTGTGCACATAGCATGTCTCGTAGCTGTCTGCTAGGGAATGTTAGGGAGTGCCACAAGGATTGCGCAATCATATGGCGATTGTGGGTACCGTCACAATGCACACCACAATACTGTTTGTTACCCCTATGATACGTGCAACAAAAAGTAATTGGCTCGCTCAACACTGGGCTGGTACACTCCTGCTGTGCCTGTGCCCGCAGCTCCATGCAATCCCAGCAACCGCGCGCGCAGCGCTACACCATGGAGGCTGATGCGGCGCAGCAGCAGCACCAAGACAAGGTGGAGCGCTCGCACGAGGTGCAGCGCCAGCTCGAGGACGCCATGGTGGCTGCGGCGCAGGCCAAGCAGGTGACTGGCTTCATCTGAGTGCTGCAGGCCTTCCATTGTGTCAGCCGGCGCTTGCACGCACAAGGTCGGGTTGCGAACACAGATATGGGGAGACATGAGGCGGCCGTGATGCAGTCTGGCTCCACCAGACATGCGCTTCCTGCACGCCGGCGTAAAGTGCCCGGCCTGCTCTGGCCCGGTGAGTGTATCGGCGAGCACCTCCTGCGTGCAGCCGGATCAGACTGGGCACAGCATTGGCAAGCTATAAAGGCCGCGACCTGATGCGGGGCCTATGAGCGGGCGCAGGAACAGGCCACGATCATGGAGGCAATGGCGCGCCTGAACGAAGAGTTCAAGTTGATGGACTTTTGGAACACTGGGCAGGCGCGGGCGGAGCCCTTGCTGTTGGCGGTGAAAGCAGTCACGCTCGCCAGGAAGGGCCTGCTCTTGCACTTTATACACGCTAAGATGCATGGGTCATGTGCTCCTGTGCTGGCATGCAAGAGGTGCAAGCTTCGAGCTATGCCAGAATGCAGGGTATACATAGAGAGACCGCGGCGTCGGGCGGCATCCATGATTAGGCATGCACGTTATTGCTCACGCATGTCGCGGCAACACGCACAGCTTTGGCCGGAGGTAACTTTAGGCAGCAATGTCAGCCACAGGGTCCGTGTGTTCTCGACTCGCAGCACAGAGGCTTATGGCAAGGACTTTGAGCACTGCTCAGGCGCCCGGACCTGCGGGGACGGCGCGCGGCGAAGTCGATCCGTGGGCAAACAACGGCCAGGTACCACATGCGGCGGAGTGGACGGACACAGCAGCGGACACAAGATCTTGACCTTGCAGTGCGCCATAATGCAATAATGCAATGAGAGCAGGCATGTAGTTTGATGAGTGGCAGCTGGAGAGCACACGAGGCACAGCTCTGACAATACAGGCAGATAACCCAGTCTCTTGTTGGAGGTGTTGCATTGTGTGATGTGCACGTGTGGGGATCATTCATGCGTTCAAGGTCCTCGTAGAAATGCTGAGCAACACTGCAAGACCACCCAACGATGTGGAGCTCCTGCAAGCAGACGTGTAGCCGTATGATCAACTCACTGCTCGCCCTGCTGCCTATCTCAGTACCCGGCGCACAGCAAACACGCGGTGCGGGACTGGCCCTAAAACACAGGTGCTCTACGTCCTGCCTAAGGTGCCTGGGCGCTGGGCCATGGCCGGGCGGCGTCTCCGCCCGCGGCCGCGTACGCAGCGGCAGAAGCGATCTCGCCGTGCTCGCTGCGCTGGCCGCCCTGCTGCGCTGATCCTCCGCTGCTCGCTCCATCCGGCGCGCCTTCTGGCGGCAGGGCGCCGGCCGGGCCATGCCCAGGTGCGTGGTCTGGTGCATGCGCCGCGCCTGCATGGTCATACCTTACAGGGTGGCTGGCGGCGGTGGCTGCCGCGCCGTTGTCGGGCGCGCTGGCGCCGGCAGCCGCGGCGTCCCTGCCCTCTGCGGCAGGGCTGGCAGCCTGTGTGGCTCCCAAGCCAGCAGTGTCGATGCCCGAAGGCCCTGACGCGGCAGCGCCAGGCGCACAGCCGTCATTTGCTTCCGCAGCCG
>JAABUO010004076.1_pt1 | contig 17218 bp, 12 predicted proteins | sample 5559291 | NCBI WGS metagenome assembly JAABUO01 (sample SAMN10711878, study PRJNA513372) | rock metagenome | isolation source: Antarctica rocks | place: Antarctica: Victoria Land, Finger Mt sud | reverse complement strand
GGCGTGCTGCGCGAACGACTATGGAAGCCGATTCCAAAAAGCTTCCCAGTGCAATGATACAAAGCAAAGCCATTGTTTCCATGTTGAACCGACCTAAGGCTTTAGCGCTGGATATGAGCACTGTTGAGCTGCCGTTTACAAATAAGGATGGTCCGCTCAAAGAAGCTCCTCATGACAACCGTCCTTTAGGTTTACAAGAGGCACCTACTTTCTACCCCAATAATGACGAATTCAGGGACCCTCTTCGTTTTATTGAAAGCATCACTCGGGAAGGGCAAGAGTATGGTATTGTCAAGGTCGTACCGCCGGCTGGTTGGACTCCCGGCTTTGCCATTGACAGTGAAAAGTTTTTCTTTCGCACCAGAAGACAAGAGTTGAACTCCGTTGAAGGAGGTAATCGGGCAGCCTTGAATTATACGGACCAGCTAAACATGTTTTGCAAACAAGCAGGCGTCAACCTCAATCGTCTTCCAAAATTTGATAAGCGACCAATCGATTTATATAGGCTGAGAAACACCGTGGAAATGCATGGTGGCTTTGAAAAGTGCTGTAGCGGAAAAAAATGGGCTGAGATTGCCAGAGAGGTGGGTTATACCGGCAAAATTCTATCTTCATTATCCACTTCTCTGCGTGCAGTTTATCAGTACTTGCTTCCTTACGAGGAATACCTCGTTCGAGTGAAACCAAGTGTGCAGCATCAGAGACAATCCGAACCCGGTGGGTTTTATTCACCCCAATCATCGCCAATAAAATCCGCGAGCTCTCCCAGTAAGTCGCCAAGTGCCTCAAATGATCTACCGGCAGAAAAACTAGAGTATGGTGAAATCACAGAGAATGGGATTGCAAGAAGTAATGAAGCCGAAAATCATTTAAAACGAAATGCTACAAATCTTTCTCCACGAGTATCAGAGGAAAACTACCTGCACGGATTCGATGGTGAGCGCAGTAGCAAAAGACCCAAACAAAGCGTTGATCCTGCTCCCATTGTTGCTGGATCGAATATGTCTGAGCATCGAACAAATAGCGGTATGAGACAGCACGAAAGAAAAATCGTCTCTTGCGCACGATGCGATAGTTCAGAAGCTACATCTCCGATTCTCACTTGCGACAGTTGCAGTAGTACGTATCATGCCTCCTGTGTAGACCCGCCTTTGGAAGGCGTACCACCTAAGGAATGGCACTGTAACATGTGCCTGGTCGGGACTGGCGAATTTGGCTTCGAAGATGGTGGAACTTACACCCTACGACAATTTCAGGAGAAGGCTCGAATATTTAAAGAACACCACTTTGCTAGTAAACACAGTCAAGGCCTCGTCAGCCGGAATCCTTCTGACTTCGAAGTAGAGAATGAATTCTGGAGATTAGTCGAGGACGTGGATGATACCGTCGAGGTTGAGTATGGTGCAGATGTGCACTCGACTACACATGGCAGTGGCTTCCCTACCGTCGAAAGACAACCTCTTGATCCATATTCCGCCGATCCGTGGAATCTAAATGTGCTGCCATTACATCAGAAATCTCTATTTCGATACATAGATTCGGATATCGCCGGTATGACGGTTCCTTGGGTATATGTGGGTATGTGCTTCTCCACATTCTGCTGGCATGCTGAAGATCACTATACGTATTCTGCTAATTATCAACATTTCGGAGCCACAAAGACTTGGTATGGCGTGCCTGGGGACGATGCTGAGAAATTTGAAAAAGCAATGCGAAAAGCTGTTCCTGATCTCTTTGAGCAACAACCTGATTTATTGTTTCAACTAGTTACTATGTTGAGCCCTGCCAGGCTTGTCAAGGAAAATGTGCGATGTTACGCTGTAGATCAACGGCCGGGAGAGTTTGTGATAACTTTTCCGAAAGCCTATCATGCCGGTTTTAATCATGGATTCAATTGCAACGAAGCCGTGAATTTTGCACCGCCTGAATGGGAACCGTTTGGTCGTGAATGTGTTGATCGTTATCAATTATATCACAAACCGCCAGCGTTCTGCCACGAGGAGCTTCTGTTGACGGCGGCGGCACGCGACGACAGCATACGTACATGTCTATGGTTAGTGCCAGCCTTGACTGCAATGTGTGCAAACGAGATTTCAGCCCGAATGAAGGTGCGCGATGCGATTCCATACATCAAGGAGGAAATCTATGATCAAGAGATGGGAGAGAACGATTACCAATGCACAATATGCAAAGCGTTCTGCTATCTAACTCAGATTATTGTGCCAGAGAAAACAAGCGTTGCATGTTTGCAGCACTTTAGGGAAATTTCCGAAAATCCTGATTTATCGACACGTTCTATGCGGAAGAAAATGACGGACGAGCAAGTGAGATCAGTCTTGGAAAAAGTCGAGAGAAGATCACAGCTTCCTGTTTCCTGGATATCCAAATTGCGCCAATTATTGCAGGAAGCTCCGCGGCCGCCTTTAAAAACACTACGAACACTTTTGAATGAAGGAGAGCGTATTTCACATGACATTGAGGAGGTTTCAACATTAAGACAATTTGTTGAACGAGCAAATGAGTGGGTTGATGAAGCCACCACATACATCGCCAAAAGGACTCCAAAACGTGCAAAGACTGAAAAGAGTCGCCGAATCAAGAAGGGCGAACGTGATCAGCGGAGTCCAGCTTTAATCGAAAAACTGCTGCAGGATGCTGAGGCACTCCCATTTGAAGCCCCCGAAATCGAGCTGCTGAAGGAAAGATCAAGGTCTATTTCGGAATTTCGACAACAAGCAGAAAAATTGCTCAGATTTCCCACGTTAAAAAGAGCAGATTACGAAGGCCTTTTGGAAGAAGGAAGGGACCTGAATATCAACTTACCAGAAATCGAGCAGCTTGAAAAGTATGTGTTTCAGCTACAATGGGCAGACAAAGCCAAAGCTGCGATTGATGGACGTGTTCCATCTTTAGGTGAATTAGATCAGCTCTTCAAAGAGGCTGAAACTTGCGAAATTCCTTCTGATCACCGATACCTTTACCATTTTCGTCTCCTTGTGGATAGCAGCGATCGGTGGATACAGAGAGCTCAATTATGTCTTTCGCAAGAAAGCGTTGCCATTGATCAACTACAGGCGCTTTCTGCTGATGCTGTCAAACTTCCTGTCCCGCAGGATCTTAAGCAAAAAGTTGCTGCTATTCTATCGCACCATCAAAATTCGCACGAGTCGGTGGGATCACTTCTGCGCAGAACGCAGGCGGTGGACTTTTGGAACCGACCATCGGATGCAGAAGCAAAGAAAATTTTAGACGCCGTAAGAGCTCAAACAATTAAGCCTATAGAAGCCTCATACCTCGAAAGAGAAAGGAAAAAGATGGATGATTGGATTAGACAAGGGAAACGTCTATTCGGGAAAGCTAATGCTCCGTTGCACATAGTCAAAGGTCACCTTGAATATGTCCAAATGAGAAACATTGCTTGTCTTTCGCTCGAGGACAAACCGAGACCCCCAGTTGAGCCGTCTAGTCGAGAAACTAGTCCAGTACTATTAGCTGGTGAATCTGGGCCAACGCGAACTGGGCGAGAAGTGTTTTGTATATGCCGTTTACCTGAGGCTGGGATGATGATTGAGTGCGAAATCTGTCACGAATGGTGAGTCTTTTTTCCGTTTGAAGCTTATGAAAGGTATCATGGCAAGTGCCTTAAGATCTCCCGTGGTAAGGTAAGTGTTCAAGAAAAATACACATGTCCAGTCTGTGATTATCGCGTCACAATACCTAGAGAATCTAATCGTCCAAAACTGGAGGAGCTCGAGCAGTGGCGTCAGGATGCCTTTGGTTTGCCTTTTATTCCTGAAGAACTCCACAGCCTGCACATGATGGTAGAAACGGCTCTGCAGTTTAGACAACACTTGCAACCTTTTGTGCATTCGGTCGGGTTCACTTCTGCAGAAGTGCCAATCATGCGATTCTACCTGCGGAAACTAGAGGGTGCGGAAGTGTTACTCGCTGATGAATGCAACTTTTTTCGCGCAGAGCTTCATAAGTGGATCCCGATAGCTCCGGAACCGCCTACTCCTATTGAAGCTTCTCTCCATACTCGTAAAGCCCGGCTTACCAAAGTGCAAAAAATAATGCAAGAAATGGGGATCACAAATCTGGAGGATCTTCCTCCAGAAATTCGGCAACACCATAGAAGTTTGAGTGGATCTAAGAAAAAACGAGAAGGATCGTCCGCAAACGAGCATCCCAGTGGTACAGAGCAAACAGTGTCACAGCATCAAAGTTATTCTCAAATGCCTTCTATGCCGTACAGCAAATCACACGACAACCTGGACCCTTCCCTATCTAACAGCGCGCAAACATCCACATTGTTTGCACATCAACCGCGCGTGCCTGAGCAACCACGTCTATTTCATGGTGATGCTCATTATGATGCGCAGCATGGTTCACCTCAACAGGTGCCTGATCATTCATCGAATGTGACAAATCTGTTTGAAGCTTTAGCTCACTCTGGGGTATCCAGCGATATCTTTAGAGAACATGCCGAGATAAGTGGGCTGCGCGGGGCTGAAAATCAAGTGATGCAATCTCTTGCCTCCTTTTCGCAAAACTCACCTCGGCCTGCGTCTTCGCCTGGCGCAACGATTTCATCGCCGCAGTTGTCGAATCGCAAGGAAGACGACGTGGATGCAAGTCTTTACCTACATACCCCTCAGTGAATATGCATATTTGTCAATAACATAATTCTCATTACTTTGTTTGCCCCAATAACCTTTTTAGACCTCTTTCTCCAGTGAGCAATAGTACTGCGAAGACTGAATGATGGGTGTACATAGAGTATACAGGAATGAATTTATCTACATGCTTCTTGCGTGAGCTGACCACAGCGCTATCCTTGCCTGGGCTGCATTGGTGCCCACGTTACTTCGTGTTTTCTGTTATCCATTTGAGAACACATTTAAAGACAAAAATATGTTTCGTATAGATATTGCCTCGGCAGAGCATTGAGAGTAACCATGCATCTTTGAAAACAGGAATGAAAGTCTGCTGCAGTGCGGCATCCACCCCGACATTTGCAGCCATAGAGGTTACAACTCATGAGGCCGCAATAAACACCATTCACCAAGCTTCCGTCGCTGCATAAACTAAACCCTTTCACGAAATAAGATCCGTAGCAGCATTCTGCATTCACCAAGCATACCCAACCAAAGACGGAGAAATAAGGAAAGAAGAAATGAATGCCCAGAAGTGGCTTCATCGATCGGGTCTCTTAATCGGCAAATATAACCTTGGTATGAGGGACAAAATGTTTGCGCGTCTCTTGTCAGTCGGATTATCAATTCAGCTAGAAAACACTGCTGCAGCTTAGCGTTTAATAAGCCTTGGCAAATCACCCCTCACCAACGCAACGTCGTTCTTTCACTTCATTGGCAAAAGCTGTCTGAGCCTTGGCTGCGGAAGCAAAACAATAGTGAACAGCGTCGGAGAATAACTCAATTGGATATCTGAATCAACGCCACGAGCCTCAATTGTCTGTACTTATCTCGCCATCCGGAATTCAACGAGATAAAGTGTGACAACAATGTTTAGGATTAATTAGAAAGATGACATTTGCTGGGTAGACGTGAACGTAATCCGCTGCATGCGTCTTGTCCGTGAGGGGAATGTTTATCAGTCTGTGGCAGCTACAAGCGAACAGAAGGAGGCAACAATACTTCTCGCGGATCCATAGAAAGGAGGCCATGCCGCTATCCTTTGTTGTGCGAGATGTTTATCCACTTCATGTTGCGTCTTTCTGAGTACCTTTGCGCACACATCTCAACACAGTAGTACTTCCCTACTAACTTGCGGGCCGGGAGACCTTCAAAAGATTTACCACCCCATCGAAAAAACGCTTCACAATTATGTACTGTGCGTCATCCGTGCTCAGAGTTGCAGCCAAAGATGCTACACTTCCCATAGCCACTATAAACAACTTCAAGTATGGTGCTCGTTGCAAAACTCGTGTTTCCTTATAAACGAGGTCCGGTAGCGGCACTCTGCATTCACCAAATTCAGCCAATCAGAGACGAGTAAATAGAAAGAAGAATAGCTTCAAACTTCTGAGACCTCTCAAGAGTATCCGAATTAAGTTTGTCTCTATTAATCACTGCTAGCCACCAATGTGGTCTGACAGAATTCTCCACAGTGATTCTGGCTGCATAAAGTCATGGTGCACTATATTGACTAGATGGTAATTTTCATGGATTTGTTTCAAGAGTGTATGCGACGGTGACCCTCGTTTATATAGCAACTTCCATTCCTTCCAAATTGCAAAAGCTTCGTCCTAAAGTCAGCATGAGACGTTTCGTCACCTCACTCTCCACGCTGTGAATGAGACTCGCTCAATAATTGTAGGCGAAACGATTTCCTTGCCTGGAAAGACTCCCCAAGTTACCGTGTTTAATTCTCCTGATTCAGCATTCGACTCAATGTGGCCCTCCAAGGAGCCGGCGTAGAAGGTGACTTCTGCATTAGAGGACAATTTCTCACGTAACGACTGCCAGAGACTCTTTTCAATGAAAAATTCAACAAAAGCTTTTTGAAAGACAAACCCCCGAGCCGGTCCCCATCCAAAGGTTCGATCCATACTCGAGGCAGCGTTGACTGATGGTTGACTGGCTACTGTCCATAGACAATGAGAGTTGAGATAAGTGAGTTGGTCTATTATAACTCGGCTTTCTGGGTTAAGACCTTCTTCATACCACGGAAGTACTGCCAACTCGCCATTGATATGCTTCACAAAAAGATCAGATATATCTTGACATGTTTGAGGAGAGCCCCATAAGTGCAGAGCCTGGCTTGGAGACACATGCAGCGAAACTCCATAACCATCAATCTGCCCATACGCCGGAGATCTGGCATCTCCAAAACGACCATTAGGAAAGTCATCCCACGTAGCTTCGCGGCCAAGAGATCCTTCCCCTTCAGCAATGGCAATATTGTTTTGGAAGTCTTCCTCGTCGGAGACGTAGCCCATAGAAACATCTTTGGCGGATCTCAACAAGTCCATGCGGCTCATCCCTTGCTTGATTTCTTCCACAATAACGCGATTATGCGGATCTGATATGACAGAACTTCCTCGCCTTTTAACACCGTTGACTCCATTACTAACATTAGGTATGGTGGGTCTCCCATTGACTGCAGTATCCGTCTTCGCGCCGTCTTTGGCGAGCGCTGCATAGAGAAGTTTGGTCCTCTCCAATATCAACGTGGCACTCTTCTCCAGGTTTAAAGTGTAGAAATGAAAGTGTGTTATCCTGCCTTCAGTAAGTTCAGCAATCCTCGTAATGATGTTGCTAGTAATGTCAACACCAGCAATCTTCACACACTCGTCGTCTCCTCTGACACTTTCCAGACGGTCGAGGATGGATGAGGGCAACAAGGCATGCGACATTTTGGCTGTTTTTCGTATAGAGGCGTATGAATTGATGGGCATGAGGCCGGGAAATATAGGAATGCGTTTGAAGAGTCCAGAAGGATGATCACGCAATGCCTTTTCAAAGGTCGCAAACGCGTCCACGTTGTAAAATAACTGTGTCACGATGAAGTCCGCTCCAGCTTCCACCTTCTCTACAAGATATGGCATATCCAATTGGAAATTCTGCTGTTCTGGTATAGATCCGTAAGCATGGCCCTCAGGATAAGCAGCGACACCAATGCAAAAAAAGTTGCCATACTCTTCTCTTATATACCTGACAAGATCCACAGCATAGACGAAATCAGAAGAAGGGTTCTCGAAATACTCGTGTCCTCTAGGCGGATCTCCACGTAGGGCCAGTATATTTTGTATCCCTGCCTCTTTGGCTTTGCGTAATGCATTATCAATAATTGACTTCTCCATATTTGTACATGTAAGGTGCAGACATACTGTAAGTTCCAGATGTTTCTGGCAGTGCAATGCTAGGTCTAGAGATTTGCTCGATGTGCTGCCTCCTGCACCCCAAGTCACAGTGACGAAGGTCGGCTTGAGTTTCGCCATCCGCTCCAATCGAACATGCAGGTTCTGCAAGCCAATTTCAGTCTTTGGAGGGAAGAACTCGAAGCTGAAAGTCCTCCCTTCCTGGCCATCCTGTAAGGCTTGTGTTATCTTCATGAACGTTTATCTAGATGAATTTGTTTACCAAACAATCCATCACGCGGAATAGGAACTACGTGGAGGCAAGGTTTACGGAGGAGCATAGAACGGCATCATGGAGCAAGAAAGTGGAGAGAAAGAGTTTTGATGATTAGAAAACAAGCGTAAACCTCGGACACTCAAAATGCAGCAGCAAATTCCTTTGCAAATTCTTCCAGCTTCACTTTACCAAAGACTGGCTTGTGCTTGTTGTAGTCTTCCATAAGAATGCCCTTGTGAACAGCGTTGCCAATTCCAACAAGTAGGGTCGCAATATGCGCAGGTAGTCCATTATCTTCCATGCTCTTCTGCGTCTGATCGTCGGTAAAAAACACCCACTTTAAATCTGGCTTGCCAATGGCGGCACCAACGGCGGAAGCAACTTGATTTGGCGTATATTCATCGCTTGTCACATACCGAATCTTCATACCTGATGGGGTTTGGATTTCTTCAGCAGCGACCTCAGCAATATCCCTTGGAGAAACCATAGCAATCAAATCATCACCAGCATAGTTGTTGCCCATAATGCCAGCTTTCTTGACCAGATCTGCAAGTGGAAGGAAATTGGTGTAAAAGAGTGTGGGCCGCAAGATTGTGAGGTTCACATCGCTTGACATCTCGCTGAGAATCCTTTCCATGTGGTGGGCACCGACAATGACTCCAGTATCCTTGTCCAAGTCTGCCCCGAGACTGCTGAGCAAAACGACACGCCCAACATGTGATTGTTCAATGGCTTGCTTGTAGTTTTTGGCGACAGTTTGGTAAAATTCCAGAAAGTTCGGTACCGCAAAATTTGGCGGAACCATAGCGTACACGGCATCGGCACCCGCAAAGGTCGATACCAGGAAATTGACGTCTTCCATGGAGCCGACGGCAGCAGTGGCGCCAAGAGCCTCAATATCCTTTTGCTTGTCCTGCTTGCTGGTGATCACAGTGACCGAGTGCTTTTGTGCCAAGGCCGCGGCCAAAGGCTTACTGATATTTCCTAGCGAACCGGTGACGACTACCTTCATTTGCGTATTCTTCTTTCTTCTCTTGACAAGTGTGTGTTTTTCTATGTGTGCCGGACCCCTGTTTATATAACTAGTACTCTTGCCATTATCTATCCGAAGATGATGTTTGGGTTAAAGGCGCCATCGGGGACGGATTTAGTTCATCCGAGGTTCCAATCCCATCCATCATTTCTTCGGAAGGATTTCTGTCCGTGTGGGGTTTGATCCGCCTGAAGAGGCAACAAAGAACCCTCTCCGACTTCGAAAGTGGGAACGGACCACGCGAAGCAAACGGCTGCATGATCCAAGTTCCCCCGTGAGACCTGCTGTCAGGGCTTTCAAGGCCCGGACAAGTTTCAAGAGTTTACTCACCTGCTAGTCACATGACGTTTCATATCTATAGACTACAATAAGCCACGACCATCACCCAGCTTTGGTGGTGTAGTGGCAACATCAAACCCTTCCAAGGTTTAGCCAGGGGTTCGATTCCCCTTCAAAGCAAATTTCTTCTTTTTAATTTTGCTTTTTGCCATGCGTACAGCAGACGTCTTTGTCTACATCACTGGGCAAGTGGGTTATATGGGAGGCTATACTTTGATCTCGTGATGGGCGGGGCGTACAGCTAGTCAATCATATCATACCACAAGACGAGCATTCTGTCAAAGCATCCTATCATGTGAGTATTGTTAAGCATATCATTGTAGAGCTCAAGTTTCGCCTTTTGTGTCCACATGAGAACCTCGCAAGCTGATTGTAGTACATGAAGCTGATTCTTATGGCAATCAAACATTCATCTTTGCAAGTAAGAAACCGCCAACTTACCTGATGCTTCAACCATGGATGGGGTTGCTTTTGGCCAGGGAATGTAGCAGGTTATGGTCGTCACTTGTTCATGAAGCCTGCTGCAAAGCGACCCTCACTAGCAACGGTTTTACACGCGCTCGCAGACTGCCCCACGGCGACAACCAAAAGGCTGCCTCCAGTAGCAACAATCCGTCTCTCTCGCATCATTCTCTCCCAAAAGAGTCCACTTCAGCAGGTGGGCTTTGGCATGCAAAAGTAGGATCCGATGCTTTTATAAATAGTTTGTGCGAAAATCGTAAATTCATAAGAGAATGGAGCAGGCCGACGGCACCAGGACAGAGCATGCTCATGGAAGCTTGTCTTGGAGCCATTCGAAAGACGGCGAGCCCGGGTCTCTGAATGGGCATGTATTCAAGGAATTGGGGACGACAGGCGCCTTTGCCTCCTTCATGCACGGTCGAGATGGTGAAGTGCGGCACCATGATTTGGACACAGACACGAACGTCGTTCTTCCGGAAGGGTCGAGTAGGCATCCTTTGAGTAGCGCATACTGTATATGGTTCATGCACAGGAGTGCCGGGCAGAAAATGGACGATTACGAGAATGCGACGAAGCTGATTGCCACCTTTGCATCCGTGGAGGAGTTCTTTGTCGCATACTCGCGTCTGCAAAGGCCGCAGGAAATCGAACACGTGTCGGATTTCCATCTGTTTCGGAAAGGAGTCCGGCCGGTGTGGGAGGACCCAGCTAATGTTCGTGGCGGAAAGTGGATTTTGCGGTTGAGGAAGGGATTGGCGTCACGGTATTGGCAGGAGCTGCTCTTTGCTTTCATCGGCGGAGAGTTTGAGCATGCGCAGGACGACGTGACTGGCATTGTCGTGAGCGTGCGGGCCAGCGAGGATATTCTGTCCGTCTGGAATTCAACATCGAGCGATGGGCGGGTCAACTTGAAGATCAAAGAAACGATGAAACGGTGCTTGCATCTACCAGCGGACGTCAAGTTGCTCTACAAGTCCCACGATGACTCGCGAATGGACTCGTCGCACCGCACAAAGTTCATGAATCAGCCATCGAATCATTCCTATGAACGGTCCTATCTGCACCACGGGGAGCGCTCGCGCGGGGCCCGTCGAGGTCGATACAACCATCGCTCTGATCGCTATACCCCGGTGACGGAGCGGCCAACGGAACGAAACGAGCCTGTCCCTGTGCATACACGCCACCTAGCCATGTAACATATTCAAGTCAAGGCTCCCATGGGCCCTCGTACACGACCCATGGCATTCCGTACCGCTGCAAGCGTACATTGGGTAACTGTGTCCATATCCAGCGACGCGTCAACGGCCTGCCAGCTCTCGCGGGACGTGTTGCGCACTCTCGCAAAGACGGAGGCCACCTTTCGCTGTAGGTCCAAGGTCTCGTACCGCTCCTCGCCGTAGCTCGCTCTGGCTGCAGCTGCGTGTTCAGAGATGTCGAGGAAGAGGACGAGGTCGGGACGCGGCAGTCCAACGTCGCACGACATGCACCATTCAAGGGGCAGGCCCTTGGCACAGCTGAATGCCGCACCCGAGTAGACATACCGGTCCACCACCAAGGTGACGCCGGCCTCGATCTTGGCTCGCATGGCCGACGCCAGCTCCCACCTGTTTGCAGAGAAGAGAAGGTGGATGGCGCGGTCGTCGAGGTCCGACCGGCTGTGCAGGTAGGCGTCAATCATGCGGCCAATGGGGGTCGTGCGGTCGGGGAACTTGACGCCCTCCGCCGCAGCCCCGTCGGCCTGCAGCTGGCGCAGGAGACGCTGGCATTGGCTGGACTTGCCCGAGCGGTCCAAGCCCTCCACCACCACCAGCGCTCCTCGGCCCGGTGGTCGTGATGTCGTGCCCCGTGACGTGTTGCTCATCCACCAAGAATTTCTCCGGCCGTGCGAGGGCAGCATGGTGGGCACTCGTCCGTAGAGGTGGGAGAGAGCAAGATGGCGCTACTCCAGAGGCTGATGCCTGTCTTGCACAGCTCGTGTCGCAGTGTGCGCAGAGGGGGGCTTCAGCTAAGAGCACGGTCGGGAGGAGGGGGAGGAGGACGGAGAGCGTTTGCAACGTCCATGCTGCTGCGGCACGAACCGCTCATCCCGCCGAAGCCCGGCCAAGAGCTGCACTGTCATTTTGTCTTGAAGGATGGGACAAAGAGGAGCTTCGAGGTGGCAGAGGGGGACAATCTGCTCGACATTGCCCAGGAGAACGACTTGGAGATGGAGGGAGCATGCGGCGGGAGCTGCGCCTGCTCCACCTGCCATGTCGTCGTGGACCATGACTACTACGACAGGATGGAGGAGAGCACAGACGACGAGGAGGACATGTTGGATCTTGCATTCGGTCTCACCGAGACCTCCCGACTCGGGTGTCAGATCCACATGAGCAAGCGGATCGACGGCATCACCGTCACCCTGCCCAAGATGACGCGCAACCTGCAAAAGAGCGACTTTGACGCCTAGAATGCCGCCAATTCTCTACTCCAATTACACATGTGATGACGAATCTGTACATACATAGAGACTACGAAGACTTGATGAGATCGAGAAAACCTTCCGTGGAAAGCTCGGCGACCTTCTCCTTTCGTGCCTCCCCTCCAAACATGGCTTGGACGCGTTCATCCTGCCCAGCCTGCTCACTCCGAGTCTGGCTCTCACGGACTGCATTGAAGAGTCGGACTACCCCCCGCTGGGCAGTCTTGCGCAACACCTTCTCCAAGGCGATGGACGCTCCGACATCCTCCTGATCGTCCAACACATTCTTCACACGTCCTGTTTCTTCCATCTGCTTCTTCTCCTGGCGGAGCAGACGCTTTGCTTTCGCTTCCAGCTTTGCGTCGTCAAGCGCCCGCTCCGGGCCCCTGCTTCTGGAGAGGATGGGAGCATTGCGATCGCCTGCCTTGAGGTGTGACGAAAGGATTTTTTGCATGGCATTGGAAAAGGAAGCTGGATCATCCACTCTCTTCAGCTTTCGCTTTGTCTGATTGACTGCCTTGACGTCACTGCTGCTGCTTACAGAGTCACTGTCATCACCGTCATCCCCATCCACGGACGGCGTCCTCTCTTCGTCTGCTCCACTCTCTTCATTCTCTTCACGTCTTCGTTTCATGGTCACGTGAGCTGGTTGTCGGACCCATCCACGATGTCGTCCAATGATGCAGCACCAGCAGGGCCCAACCCTCTGCGACCCTACTATATTCCAAAGGATCCGCTGGAGAATGTCATGAATTTCGACGTGAATGAGAAGCCAATATCGTCGAGGGCAATGAAGTCGAGTTCCTTCTCTGCAGGGGACTACTTTATGGATGCAGCCACCACCAGCGACATGATCTCCGCGTGGCTCAACGAATTAGGAACTCAGTATGTGTCTTGTCTCATATCCCAGCCCTTTGAAGTGGCCAAGACGATTCTTCAAGTCCAATACCGCCCGGCTGGGATGACGGAAGCGGAGGAAGAAAAGGATTTCGATGGCTCGTCCAATACTTCAGAAGAATCTGATCCCGAGTATTTCGCTTCTGCCACCGTACAACATGAATCCTCACGAGCCTCCACGCGTCCAACGGACAGGGCCGGTTTCATCTACCCCTCCCGTGACGCAAGACCCTCGTGGCAGCTCGGTCAACACAAGTCGAGTGTACGCAGTGTTTTGTCTGCGTTATGGCGAAAGGAGGGCATATGGGGTATTTGGAAGGGACAAAATGCAGGTTTCGCATGCTATGTCTTACAGACGACGCTAGAGAATTGGCTGGGAAGTCTCCTGTCTGCCATACTCGCCCTGCCAGACCCTGCAGTTGCTGATATATCCGACTCCATACACCCTTTAGCGTCCCTCGGACTCGTTGTCACCTCTTCTGCATTGAGTGCCATCATCCTCGCCCCTCTCGATATTTTGCGCGTTCAGCAGATGGTTGCTCCGGCCGAAGACTCGCATTTCCTCCGTTTCTCATACAGCTCCAACTTGGCTGACTACATGTGTCCTTCTATTCTGGTTCTCCCAACCGCGCTGAACGCAGCTGTTCCTTCAATCATTGAGCATGGGAGCCCATGGTTTGTACGCCAGTACATGGGCGTCGACGCAATACTCCATCCGACATTATTCACAGCATGCTCGTTCGCTGCAGATTGCGTTCAGCTCTTTGTGGCATGGCCGATCGAGACGGTTCTGAGGCGTGGACAGGCGCAACTTGCACGGCCCAACAAGTCGGTCGTGGAGGTGGGCAAGTACTATGGCATTGTAGGGACCATGTGGAGCATCATTCGACAAGAAGGGGCTTCTCCCCTTGGTGTCGACGGTTTGTACAGAGGATGGAAAATTGGAATGTGGACTATTGCAGGCAGGGCCGGTCTTGGTCTCTTTGGTTTGGAAGGGAGCATTGGTGACAACGTGGAAGGCGAGTTTTGATCTCTGTGTAATTAGTCAAGGAGCCCCCCTCCCCTTATAATCATAAACGAATCTAGACAATGGGAGGAAGCGTCACGAAACCAATCACTTTGCTTGCTGTCTTGAGTCGCGTTGCTGTTTGGATTTTAAAATGTGGGGTAGATGAGCATGCGACAGATTGCTCCATTCTACTGCTGCTACCTCCTTCAGTCGACAAAGAACAGAGCGACCTACATCGGCAGCACGCCCAATCCTGAGCGTCGACTGCGCCAGCACAATGGTGACTTAAAGGCCGGTGGGGCAGTGAGGACTAGGAGAAGTCGGCCATGGCGTATGGTGGCTATTGTTTACGGATTCCCCACCAACATTGCAGCATTGCAATTCGAATGGACCTGGACGAATCCTCATCGGTCTCTTCATCTCCCCGAGGATATTCGCGGGGATGCAAAGAAAGAAAAGAGAAAGTCAAGGAGGACCGGAAGAGAGTATACGAGGATTTACCGGCCCAAGGTTTCTCTGACGGCGCGGTTAGGGTGTCTGCATGATACCCTGGCAACATCGACCTACTACTGTCAATGGCCACTGCGTGTGCAGATTTTTGATGCGGCGGTGAAAAAGACCTGGGATACATGGGACTTGCGGTCATCCTTGACCCTCCCCCCGCATATGGACGTCACCCTGAACATGCCCACTCAACCAGAGGATCCAATTGATGAGAGCACAAACAGCCTGCGCATTCCAAACATCGATTTGAAAAGTCATTGGATGCAAGAATATTTGGAAAAGAGTAAAACCCTTCTCATGCAGTCAAGGTCATGCATGCTATGCATGAAGGAGTTAACAGACAGGCCCATGTCGACGCTAGTCTGCCCAAAACCTCACTGCAACGGTATGTTTCATCTCACATGTCTGGCTGGAGATTTTACCAAAGGTTCAAAGGAGGTCATTCTTCCCATCGACGGTGCTTGTCCTAGCTGCAAAGAGTGTATTCTGTGGATGCGAATGATCCAAGAGAGTCAAGCTCGCTCCGTCTGTTCATCCCACATTCTCAATGAGCCAAGCGGGACGCAAGCTGAGGTGTTTACAGACAGCTCAAGCGAGTCAGAGGCTGAGGTTGTACCCGTGCTTGAGATTGCCGACAGTGAAGTGGAGGTTTTGTGAGACATGTTTCTATTTACACCAGCTCTATGGTCCAGTCCTCTCCAACCACCACATTTGGGTTGCGAACGGTTTTTACTTTATTCCCACTGAGCACTGAAGCCATCACAGAGACAGTCCACGACTTACCACCTTGCTTCACCAGAGCTTCTTTCTTCAAGCTTTTATCGTGCCCGAGCACGATTACTTTCTCTATGCGGACTTGGCCAAAGTCCATAGAAGCGGCGTCATTGCTTGAAGGATGCAGACTAGTCGACCAGAGAGTGCTGTTGGCTGCTGAAAACTGAAATGAGCGATAGATGTATTCCCCATTTTGATACGCAAACGTTTGTCCATCGTCAATGTACAACTCCCCTCTCGCTGTACCATGGGAGCCTACAGCGACGACAAGAGTATACGGGTCGTGATGCATCAGTGTTGACGATCTTCTGACCCTATCCTTTCGGGACAGAACACTGCCACCCTGGATGAGAAGTGGAATCTTGTCTAAAGGAGCATCAATGGTCTTGTGACCGGGCCCATGTATAGATTGATGCGTCCAATAGTCGTAATATACCTCCTTATCGGCAAGATACACGGTTGCAGACGTAGAGCCTTCGTCAGTAACCGGCTTCACGAGTAATCCGGAGTCTCCAACGTAGAATTGATCTTCCATGGAAAAAGCAGACTCATCGTTTGGATACTGCACATATTGAGGCCTCAAGAGCGGCATTCCATCCACGCTGGACCGACGTATGGAGGTGTAATAGGTGGGGAGTAAGGAATAGCGAAGCTCGATGGCGTCCCTGATGATCGCCGTCCAAGGATCCCCAATGAGATAAGGTTCTCGTCGTTTCGAATCGATATGTGCATGAGCTCGAAAGAATGGGTAGAAAGCACCAGCCTGATACCATCGGACGAGCAGTTCGTTTGATGGATTACCAAAGAAGCCGCCAACGTCAGCGCCAGAGAAGGTAAGGCCGCTTATGCCAATACTTAAGAGCATTGGAACGGAAGCCTTCAAATGCTCCCAATTGGCTTGATTGTCGCCGGTCCAGATGGCTGCGCTTCGCTGTGAACCCGCAAAAAAAGCTCGTGATAGCACAAAGGGACGTTGTGCTTCCTCCGTTCTCTCCATCATCGCAAGAGCAGTGGCGTTGTGGAATGTCAGCCCATTTATATTGTGGATATCTCTGTGCTCCCATCCATGGTAATGCAGGTTGTCTTTTGGTGCAGTGACTTCAGGACCATTGAATACGGAAGGCTCGTTCATATCATTCCACAAATGTAGATTCTCTTTAGACCCCTTGAACCTATCAAACTTGAATGCACTCTTCCACCAGGATAATGCAGAGGGATTGAAGAAATCCGGCCATATTGAGTTACCAGGCCAGCACCATCCGTCGTACGTTTTTCCACTTGCGTCCTTCATGGCAAGATCATTTTTCACCAGTTCGTCGTACACCCAGAAACCAGCTTCGTTTTTGATATGAGGATCAATAATTGCAACAAGTTTTCTCTTCTTCGCATCCAGATGGTCCAACATATCTTCTGGATGGCCAAATGTAGCAGGGTCCCACGTAAAGTACTTTCTGTTGTCGGTATACTCAATGTCGAGCCATATAACGTCATACGGAATTCTGCTCTCGTCAAACTGTCGATCCACGTCCTTCACATCATCCTCGGACACATAATTCCAGCGACATTGATGGTATCCAAGAGCAAACTGCTGAGGCAGCATGGTATATCCCACAAGTTCTCCAAATGTTCGAAACAACGAA
>JAABUO010004075.1_pt1 | contig 17219 bp, 21 predicted proteins | sample 5559291 | NCBI WGS metagenome assembly JAABUO01 (sample SAMN10711878, study PRJNA513372) | rock metagenome | isolation source: Antarctica rocks | place: Antarctica: Victoria Land, Finger Mt sud | reverse complement strand
GCCGAGGTAGGAGCCGAGGTGGGCGCCGAGGTGGGCGCCGACGTCGGCGCCGAGGTCCGCGCTGCACACACAGGCCAGCGTCAGGCGCGGTCTGTGCCTGCCTTGGCGCCAAGCCTGTGTTGCCGCTCTTGGCTGAGGCCTGACCGGTGGGGCAGCCTCAGGCGCGCGCCCGTGGTGGTGGGCGTCGGCGTGGGCGACGACGTGGCGGACGACGTGGGCGACGACGTGGGCGACGACGTGGGCGCCGTCGTGGCCTTGTGCTTGAGCACATCGCCCAGGCCCAGGTGGTCGCCCAGGTGGCCGCCGACCGCGTCTGCGATGGCCTGGACGCCCGGCGCCGAGAGCTGCTCCCCCAGAGGCACACCCGTTGCTGGGGCTGCATGTGAGGGCGTGCGTGGTGGCAGGTGAGCGCCGCGACGCCCAGGGCAGGAGAGGCGCGAGCGGAAGCGGTAAGCCCACCTCCTGTGCAGCGGTGAGGTTGAGCGCCAGCAGGGCAATGGCCACGCAGGCGGCCGCGCGCATCATGGCGCTCTCTTTGCCGGGGCGCGTTGCAAGCTCTGCGCAGGCGCGTGCAGAGGTTTAGGCGCGGCTGTGCACCTGAGCGCACTGGTTCGCACGCTGCACCCGCAGGCAGCCTGTGGTGGGTCCTGTAGTGAGGACCCTGCACAGGCCAAGAGGAGGCCGTTCTACAGAGCGATCAAGCTCAATACGTGACAGGTACGTACCTGTATACGTATCAGCCGCCGATTGATCAGTGTGCTCGATCAAAGAAGGCTAGCTACCCAGCTTGCCTACCTTATGGCAGCGCAACGAGCAACGTCTGGTCCCGTGTCGCCTTCGGGTGTGCGTGAGACTGAGCGGAGACTGCTGCAGGAGTTGCGTGGGCCTTGCAGGAAGAGATTCTGTGGGACCCACCTGTGACAGCCGCCTGCATAAATAAACTGCGCATTTCGCAATTGAAAGCACTCGCCCTCGGGGCCTTGAATTGCTAGGGTCCACATGCCTGCTTGCATAATCTGGGTACTGATCATATAGGCATCATCCGACACTGTCCGTGACAGCACGAACATGATGTTTGCACGATGTTGCTCGAGGCAAAGTCCATGCGCATCGCGTTAGATAGTAGGTAACAGGCGGGTCTGAAAAAGATGACTGTGCGGTGCAACGTCAGCAGACAAGCAGAATAAGTGGACCTCACAGTCTGCATGTTAAACTTTCAATGGTGCACGTTAAACAATGGTTCAATGGTGCACTCATGATCAGCCCCACATGATAACCAGGGGTTGCAGGGTCCAGGTGCAGAGCCTGTCAGACTTGCTGGTTCATGGCCAGGCTGATGCATTGTCAGGGCCGTATATAATGGTCATGACTTGCACATACTACGCTTACAATTGACAGAGACTTTCCTCCACTTCGCTGATCACAACCGCAGCACTCTCCACTTCACAACGGTCATGACCGTATCCCCTCCTACTAACGCCCAGAGCAGCTCCATAAAAAATGCTGTGTTCATGAATACGCCCGAACAAGAAACTCGCCAACGTCCTAGCCCAAAATGCAGTCTATAACCCCGAATGGCAGCAGTCGCTAGCGTTCCGGCGCGTGTGGGTATGCACACGTGCAGATCGCCCCTGAATAGCGATGCACAGCGGGTGCCAGGTCGCTTGGGAAGCCGCGTCGGGCATGCACATGCAGCTGTGCGCACTACATGCTCGCATGTAGGACGCAGTGCGCTGCGTTTGCATGTCTGACGCGCAGCAACCCGGCACCTCCTGTCACCAGCAGACTGAACGGCACGCAGGGAAGGAGCGGGGGCCCGGACAGGGCCAGCTGGACGAGCAGCTTGCGACGCAGCAGCAGGGGCACAAGCAGGTCATTGGAGTGCACGCTGCCCGCATTGGGGCCGGCGGGCGCGCGCTCTCAGACATGCTCATGGCCGCGCCTGCGCTGGGTGACAAAAAGGGCAGCACACCGGATCCCCTTCACTTGCATGGTCCTCGCGCATGCGCACTTCGGTACTAGCAGTCAAAACTATGTCGGTGGGGCGAGGCTAACTCTAGCGGTAGCAGGCGCCGGTGGCGCAGCAGGCGTTGGGCTGGCCCAGCGCGCAGTTGGCGGAGAACGTCGGCGGGCTCTTGTCCGCATAGCTCGTGACCTGCGTGCACGCGACAGAGTGGGCGCATCAGCGTGGGCAGGGGCTGCTGCCTGCCTGCATTGCGCGTGCGTGGCTGCTGCTGTGCACGACGGCGCTGCCCGTCAAGACAGCGCTGCCGGGCAGGAGCCAGCGCTGCTGGGCGTAGGCTGCCAGCATGCGCCGCCGCACCCAGCCGCTCCTGCACCGCTGCCTGTCCCTCGTGCCTTGCGCACCCCACAGTGTGTGAGCAGGGGCGCCACAGCCCGCTGTGAGCGATATCGGATGTGTCGCAGCACAGCTGCGCGCTTCTCTTTTTCTTGAACAGGGTGTTGATAAATATATTGACGAGGTGGCTGCGCGCCGTGCACTGCGGGTATGTGGAGCCGAGCGTGTAGTAGTCGCTGCGCCATGTGGTCGCGGTCGCCGTCACGAGGATGAAGCCGCCGTTGCCGCCGTTGGTGTACAGCGTCGGCGTGCACGTGTCGGCCGGCTCGCCCCACGAGCCCGCGCCCGAGGTCTGGTACGTGATGTAGCCGTTCCACCTGGCGGGCGGGCCGCGCCACGTCAGCTTACACCCTCAGGTTCACGATAGGGCTCGCCGGTGCACCTAGCGGCGGCGAGGCGTGCATGGGTTGCTCTGCGGTACGGTTTGCAGACATGCATCAACCCGGCCACTGCGCCCTTGCGTCTCCCAAGCAGGCGTGCGAGGCAGAGGAGGGTGGCCGCACGGCTGGGCGGCCGTGGCGGCGGCGGGGTTGCCCAGGCTCAATGCGTGGTCGTGGCCTGCCGCGCCGGGCAATACCGCTCAGCGCCTCAGCCGTTCGACCAGCATGGTAGGGCCAAGCTGGCGCCTGAGCGGGTCTAGGGTAGGCAGGCATGTCGCGAGTGGGCGCCTGAGCTGGCCGCCCCGGGGCTTGCGCAGCCAGGCCGCCCCGCGTGCGTGCTGCCGGAGCATGCGAGGGCCACACTCAGCATGCCAGGCGCGCGCTATAAGATGCCGGGCGCTGCGTGGGTATAGGGTTAGGACATCACCGTTGAAGTAGGTCACCACCTTCTTCGAGGCGGCGTTGATCGTCGCCAGCACCTGCCGCGCGCGCGAGCGCGTCAGGCGGTGTGTGCTCCGCACGCGCTGCGCCGAGCCCCTCCTCGACAGCGCGCAGCAGGCGCCCTGCCGCACTGAGGGGCTGGGCGCCTGTGCGGGCCGTCAGCGCCCAGGCGTGGGCACTGCGCGAGGGCCGCGACGGGGGTAGGCGGCAGGGCGGGCAGGGCGGGCCACGCACGTCGGCCCAGAAGTTGAACTGGCCCGGGTAGGCCGCCCCGGTGGCGCCGTTCTGCGTGGCGCCGCCGAATAGCGGGCTGCGCGCCCGGGCGCGCGCGCGCGTGAGGCGCTGCTGCTTGCTGTGCGCCTCTTGTGCAGGCGCAATGGCGCCGCCACACACCACCTTTCTTTCTCCATCAGTGCAGCGGCGGAAGCTGGACAAGCGACGCGCAACGCAAGCGCTGGCCACCGCGGCCTCGCACAGCCACTCAACACAGACTGAGCGCGGCACGCTGCATGCCTCCCGCGCTCAGCCAGGGAGCCGTGGATGCCGGTGCGTCGAGGGACAGCCCCGTGTACTTCGACAGAGGGAAAGTTTCTCAAGAGGGGCCGCGCGCACTAGTGCGCGGTGACAAAGTTGTACGTTGCGGTGGACGTTGCCAGCGCGTTCTGCAGGAACTGGATCTGGGCGGACTCGTACGCCTGGGTGGACTGCGCGCGGCGGCGCACCACAGCGTCAGAGTGGGGCCAGCAGGCTTGTGATGTCAACACGTTGCTCATGCACCCGCCTTGTCGAAGAGTAAGCTTTGCAACACCAGGCGCGCCTAGCTTGAGGCTGACCTCTGCCCCACAACACTTGCTGCCCACCAGGCAGTGCTTGACGCGCATGAGTGATGGTGCAAAAGGGTACACCACAGCAATGTCATGCTTGCCATGCAATGCCCTGCGCTTCAGAAATGCAGCTCCGCATGTCATGCGCAGGAGACACTCACGACCCTGCAGGGGCTGCCCGGGCGCGCGCACAAAGGTCGAGTAGTAGCCGGTGTGGTACTTGTTGGTGGTAGGCGCGTAGGACGTGATGAACGGGTTGGCGTCCAGGAAGATGCCGCGGATGGTGACCTGGGCGCGGGGCACACCGGGTGGAGCATAGGGTAGGGTAGGATTGCTGGGCGGTTTAGTGTTGGTGGAGTAGGCGCTCTGCAGACGCTTGCGCCTTGTGGGCGCCAGCGTCAGGCGGGGAGCATGGGAGGGCCTTCAGCGGCCTTGAGCAGTATAGTTTCGCTCCAAGCGCGCTGCCCGTGCGCTGAGCGCGCGCTGACCGTATGACCCGCATTGATGCGGAGGCTTGCTGCATGCGGTGCAGGACGTGCCCTGAGCCTCTTCCAAGCACCTTCTGCGGGGGCTGATACATGAAGGACCTCATTGCAGTGCATCAGCAACCCTGCTACAGCTTGCCTCAAGGCGCAGCTTGCTGCCTGCACGGGACCTGCTGCTGAACGCTGCAGACGGCCCCGCACGGCCTGCCACCCATGACAGCAAGCGCTGCCAGGCTGCGGCATGCGCGCAGTGCACGGTCCATGCGATGAACCACAGAGCGCTCTCGCCCGGGGCATGCAGCGGGCGGGCGGGCGCGGCGGCGCGCGCACCCCGTTGACGGCGTAGTCCCGGACATAGAACTGCGAGGGCATGTTCCACAGCTTGGTGGTGCCGGGCAGGGGGCTGGCGGCGTTCCTCGGGCTCGCGTTCGATGTGTCGTACGCGATCTGGGTCGCCACGCTGCCTGCGCGCGCACGCGCGCGGCTCGGCTCGGCGTGCCGCCGGCGAGCCTGAGCGGCCCCTGGTTACGTGCCGGGGCTGCAGCAGCCGCCTTTGGCTGTCTTGCGGCTTGGCAGAAAGCAGGGCATCATCAGGGGCACAAGACCGGGGCCGCGTGCGCTGTTGACAGAGCCAAAGGCCTGTCAGCCATCAGAACGCAGTCGAGCGCGAGGACAGGGAGGCCGGGCGTGTCGGTGCGCGAGCGCGGGCGGCACCGTTGATGACGATGTCGTGGTTGCCTGCGCGGCAGCAGGCAGCCCGGTCAGCCCCGGCGTGCCCTGGCGGCCAGGTGAAGGGCATCGGGGTGACACAGGCGCCGCATGTAACTGCGGTGCCGGGGGCGCACCGAAGACGCTGAACCAGGGCAGGGGCGCGATCGTGGGCGTGTAGGGCGTCTGGTAGACCTGGATCCAGTCGCTGGTGAAGCGCGAGTAGTCACCGGGGTAGATGCCGCACTGGTAGCTGCCAGGCACACCAACGCGTCAGGCGAGCGGCCCCCAGCGGTGCCCAGGCCCGCCCACGGCAGGGGCAGGCGGCGCGAGCAGAGGCCGCCGTGTACGGCGCTCGCGGCTGCCAGCCGACATGGCGGAAAGTGCAGGTGTGCGAGCGCGGGCTCGCACAAGTTGTCGCCCGTGTTGATCACAAACTCGCAGCCGCCGACCAGCCGGCAGACCTGGTCCATCAGCAGCGCCGTCTCGTTCTGCTGGAACCCGCCTGGCGCCGCCCGGCAGCACGGCCAGAGTCAGCCACATCCGCACCGTGCCGCTACACGCGCCCGCTTGCAGCGCGGCTCATAACCGCGCAGCCCGAGGCAGTGCCGAACAGCTCGTGCGCGCGTGCTTTCAGCAAGGGCCAAGGCGTTTGCACTGTGAGGGCTGCGCACTCATCGTCGCAAGGGCGGCGCACCCTGGACATCGTTGTTGCCGCCGATAGCAGCCACCGAGCACTGCGGCTGGCCCACGCTCTGCGGCGCGCGCTGGCGGCCGATGTCTGCATGCACAGGCGCCCCATTAATCTTCAGCACGTCAACCACGATGCAGAGCAGGATGAGGCAAGATGTGCCAGCCAGCCAGATGCAGCCTTGCCAGGGCCACAGCGCCCCTGAGCCTCTTCCCTGTGAGCAACACCATGGCCTCACGGGCTGGGCAAGCTCCGGCTGGCCAGGCCACAAAGCAGAACAAGCAGCAGGTTGATTGAGCCAGATGCGACGCTGCTTGCTGAGCGGAGAGGCGTGGCGTGCTATTCAGCGTGCGCGCGAATGCACTGCGCACACCAGGACTCTGCTGTGCCACAGGGCGGCCAACACAGGGAAGGTCTCGTTTGGCCAGCGCCTACGCGCACCGCCAATGACCACGAAGCGTGCGATCGTGGTGTTGGCGATCGGCGGCTCGCTCAGGGCGTAGCTGCCGCTGCCCTCCTGCACACAGCGGCGGATTGCGGTCACGCTAAGTGCAGGATGAGCGCAATAGAAGTGCTCGTCTGGGAAATGGGGCAAGGGCTTATGAGTGTGCAGTGTCGTGTCACTCCTGCATGCCGTGACACTGTCACACGGAAACGTCACGCTGCCGCTGGGTCAAGGGCAGCACTGCGCTCCAGGGGCACGGCAGCCTGTGGTCGAAGCCTGATGCGAGGGCGGGCGCGGCACAGCACAGCGCACTGGCGCGCACAGCCAAGCAACAGTACATGCTTCAGAGAGGTGGACAGGCTGTGCCCGCAGCCCATAGGGCACGCGGGACGCCCGTCGTTCGCTGGGCGCGCGCCTGAAGCAGGTTCGGCTGCGTGGCGTTGATCAGCACGACGGGGACGTTGAACGTGACGTTCACCGGCGACGTGGTCGGCGCTGCGTCCCACAGCAGGCATCAGCGCGTGCACCTGACGCAGGCGTCAGTGGACCGGCGCCATGCAAGACCTGTGCGCGCTTGCACAGGCGCGGGCGGGCAGCGTGCGCGGGCAGCTCGCTGCTTGCCCCTGCCGCTGGCAGGCCCTGCCGTGGCTTGCAGAGGGAGCTCAGCAGCACGGCCTGTGCCGGCACTGCGCAACCCCGTGCGCAGGGCAAGCAAGCCTGGCCCGCCTCTGGACCCAGCATCTTGGGCGCATGCAACAGGACCATCAGCTGGGCCCAGCAGCCCCCTCACCTGCACCTGCCACCTCGCGCGGGGCGCTCTCCAGACAAACGGGGGCTGCCACACCCTGCTCGCCCTGCACAAGAGGGGCTGCCCAGTTGAGGCGGCTGACGGCGCACCCGGTGTGGGAGAAGACGTGGCCGCCGGCGTGCTGGTGGCTGCCGGCGTGCTCGTGGGGTGCAGGATGTTGCCCAGGTTACCAGGAAGGACCTGGTCCTTGATGGCCTGGGCGCTCGCCGCGTCAAGCTGCCCCCACGCGCAAGCCCGTCAGCGACCATGTTAATGCGCGGTGGCAAGCTTGGACACTGCTCCGCTCCAAGCTGTCACTGCAGGAAGGGCCGGCGATGCACTGGGGCCAACCTGCGCCGCCGCAGCGTCCAGCGCCAGCAGAGCGAAGGCCACCACAATGCATGCCCGCATCATTTTGCCTGTACGCTGCAGCCTGCGCGGGCGTCATGCGTGAGGTCTGCAGTTGTGCGTGAGTGCGCACAAAGCAGGCTCCTAACCCACTTTCACATTTGGCCCCAGGCAGCCTCTGCACGGCCCGCTACGGTGCTAGGTCCGATGATCACCAAAGCGTGGGCCAGCGCTTCCCGGCAAGCGCAGGCAGCGTAAATACGGGAGGTGCTCTTGCACATGCCGCTCGCGCCGTTCCCAAGCCCACTGCATTGAAGGGCATTGCAGCCAACGGCACAGCAGGCGTGCCGCACCTTCTTTCGCGGCAGGTTCTTCGTAGGAACGCCGGAGTAGTGTTGTGCAAACGCAGAGGCTTTGAAAGAGATGCTGCTTTGGCCACTGCCAAGGGGCAGCATGGCCTGCATATTCGTTTTCAAAATGGTGTGGGTTTCTGGGAGCCCCACATGTCAGAGAGTCAAGTGCCACTTGCAAGAGAGAGAGAGAGAGAGAGAGAGTCAAGTGAAGTAGAGTCCATACTGTGTCCCCGGGGCTTTGTTCAATGCACAGAAATTACACTGAATCATCACACCAGAAGCTCACTACAGTGCTTGTGCAGAAAGCGGCACAGGTTACTCTTTTGCCAGGGCCCCCCTGCACTGCACAGCGCACGCAAGTCATATGCAGCCTGCATACGCACGTGCTCCATCATGATGGCAGCCTTACAAAGACTGAAAGCCGGGCGCAGTGCGAGGCATGCCGTCGAGCAGCACCCTGCCTTTCATGCAGGCGCGGGCGCTGCCGGGAAGGGCGGAAGCCCCCAGCGCTCCGGGCGGAACTCCTCCAGGCTGGCGAGCACCTCGTCGGCGCCCCGCGTCTCCGCCGCGTCCAGCTGCGGGTCGGGCACCATGACGACAGACCTGCGCGCATCACAGGGCCGCGCGTCAGCAGCACCACAGCTGCCGGCAGCCCCCGTGCACAGGCCGCTTCCCGGCATCGCATCTGCCCGTGCACAGGCCTCCGCCTCGGACATCTTGGCACTCTAGCCACAGCATGCGCCTCTGGAGCAGTGGCTCCACGGGCCACGCATGCATGCCCAGCTTTGGGCCAGCGTGCCGCACTGCCATGCAAACGCCGCAGCACGCTGCATGTCATGATGTCAGCCACGGCCGGCGTGTCTCCAGGACAGGCGCCCTCGGCCGCGAACGCAGCTGGGCCGCACATGCCGGCGGCCTTGCCCGCCGCGACGCCGGTGGGCGCGTCCTCAAACACCAGGCAGCGCTCGGGCGCGGCCGGCGGCGAGAATTTGGCGGCGGCCGCCAGGAAGATGTCGGGCGCCGGCTTGCCGCAGGCCACCTGGTCGCCTGCCGCGCGCGCGCCGGCGTGCGCGACTTGAGCTTTGTACCAGCAGCATGCCTGGTGTGATACCGCAAGGACACTCACCTATCTGGCACAGCATTGTAGCATGCAGCATGCACCGCATTGCTGCAGGTCTGGTTGGCACGCGACCACCCTCCCTGTTGGTACATCTGCATACCAAATCCACTCTCTCGTGCAGCGGCGGTGACCGCTGGACACCCCATTTATGACTGCTGACCCAATCTCGCGCCACCCTGCCTGTTGCATGGCAGACACCCTTCAAGCACCCCTGCATGCAGTGCGGGTCACAGGCGGCGCGCGCGTGGGTCGCGACGCGCGCGCGCCTGTGACGCGGTGGCTGAAGAGCGAAAACAGCTCAGTGTGGCGCTGCGTCTTCACAGCATAGTGCCGCTGGTGCGAGGAGGTGGCCAGGGCGATGGGGACGCCGTGGCTGTGCAGGTGCCGCAGCAGCCGCTCCGCGCCTGCCCGCGCCCGGGGCCACGTTCGGCGAACTTCTGTGCATGCATGCCAGACACCCGCCTGTGCACTGCTCAGTGAGCAGGAGGGTATTGCGGAGAGTGCAAAACGGCCTGGAGGCCTGCGGACCAGTGGCGACACGGTGGACGAGTCCCACCACCAGCTGCTACGCCGCACCGAGTGTCCTGCAAACTGGAACGGTGGGCGATGCAAGAGGCGCTTTGCCTCACAGTGCTGCACGCGCTGTGCTGCAGGGGTGCGCAAGCCTTGAGGCAGCGGGCGCGGCCGCGCCGGGCAGGAGCTCGGCCTGAGGGAACAGCCGGTCCAGGCTGGCCTCCCGCTCCCTCAGAAACTCCTCAGGCGTGAGCTGGCCTTGCAGGCCTGTCTCCTCGATCAGGATCTTTGCAGCGTCCAGGGCTTTCTTCCCCATCATCTTCGCCTGGCTGCCGCAGCCAGGTCCCGCTCGGGAGGATCACATGGCGGCCCTTGAAGGAGCACTGGCGGTGCGCCGTGCACAACAGCTAGAGCGTGCCAGCGTGCCTTCAGCGACCAGGTGAAAGGCTTGCCGAAACGCCGCAAGCACTGCTCCTGGACGAGTGTATAGAAGGCCTCCGTGTTCAGCAGCAAGCCGTCCAGGTCGAATATTGCGGCCACGACGCCCTGCAAGCACCGGGGGTGTGTCTTGTTATGTTGTTATGTTGAGCACTGTGGTTGGTGGAAGCCAGCAAAACGCAACGACGGCACCTTGTGTGCTGCCATCAGCCTCAGTGGCCGCAGTTGCACCAGGGCGCTATGCCTTAGTCCGCATCAGCACGGGGACAAGCACAAGTGTGGACTGCTCTTCAGTGTGGGCAACACTGTGCAGGCCCCCTGACCCCATGAAATGTCGCCCTCCATGCCAGCCCTTAAGGCTTTGCCAAGGCTGATGTGGACTCCAGCCGGTCCGATAGATGCTTCCATGTCATTTACATGGGTAGCACATTTTCACACTAGCGCTGTGAGCATGTATGATCTCAGGCTGCACGCGGAGTCAAGTTATGCAAAATGCAAAATCGCCATGCGAAGGCAAGGCAAGAGTCCGCCATGCAAAGTCAAGGGCTTGCCTGCGGCAACTTCCACCAACGCACCACAAGGCCCTGCGACAATCTCGCAGGCGCCTTGCGCACCGCATGAAATAGCAGTGAACACAGAACCCTAGCACGAAGGAAGACGCGACCAGGTTTGCAGTGCACCCTAGGCATGACCTCGCTGTACACGTCCCTATGCTGCCGCAGTGCGCCCGCTTTTTCAGAACAGCGTCCGCACCCTGGCCTTGCCGCCACTGCCATCACGCCTGACACACCAGCCTCGCTCAACAGCGAGGCCCTGTGCCAGGGCCCCGCCTTCTTCACAGATCCTCTGAAGAAGATCTCCGTCCTACTATCAACACCGCTGTGCGCCCACGAGCAGCAGGCACGCACAACCCCGCACGGCGGCGGTTGCGATAGCACTGCTGGGGCAGCTAACAGCGCTCTATGTTGTCCAGGGCTGCGTCCTGACTGCTAGAACGAACGCCGCCAGCATACTCAGTGTCCAACGGCCGTGCCAAATGCAGAGCTCGTTGACAGTAAACCACCATGCAGAAGCCACATGCTGAATACAACTCCGCCCTTTAACCCAAAACGCGCTCCTGCATGCTTCAGATCATGAACGACATAAAATGGAACTGAATACAAGCAAAGACTAGAGGAGCAGCGGAGGCTGTGCTATCAAATACACATGCAACAAAGAGGGCGGGTCAATCGGGGAGTGTCCTCGCCACCAAGCCCCTGTACGCACCACTGAACCAGGACGAACGCTGTGACACCTACATTAGTTCTGCATACTCAACTCCTCCATGGTCGCAGAGCAGTGCGCGTCACCACGTTGCAAGACGTCTCCGACACAGTCCAACAGAACAGCCATACCTGCCAATGCATGCACGGGCCGAGGACATCAGCTGGTGCATGCGTAAGCAGATGCGAGCGCCAGTGGCGCGTATGTAAGCAGAGCGTCAAGGGGGGCCAGGGCAGCATGGCGCTCAAGGCCGTTGCTGCCCATCATGGTGTAAGGGGTAACACGACCTTGCTAGAAGGCTCACCACAGCCTCTGGACAACCAGCGGCCCCCACCTCGGTGCGTGCGCTTCACACAAGAGGCGGTGCTAGCCGCGCGCCGCACGCAGCGCGCTACGCCGCCACGATCCTCAGCCAGTGCTCAGGCGGCACGCTGTGCGCGCGGCGGGTCATCGCGGCGCCCAGCTCGCTCGTGGTCAGCAGGCCCGCGACCGCGGAGCCGACCAGGTCGTCCAGCAGCGCATCGGTCACAGGCGGCGCCTGCTTGGGCAGCCCGGGCCGCGGGCCCCGGGTGGGCCGCGGCGCGAGCCCCAGGCCGTGCGGCGCCTGCTTGGGCGCGGGCAGGGGCGGCAGCCTCCAGTGCGGCGGGCCCTCATCTACGCACTCTGCGCCGGGGCGCTGCGGCGCGGCGGCTCGCGGCGCGGGGCCGGCCGCACGGGCCGCCGCGGCCCCGGCGTGCGGCGCGCGCTCTGCCATGACGAGCGCCGGCGCCTGCAGCTCGACGGGCGGGCCTCCCGAGGTCGCGCCGCGCGGCGGCGGCCCGGGCCACTCAGTGGAGTACTGCTGCAGGAGCGCCGCGGCCGCGCGCGCCCCCTGGCCGTACGCCCTCGGCAGCGGCATGGAGCGCGAGCCGCGCAGGGCGCGCGCGGCGCGCGCGGGCCGGGCGCCGGGGCCGGCGACCAGGGCGCCGCGGCTGGTGAAGGCGACGTCGACGTCAGCAAGGGGCAGCTCCAGGATGGCGCCGCGGCGCAGTCGCGGCGCGTCGCTGCGCAGACGCGGCCCTCGTCAGCGACCCCGCCACGCCCTCTGCAGCGCAAAGGCACGGCCCGGTGCCCTGTGTCGGCGTCATGTGACGCCGCTGTGTCTGCCCAGCCGCGGCAGGCAGAACATGCGGCAGGTAAAACATGGGCGCGGCCCGGTGCGCTGTCCATATGGGCGTCCCAAGGCTTGGCGCTGTGGATGCTGCGATCAACACCAGCGACAGCAGCTGCAGCTCGACAGGGGCTCACCGGAGCTGCACGTAGTGGCTCTTGAACATGCTGCGCAAGGCGCTCTCGCCGTGGCCCATGCCTGCGGGCGCCCCCTGCGCCTGCCAGCCGCAGTGCGCTGCCGCCTGCCAGGCCTCCAGAGCGCAGGCGAGCGCGGGGGCGCGCATGGCTGCGGGCTGCGCCAGCGCGTGGTCAGGGCGCGGCAATCCGGAGGCCGCCGGCGATGCGGGGTCCCTGCGCCCGTCCATGCACCCGTCAGCTAAGGCTGCTGGCGGCGTCGTCATCGTGTCCCTTCGCCTGGGGAGAAGCACATGCTGGACGCATGCAGGGGAAGCGCTGCAGGCAGCGCACCGAGGGCAGCCATAGCTGACCGGCAGCTCCTCTCTGCTGCAGGGCCGGGGCGGCGGCGGCGGCGGCGCGCTGTCTGCACCGTCCTTGCTGGCGCCGCTGCAGGCAGCCGCGGCGGGGCGGCGGCGCGGGGGCACCGCGGCGCGCTGCCCGCCCCCAGCGGATGCCTGGCCCGCGCTGCAGGCTGCGGCCTGTGGCTCGTCCCGCGCCTGCTCACCTGTTGCAGAAAGAGCGCGGTGTTCTGTCAGTGACAGGGCCGTAAGAAGCGCCCTACGTCAGCTCTGCACGGCACGTGAGCAGGCTGACACGCTCAGCAAAGGACGGGCCTTGCACCGGGCGCACACCTGCTGCGCAGTGGGGCCAGGCGGCGGCCTGGCGCTCCAGGCGCCGACGGCGCTCCTTGGTGGCAAGGAACAGGAGCAGGCAGAGCACCAGATTGAACAGGTGCAGGCTCCAGACGGTCATGAGGTACTGTGAGGATGCGAGGGCGTCCAGGAGCCTGCCACACGGGGCTGTCAGTCCGTGGGTGCATGCGGTTGTGCAAACGTACAAGCCCCTAACATGCATAAACGTAGGTGGCGACTTGCCGAATCCCAACCACTCCTCATAATGCTGGTGAGTACCGAGCAGGTCTGCATCAAGCCAGGCGCTGCTGTGGGGGTCGGCACCTGTGAGTCGCAGCCACCCTCCAGACCGCTGCGTAGGCGAGTGGGTCCGCGAGGTTGGCCAGCGCGAGCAGGCGCAGGACCCGGGACTGGGATGCCCGCCAGGGCTTCCAGTTCTCCAACTGCTTGCACCGCACGCCGCTGACCAGTGCCACCAGGCCCAGGGACGTCAGGCATATCGCAACGGTGCTACCAGCTGCCACAGCCAGCAGTGTGTGCACCAAGAAGCTGCCAGTGTCGACCATTGGCGGGCCCCCTGCCAGGCCTCTCAACACACACCTAGCCTCCCTGCCCCTTGCAGCCGACCCGAGGCACCGACAAGAGACAGCGTTGCAAGTGCTGGGGCACCTGCTTATCCATTCAATTCCTGCTTATTCATTCGCTGAGGAATTCAAAAAATTGAGTGATGATGATGTGATTATTAATGCTTGCTGGCCTGTTCATACACTGCCGTACCAGAGCGCATGCCCGCGCCACCTCTCATTAGCATGTGGCTGGCGGGCCTGCAGCGGAAGCTGCTGCCGCCACACACCTGGTAGGAGAGTTCCTAAGAACCCGTGCCGCTCGCTCAGGGCTCACGCAGGCGGCTTGCATGCAGGTCAACACTTGCCTGGTCTCGCAAGCACACCTGCACTCATGCCGCAGCCGTTGGAGGCTCCCTGCCCTTATCCCTGCAGTCCAGGGGCGCGCCGCTCCTCCGCTGCGAGCGCACTTCATCGGCCTCGCTGTCAGACCCCGACTCTGACGCCGGTGCCCGCCACTCCACCGCCCGCCGGTTGCTGTTGGCCTGCAGCGGGGGCAGGCCGGCGCTGTCGCTGTCGCTGCCACTGTCGCTGGCGCCGCCCGCTGCGTCGTGCCGCGCGGGTCCCGGCTCGCCGGCCGCGCAGGGCTCGTGCGTGCCGCGCGCCGCTGCGTCCGCACTGCCGGCGTCAGTGCCGCGCTCGCCACCGGCGGCCGTGCGCGGCTCCTCGCTGGCGCACGCCTCGGCCGCAGCAAACTCCGCCGGCCTGCGCTCGCGCGGCCAGAGTCAGGCCGCGCCAGAGCTGGGGACGCATTTTGCCCCTACCTGCTAGGCAGCACGGGCTCAACGCTGCACATACTCACACGGCCTCTCACCTGTGAGGCCAGGGCCAGGCGCCTGCCGTGCCGCTATTGCACTGCCAGCCCACTGTCAGCAAGCGTAGGCGCCCGCCCCGCGCAGCCCCGCACCAGACGCCGGGCAGCTTGCGCAGCGCGCGCGCGCCGTCCGCGTAGAGCACGCGCACGATCATGGCGCTGACGGCGGCCGCGCCGTCGCCCGGGCTATGATGGCCGCGATGGTCCTCATGGGCGGCCATGCGCATGCCCATGCCTCGCCCCTGCAGAGCGCCTGCAGCGCGCTGTCCGCCGCGACCGGCCAGCGCCTGCGCTGCCCGGCCGCCCTGCTGGCCCGGCAGCGGCCCGCGCGGGCGCCTGAGGCCGGCGCCGGCGCGCCGGTCCTGCCCGGCCCGCCACCGCTCCCCGCGGCGCGCCCGGCGGCGCCGCGCGGCCAGCGGGAGCAGGAGCAGCTGGCGGCGGTCCGCGGCCTGCTCGCGCGCCTGCTGCCCGGCCACGCCGCCGCCTTCCGGCTGCGCCTGGGCCTGCAGTGCCGTAGCGGCCACACGGCCTGCTTCGAGGTGGCCGCGGGCGGCGGCGCCGTGTCCGTCGGCGGCACCACAGGCGCGCCTGCCTGCTGACGCCGCGGCTCAGCCGTGCGCGGCGGGCTGCAGACGCTGCACCACAGGAAGCTCCGGTGCTTGCACCGTGTCGCTCGTGCGGCTCAGGGACACCCCTAACCACCCTGTGCATGGTACATAACCTCCTTTCCTGCGCTCCAGCTTGGTGGGGGCTAGGCTCAGCCCCTCAAGCCCGCCGGCTTGTGGTCGCCAGCAGCTCGAGAATTGGGTGTATGCGCCTGCCCGCGCTGAGCTTCAAGAGAAACCTGGGCGCTGCGTGTCACGGCGCCCCCACCCGCCCGGCGACCCGTCCCCAGGCGTGGAGCTCGCGTCGGGCGTGCACTGGTTCCTGAAGGAGCGCTGCAACTCGTCGGTCGCCTGGGCGGCGACCGGCGGCAACCAGCTCGACCTGGCCTGCCTGGCGCCCGCCGCGCTTGCCGCGCCGGCGGCCGGCCGGCCGCTATACCGTGGGCGCAGCGTGCCGTACCACTACTACCAGAACGCCGTCACGCCCAGGCGTGCGCATAGGGTTAGATACCCTATCATGCCCTATGCGCGCGCGTTAGATACCCTATCATGAGCACGCATGCCTTGGTACCCCTGCGCGGCCGCGCCGTGCCGCCGTGCTGCCCCACACGGCGCGCGGCGCTGCGGCACCTGGCCAGCGGCACGAGCGCGCGCCGGCCTGGCTGCCTTGGAGCAGCTTGCCGAACCCCGCATCCCCATCTGGCTCTGCAGCTAGTCGCATGCGGCCTGGTGCTGCTCGCCCGGATATCCTACACAGCTGTGTCACACGCAAGTCGCTCGAGGCTGCGTGCGCGGGCGCTCTGCGTCGGCGCGCCTGCGGCCGCGGCGGCGCGGGCGTGACCGGGGGGCGCGGCGGCGGCGCGCAGCTACAGCATGACGTGGTGGAGCTGGGAGCGCTGGGAGGCAGAGATCGACTGGATGGCGCTGCACGGCATCAACCTGCCCATGGCCTTCACGGGCGCGCGCACCCCCCTCAGAGCCGCCCCCCGTTCGCACGCTGGGGCACGGCGCGGTTGCACCCCCACAGGCGCCGCCTGGCTCCTCATTTGCGCGCTCAGAGCGCTGCTGCTCTGCTTGCCAGGTCTTCGGAGCGCTTTCCTAGGGTCTGGTGAGCTGCTTTCCAGGGTAGGGTCAAGGTCTGACAAGGCACCTTCCATGGCCGAGGCCCGAACAGCCGCTGCCTGCCGGACTGCCGCGAATGCGCCCCGGCGCGCGCGCCGCGCAGGGCAGGAGGCGGTGTGGCAGCGCGTGTGGGCGCGCTTCGGCCTGTCGAGCGGCGACCTGGCCGGCTTCTTCTCCGGGCCTGCCTTCCTGGCCTGGCAGCGCATGGGCAACCTGCGCGGCTGGGGCGGCCCGCTGCCGCAGGGCTTCATTGACCGGCAGGCCGGTGCGCGCCCGCGCGCGCGATCCAGATTCCTTTGGCCCGCCCCGCCATGGGGCTGTTCGCCCGTGCCGCGCTAGTTGCGCTTGCAAGGCGCCAGGTTGCTCGAGAGGGTGTGGTCATACGGTACGCCTGTTGCACACATCCATGTCACCCTGCCGCACAGCTGGTTCCTCTCTGACGTATGCAGGCGGCGCACGGGGTGCATCAGGCCACACAGCTGCGCGCCTGCGCGCGCGCAGAGCTGCAGCGCAGGATCCTGGCGCGCATGCGCGCACTGGGCATGACGCCCGTGCTGCCCGCGTTTGCCGGGTGAGCCCGGGACGCGCCTGCACCCATGTGTCAATCATTTCCAGGGCAACCTGAGATTGGTGGCAGTTCTGAGGTTGCACGTTTCTGATATCCCTGCTCCAGCTGGGTTGCATGAGTTGCATGTGCGGGAGGCTCAACATGCCTGGACGAGGCCCGAGGCTGTGCCAGGCAGCCTGCGCTGCCTGCCTCGGCTGAGCAGGCGGGCTGCAAGGCGGGAGCAGCGCGCATGCGACAGTCGCGCGGCCGCGGCCGCCAGGTACGTCCCGGCGGCGCTGGCGGAGCGCCAGCCGGGCGCGCGCATTGAGCCCGCCGGCAACTGGGGCGGCTTCACCGAGCGCTTCTGCTGCGTGCGCCTGCTCAACCCGCTGGAC
>JAABUO010004073.1_pt1 | contig 17224 bp, 18 predicted proteins | sample 5559291 | NCBI WGS metagenome assembly JAABUO01 (sample SAMN10711878, study PRJNA513372) | rock metagenome | isolation source: Antarctica rocks | place: Antarctica: Victoria Land, Finger Mt sud | reverse complement strand
GTCAACAGCGGCTGTTGGCCATCACGCCGCTTTTGTGCTGTGCAGAGGTCGACCAGAGTATCACGAGCAGCAGCTTGCTTAGGTGCTGCTGAGCCTCTGAACACCCTGTCTTGATACACATGATTTGCCAGACTTTGTGGGCATCATGAGGCTTTACTGCAGTACAAAAGACAGTTCATACCATGGCATTACAGCGCACTCACTCAACCACATACATGCCTGTCGCATGCATCTTGCAACGCTAGTATGCCAACACCCTCAGGGAAACCCATTTGCCCAGAATCATGCTTCATGTCAACTGCCTGACCTGCATTTAGACTCCCCAGCATCTGGCGCAGCATCTGCTCCACGTACCTCTCCAGGCGGTGAGTAACCCCCCTTACGTCATCCAGGTCCTGCCCCAGGGCTTCTAGACGGGCGTGCACATCCAGGTCAGCATCAGCCCCCCTGCCTACCCCACTGGTGGCAGCAAGGGCCTGCTGAGCCTGCTGAACTTCTTCGACATTGGCATGCAGCAGTTCAAGCTGTTGCTGACATTGCTCGCGCACCTGTAGCGCCAGAAGTATAGCTCATGTCATGACATCTCAGACGGGCAGCATAGACCATGGAATCAATGTGTGGGTGCTGCATAAACACTGGACGAGATCTTGCAAGATCACATGTTCATGCTTCAAGGCAACCTGTGCGCCTTCTTTGCAGGAAAGGGTGTGACGACAGGCGGCCTGTGGCAAGCTGTATATCACAACGAGACATTTTGGCTGAGACACAATGTGATTTATGACTGTGCTGCGCGTGCTGTTTGGCATGTGCATGGCATCAGTGTTTGCATAACACATATTATTGCTATCACACAATACCAACTAGCATCCATCATGGCATGCGTCCAACATGGCATGGAGTGTGCGTGCTGCACCACCTGCTGGACCTGCTGCTGGTAAGGGCTGCAGTCAATGGCCCTGGGCGTCCTGCCCCGGTGCTCTATTCTGTTGGAGATCTGGTCAAAGCGCTGCTCCAAGTGGAACCAGTTGCTGCGTAAGCCACCCACCAAGCTGTCAAAGTGCTGACTGGCTGCCTCCACATTCACCCTCCAGTTGTCCAGATCACTCAGGCGTGCCCTGCAACAGCAGTGAAAGCTGAATGTGAATGCGTTGACAGGCTGCCTCCATGCTCACCCCTCGATTGTTCAAGTCACTCAGGCAAACCCTGAAACAGCAGCAAACCTTGAGTGTTGAGTTTGCCACACAATGAAGCACTGTAATCACGGGGGATGCTAATGCACTCACAGGCTGCACCAGCACTGATTCTCCAGTTCCAAAGCCACTTAGTCCTGAAGAGCCAGTACAGTGTGATCAATGCATGCATACGAATGTTGAAGTGTTGCTGTGGTGACTCAAAGCTGACCCTGCAGCTGTCAGGTTAGTCAGGTGAGCCCTGATGGGAGAGGCAGGGTGTGCTTGCCAGCTTAGCACTGCCACCAAGTGATGCAACACACTTTTGTGTTGTTGTTGTATTGCTTCGTTGCTGACTTGTGATTGTTGTGAAGGGCAGTTGTTGCGGCAAGCATTTGTTATCAAAAAGAAAGTTTGCCTTGACCCTGAACGACACAGCTAGCCTTTACACAGCAGCAAAGATCCTGAGCAGATCCCTGAGTTCCCTGAGTTTGACAGCAGACAATGAAACATGGTGTTTCACAAGTGGTGAACCTGCTGTATGAGTCTTGTTAGTTCCTGAGCAATGCAGCCACTGTGTGACTTCCTGTGCAGGCTGCCACTGAATCTCCTGGCTTGACATCCAGCATATGGACATTCAGCAGACAGAACTACTCACACCACGAAAACATTCTCACGATGTATGCCAAGCAGGATGACAGCACTGCAGTTTCTACCTGTTGAGGCATGCAGATGCCAGCTCCTGCTGCTGCCATGGTAAGAGCAGAAACAAAGCAGCGGGCATGACATGCATATACACACAGACGCAAACAGACAAGCTTGCAGCAAGCTACCTGATCTCGCTGCCATCACTTTGTACCAGAGCAAGCACAGCAGCAGCCTGAGCTCCAGCGTCATTCATCTGATGCTTCCAGCCCTCGATGTTGCTGCCAAGTGCTTTAATGTGGTCCACCTCACTGCTGATGGCATCCTGACTGCTCTCTAAGTGTTGCAACCTGCACACCAAGTTTGCCTTTCAGCTGCAGCACACAAGCATTGTGTCTGCATTACAGTCATTTCCTGTGATTGTAGAACATGATGTAGTGCAGGAATTCCCAGCTGTCTGTCTGTGAGGTACCTGCTGACTGCTATGCCTGACGCTTCTGGTGCAGCAAATTTAGCGTTGTGTCTGCTGTTATTCCAAGCATTGTGTACCTGGCTGCCTTCAGGTCTGTTTGGTGCACACTTGCTGCATGCATGCACAGGCAACCACCGTTTGCAGCATGCATTGCCAACACAAGCACCTTGTTCATTGCACCTGTATGATTACCTTGCTGCACCCACTGACATGCTGATTTTCCATCTTTTGCTGATCACGACTGCATGTTTGCCGAGTCATCAAAGGTCACTGCTGACAAGTATCAGTATCAGCAGCTGAACTTGTCTCACCTGTACTCAAGCTCAATAGCCCCCATGCCAACAGACCCCAGTGCACCCCCATCGTTGCCCCTGCTGGTACTCATTACCCAATTCTCCTTACCAGAAGTCTGCAGCACCCTTCTGGCTGAACCTCCATCCTTGGAATCTGGGGACTGTGAACTCCCAAACGGCTGAACGGTGTGGTAAGCAGTGGGGGGTGTGGCAAAACCACCCATGCTCTTTGTGGGGGTGTTGGGGGATGCATTGTTAAGGCCTAGCCTGTTTCTGCGAAGGCATGTTGTGATGAGCTCAATGGCATGAGGCGCAAATGCTTCACAGGGGTTGCCTGCATCAGTAGGGTTCAGAGTCAGCCAGCATATATGAGTCTGCAAGCAAAGCAAACACATCCACCTGATTTCAAGCTGCATAATTGCCGATGCATGACAAAATGAGCTGAGGGTGCTGCAAGAAATGTCATGCAGCGCCCATTTTTACTGCTGCAGGCATAAGTGCTGTGTAACACAGTAGGCACTCTGTTGCAGACAACAAGGTTGATTTCATGCTCTGCGTCGTGATGTGAGGTTCGTTGCACTGCCTGAGCATGCAAAGTGGTGTGAAACTAGTAGGCTGACCTGTAAGCTCCAAGGTGGTCAGGGTGAAGTTGCTGGAGTGAAGCACCTCTGCCAAGGCATCAGCGCCTCTGCAACCTATGTTGTTATCTGCAAAGCACAGCTTGCCTGGGCATGTTGAAGCATATGTTGCAGGAGTGGCATAATAGTAGCAGCTAAAGTCAGCTATCGTCTGGTCAGGGGGTTGGATTGGGATCAATCACAAGCATCAGTACCTGGGAGCTCAAGGGTGTTCAGAGTCTGGTTGTCAACAAGGGCTTCAGCAATCAGCTCAGCTCCAGAGTCATTGAGTGTGCAGCCTGAAGCATGTAGAAGGTCAGAACCCGAATGTGAGCTGGCTGGCTTGACTCTGCGCATGCCATATACCTTTTAGCCTCAACCCTCCGTAGACTGAGCTGGTCTTCAGGCTTGTCGATAGGCCATGTATCTGCTGGATGTCCATAGCCCCAGAAAGACTCAAGAAATTGGAGACTGGAGGAGCGGATCTACCGTCGAGGACGGTCAACAGATCTTCCAGAGATGAGGCCTTGCTGCTGTGAGTTTTGTCAGCACTGACGGCAACGCGGCAGCATTGTCAACGCATGATGCAGAGCTTATCCCTTGTGTACTGCAGACGCTCCGTTAGGCAGCTGACAAACCCAATCATGCCGACCAACAGTCAAAACCTGCAAATGAGCCCTTGCGTTTTGAAACTGTAAATGCAGCTGTCAGCCCTGATTACGTTTCCTTGATAGATTGGATCTCAGATACACGTCCCCAAGGATGCACTGATTTGCCTGATCACGTTGTCTGAAACTCCGCTTCAGCCAAACCAAAACAGATTTTCAATAAGCCGGTCAACGGCATGCAGGAAAGTGTGTAATGCATGGGGAGTGCCGGGTGGACCTTGAGAGATGTGAGAACACAGTCTGCTACACAATCACATGCTGGTGTGGATTCATTTCCACATGCCAGCTGGGGCAAACATCAGCGTGAACAGAGAAGGGCTATGCGAGACAATGAATGAAATGTCATCAGCCGTAACAATGGAACGAAACAATTGAAAATCCCTGGAAGGTCACAGAAAGCGGTGTGGAGCATTGATAGTTCTGAAAAAACGAAACGGGATTGCATTGCTGGCAGCCTGGCGATGATGCTTAGTGGCACTGCTATCATCATCTGCACATGTCAGGCGATGACTGTCTGAAACTTGTCTGTCCTTCCTGGTTTTTTCAACAGATGCGCTTGATGGACTGTCGCCGCCTGTGACAGTTTCAAATGCATTATTGCCCCTGGCATCATCCACAATCTCCTGAGAGCGATGACTGTGCTCTGTGCCACGAGCAGCAGCTACATGCACATCTGCTGGAGCACCCTGCACAGTGTCTGCACCTGTCGTGGCAGATGCCATCTCATCACGGCGTGGACTGCAAGCTTGAGCAGCCCCACTCACATCATTTGTCACCACACTTGGCTGCGTATCTGAAGCTACATAATGAGGTTTGTCTGTAGCCATGTTTGTGCCATGCCGCTGTAGGACAGCAGCAAGCTGGGCCTGCATGCTGCTGATGGCTGCCTGCTGAGACTGAACCTGCTGCCAAAGCTCTGCATTTGCAGCTTTCTGTGACTGCAGCTCATGAGTCATCTGTGACTGCCAGAGACTGTGAGGTGGACCAGCCTCAGCTGCTTCTGGCACAGCTTCCTTCTGGTCAACGACCTGCTGTGGTGGGGCCAGCTGCTGCTGATTGGTCTGATCCCTCAAGACAGCCACCCTCTCCTCCTGCTGCTGCTGCTGAGGCATTGCTATTTGCTGCAGATTCTTGCTTGCCACAGGAGACGCATTGTTGAGCTGCTGCTGCTTGGGTATGACCATCTGCAGCTGAGTGCTGTTGTCTTCTTGAGGGCTTGTGTGAACCTGCTGATGCTGCTGCTGTGCAGGCAGACTGTGGGCGGACAGCAAGTGGTCAAGGGAGGCTTGAGCAGCAACAAGCTTGGCTTCTGTGTCGGTCTTGAAGTGCAGCAGGCCGTCCAGGACGGCCTCTGTCTGCGCTGACCTCACTGCTTCTGTTTCAGCATAGCTGTTGGCATCCACTAGGCCCTGTTCCAGCTTGACTAGCCTGTCTGCAGTATCTTGGACAGCCTACATACCCAAGCAGGATGATGATGAGTCTCAATGACCAGGTCGTATGAAAGCAAGTGGAAGAGCTCTTCCATGTCATGTCACATGGCAGCGTGCCTAAAGATTATGTAGAAATGAGAACATGCATGCCTGTGGACAGAGGTTGCAACCCCTGTCGAAACCACCATACAAGGTGTGCTGCACATTTCTGCACTGCTGGCATTGAGACAAAACCTTGTTGCCCATGGGCCAATAACATCGTGACATGAGCGCATCTCCACATAGTAGTAATAATAATAATAATAATAAATTCGCTTTCCAGCTCATGATGAGCTAGGTACGTGCGGGACAAGTCTTGTCTCTCCAAAGCAGTCTGTCTTGCGCATCTCTGTAAGGTCTACCAATCCGACAGTTTTGACAATCACGCATAGTACATTCCTCATCTTTGAGTGCAGAAGCAAGAATTCTGTGCTTGCTCATGGCCTCTCAATGGACTACGTAGAAAAGAAAAAGAAAACTTCACGCTTTTCAGCGATCATAACGGGAGCCTCCTAAGGCGGCAGCCCGGAGATGGACTACGCAGAGAGGAAGGCTCACCGCTTCCTGGGATAGCTGCCAAAGCACAGAAGGTGATTTCCTTCTGATCATGTCCTCCAGAGCTTCAGCCATACCAGCAGTCTGCTGCTGCAGCCTCTGCTCACCAAACTCCAGCTTGGCCACTTGGCTCTGAAGTGTCCTGAATGCCGCCCTGTCTTGATGCTGACCGGACAGGTTGTCTTGGACTTTTTGCTCAGCTTCAGCCACCCTGTCTTTCAGCTCGTTGTGGTCATACTTGAGACGCAGTTGCTCTGCAGACAGACAATCAGGCATATGACAGGATGTGTGAAAGCTGAGCTGTAAGCCCATGAGTAAGTTTGCATGAAGCATGGAGGGACAGACTTCTGCAATAACTGCTGTAGGTTGGCATCTGAATGTGCAAGCTCTATACTTGGGGTTGAGAACCCAGGATTGGGGGTGACCCTTGGGCTGACCCAGCTGGTATTTAGGACAATGAGCTGGTGAGCTCTGGCAGAGCCTGTGCATATGTGTGCCTGAGTTAAGTAACAAAGAAAATGTACATGGTCAAGAGTTGTAGCATTTTGCATGATTGGCAAATGGGTTGCAGAAGGAAGAAAGAAGACTGGAGCAGCGCAGCAGCAGCAAAGCAGGTAAGCATTGGAGGGCACAGCGTGAATCGCATTCTGGTATAACACAGCCTGACTAGCAGCTCATGCTTGCCTGTCAAAGGTATGTCAAACGCAATACAAAGATAGCAGGCAGAAGCAAACAATAAGCGAAAGCCAGACTACGCCCACAATGCTCTCTTGTCTGGACATGCAGAGTACATTCAGGACAAGTGCTTTGCACCTCCGAGTGCTGGATTGAGCCAAGGTTGTACAACGGCTTCCAGAATGCTTCCCAGCATGCATGCATGACTTCTCCTTCTTTTGATAAAAGATGAGAAGAAAATATTGTATAATATAAAAGATAAAAGTCATGCCGGCCCCCACCTTGGTTGGCAAACTCGATCATCTTGGTCAGCATCTTGTTGATGTGCCTGTCCAGCTCCTGAGTCTTCACATGAACCTGTTGCATGTCTTGCTCCAGGGCTTGCAGGCGGGAATCCAAATCCAGGCCAGTCACGCCATCATCTGCCCCAGTGATGGAGACCAGCTGATCGTGAGCCTGCCATACATCATGCATCCTGCTATGCAACTGCTCCAGCTCCACATTACACTTGTCCCACACCTACAGTGCAATCATCCTTCAATCTTGTGTCTTCCCTAGGGTCTGAGGTATACACAGTCTTCAGCAGCTTCCTGAATGAGATCCTGTTTTGGCAGTCCGCAAGGCACAGCAGCACAGACTGAACATCCCAGTGTAAGTAACGCTTTGGCGGTGCGCAACAGCATTGCATGGTCACAAGTCTGTGTGTCTACCCTGTTTGCATTATGTGACACTTGCAGACAGCTTGCATTGCAAGCGCTCAGCATCCCCAGGTGCAAGCATGAATAGATCAGGATCACTTTCAGCATCTGATTTCGGCCACATCAACTCACATGAAGGCTGTTATGCTGACTGCCAGAAAAGGACTTCATAACACGAGCTACTCAGGACTTTATGAACCTGCCATAGGGGGAGAGATGTGAATGCATCAATCAATGCATGGGCAAACATTCAGCAAGTTGGAACAAGAGTGTTATACAGCAACAGCGTGACAGACCTCCTGTGCTTGGTTGTATGCCATTGACGCTGCTTTGTCCTCCACATGAGAGCCCATATGCATGACATGCTGATACAGACTGTGCAGGTCGCCCCCAAAGCTTGCAAGCTCCCCACTGAAACGCTGACACTCAGTCTCACTCCTCTGCTGCCATAATGTCAGGTCATCAAACCAGGTCCTGCAAGTGTGCCATGATGCCTTCACTCATTCATTTTATACTTTACACTCTGTTATGTGCTTTTGCACAAATGCTGTGGCTGCCCAATTGGGGGCAGAGCTAACTACTGATACTCTATGTATGCCTATCCTGGAAGGTGAATGGCTTTGTCTTAGCTGCCCAGCTCTCAGGCACGTACGCAATATTTCAGGTGCTCATGTATACGGACGGCAATGTTGCCCCTTGCAGGAGCTGAGATTTCACAGTTGTATTATGCTGCAATGATGCATGATCCAGGCCTTTCCAGAGGGCAGGAAGCTGCAGTCTGAAAAGAAGTCAGCACATCAGCTCGGTACTTGTCAGACGTAGAGGTGCAAAGTCTCAACGTTCAAATCCAGACACACCAGCAGAGGCACAAGCAAGGATGGTCACCTGAAGGTGGTTTGCTCAGTCTGCACAGAGGCAAAGACAGCAGCAACCTCATTTGAGAGGGTGTCCACCCTCTGCTCCCACTCATTGACTTGGGTAAGATCCCCTCTCATGCGGGCTATCTCCCTGCTGACATTGTCACTAGCAGTTTCCAGGTACAACAACCTGCAAACCGGACTAGACACATGTCAAGCTACTCTTGTATACAGCAGGATCAAGATTACAACCAAAGCAACATGTTGTCTACAGCTTTTTTTTGGATAGCGTTGAATACAAATTGGGGCATGCGGCAGGGTTATGTCACGTATCTTCCACATCCATGCATCGTCTGAAAGTCTTGTCCACAAGCATACCGCATGTCCACAAAGGGAGCACACAAACTGGTCAAGTGGTTTGTTGTTGCCAGATTGACTGCAGCAGTCACTGTACCCATTCTGTTGTTTGTCTTCACCTGTGCTCAAAGTCATCTGCTCCAACAGGGCTAGTCCTGGATGTGGCGGAGGTTCTAGCAGTGCCAGCTCTGTTCTCCTTGCCTGAAGGCGGCACCACATCTCTGGCTGACTTGCTGCGCCCCAGATTTGACAAGGAAAGAGGTGGAACAGGGCGATGGGAGGCTGGTGCTACGCTGGGCCTACTAGGAGACTGATTCAGGGACCCCAATGGCTGGTTTTGGGGCTGGTTTGGGGGAGCCAACGGCTGATTCTCAGAGCGCGGGGACTCGCTCTGGGGGCATCCTGACTGATCCCTGGGACTGCCTGATGGGTTGCAGGGCTCGGTTGACAAATCCTCAAGGCTGCCTGAGTTGCGGGAAGCCAACCTCCTGTTCCTCTGGAGAATGGCGTCGATGGCTTCAAGCAAGTCTGCTGCATCCCACTCACAGGGGTTGTCTGCAGCACAGAATGAGAGGGTACACAGCAGGCATAAGCCCAGTTGAAGTTGTGCATCATTAAAGGCAGTGAGTGGCTACTGCAAAGAGTGTAACAAGGGCTTGGCAGAGAAACTGACATTATCACAGCTTGCTCACCTGCCAGGTCCAGAGAAGTCAGGGTGGTGTTTGCTGTGAGGCATGCAGCAAGTGCTTCAGCTCCTGGCCATCCTATGCCATTGCCTGCACCATGCAAGCATTGATCACATCCGGCTGCATTGTGTACATGCTGGCAGCTTCAGTCCCTGCAGGTAATTATGCTATGACTTTACACTTACCCACAAGCTCAAGAGTGTGAATCATTCGGTTGCTGGCCAGAGCTGAGGCAAGTATCTCTGCCCCAGAGTCACCAAGCAGACAACCTGCAGAGCCAGGCTACTTTGCATGTGCATTTGACATAGATAACGAGGCATTTTATGGTCTGTTTCACTACTACTGATGCGGACCTTTGAGACGGAAACCTCCCTGCACTGAGCTGCCTTTGATGGCATCTGCAAGGCCCTGTATCTGCTGCGGACTCAGTTGCCCAGAGTAACTCAAGAATCTGGATACGGGTGGAGGCGATCGGCCGGTCAGAATATCTAGCACATCTGTGAATGTTGGCCTCGAAGGGGTCGACATGGTGATGGCAGCAAAGGATGCAGTAAAATAAGCTAAGTATGCTGTTGATCAAGGAGCCTAGTCTGGGCAGTCATGTTGAATTCTCGAACTGTCTACTGCTTTTCAAATGCACAGGACCCTGACGATGCACACATCATTGCAATATGGGCAAACATGGTCGAGCTTTTGACTTTGCCTGTTGCCACCTGTTACGGTCAAGTTTTGTACCGGGTTGTGTTACAGTCAACGAGCAAGTCAACGAGCGACCAGTTCAGCTGTCGCACACGGACTAACTCGAGCGTAGAGGCGGCAATATGTTTGAGGTGCAGCGTCTATGAATGAAAACATCCTTTGACAAGTGCGCTAGACAGCTGCTGCCGCGTGTGAGTGCTAGCACAGCATCCGCTTTGCATAAGTTACCCTTGCAGCCGGCAAGTGAGTTGACCTCCAGCGATATGAAGACAAGTGAAGGATACTTCAGAGCTCTGTTTAGTGCGAGCGTCACGCTGACCTTGGCCATTCTGGGCAGGTCAGTGCAAGCCCCCCAGCAACTGATAAAGCTGCGCACGCTTGCAGCAGCCAGTGACAGCCTCATTTTGTTCCTCTCTGATACTGCATTGCCTGTGATGTTGGCTTTGCTGGAGAGTGTCCACTCTCCTGCTCAAACGTTGCGGTCTCCGCAGCTCCTTGCTACCGGTGCCATATGCCTTCTCCAAGACAGGAGTGCTGCTTGGCATTCTTGTCATGTTGGTTGTGGCTGGCTCCAATTGCCTGACGTCCCTGCTGCTGCTCAAAGCAGCCGGCAAAACAGGACATGACAGCTATGAAGGAGTTGCCCTTGCAATTGGAGGCCAGAAATGGAAGGTAAAGCCTGACTGCAATCTCTGCACGGAACATCTCACCAGTGCCATTTGCTTTATGCACTGACTGCAAAAAGGCATGCATGACCCCTTTTTCATCAGTCCTTCTTCTGTGAGTCCTGCCTCAGCTGTTGTTGCAACCCATGCAGCTGGTGGCAGTCACAGTGCATGTTGTGCCCTTCAGGTGCTGACGCAAGTCAGCCTCATTCTGCTGCTCTTTGGCACAATCGTGGGCGACTTTGCCTTGATTTCTGATGTGTCAGCTAGAGCTTTCAAGGGCTTAGCAGCTCCTGACACCCCTCCAGCCTGGCTGGTAGCATATGATGGGCGAGGCACAATGTGCCTATTTGCTGTTGTGGCAGTGTACCCACTGTGCTGCCTCAAGGGCATGCGTCAGGTGGGTCTTGCTCACATTTACTTCCTTCTCGCATGCGAACCCTAAAAAACCACTGTGAGAAGTCTACTGCTTTGGCCTTTAGTATTGTGATGCTGTGCGCAGCACCAGCTGCATTTTGTGGTGGGATACGACTTGCACAAGTTCTTTCAATTTTTATGCAGGTTTTGTGCCAGCCTGTGAAACATGCACAAGCAAGACAGCAATGTCTTCAATTCATGCATGTACCAACTGTCATAGCACACAGGATGCTGACTAATCTGCACGCACCCACCCAATGTTCAAATGTGACTGCAGTTAGAGTCAGCAGCCACTGTGGGGGTCATTGTCATTTTGACAGTTCTGGGCATCATCGTGCGAACCTCCATTCACGCAGGCTTGCCAGCAATCAAGTCTGGCGAACTGCCTCTCTGGACCTTTGAGGTGACAACCTTCCTCTTCCTCCAGGGCATGGCTTGCAGCAGATCATGCAGCCTTGTGTGCATCCTTCTCATCTGGTCCGCCCCTATCTGATGCATGCTTTGAGCAAATGCTATTGCCACATGCCTCATGGAAAAGACATATAGGTAACAGATAACAGATGTGTCTTTGCTGAGGAGACTCTGCAGCCAATACCTTCCAAGGTTGCCATGTTACCTTGTGTGAGAGCAGCACAGCCTGGCATGCACATGCTGCACCCACCTGCATGAGCCAACCAGACAGCATTGTCATCACAATACTTTAAGCAATATGCCTACAAGGCTCTCCAGTCCTTGTTTTAGATGCTTGGCTGGTGGTGGACACTCAGTCTGAGTTGAGCATTGCACCTCGGACCTGTGATAAAAGTAAGCAGGCTGATTCCAAGGCTGTGTGTGCAGAGCGCAGCCCAGTTGCCAGAGGCGTTTGTGGTGCTGGGATTTGCCTTCTACCTGCAGCCCATGATGATGCCTCTGCTGCATGACATGCCACCGGGGCCCTCCAGGCTGGCCATCACCTCCACAGCTGTCAAGATTGTCATCATTGGTGGGCTTGTTACTGTGCAGCTTGGTACTGTGCAGCTTGTTACTGTGCAGCTTTGTTACTGTGCAGCTTGTTATTGTGCAGCTTTGTTATTGTGCAGCTTGTTACTGTGCAGCTCTGTAACTGTGCAGCTTGTTACTGTGCAGCTTGTTACTGTGCAGCTTGTCATGCACGCCTGCAGTTGAGAAGAAGTGCATATTTGTGTCATGCTTGAGAAAGGACAGCAATGGGGCTCGCACTTGTGTGTCATCACAATGCTGTCAAGCTGTAAACACCTTGCAGGGTTGCTCAGAACGGCCTGCTCTGGAGAGACAAGACTGGCTCTGCATGTACCTTGCTCATCATGAGCTAGACAGCGTAAACGTCATGATTGTTATGATGATCAAATGCTGTCAAGTCTTGCAACTTGCAGAGGCAGCCTTCAGCTGCTTGACCGCCTGTCTGCAGCCAACCACAACCTACGGCTGATGTGCTTGCCATTCATGCCTTCCTGCAAAGGGCTGTCAATGCTCTGCGTCAAGAACACTCTGGCGCAGCTGTGCCATAAGCTTCAGCAGAGTAGATTCACAAAATTCAGCAGAGTCATGAGTTTCAGCTGAGTCACGAGTTTCAGCTGAGTCACAAGTTTCAGCAGAGCTCAAACCAAGGCTTCATTATGATATGTTTGATACACTCTGGGATGCAGCTCACAAGCTCATGCCTACTGACAACGGCCTGGCCGTCGCTGCAGGGGTGGCGTGCCTGATGTATGGCACGATGGGTATTTTTGGGGCAGCCCGCTTTGGGCAGGCCACAGAGGGGGACTGCCTGGTCAACACCTGGCTTGGGGGGCGCAGGGAGGGCTGGATTGACCTCTTCATGGCTCTCTACCTTTCCATAAGTATCCCACCCATGCAGGTCAACCCCTGCATCTGCTTCTGTCCACCCGCTCCTCAATTGCTTGACTGCATGCTAACATTGCTCCCTCTGGGTGAGAAATCAGAAGCTGCAGCATCTGTTTACTAGTTGATTGCTTTCATTGCATTAGCACACCCCACTGTTATAATGACCGTCAGATGCCATGCTGTCATGCTCAGCAGTCAATGTCATATGTATGCCAACAGACGGCTGATGCAGATGTACAACAGAGAGCCAGTCAGCATATATAGCACAATAAGCATGAATGATGTCTGCAGATATCCCTGAGATATACACTGGACAGTCTCATTGCTGGTGAAGATGCACCGTTTGAGTGGAAGCGACACATGGCAGAAACCACCGGCATCATCATCAGCACTCTTCTGGTGGCGCTCATCTTCCCAGCCTATGCAGACAAGATTTTTGCCATCACAGGAGCAACAGCAGTCTGTATTGTGTGCTATGTCATTCCTGTCGGGCTGCATCTCAAGCTGAGAGCCCATGAGAATGCTAGAACGCCTGGTCTTGCACTGATACAACAGGAAGACAGGGAAGTCCAGGCATTGTTGCTGCCAGCTGATGAGAATGAGGCTGACGATGTGCACCTTAGCATCACTGCCGTTGAGCAAAACGGTCAACAGTCTGAAAGCAAGTTGAGCCATTGTTGGCAGACTACGCATCAAGTCGTCTTGCCAGTATTAGTTGTGGTTGTAGGTGTTTCCTTGAGTATTGCAGCACTGCTCACAACCTGCAGACAGTGGTTTTCTGCTTAGTCATGTTCTGGCGTAACTGCATTTTCTTTATGTGTTTTAGTTCACACCCTATATGGCAATCAGCTCGCAGTACCTCCCAGCATGCGACGTTTAAATGCTGGTGGTCCACATACCTTCAGTGTTGTTTTCCTGAGACACAGCTCAATGTGTGACGCTTCACACACTGAGTAGTAGCTAGTTTTTGCAAGTCTTACAATTGTAGCATTTCTGATCCTAAGAGCGACTTTGTTCTTGGCTCGTACTGTGTATGCTGAACTCAAATATGAAGACGTACCTAGTCTGGGAATACCCGTAACAGCATCAACTGCTTTCGAAACCTCTTTTACTTGAGACTTTTTTGCTCGTTGACATCGCAAAAATTAGCATGTGGAAGAACTTAATTTGCTGAAGCGCAGGCAGAACGTGTTGCCGCCAGACAGCCCGACTGTATACAGCACAAGAGATGAACTTATGCTGGTCAAACAGCCACTTAGGTATTCCCTAGGCACATCTGTGCATACACATGCAATACAGCCCACGATTGTGCCACTGACTGCATCTGCAGCAGCTACCAAAGCAGAGAGTGCTTAAGAACCCTGCGTGAGTTCAACAAAGGGGTGCACGACTGAGCGGTGTCACATCAGGCATTGAGGCACAAGGCAGTCAATGAATCATAGCTCGATCCATTGTTAATCTCAGTGGTTGACAATGTCAGCTTGATGCAGTGCTGGTGATGCACAGAAGCTGACATATTCCTAGAAGACTTCAACACTTTGAACTGTTCATGACTTGATCCAACTAACAGCAAGAATGGAAGCTTACAAGCATCCGCATGCCAAAACATCAGATCACAGCGCTGCCATGCCACTTTCATGCCAAATAGGCCATAAGCAAAATAAAGAATGAAGACACCACAGCAGCACAATATAACCATAAGACAAAATATTGAGAGTCACAGCGCAGGAGGGAATAAAGTAAAGACCAGGCATGACACAACTTTTTACACTCGGCCAGGTCTGTGCTGTTTTTGTGAGTGGGCCTCGCTGCCTTGACTGCAGTAAGACATGACAAGCTTGGTTGCGTTACTCTGAATTTTGTGGCGCACCACCTGCCCTGACTGCCCCTTTCTTGCCCTTTCTGCTGCAGCCTGCAACAAATGACAATGTCGGTTTACACTCAGCTATACTACAGGTACACGCTCTGTAGCACGTGCATTGCACATGACACAGGCCAGACCCTGAACAAGAGTGCAGTATGGTGACTCAATGCATGTCTGCTTGTTGGGGGTATGACAAATGACATCAAGGTCTGCATGATCAGCGTACACTTCTGGAATGCATATCAAAAGCAAGAGCCTGCTCTGAGAGCACCAGCAGTCATTTGCCATGCAGGTTGTCTTGCTGAAGAATATGCAATACTTCCTATTGGTACCCTGTTGAATGGTAATAAATAACCTGATGGGAAATTAACGATAAAGTGGACGGAATGGTAGAGCATGTTGACCGAACGATGAAACATGAAACAATGCTTCAGGCTGCACGTGAATGAACGTTTCATACTAGGCAGTATGTGTCCACAAAAAGCATGCTGAAGTAAGGCCACCAACCTGTTGCTCAGCTGAAACAATCTTTGCTTGGCATTTCTTGAGGATCTGTCCATGCTTCTCCTTTGTCAACTGCAGCACAGGCCATGATTTGCCACTTGGTGCTTTCCATGAGACGAACCAGCGCTTAAGCCTTGGACTTTCAACAGCAATTGCTTTTGTTAACGACACTTGCTTTGCCAGCAACACTTGCTCTCATCAACAACAGTTGCTTTTTGCTTGAATAGCAATGCTAGTTTTTCCTGCTGCTTTCTGCATGCATTGTGGCCCAGGCTGTGAACATGCAAATGATGTGGGAGAGGTTACCCTGACACCGCCATGACCACCGGCAGAGCGGTATGGGTCCAAGGCCTGCCTGACAGCATACTCCACAAAGGCCAGGAAGCTGGCATTCTCAGTCAAGTTGTCATCTGGCCAGTCAGTAGGGAAGCTCTCAGGCCCTGCACCTTTGCAGACAGACGTCAGCATCATGGTGAGGAATGGTGCTTGGTAAGACTTTACTGCCAAGATCAAGTTGCACTGTGGGGTAAAACGTTGGAATGGTGCACCACCAGCTGGCAGGCATGCTTCTCATGTGTATGAGCCAGGTTTGCAGCAGCAGTGGGTTGCTTGCTGATGTTGATGGGTGCAAGTCAACAGGACAACAGCATGATAGGTCTAAAAGAGCAGTTTGTCAACAAGCAACATCAGCATACTGATCTTGTAAGTTGCTTACCTAATGGTGGCGCATGAGGCAGATGGTTGGACGCCAGCTCTGGTTGCTGGCCCATCACATGAGGAGCGCTGTGCCCATTGGGCACAATGCCTGCCTGTTGACTGAGCCCATTTTGCCCTTCAAGGCCACTTGTGCCAGTTGGTTGAGAGGGCCCAGCCCCATTGGACTGTCGTCTGTCAGGGTCAGCTTCAGCCATACTCACATCTGCACCACACAAAACAGCTTTTTGAGCCTGCTTGCTTTGCAGGATTGCAACAGCAGCCTCAGAACACGGAGGTCGAAAGGGATGCAAGGGACCTTGAGGTAAGGATCACAATGTAGGCTGATTGATAGGCCAGAAGCCTATCAGCCTACATTGCAGCCCGATGGCACCAGAATCATGACTTGAAGCACTAATGCACATGACAAAGTAGTGCTACACAGTAAGCCTTGCAAACCATGCACATGTGCAACAAAATACTACATAATGCATTCCAAAGACAAGTCACAGCATGTCAGTGTCAAGAGCACAACCTGCAGCCCCATTCTGGCCATCGGTTGGAATCTCTCCCTCATCCAAGGACATGTCATCTGTAGACTTGGCCTCGTCATCCAGGTTGGCCACATCCCTCTTGCGTTTCTTCACATGCAAGTCTGCACATACGCTCCAGTGTTGAAAGCAAGCAGAAAAGGCAGACCTCCAACCAAGTTGATAAGTGTCAATGGAATGCAGCAGCATGAAAGCAACAGGCAAGCAGGACAGACCTGGCAGGTGTGGAGGAAAGCCAAAATCCTTCTGTGGTGGCTTGTTATAGGCTGATGGCCGCTCAGGTGGAGGAGGCAATGGGTGCTTTGGAGGAGGTGAAAGCGGCAAAGGGGGGTCTGGAGACAAAGGTCCTGCTGGCTCGGATGGCAGCGGCGGGTCAGAGCTCACACTCACAGCTGCCTGGTTGGGGACAGGCGGAGGCTGTGTGACCCCAGAGGCTTGCACCGGAATGTACGAGCCATTTCTGAGAAGGCCGATGGGAGGCGGTAGCGGAAGTGAGGATGGCTTTGATGTCGAGGGAGGCGGCCCTGGAGGAGGTTGAGGAAGTCGTACGTTTGGCAGGGGAGAGGGTCGGTGGCCATCAGCTGGCAAAGACGTCCACCGGGACCCAGTGTGCAACGTGCTGGTGGGAAGCGAAGGTGACGGCGCCAATGGCGGACTGCCTGGCCCACGTACAGAATGCAGCCGATGCAATCCCCGCGTGCTAGAGGGTGTACCATAAGGCTGGACCTGCGCCCAACAATAACTCCACAGCAGCTCTTGACAGCATAAACTTGACCAGCCACTACAGACGAGAATACATTAATCCTT
>JAABUO010004072.1_pt1 | contig 17227 bp, 12 predicted proteins | sample 5559291 | NCBI WGS metagenome assembly JAABUO01 (sample SAMN10711878, study PRJNA513372) | rock metagenome | isolation source: Antarctica rocks | place: Antarctica: Victoria Land, Finger Mt sud | reverse complement strand
GGCCGAGCTGCGCACCCCGTGCCTTGGCGGCGGCGATGCCCGAGCGGATGCGCTCCACCGTCAGCTCGCGCTCGAACTCGGCGATGCCGGCCAGCAAGGTCGCCATCATGCGCCCATGGGGCGTGGTGAGGTCGAACGTCATCCCGTTCAGCGCCACCAATGACACGCGCCGGGCTTCCAGTTCCTTGAGCGTCGCCAGCAGGTCGGTAGTGCTGCGGCCCCAGCGCGACAGTTCCGTCACCAGAACCGCATCGATCTCGCGTCGCTGCGCCAGGGCCAGCACCTTGCGCCGCTCCGCCCGGTCGAGCTTCACGCCCGAGGCGATCTCCTTATAGGTGCCGACCACCTCATAGCCCGCCCGCTCGGCGAAGGCGGCGAGATCCCTCTCCTGGCGGCTGCAGGACTGATCGGTGGTCGAGACCTGGCAGTAGAGTGCCGCGCTGTCCCAATTGAACCCTCCCCGCCGTGCGGCCCGCAAACCCCTGTTTCCGCACGGGTCGGAGCCGTAGCAGACAGGGTATAGCTCAACTGGGACAGTCTGCCATGCCGAGACGCCGCGTGCTCACCGATGCGCAGCTCGACAACCTGCTGGCCCTCCCGACGACGGAGCCCGACCTCATCCGCCATTGGACCCTGGACGCGGCGGACCAGGTCGCCATCGTACGAAGTCGCGGTGGCCCCAATCGGCTCGGCTATGCCCTGCAGCTCTGTGCCATCCGATACCCTGGCCGTCTGCTGCGGCCGGGCGAGGCCCTCCCGCAGTCGGCGCTGCGGTTCGTTGCCGATCAGATTCACGTCACCGCCGACGAACTCGCCACCTATGCGGCCCGACGCCAGACCCGGCAGGAGCAAATCGACGACCTGCGCGAAACGTTCGGCTTCCGCATGTACGGGGCCGAGCAGGCTCGCGAACTCTCGGCGTGGCTGCTCCCCGTGGCGCTGGCCACGACCGATATCCTGGCGATCACGACAGCCTTGATGGACGAAGTGCGGCGACGTCGGATAGCCACTCCCGGACCCAGCGTGGTCGAACGGCTCGTCGCTCTGGTCCTGGTCTCGGCGGAGCGTCACGTCACGGATCGACTGACCCGTGACCTTTCCCTCCGTCAGGCCGCTGCCCTGGATGCCCTTCTGGCCTCCGATGAGGGCACACCCATGAGCGTCCTGGCCTGGGCACGACAACCACCAGGGGCACCGAACCACAAGGCCCTTAAACGCATCGTCGATCAACTGACCCGTCTGCGCGACGTCGGTCTCGATCCGGCCTGCGCCGACGGGGTGCATCCCGAGCGCCTGCGCAAACTCGCTCGCGAGGGCGGCCGCTTCACCGGACAGCACCTGCGAGCCCTCTCTTTGCCTCGCCGCAGGGCGACCCTGGTGGCGACCGTGCTCGACACCGTGACGCGCCTGACCGACGACGGCGTCGGTCTGTTCGACCGGGCGGTCGGCCGCATGTTTCGGCGTGCCGAAGCCCGCGAGGAGGGCGCCGTCCTGCGCGACGCCAAGGCCGTCAGCGACAAGGTGCGTCTGCTGGTCCGACTGGGCGCTGCCCTGATCGCAGCGAAGAAGGAGAAGGCCGACCTGGACGGCGCCGTGGCGGCAGCCGTGGGCTGGGACAAGCTGGCGGCCGGCATCGCCGAAGCCGAGCGTCTGTCCCGCCCGAGCAAGGTGGACCTGCATGCCCTGGCTGGGCGGGCCTGGCCGGTGTTGCACCGGCTCGGCCCCGTGTTCCTCGACGCGTTCCGGCTCCGCGCCATCCCGGCCGGTGCAGCGACGCTGCGGGCAGCCGAGGCACTGCGAGACGTCTATGGCAGCGGCGGTCGGACATGGCCGAAAAGTCTGCCGACCGGTTTTCTCCGACCAGCCTGGCGCAGCGCGGTGCTGGACAACGAAGGACAGGGCCAGACCCAGCATCGCCGCACCTGGGAGGCCGCCACCCTTCTCGCGTTGCGTGACCGCTTGCGGGCCGGCGACATCTGGGTAGAAGGCAGCCGGCAATGGCGTGCCGTCGAGGATCAACTCCTCTCGCCAGCCTTGTTCACCGCCATGCGCGAGGCCGGACCCTTGCCGGTCGCCGTGCCGGCCTCGGCGCTGGATTACCTGGCCGAACGCCGTGGCCTCCTGGAGCGACGCCTGAGGGAGATCGACGTCAAGGCCAACGCCAACGCGCTGGAGGATGTCAGGATCAAGGGAGGTGAGGTGAAGATCACACCCTTGAAGGCGGTCACCCCGGAGGAGGCCGAGAAGGCGGCGGAGCGGCTCTATGCACTGATGCCGAACGCCCGCATCACCGCCGTCCTAGCCGACGTGCATCGCTGGACCGGGTTTGCCGACGCCTTCACGCACCTGCAGACCGGACGGCCAGCCGAGGATCCGCGCGTCGTGCTCACTGCAGTCCTGGCCGATGCGACCAACCTCGGCCTGACCCGCATGGCGGATGCCTGCTCGATCGCCGGCCACCGCCAGCTCGCCTGGACGGCGGGTTGGCACCTGCGCGAAGACACCTATCGTCGAGCCCTGGCCACTCTGGTCGTAGGCCGCGTTGTTGTAGAGCGTGATCGAGACCGCGTTGTGCAATCCGGGCCATGGGATTTTCACGTCGCCGTAGACAAAGACCTTGAACGTCGCCCAAAACACGATGACGACCGAAACTATAATCCAGGGAAGCCACGCTCCCAAAGCCGAGCGGTTCGGCGTCACCTCCGGATCCCGCGGCAGAGATATAGTATAAGCTGGATCGGCCACAGGCTTCCAGACACGCAGGAACAGCAGCGTAATGATTAACGAGCCGAGCGACGAGAAAATGTCGGTCAGCTTGTAGTCGATCAGGTTCGCGGTCACGCCTTGAATGACGGCAAAGGATCCACCGGCGACCAGCAGAACCGGCCAGAGCGCCGCCAAGGACCGGCGCCCGCCGTAGACGCCGATCACATAGAACGGCAGGATCAATGCGATCAAAGGCAATTGCCGCCCGACCATCTGCCCGAGCGTCACGTCCGACAGATGGGTCACCTGGCTGAGCACCGTGATGGGAACGCCGAGGGCGCCGAAGGCGACGGGCGCGGTGTCAAAGATGAGCGTGAAGGTCAGCGCCTCGAGCGGCGCGAAGCCGACCAGGATCAGCATGGCACTCGTGATTGCGATCGGCGTTCCGAAACCGGCGATTCCTTCGAGGAGGGCGCCGAAGCAGAAGCCGACGACGACGAGCACGATCCGGCGGTCGTTCGGCAGGTTGTCCAGCAGCCAAAGACGCAAGCTTTCGAAGCGGCCCGACGCGACCGCGACATTGTACAGCAGAAGCGCGTTTACGACGATCCACATGATCGGCCAGAGCGCAAAGACGGCACCGTTGGCGGCGGCGGCGAGCACGAGCCTCACCGGCAACTGCCAGATGAGGACCGCGATCACGAAAGCGCTGAGAAGACCGATTCCACACGCCTGCCACGCCGGGAGGCGCAGAATACCGAGCAGGAGCAAGACCGCCGCGATTGGGACCGCCGCGACCAGGAACGACAGAGCAAGGTTGTCGCCGACCGGCGTGAGTAGCTGTTGATACATCGTTTTCCTCCAGAGGCCTGTATTGACGCCCTTTGGGCGTTCTTCCTTGACCCCGGGGCGTTTCACATGCCGGGGAGACGCTTTGCTTCCGAAGATTGACGCAAGCAAGCCCGGAACACATCGCGTCGATGACGCGCTGACGCCTGTCAATCCTGCGGCATGCCCTGAGGAACGATAGTCGTAACGATCGATGTGTCGAGCGCTTCATAGCCGGCATAATCGATTGCCGCGTAGAGTTCCGCCCGGGTTTGCATCTGGTCCAGCAGGCCGTGCACCGAACCTTCGGCAGCCAGCGTGCGGTAGAGCTTCTCTTGAGCCTTTGCCGCGACCCGCAGGGCGCTGACCGGCCAGATCACCATCCCATAGCCCATGGCCTCGAACTCCGCCGCGGTGAAGAAAGGAGTGCGGCCGAACTCCGTCATGTTCGCCAGGAGCGGCACGCCCGGCATGCGCTTGGCGAACTCGCGGAACATCGCCGCGCTGGTCATCGCCTCGGGGAAGATCGCGTCCGCGCCCGATTCGATATACAGCCGAGCGCGCTGCACAGCGCCGTCCATCCCCTCGCTCGCGGCCGCATCGGTTCGCGCGATCAGGACGAGGTGACGCCGGGCCTTGCGGGCGGCCGCCACCTTGGCGGCCATATACCGTGCATCGGCGAGCTTCTTATCGTTCAGATGTCCGCATTTCTTGGGTAGCAGTTGGTCTTCGAGATGGACGGCCGCTGCTCCGGCATCCTCGAAGGCTCGAACCATGTGCATCACATTAAGGGCCTCGCCATAGCCGGTATCGCCGTCGACCAGCACCGGCAGGCCTGCAGCCCGGCTCACTTGACGGATGAAGAAGCAGACCTCGTCGACCGTGATGATGCCAAGGTCGGGCAGCCCCATGGAGGCCGTCATGGCGGCGCCCGACAGATACAGAGCTTCGAACCCCGCTGCCTTGGCCTGGAGCGCGGCCAGTCCGTTATGGGTGCCGGGCATTCGCAGGATGGAGGGGCGGCCAAGCAGTGCGCGAAAGCGCTCGCCGGCCGCTGTCGTTGGGAGATCGTCCGCGACGAGGTAGGTCATTGGGCAACTCCTTGCGCGGCGCCGACGCCACGTTCGGCCAGTGGAACGAAAGCTTGGTCCTCGGGGCCGACATAGTTGGCGACGGGGCGGATAATCTTGCCGTCCTGCCGTTGTTCGACGATGTGGGCGCCCCAACCGGACATCCGCGCGATGACAAAGAGTGGCGTGAATAGCGAGGTGGGCACATCCATAGCGCGATAGGTAACGGCGCTGAACCAGTCGAGATTAGGAAACAGCCGCTTCTCGGTCCACATGACCTGCTCGATCCGCTCTGCGATGTCGAAAAGAGCCATGCTGCCCGACTGCTGCGACAGGTGCCGGGCGCTCCGCTTGATGATGTCGCTGCGAGGGTCGCGAACCGTATAGACGGGATGGCCGAACCCTATCACGACCGCCTTTTCGGCAATGCGGCGGCGGATGTCGGCTTCCGCTTCGGCGGGATCGGCATAGCGGAGCTGAATCTCGAGAGCCGCCTCGTTGGCGCCCCCATGTTTGGATCCCCGTAATGCCCCAACCGCACCGGCCACCGCCGAGTAGACGTCCGAGCCCGTGCCGGCGATGACACGCGCCGTGAAGGTCGAAGCGTTGAATTCGTGCTCGGCATAGAGGATTAGCGAGGTCTGCATCGCGCGGATCGCCTGCGGATCCGGCCGACGACCATGGAGAAGGCGAAGGAAATGCGCCGCGATCCCGTCGTCGTCGGTTTCGACCTCGATCCGCCGCCCGCTGCGCGACCAGTGCCACCAATAAAGCAGCATGGAGCCAAACGATCCCATCAGCCGGTCGACGATGTCCCGGGCGCCCGAATCACTGTGGTCGGCCGCCTCGGGCAAGGCGCAGCCGAGGGCGCTGGCGGCCGTGCGCAGGACGTCCATTGGATGGGTCCCGGGTGGAAGCTGTTCAAGAACCGCCCTGACGCTGGCGGGAATTCCTCGGCCGCTCCCGAGCTTGGCCTTGTAGGCGCGCAAATCGTTCTCATCGGGCAAGCGCCCATGCACCAGGAGGAAGGCGATCTCCTCGAATTCGCAGACCTCGGCGAGGTCGAGGATGTCATACCCTCGGTAGTGTAGATCGTTGCCGGTTCGGCCGACAGTGCAAAGCGCCGTGTTGCCGGCCACGACCCCGGAAAGGGCTACGCTTTTCTTTGGCTTCGCCGCGGAGGGCGTCACGGCTTCGGTCATGGTAAGACCCCGCTAAAAAAGGCCGGCCCAGCCGATGGCGAGCCGGCGGGTCGGGAGGGCGATGTTCAGCTCCGTCAGTTGACTGGCCCGCAGTTGCGGCAGGCGCTGCGCTACATCAAGGAAACGCTCGGCCTCGATGGGTTCGATCAAATCTTCGGTCAAGGTGCGGAACTTACGAAGGTAATTGGGACGGCTCCATGGCGTCGCGCCGAGCGGGTGGGCGTTGGCTACGGCGAGATCGCCGGCGACGACGGAGCCGTCCTTGAGGCGAAGTTCGATGCGGCCGCCGAAGGCGAGGAGGTTGGGATCGCTTTCGTGGTATCGCGCCGTCCAGCGGGGGTCCTCGATCGTCCGAATCTTGCGCCAGAGCGCCACGGTATCGGGACGGCTTGCGCGTTCGGGCAGGTAGGAGCGGACATGGTGCCAAGTCCGGTCCTGCAGGGCCACGGCCACGATATACGTGATGGAATGGTCGAGCGTTTCGCGGCTTGCCTCGGGGTCGAACTTTTGTGGGTCGTTGGCCCCGGTGCCGATCACGTTATGGGTATGATGGGAGGTCTCGATGACGACCTCTTCCACGTTGTCCCAGTTCTCGATCTTCCCGCCGAGTCGGAAGGCCAGGTCGATCAGCGCCTGACTCTGATATTCCGCTGAATGTTCCTTGGTGTAGGTGTCGAGGATGCCGCGCTTGGGTTCGCCCGGCGCTGGTAGCGGCACGCTATAGCGCGCCTCCTTGCCGCCGAGCATCCAGGCGATCACACCATCCTCACCCTCGTAGATCGGACTCGGCGCGCCCTCGCCGCGCATCGCGCGATCGACGGCCTCAATCGCGAGTTTGCCGGCATGGGAGGGCGCATAGGCCTTCCACGAGCTGATCTCGCCCTTGCGGCTCTGCCTGGTGGCGGTCGTTACGTGAAGGGCCTGCTGCACAGCTTGGTAGATCACGCCGGTGCGGAGCCCGAGCAGCGTGCCGATGCCGGCCGCCGCCGAAGGGCCGAGATGGGCAACGTGGTCGATCTTGTGCTCGTGCAGGCAGATCGAGCGCACAAGGTCGACCTGGACCTCGTAACCCGTGGCGATCCCCCGGACGAGGTCCTTGCCGTCGCATCCGCCTTGCTGAGCCACCGCAAGGAGAGGCGGGATGTTGTCGCCGGGATGACTGTATTCGGCCGCCAGAAAAGTGTCGTGGTAGTCGAGTTCGCGCACGGCCGTGCCGTTCGCCCAGGCTGCCCATTCGGCGTGGACACGGATCTCCGGCCCGCAGCCGAACACGGTGGCGCCTCCGGCGCGGGAATGCGCGAGTGCCTGGTCGCGGGCCGAGACGACGGGGCGGCGGTTGACCGCGGCGATCGCCACGGCCGCGTTGTCGATGACACGGTTGACGATCATCTCGGCGACGGCGCTCTCCACCGGGACGGTGTCGGCCGCCACCTCTGCGATCTTCCAGGCGAGTTGCTCGGTTCTCGGCAGGCGCTCCCGTTCCGGATGAACCCGCACTTGGACGTCGATCATTGTGGCTCCTCCATGCTGCGAAGATTGCAAACTTCTCCCGCACGTGGAAGCATAGATCAGGCGCATTTAAGCGAAGTTCATGTTGAGGATTTGCAAATGGTGCAAACATCGGCGCGATCGCCGAAGCTCTTTGCGGGGCAGCGTGTACGGCGGCTTCGCGAAGGCGCGGGCCTTAATCAAGCCGCGCTTGCCCGGACGATCCGCCTGTCGCCCAGCTATCTCAACCAGATCGAGCGCGATCAACGCCCGATCGCGGCCCGAGTCCTGCAGCGGCTTTGCGAGACATTCCGCGTCGGGGTCGATCACTTCGGTGACGGCGAGGACCTGCGGCTTGTTCACGACCTGCGCGAAGCACTGGCGGATCCCGTTTTCGGTGCCGCGATGACATCCGTCGATGACATCCGGCACGCGGTTCAGGCGATGCCTGAACTTGCGAAGCGAATCCTCGTCCTGCACCGGGCTTACCGGATGCAGAGCGAGCGACTCCAGGAGCAGGACCTGCATCGACCCGGGAGCGCCTCGATCGCGCCCTACGAAGAGGTGCGTGACTGGGTGCAGTCGCGCCACAACCATTTCGCGCTGCTCGACCGCACAGCCGAGGAGGTCTTCGAGCAGGCGCCTCTTGCGTCCGCGCAGTTGCGCGAGGGGCTGATAAGGCGCCTCGCCGACATGCATCGTGTCGCGGTTTCGAGCGACCCATCAATGCTGATGGGCGGCACGTTCTGGAGGTTGGATCGTTCCGCCAAGCGCCTGTTCCTCGCTGAAAGCAACGCGCCCGAGAGTCAGGTGTTCTGGCTGGCCCACGTCCTGGGTCAACTGGAACAAAAGGACGTCATCGAACGGGAAGTCCGATCGGCCCGATTTTCGACGCCCGAGGCGTGTTCCCTGGCTCGGGTCGGCCTCGGGAACTACTTCGCCGGAGCGCTCCTGCTACCCTATCGCCGCTTCCTGCAGGCCGCCCAGGCGACCCGGTATGACATCGAGCAACTGCAGGCGCGCTTCGGGGCCAGCTTCGAGCAGGTGTGCCATCGCCTGAGCACCATGCAGCGCCCGGGCCTACAAGGCTTGCCCTTCTACTTCGCCAAAACCGACATCGCCGGGAACATCCTCAAGCGCAGCAGCGCAACCCGTTTCCGATTCTCCCGGCTTGGCGGGCCGTGTCCCCTCTGGAACGTGTATCGAACGTTTGCCAATCCCGGACAGATCCTGGTGCAACTGGCTCGGACGCCCGACGAGGTGACCTATCTAAATATTGCCCGAACGGTGAGCCGCAGCGGCGGCTACCATCTCGCCCGCCCGCGGGCCGTGGCCGTGGTACTCGGCTGCGAGATCGAACATGCGGCCCAGACCGTCTACGCGGCCGGCCTGGATCTCCGCAACGCGGATGCGGCGATCCCGATCGGCCCGGGTTGCCGCATTTGCGAGCGCACGACATGCCGCCACCGAGCGGTGCCGCCGCTCGGTGGCGAATTGGACATTGGCACCGAGGAGCGCGGCGTCGTGCCCTATCGTATCAAGAGCGGCGCGCTCGAAGTCAAAAGCGCCGAAGGGGGAAGATGGCCATCGGGCGGCTCGCATTAATAGTTTGAATTTTACTTTGAACAGGATGACGGCATCGTTTCTCAGCCGATAATCGGATGGGAGGAACCAAATGAAACGTGCCATCGCGCTTGGGCTGATAGCAGGCTTTTCGGCCTACTCACCCCTCTTTGCACAGGAGGGCGCTCAAACCCCGCAGAGCAAACTCGAGATTGTGGCGAGACTTCCCAATTCTGTGGGAAACTTTGCATTCACGCCAGATAACCAGATCATTTTCAGCCATCATCCCTTCTACAGCCCCGATATCAGGGTTGCGCGCTTAACATCGCCGACGACTTTCGAGCCATTCCCTAATCTTGACTGGAACACCCCAAAGAAGGACTCAGACCAATACCTCGATAACGTATTGGGACTTCGCTCCGACGAAGACGGGGTGGTCTGGATTATCGACATGGGCTTCCGGACTGGCATCACGCCGAAGCTCGTCGGGTGGAACACGCGCGCCAACAAACTCGAACGAATTTATTACATGCCGCAACCGATGACGCGTGCGGGTTCGCAGCCGCAAGACGTCGTCATCGATAAGAAGAACCGTAAGTTCTATATCGCCGACGAGGATATCGGTCCGGGCGGAGACGGATCGCAAGGCGCCATTATCGTCATCGACATGGATACGGGCCGCGGCCGCCGCCTTCTCGAAGCCGACCGCTCGACCGTTCCGGAACCGGGCTTGCCTATAACCGTGGACGGCAAGGATCTCACGGTCACGGGCAAGGACGGAAAGTCTACGATCATCAAGGTTGGATGCGACGGCATCACGATGGATTTTAAGTCCGAGTGGCTCTATTACGGCCCTCTCAGTAGCCATTCTCTCTACCGCATTCGGGTCGACGACCTCAACGACGAGAGCCTGTCGCCCGAACAACTCAGCGGCAAAGTTCAGCGCTATTCCGATAAGCCGGTAAACGGTGGTTTGTCGATCGATATGGAGAACAACATCTACTCAACAATGGTCGAGAGCAAACAGATCGGCCTGACGACACCCGATCGTAAAAACCACATCTTTGCCACAGATCCAAACATGGTGTGGCCAGACGGCATCGCCTACTCGGGCGACGGCTATATGTATGTCTCTGCCTCGCAGGTCTCGGCCGCCGCCATGTTCCACGGCGGTACGGCGCAAAACAGCACGCCCTACCTGATCTATCGATTTAAGCCACTCGCCGCCGGGTGGCTCTCGCGCTGACAAGAGGGAACCGGACGTACTCACGTAGGATCCGGGTTGCTTAAGGTCGAGGCGAAGGTTTGCTCAGTACCCGTCGCCTCGACCGTATCGGCAATTATGAATTGATTGCCCAGGGGCGCCGGTGCCTCTCGGTCTGGCTTCCCAAGGGAACGCACGATGTTTGCAATTACATCGTTTTGATTGACCATCTGCTGGACTGCGTGCATGATAGCTGCGCCGTCGTTTGTCAGTGACACCGCGTGCTTGCCGCGATTGAAGAGGCGGCAACCGGCGAGTTCTTCGAAGCGTCGCATGCGCTGGCTCACGGCGGACTGGGTGCGTCCCACGCGCTGCCCCGCTATCGTGAAACTGCCAGTTTCCGCAATGGCGAGAAAGCACCGCAACAGATTGATATCGAAGTCTGGCTTTACCATTCCGAGTTGCCCAATCTTTGTACGTTTCACCCGTTATACATCGTCGGATTGATCCGATCTCTTATCTTGGCATTGCCTGCGGCCTATGAGGCGGCGACCCTAGCCGAATGGCGGCGGCGCTGGGCAGATGCCGGAAGATCGGTGCAGACGCCTTCCATTACCTCGGCTGACAGACCAACGGTCTCCGACAAGGTCGGGTGGGCGTGGATGGTCTTGCCAATATCGGTCGCGTCCGCACCCATCTCGATCGCGAGCGCAACCTCGGCGATCAGTTCGCCAGCATGCGCTCCTACGATGCCACCGCCCACGATACGGCCGGTGTCTTCATCGAACAGCAGCTTGGTCATGCCGCCCTCCGTGTCGCTGGCGATCGCCCGGCCCGAAGCGGCCCAGGGAAAGCGGCTGGTGACCGGCTTTCGCCCTTCGGCGGTCGCCGCCGCCTCCGTCAAGCCCACCCACGCGATCTCCGGCCGAGTATACGCGACGCTAGGGATCGTGGTGGTGTCGAAGCCGCTGGCGAGGCCGGCGGCGTTCTCGGCTGCGACATGACCTTCGTGAACCGCTTTGTGGGCTAGCATCGGGGCGCCGGCGATATCGCCGATGGCAAAGATGTGCCGGACGCCGGTCCTCATCTGCGCATCCACCGCGATCGTCCCACCCGACTCGACCGCGAGACCGGCGCGGTTCAGGTCGAGCCGGTCGGCGTTGCCTATCCGTCCGGCGGCCTGCAGCATCAGATTGTAGCACTGAGCTTCGAGCGGCGCTTGTGGACCCTCGAACCGGGTCCAGAGGCCGTCCGCGCGCGCCTCCACGGCGCTGGCGCGCGTCCCCGTCATCACGCGGCCGAAGCGGTGCCGGTTGGCCGCCGTCCAGGCCGCCACAAGATCCCGATCGGCACCGGGCATCAGGTGGTCGAGGCGCTCCACTATGTCTACCGCCGCGCCGAAAGAAGCGTAAACGGTCGCCATCTCGAGACCAACAATGCCGCCGCCGATCACCAGCATGCGGGACGGGATCGCCGGCAGGGCGAGCGCGCCGGTGGAGTCGACAATGCGCGGATCGTCGGGGAGAAAAGGCAGGTGTATCGGTCGCGAGCCAACTGCGATAATGCACTTATCGAAACTGACCGTATCGATGCTTCCATCCACGGCCTCGACCCGCAGCGCCTTGGGTCCGGCGAAGCGCCCGATTCCCGTGATCGTGCGGACCTTGCGGTCGCGCGCCAGCCCGGCCAACCCGGCCGTCAGACGGCCGACGACCCCTTCTTTCCAGCTGCGGATGACGGCGAGGTCGATGCTCGGCTCTCCGAACGCTAGCCCGTGCCGGCCGGCCACCCTGACGTCGTCGATCACACCGCTGAGATGCAGCAACGCCTTGGAGGGAATGCAGCCGACGTTGAGGCAAACTCCCCCCAGCCGGTCGAAGCGCTCGACCAACACGACATCCAAGCCAAGGTCCGCTGCGCGGAAGGCGGCGGAGTAGCCGCCCGGTCCCCCGCCCAGGACGACGAGATCGCACGTGGTGCCGGCGGCAGTCTCGGCTGGGCCTGTCGCCAGTTCGGGTGCCGGCGGCTGGATCTGAGGTAAGTCAGGCCTGTGAGCGGTCATGACCCCGATAACAGAGCCGGCCGACACCCTGTCTCCGACCCGCACCGTGAACTCCGTGACCACGCCGGCCTGCAGCGCCGGGACTTCCATCGTGGCTCTTTCGGTTTCGAGGACCAGGACCGATGCGTCGGCGGCCAGAATGTCCTCGGGGGCGGCCAGCACCTCAATCACCATGACGTCTTTGCAGTCGTCGATGTCGGGAACGCGGATGACGAGAGGCTCTGACATGGTGCGTTTCACAAAAGCAGCCGGCGAGGGTCGCCAAGATTGGTCACGAGATGGACGAGGAAGCGGCCGGCCTCCGCTCCATCGACGACCCGGTGATCCCATGACAGGCTCAGCGGCATGATCAGTCTCGGACGGAAGCTTGCGCCGTCCCAGACCGGCTTAATGGCTGCCTTGGCGACGCCGAGGATCGCCACCTCGGGTGCGTTAATGATGGGGGTAAACCCCGTTCCGCCGATGCCGCCCAGCGAGGAGATGGAGAAGCAGCCGCCCTGCATCGCATCGGGCTTGAGCTTGCCCTCGCGGGCGTCTTTGGCGAGGGCAGCGGTCTCCGCCGCGATTTCCAAGATGCCCTTACGATCCGCCTCTCGCAAAACCGGCACCAACAGTCCGCGCGGCGTGTCCGCGGCGAAGCCGACGTGGAAGTATCGCTTGAGCACGAGAGCGTCGCCGTCGAGCGAGGCATTGAAACTCGGAAAGCGCCGTAGCGACGCGACGACCGCTTTAATCAATAACGTGACCATCGTGACTTTGATGAGGGCCTTAGCCTGCTCAGCGTTGACGGTCTTGCGGAACTCCTCAAGCTCGGTGACATCGGCTTCGTCGAAGTTGGTGACGTGCGGGATCGTCACCCAATTGCGCGCGAGATTGGAGCCGGACAGGCTCTTGATTCGCGACAGGCTCTGCCGCTCCACCGGACCGAAACGGCTGAAGTCAACGACCGGCCAGGGCGGCAGGTCGGTGCCAAATCCGGTGGCGGCAAAGGACGGGCCGCGTCCAGAATCTACCGCGAGCGATGACTTCACGAAGGCCAACACGTCCTCGCGCATGATCCGGTTCTTGAGACCGCTCGCCGGGACCCTGGCAAGGTCGACACCGAGTTCCCTGGCTTGTTTGCGCACCCCGGGCGAGGCATGCGGCGGTACAAGGGACTCGGCGTACGGCGTCCCGGCAGCGGGAGGCTCGGCAATGTTCGGGGCTGCCGCTCGTGCGGGCGCGGCGGACGGGAGCGCCACGACGTTAGCCACCGGTGCAATGACGGATGGCGCGGGTTGCGGTTGCGCCGGCTCCGGCGCCCCACTCTCGGACCTCTCCATCGAGAGGATTATGCTGCCCCGGCTCACGCTGTCGCCGACGCCGACCTTGAGTTCGCGGACAGTGCCTCTCAGCGGCGAGGGCACCTCCATGGTGGCCTTGTCGGTCTCAAGAGAGAGGAGCGGCGTGTTCTCCTCGATGTTGTCACCGACCTTGACCATAACCTCGGCGACCTTGATGTCCTTGAACTCCCCGATGTCGGGAACGAATACGGATTCCAGGCGATCCGGATGCACCTGATCCGCCGCGTTGTTTGATACAGGGGTGGTCAGCATGTCCACGAGGCCGGCTGTTCGGGGTCGATGCCGTAACGCACGATCGCTTCGGCGACACGGTCTCGTTCAATAGCTCCGCCACGGCTGAGCGCATCGAGCGCCGCAATCACGACGCTGATCCGATCGACCTCAAAAAAGTGGCGCAGTCGGGAGCGGGTATCGCTGCGGCCAAAGCCATCGGTGCCAAGCGTTGTGAAGCGAGTGTCGAGGTAGGAGGCAATCAGCTGCGGGTAGGCCCTGACATAGTCGCTGGCGGCGACGACCGGCCGTACGCCGGGCAGGCATGTCTCGACGTGCGAGAGCCGAGGGACCTCGCTTGGATGCAGCCGGTTCCAGCGTTCCACCTCGCGTGCCTCCCGCGCGAGCTCGGCGAAGCTCGTGGCACTCCAGATCTCGGCCTTGATGCCCCAATCCGACAGGAGCATGTCAGCCGCCGCGATGACCTCACGCAGGATCGCGCCGGAGCCGACGAGCCGCACTGCAGCCTCGCCGTCTCCCGGCTCACGAAACCGGTAGAGCCCCTTGATCACATCCGCCTCGACTCCGGCCGGAAGGCTCGGCTGGGCGTAGTTCTCGTTCATCATTGTGACGTAGTAGAAAACGTCCTCCTGCCTTTCGAGCATGACGCGCATGCCGTGGTCGACGATGACCGCGAGTTCGCCCGCGAAGGCGGGGTCATAGGCGCGGCAGTTCGGGATCGTCGCAGCGCTGATGTGGCTCGAGCCGTCCTGGTGCTGCAGTCCCTCACCGCCAAGCGTGGTTCGGCCAGCCGTCGCGCCGAACAAGAAGCCTCGGGCGCGTTGGTCCGCGGCGGCCCAGATGAGGTCGCCGATGCGCTGGAACCCGAACATCGAGTAGTAGATGTAGAAGGGCAGCATCGGCAGGCCGCTCACTGAATAGGAGGTTGCGGCCGCCACCCAGGAGGAGATCGCGCCCGCCTCCGTGATGCCCTCTTCGAGCAGCTGCCCATCCTTGGCCTCGCGGTAGGACAGCATCGAGCCCGCGTCCTCCGGTTCATAGAGCTGCCCGACCGGCGAGTAGATTCCGATTTGCCTGAACAGATTTGCCATGCCGAACGTCCGGGCCTCGTCGGCCACGATGGGCACGATGCGGGGACCGAGTTCCTTGTCCTTGAGCAGATTGCCGAGCAGGCGGACAGCTGCCATCGTCGTGGACATCTCCTTGCCGTCTGCGTCGAGCGCGAAGCTCGCATAGGTGCTTAGCTCCGGGACCGGAACGCGGGGAGCGGCCGAGCACCGGCTGGGCAGGTAGCCGCCGAGATCAGCACGACGCTGCTTGAGATAGGCCAGTTCGGCGCTATCCTCGGGCGGGCGGTAGAATTTGACGGCCATCACGTCCTCGTCACTCATCGGCAGGGCGAACCGGTCGCGGAACGTCTTGAGGGCGTCAACATCGAGCTTCTTGGCTTGGTGGGAGTTCATGCGAGATTCACCCACACCTCCCATGCCGAAACCCTTCTTGGTCTTGGCCAAGATGACGGTCGGGCGACCCTTGTGCACGCTGGCCTGCGCGAAGGCGGCGTAGAGCTTGCGCAGATCGTGCCCGCCGCGGCGCAACGCGTCCACCTCGCCCTGTGTCATGTGGGCCACCAGCGCCCGCAGCTCCGGGTTCTGCCCGAAGAAATTCTCGAGGTTATAGGCCCCGTCCTTGGCCCCCAGCGTCTGGTACTTGCCGTCGACCGTGGCGGCGAAGCTCTTCAGCAGGGTGTGGGTCTTGTCGAGCGAGAACAGCGCGTCCCAGTCGGAGCCCCACAGGACCTTGACGACGTTCCACCCAGCTCCGGCGAACAGGGCTTCGAGTTCCTGGATGATCTGGCCGTTGCCGCGCACCGGCCCATCCAGTCGCTGCAGGTTGCAATTGATCACGAAGGTGATGTTGTCGAGGTTCTCGCGTGCCGCGAGCGTCAGGGCGCCAGTGGCCTCGGGCTCGTCCATCTCGCCGTCGCCGAACACGCCCCATACATGTCGGCCGTCCGTCTGCGCGAGGCCACGGTCGCGCAGGTAGCGCAGGAAACGCGCCTGGTAGATGGCGTTGATCGGCCCGATCCCCATCGAGCCCGTGGGGAATTGCCAGAACTCCGGCATCAGCCAGGGATGAGGATAGGAGCAGAGGCCGCCTCCCGCGATCTCCTGGCGATACGCGGCGATCTGCGCTTCGCTGAGCCGCCCTTCCAGGAAGGCGCGGGCATAGATGCCAGGCGCCGAATGAGGCTGGAAGTAGACGAGGTCGCCGTCCTGCCCTCCCTTGAAGAAGTGATTGAAGCCGATCTCGAAGATTTCCGCGGCCGACGCATAACTCGCGACGTGGCCGCCCAGATCGCCATACGCGGCGTTGCCCCGCATCACCATGGCGAGGGCGTTCCAGCGGATCAGCGCAGTGATCCGCTCCTCCATGGCGAGGTTTCCCGGGTAGACGCCCTGCCGCTCGAGCGGAATGGTGTTCCGGTAGGCCGAGTAGGGCGGCGCATGAGCAATCACGCCGAGGAGCCGCCCCTGTTCCTCAAGGCGCTGGAGCAGGTATTGCGCTCTGTCTTCACCTGCCTCGTGTACGACGCCAGTGAAGGCGTCAATCCAGTCCTGAGTTTCGGCTGGATCAGGATCGACCTCATCCAACGGCAAGCTGGAGGGAGGCTGGACTAATTTCGTCATGTTTCTACTGTCTGTCTTCCGAGCGGTTCCGCCTAAACCATAGCCGATCGGCCACAAAATTATCTCCCGAAGCACGAACTAAAATACCTAGATTTCAGCATAAATGCGCCGTACAATCGCACGCTGCGGCATATCGTGCTGCATGGACGGCGTGATGCAGTTGGATCTCACAGACCTGAAAATTCTCTCCGAGTTGCAGGACGCAGCGAAGCTGACGAATGCGGAACTCGCGACCAGGGTGAATCTATCACCCTCTCCGTGCCTCGCACGCGTCAAGGCTCTCGAGCAGGCAAGGGTGATCGATCGCTACGTCACGCTGCTCGACCCGGCGTCGGTTGGCCTTACCGTGATCGTCTTCATCCAGATCAGCCTCGACAAGCAGATCGAGCCGTCACTCGAGCGATTCGAAACAGCTGTGACTCAACTTGCCGAAGTGATGGAATGCCATCTCATGACCGGCGACGCCGACTACTTGCTGCGGGTCATTGTCGCCGATTTACCGCAACTCGAACAGTTTATCGTTAAGCAATTATCCACAATACTAGGTGTTGCGAACATAAGATCGAGCATCTCCTTAAAGCGTGTGAAGTACAAAACAGCTCTTCCAATGCCTACGGTCGCTAGCGCGCGCCTATCAACACCACGCAAACAACCTGCGTCCCAGCATAGCCGCTGAACACTCGACCCCCTCGACGCGACCCTCATCCGCTCCGCTCACTGTTAAATTCCGCCTTACGAATCTAGCCCGTCTTATTCACCGGAGTGCGTGGGAGGGGTGGCGGACGTGGTTTAAGCCCTTGAAGTCGTGTAGTGTTTGGTTGCTGAGACCGAAACCCGCCC
>JAABUO010004069.1_pt1 | contig 17236 bp, 17 predicted proteins | sample 5559291 | NCBI WGS metagenome assembly JAABUO01 (sample SAMN10711878, study PRJNA513372) | rock metagenome | isolation source: Antarctica rocks | place: Antarctica: Victoria Land, Finger Mt sud | reverse complement strand
CCGACGCGCCCACGGTCGCGCTGGTCGGCCACGTGGTGGCGGACTCTGCCGGCCAGGTGCTGGCGGTCGTGCTGCCCTTGGCGGTCGTGCTGGCGGTCGCGCCGGCGGTCTTGGAGCCGCTCGCGTCGTAGAACGCCACGCCGAAGGGCGAGCTCTGGGCCTGCGCGCGCCGCCGCACCGCGCTTAGGGGCTTGTTCACGGCGATAGCACTCGCAACCTGCAGGGCACGGCGGAGCTGCTGAAATCAGCACAAGGCTATTTGAAAGCCGTCCCCTGCATGAAGAGCGATGCGGGGGCGGCGCGCCTGCAGCAGCTGCGGCGTGGTGCCGCCCGCCGTGGTGGCGACGCCGCTGATGACGCTCGGCTGGTTCAGCGTGAGCACCGAGGCGGCCGTGGTCGGCGCGGGCGTGGCGCGCGTGCTGGCCACGCTGCCGGCCGTGCTGTAGAGCGAGGCCGGCGAGAGCGTGGCCGACGCGCCGCCCAGCGTCAGGCTCACGCTGCCGGCGCTGTTGAGCGGCCGCATTGTGGCGGTCATCGCGCCCATCGAGCCCAGCTTGCGCGCGTTCTCCTCGCCGCGGAGCATGCGGCGGCCTGCGCGCACGGGCGCGCCCGCTCCGTCAGCGCGCCGAGCACCGGGCGCCCTGACCGGGGCACCAGGCCCCCTCCCTGGTCACCGGGCGGTGCGCGGCTCACGCCTGGCAGCCGGCGCCGGCCTGCCCATACAGCAGCACAAACTCTCCAGCCTGCATATTGGGCCTGGGCTGCTCTGTGCGCCGGGCATGTGGCGCTGCAGGGCGCCAGCTGAGCCCGCCGGCCAGAAACGCAGGAAGGCAGCCCAACTGCTTGGCCTAGGCCACACGCTCACCACACGCAGCTGCCCAGGTGCTGCACCCACCTGCTTGGGGTTCAGCAGCTGTAGTAGCAGCCAGCAGCGTGACGGCCAGCACGGCTGCCAGGAGCGCCCGGCAGAGGGGGAGCTGCGTTGTAGCCATCGTGCAGGCCTCCCGCGCCGACGTGCAGGCAGAACCCGGTGCAGATTCGCACAAAGGCTCACGAGGCTCGCTCGGCCTCCTGGCGCTGCGCCGCCTTGGCTGCTGAGGTGGCTCTCACGCTCTCAACGGCTGTGAAGTTGTAAGTGCTCGCCGTGCTTGCCGCGTAGCCCGTGGCAAGAGGTGTACTCAGAGCTGGATAAGCCGGTGCGTTTGACAAATATCCGTCACGCGGCGGGGCTGGCGGTTCGGCCGGCGGTGCTTGCTGCAGAGAGATCAGAGGCAACCCGCTCAAGCTCAGCTCAAGGTGTACACATTCACTTCTGTGTGTGCTCGCGAGTCCAGAGAACACATCGAGCACGTACTGGGCCGCGGATGATTAACTGCTGCTCCAGGCAGGGTTCGCTAGGACAGCAGGGTTCTGCATGAAATTCAAAACCGCCCATCATCGCATCAGTTGTCAACGGAACGGAACCGCTACCCGTTGGGCGGACCAGCTCGATCCAGGCAGCGTCCCTTTATCTTTTTTGCAACTTGTCGACTTGCAACCTTGGGACAAGCTGCGAGGGAGCAGCACAAGTGTGCAGAGACAGCTGGGAGCAGGGTCTGCTCTCTTCCGAGACGGGAAACCCGGCTCGGCGACATGACGCGCCCGCGGCTGCTCGCAGCCCTGGTCGCCGCATGCCTGCACGCTGCCGCAGGCGCGCACGCCTAGCACCACGTTTGCACTTTTCAAGGGTGCACCTGCGCCGCCCGGTGCAGGTTGGCATCCAATGCGCACCACCCACCAACAAGTCATGCGCAGGCACTCAGTTTGCACGGGGTTGCGCAGGCAGCGGAGCTGGCGGCCTGGAGAGCGGCGGCCGCCGCCTCACGCAGGCCGGCAGCGGCGGGTTTCCGGAGGCCCAGCGGCCGCATAGCACGCACATGCCGGTGCCCGCCGCCACCTTCACCAAGGTCGCCAGCGAATCCAGCACCGGCAGCTCGCTCCAGACAGCGCTGCTGGCCGCCGCCACGCGGCTCACGCAGCGCAACGCCGTCGTGGCGGCGACCGCCGCCCCCGCCGCCGGCGCCGCGGTAGGGTCAGGGCAGAGCAGTGGCTTTTGGGGCGCCAACGCGGCCGGGAGCGGCGACTTCTGGCGCAACCTGACTGGTGCGCGCGGGCGCGGGGGCGGAGGGTCGGGGGGCTTCCCGGGCGGCCCCGGCGCGGGCTTCAACCGCAGCAGCGGCAGCTCCAACGGCACCGGCCACAGCTGGGACGGTGACGGCCTGAACAATACGCGGCACGGCGCCTTCAACGGCTCGGCCTGGGGCGGCCCGAACGGCACGCACAATGGCACCTGGGGCAGCTTCGGCGGCGGGAACGGCACGTGGAACGGCACCCACGGCAGCTTCAACGGCTCCGCCTGGGGCGCGAACGGCACGTGGAATGGCACCAACGGCGGCGACCGCGGCGGGCGCCCTGACGGGCGCTTCGGCCGCGGCGGCGACCGCGACGGCGATCGCCGCTTCCGCCGTGGCCCGCCCGGCAACGGCACTGGCGCGCCCGGGAACGGCACCGACACCCCGACGCCGAGCCCCAGCGACACGCCGACGCCCAGCGACACGCCCACGCCCAGCGACACGCCCACGACGGCGCCCGTCACCACGGAGGCAAGCTTCGTCGTCGTGCAGCCCGTTGGCGGCCTGCGGCGCTTGCTCGAGGATGGTGCGCTCGCCCGCCCGCCTGCAGAGGCTGTTAGTAGAGGGCATTGGCATCCTGATATGCCGCCCGCTCTCTGCTGCACAAGGGGGCGTCATCTGCATCTGTATGCTGAGCCCTTGCTGTTGACATGCGCTGCATGCATGACCCTCTGTGGATTTAACTGTCAGTCTGTTTAATGCATGCGGGCGCCGTACCCTGCACCCCTGCACATGCACACGCATATTGCGCCGCCTCGTGTGGGCTGGCATCCAACCCGCACTACCCGCCAGCAGATCGTCCGCACGCACTCAGTCTGCACGGCGTGGCGCAGGCAGCAGAGCGGACGGCCTGCAGAGCCGCGGCCGCGGCCTCGCGCAGGCCGGCAGCGGCGGGCTCCCCGGGCCGCATAGCACACACGCGCCGGTGACGGCCGCGGCCTTCACCAAGGCCGCCAGCGAAGCCAGCACCGGCAGCTCGCTCCAGACAGCGCTGCTGGCCGCAGCCACGCGGCTCACCCAGCGCAGCGCCGTCGCTGCGGCACCCGCCGCCGGCGCTGCGGCCAGCGGGCAGGGCGCCGGCTTCTGGGGCGCCAACGCGGCCGGGAGCGGCGACTTTTGGCGCAACCTGACCGGCGCGGGCGGGCGCGGGGGCGGCGGGCCGGGCGGCATCCCGGGCGGCCCCGGCGCAGGGTTCAACCGCAGCGCCGGCAGCTTCAACGGCAGCGGCCCCGGCAGCTTCAACGGCAGCGGCCACGGCGCCTTCAATGGCTCGGCCTGGGGCGGCCCGAATGGCACGCACAACGGCAGCTTCGGCGGCGGCGGCGGCCCGAACGGCACGTGGAACGGCACACACGGCAGCTTCAACGGCTCCGTCTGGGGCGGAAATGGCATGTGGAACAGCACCTACGGCGGGCCGCCAGGCGGGGGCCCCGGCGGGCGCTTCGGCGGCGACGGCGACCGCCGCTTTCCCCGCGGCCCGCCCGGCAACGGCACCGGCCCGCCCGGGAACGGCACCAACACCCCGACGCCCGCGCCCAGCGACACGCCCACGACCGTGCCCACCACCACGGAGGCAAGCTTCGTCGTCGTGCAGCCCGTTGGCGGCCTGCGGCGCTTGCTCGAGGATGGTGCGCTCGCCCGCCCGCCTGCAGAGGCTGTTAGTAAAGGTCGCTTGCCTTATGACGCCGCCCGCCTCGCAGCACAAGCATTGTCACTTGTGTCTGCTGCTGTGCCCTTGCTGTTGACAGGCGCTGCATGCATGCGCTGCTTGTGCGGCTTCCTGGCCGTGATGCATGCACGCGCCGACCCTGCCATCAGCACATGCTGGCGCCCTGCGCGCCGCAGGCGCACGCCGCGCAGGCGCAGGGCCGTGCAGGCCCGCCCCCACACACCGGTGCTGACGCCCTGTGGCCCCACCGCAGGCATCAGCCTGCCGCCGCTGAGCGCGGCGCTCGCGACGCGCCTGGCCGAGAAGGCGGAGCGCTTCAGCGACCCGGCGACGGGCAGCGCGGACTTTTGGGCCGCCGTGAAGGAGGCCAGCTGGCGGCTGCCGCCCCACTGGGCGGCGCCGGCACCGGCGGCGCTCGCGCGGAGCACCGCTAGCCGCCGCCTCAGCGAGCGGATTGCCCGCGCCCTGCCCGCTGGTGCGCGCTGGGCCGTGTCGGAGGCTGGGGCTGCGCGGTTGTCCTGCCCCTGCATGCCTCACGCGGCCAAAGCTGGCGTTTCACATTCATGCAGGTCGGGAAAGCAGACTGTAAGTCCCGCCTTGAGCGTTGTCAAGTGCTGTGGAGATCGCTGGCGTGGGGCGCTGGGGCGCTGACGTGCCCCTGCGCAGTCCCTCTAGTCGTGTCCAAGCTCCCCTCACGCCCTGGGTGATTTGTCCGGCAACCGCTGCTTCTCATGCGCTCACAAGGAGTGGGGGTAAAGGTGTGCTCCTTGCTCAAACGCGCAGGCAGCCGCCTTGATGACATGCCCGCTGGCAGCTATGCAACGCGCCGCATGCTTGCGGACGCTCCGGCTGCCGCCAAGCCCGCAGCAAAGCCGGCCGCCGCGTCCGCCAAGCCGGCGGCCGCACCCGCAGGCGCAAAGCCGGCGGCCGCAGGGTCGAAGCCTGCCGCTGCGGGCGCAAAGCCTCCGGCCGCGGCCGCGGGCGCAAAGCCTGCCGCTGCAGGTGCGAAGCCTCCGGCAGCAGCCGCGGGCGTGAAGCCCGCTGCTGCGGGCGCAAAGCCTGCGGCTGCGGGAGCGAAGCCGCCTGCGACGGCCGCGGGTGCGAAGCCAGCCGCTGCGGGCGCCAAGCCCGCGGCCGCGGGCGCAAAGCCGCCTGCGGCAGCCGCGGGTGCGAAGCCAGCCGCTGCGGGCGCAAAGCCTGCGGCCACGGGCGCAAAGCCGCCAGCGGCGGCCGCGGGCGCGAAGCCGGCCGCAGCCGGCGCCAAGCCCGCTGCCTCTGGCGCCAAGCCTCCCGCGGCAGCTGCCGGTGCGAAGCCCGCCGCCGCGGGCGCAAAGCCCGCTGCTGCCGGCGCCAAGCCTCCTGCTGCAGGCGCAAAGCCGGCCGCTGCCGGCGCCAAGCCCGCCGCTGCAAAGCCGCCCGCCGCCGCCGCAGCGCCGAAGAAGCCACCCACGCCCGCCACGCCCGGCGACAAGAGCCTGGCGGGCGAAGCCACGAAGCCCGCTGCCAAGACCGCCAAGCCCCCTGCGGCTGCGGCGGCAAAGCCTGCGGCTGCTGAGAGCGCGGCCGCCGGCTGAGCGGCGCGCAGCACGTGGACCACAGGCAGCGGCAGAGCGGGGTCCTGACTTTGGGTTGCTTTTCTGGGGTGGACACTTGATAGAGGGGTTGACGGGGTGCAGCTTCAGCAGCGGGCCGGCTGCGTGTACCACTATGTCGTAGGAGGCTGAGAGGCATGTGGCGAGTATCCGGGCGTCTCTGGCGGTGCCGCATGCATAGCGTAGCGGGCGGCATTTCATTTTGGATTCGGGTGTGCCGTTTCAAGCGCGGCGGCGCGCGCGGGCGACAGCAATGAGCTGATGCCCCGCGCGCAGCCATTTTCAGGGGTCATTTGGGTATTCAGGCTGCCAAGACGCCTGTCATGCAGCACACCCTTCCTGCCTGTGATTCTGCTGCACTGTCTATTTTATGAGGGCCTGCAAGAGGGGTTGATGCATGACGCGCATGCTGTGCAGTGGATGCGTGTAACCAACAACCGGCACAGCTCTTGCGTCAGACTTCAGACCAGTGCGCACATAGCAGCCGAGCTGGGTCCCGCTCTCACGCTGCTCCCAACAGAACACTCTTCTGTGTACTCACCCCGCATGCGCCTGCCACTCTGGTAAGACGTGGAGCGCGCACGTCGCGCACCGATGACATGCGTGTGCAGCATTGTACCCAAGACCTCAGAGCTTCAGAGCATGCCTCAATATAGTGCCTGTGCTTCCCCCAACCCTACCCTATCCCAGCTCAGACTCCCACATGAATGAAGACCCTGAAGAATAGGGTCACGGTAACTTTCCATGCCCTGCAACAGTGTCCGGCCCCAGCCATGGCACTTTGAAACTAAAGTCTGAAGATGCAAAGAGCAAGAAACACAGAACCTACTTCACTGCTCGCTCACACACCGAAAGCCAGGTACACTGGGCACACAGGCAGACACTGGACCCCGCTCTCACACCCCCTCCGCACGCCCGGCAGCCCCTAGGCCGCCTTGGGCGCCTTGCGCGCAGGCTCCTTGCCCAGGCTGCCAAACGCGCAGAATGCGAGCAGCGCCGTGCCTGCGCAGACGCCATGGCAGACCTCAGGCCATGCGCCACGGCAAGCCTCAGCCCGCAGGGAGAGCGCTGGCAGCCTGCCGGGCGCTGCGCCTGCCAGGCCCGGCGCTCACTGCAGTGCTGCACGCGCGGCGCCCAGCCGTGACAGTGCGCCAGCTGGCTGTCCGCGCGATGCTGGTCGGGGTCAGGGCGGGACGCGCAAACCATGCGCAGGCCTCAGGGACCGCGCAGGGGCTGCTTTGCCATGCGCGCCACGCTTATAGCAGGGGACGTGGATGCGCCGGAGCGGCGGCACGCACCAGACAGCAGCGTTGCGGCGGTGCCGCCGAAGAAGCAGCCAACGTTGCCGATGTTGGCGCGCACGGTGATGTCGGACAGCCGCCCGGCGACCGAGTTGCTGTACGCCAGGATGATGCCTGCGCGGCCAGCCTTTTTGGTTTTCTTTTTCTTTTGTCTCTCCTCCGCGCCCTGTCATCGCACGCCCCTGCCTTGTCACGCTGGCAGCGGACAGCCTGGCTCGCCGCCGTGCGGCCCGCCTGACTGCCTGCGGGTGGCCTGTGCGGCCACTGGCGCAGGCGGTTGCAAAGCATGGCCGCATGACGGGTGAAGCCCGCGCATCATTGACAGGCGGTAGCGGCAACTGGGTGACCGCCCAGAGCATTGAGGCAGCAAGTGCAGGTACAGGTGCTGCAAAGAAGGGATGGAGGGATGGAGGCTCGCCACACGTGAGAATAGGGAACGCCCACTTGTTTTTAGTTCACAACTAAAGAAAGAAAGGATGCAAAGGGAATGCGATCAATACCTGGTGAATGCAGAGCAGTTGAAAACAGACATACCACTCTAGGCTGACAGAGCGACCACCACACGCAAATATGGAGCGGGGCGGGGCAGACGAGCGCGCGGGCTTGCCGCGCACCAAAGATGAAGTCTGTGAACGACCAGCACGTGCCCGTGATGCGGCCGATGCCGGGCACCTCGGTGGCCGGGATGTAGCTGGCCACCATGCCGAGCGTCACGCCGTGCGTCAGCGCCATGTGCACGCCCACGAACAGCGAGCCCAGCAGCATGCCTGCGCGGCATGCCGCAGCCCGTCAGCGGCGGGGCCTCGACGCCTGGCGGGGCCCAAGCGCAAGCGCCCCAGAGTTCTTGGTGCGTGTTGCCTAAAGTACAGCCCTGTCCGGCCTCACTCTGGCCAGTTGCACAAGCATGCGTGCATCTCCAGACACGTGCATCTCCAGACAAGGCTGTGGGTCCCTGCAGCGGACTCACAGCCTGATGCAAGCTGTGCGCAAGCACGCGGCACTGCCTCCCGTGGCTGGCGCATGCCGCCCTCTGCATCATAAAACGGTGCACTGTACTGCCCATGCGCCGGACACGGCAAGGGAAACACCGGACAAGGCATGGGAAAAGGCAGAAGCGCGCCATGCATGCAGCTTTGCCGGGGAAGCCGGGCCAGCTCACCGTACACCGTCGGCACCAGCGCAAAGGTCAGGTCGGCGGCGATCATGGCGGCGTAGCCCACGAGCAGCACCTGTGCAGGGGTAGGGTAGGGTCAGAAGCGCCAGGCGCGCTCTTTCCAGCACGCGGCGCCGCCGACCGAGCAGGATTGCGCCTGGCGTGCAGGGCTGCTTGCGGGCTGTTGACCATCAACGGCGCACACATCCCTGCATGCATGCCTGCTCACACGCACCAGCTTTTCATGGCACTGGCTCGCAGGACCTGAGCGGCGCTTCCACATTAACATCTACCAGGGCTGCGAGTGTCGTCGGTCTGGCGCCAGTCGCTGCGGCGCGCGCAGCCGCGCCTGCCCCGAGCCCGCGCATTTGGCGCCGCCGCTCACGGGCGCGCACCTGGTTGCGGTCGGCGATGGAGCGCTTGGCGCGCAGGCCGGCGGGCGCGGCCAGGAAGGCTTGCACGACCATCATGATGCTGGTCAGCAGCGGCAGCTGCGCCTTGGACATCACCTGCGCGCACGGGCTAGGGTTAGAAGCACCCTAGCCATATAAGCCTATGACTTTGACATCAACCGCACGCGCACCCCAGGCCGGTCAGACCGGGGTTAGGGCCGCAGACAGGCGCGCGGCCGCTGCGGCGCCGGCGCCGCCCGGGAGCCAGGCGCGGCTGCGCTTGGGCCGCGCATGCTGACTCCGCAGCCTGGTCATGCGCTGCCGGGCGTCGGGCCAGCTTGAGGCTCCCATGCACGGGCAAAGCTTGCGCGCCGCTGGCATGCACCTACAGATGAAGGTGGCCAGGGCACAGCCAGGATCCGATGAACCAGCTTCACACCCGCATCACCTCTCCTACGGCCCATGCGCTGCGCCCTGGGAGCCTGGACAGGGCCGGGGGGGGCGGGGGCGCGCCAGCTTGGCGCGCAGCGTGATGAACGAGGGATCGAAGCGCGCGAAGTAGAGCAGCGAGACCACTATCAGCGCCTGCCAGTACGCCGGCTGCAGCGCGCCCGTCAGCGCGCGCACCTGCGGGTGAGGTTTAGGATTAATGGTGGTCACAGACCCTGCGGCCGAGGCCCTCACACTAGCCATGCTCGGCGCTGGCCGGCCGCCGCCGCTTCTGCCTCGCCGACACTTGCGCAAGTCAACCATGCCCGGTCCTCTCTTCTGCGCATGCCTGACTGGGAGCGCCGCACCCGCACCGTGCACAGCAGGGGCGTGCGGGGAGGCTCCAGGTCCGCACGTTGGGCTGAGCACAGGCTGCACCCTCGGCACCCCTAGGGTTGGGGTAGAGCAGGGCGCACCTTCTCAGGCAGCGACAGGTGCACGTCGCCCGCCTTCTCGCTGTCGGGCCGCGCGTCCGCCGCCGCTGCGCACCGCACAAGCGCCACCGCTTGACCCACCGCACACAGCCCCGCACCGGGACATGGGCCACGACATGCACGCTGTGTCTGATCTGCCTGAAGCGCGTGCAGGATTCCCCTTCATGCAACGTCCTCCGTAAAGATACCCCAGGCATACATGGTGCGCAGAGACTGTCATGTGAAATGTTGCAATCCTGCTCAACCTCACGGCGTTGACCCGCCTGACGCCGTCCATAACAACTGTGAGCAGTGCGGCTGGCGGCCGGTCACCCTTACGCATGTGCAAGGCGCCCTAGACACAGGATGAGACAGCTGGCTTGCCGACGCACCCTTGGCCTTCTTCTTGGCGGCCCCAGCTGACTTCGCCATGTCTCCAAACGCCTGCAGCGCATGCGGCTGGTTCACTACGCACCCGCTTGACAGACGCACTGTCCGCGGTGACGGTGTCAATGCCCCGCAGCACTGCACCGTCAACCTCCGCCACCCTCCGCCAGGAAGACTGCGGAACTCCGTGGAGTCTCTTGTCATGCTCTGCTGTCATGCTATACACAGTACACGCGACTTGCACAGAAAGACTGTCATGCACTGGCTGCGACCAGGACCTGCTGCAGCACAGGCAGCATGCCGCAGAGCTGGGGCGAAAAGCAGCGGCCCCGGGGCGCGCCGAACACGTGATGACCAGCGCGAGCGTGGCCGGGATCGTGGCGAGCGCGAACGTCAGGATGTAGTTCTGCCCGCTCAGCTTGTATGCCAGGCCGGCGATGGACGCGCCCACCAGCGCGCCGGCGGTGGCCATCGCCTGCCGCAGCCCTGCGCCGCGCGCGCGGCCGGCTCAGCCCGGGGTCCTGCACGCGCGCCGTGACCGCGCGCTGCGGGCGCCCGCTCGTGAGCCGCGGCAAACGGGCCGCCACATGGCAACACGCGTCCAGCCAACGCTCAAGCTACTGCTGTGCATCATGCGGCAGCAGCCTTTTGCAGCTGTGTGCTGGTCTGTGTCCAGCGACGAGCGGTCCTCGTGCCCGGTCCTCATGCTGGTCCTGCCCGAGCAAGCTGCGCTGGGACAAGTGGCAAGGTGGGACAAGTGGCGGGTCCGGTGGAGGAGGTGTGACCTCTCTCGTTTTAGGTTTGGGGTCCGCGATGCGCGCGTGCGCACCAAAGGCGCCCTCGGGCCGGTCGCCAGAGGCTGCGGCCAGCTCGCCGATCAGCGCCTTGCCGGGCGCCTCCCTGATGCCCTTGCTCATCCGGTCGAAGACCTTGCCTGCGCGCGCGGCGCCGGCTGCCTCGCGCACCGCGCCCACCCTGGGTGCTGTGTGACCATGCTGGCTCCCTCGCGCGCCACGCCCGCCCGGGCGCTGTGTTGCCGACCACGTTGCTGCGCTGCAGGACACGCCGGGCATGCAGACGCATGAACGCGTACCTGTGTCGTCTGTGGGAGCCTGAGGCTGCGGCCTCACGCCTTGCCGTGATTTTGCACAGCATGGCCATGGACAGAGGCAGGGCGCGGGACGCTCGGCTCGTCCTGGAGGGAGGCGGAAACTGCGCCGGCCATCCCGGCAGGCGCCTATTGGCAGCCGCTCCGGCGCGCCAGCCGACTGGGGCAGGCGCGCTCACCGGCGGTGACCCAGTAGAGCGTCGCGACGGTGCCGAAGGCAGCATACACGGCGCCGGAGCCGGCAAACATCGGCTTGTTGAGCGTGGTGAGCACGGTGCCGAAGATGATCATGCGCGCCGGGGACAGCACGTCCGCCAGCGTGCCGCTCAGGCTCTTCGACGCGTTGCACAGGAACTGCGCAACGGCCTGCAGGTTCCCGATCTGCGCGCGCAACCGCAACATGCCTGTGACTAGCTGCCCGACGCGCTCACCCGCGCACACCACGACCTTGCACACAGCAGCCTTGCTGGTTCCTGCCTGAGTGTGCTGGAGCACAGTGCCCGTGCTGGAAGCACACAAAGCTGCACCGCTCAAGTTGAGGAAGTTGCGCGCCGCTCGCCACGCCGACAACCTCCCACAGTCCCAGCCAGGCGGCAGGTGTGGCACAAGCGCACCTTGGTGTTGGAGAGGCCCAGGACATCCTGCAGATAGATCGGCAGGTAGGTGTCGTGGATGAGCGTCGCCACCGAGCACAGCGCCTGGGCGAAGCACAGCGCCAGCAGCTTGGAGTTGATGGCCTTGTCCGAGAACGGCGTCAGCAGCTCGTTGACGCTCTGCCGCTGCTTCTCCAGCCACCCGCGCGCTTCGTGACCGCCCTCTGCATCCGCCAGCGCCGCGGCGCAGATGTGCAGGCGCCCCCGCTCGCGCAGTTGCCTGCACGCCTGTGCTCGAAGTTGCGGTTGGGCCAAGTGCCGCCGCAAGCCCGCAGTGCGCCGCGGCACTAGCCCATGCAGCGATAGCGCAGCGCCCGGCGCCAAGCACCGCTGCGGGTGCCCCACGCGCCCCATCACACCCGCAGACGGTGCCCGCTCTTCCTGTCTCCCGCTGAAGGAGAAATACAGAACGGAGTGTATTTCTGGTTTGAACGGAGAAACCAGACCCTCATCATGCCCTATTGCACTGTTGCCCGCGTCCAGCTCTGCCTAAACTTCGCGCTCTTGCACCCCGGGGGGCTGTAGATACGGAAGGGGGACGTTTGTGGAGCTGTGGAGCGCGCCTTGTTGCGGCGAAATGGCGGGCAATGTGATTGTGCGACAGGACGTGCTGTGCCTGCGTCAGCGGCTGCACCGGGCGGCCCGGTTGCCTGCACATTGCTTGCACACACAAGCGGGCAGTGCCAGGCGGCCTGGCAGGCACAGCGCGCCAGACCACAAGTGTCGCTCACGAGCTGGTGCGTGCAAGTGTATGAGGGGTTGCGCTGCGTTGCGTGCACACGTGCTGCACGCTCGCTGTGCCAAGACGTCTGCCCTCCTGCTCGATCAGGCAGCGTGCCTGTTGGCTTATGGCAGTTTAGGTCAGGTGGCACGCTGCTGCGTCGCAGTCCGGGGGCGCTGCGAGGCCGTGCAACACGCAGCTGCGGCCGTGTCCGCGCCGGCGCCGCCTGCGGAGCACGCAGTCAGCGGCGCAGACGCGGTGTTCCCCTTGTACAAGCGGCTGCAGAACGGGAGCGACATACGCGGCGTCGCGGTCGAAGGTGAGCGCTAGCGCCGTAGGCGCTCTGCTTTGATGGCAGTCCTGGCACGCCGCCGAGTGCGCGGCAGAGTGCGCGCAAGGCGCTCGGAGCTGCGTCCCTGCGAGCCGCTTCCGGGGCCTCGCATTGGCTGTGTCACCGCACGGGTCAAGCGCGCCACCTAGCTGGGCTGGTGTGCTCGAGGCCATGCTCGATGGCACCTCTGCCTTGGTGCTGAGTTGGCGCAAAGGCCGCAAGCAGCCTGCTGTGGCAGGCGTGCCGGACGAGAAGCGCAACCTCACAGCGACGGCGGCATTTTTCATCGGCTCGGGCCTAGCCGAGCAGCTGGCTGCCCGGTTTAATGTGCCCACCACCTCGCTGCGCGTGTCGGTGCGGTCCTGCCGTGCTCCGGACCTCACATGCACTGTCCGTTGGCAACACACTGCACCAAAAAACACATTCGGTGTCCCAGGTAATGCCGGCTGTTTAAGCGCGCTGAGGCGAGGTGACTGGCAGACGCTACCCATGTTGAGCAAAGTATTGGGCAATGTCTGTTAGGTCAACCATAATTGCTACATTCTACCAGTTTGAGGCACCTTGCATATGCCGACACATACTCATGTGGCTTGCATGCGAAGCTGACAGACAAGATTGCAGGAACCACCACCAAAGTAAGCACCCACAAGCCAGTCGTCCCCCTTGCTCCGCTGATTTCATGGATGACACGCTTGGGGCTTGCTCAGGCTCTCTGTTGTGACTCTGCTGACGTGCGGCAGGTGGGCCGCGACCCGCGAATCAGTGGCCCGCTGCTGGCCGCCGCGCTGGCGGCCGGGCTGACCAGCAAGGGCGTGCGCGTGGCGCGCTTCGGCCTGGCCACCACGCCGGCGATGTTCATGTCGTGCATCACCGCAGGTATGGCCTAGGGCAGGGTGTGAGCAGGGATCAGGTCGCGTTCTGCGCGCTCCGGCCTGAGGAACCACGCTGGCGGTGCTCGTGTCATGCAGCACCGCCAGGGTTCGTCAGGGCAGGGTGTCAATGCGGCGCAGGGCGCGTCCTGCGCGCAGAGCCTGTGAAGCGCCGCACCTGCTCATGCACCGCGCGGCCAGGGCGCTGCTGTCGCCATGCGGCGGGCTGCCAATGCGCAAGGCCCACGGCCGACACCTGCGCCTGGTGGGCGGCAGACCGCTGCCAATGCCACAAGGCCCACGGCTGAAGCCCGCGCCTGGCGGGCGGCAGACTGCTGATGATGCCGCCAGTGCCACAAGGCCCGCGGCTGACGCCCGCGCCGTGCGGGCGGCAGGGTATGAGTTCGACGGCGCGGTCATGATCACAGCCTCGCACCTGCCCTACAACCGCAATGGCTTCAAATTCTTCACGCGCGACGGCGGCTTCGAGAAGGCCGACATCGCCGTGCTGCTCAAGGCGGCCGCGGCGGAGCACGCGGCGGCCGAGGCGCCCAACCTGGACCCGGCCGGCGCGTACCAGGACGACGCGTTCGTGCTGTCGTGCGCGCTGCACTCCAGCCCGGCGCTCATCGAGTACGTGCGCAGCCCGTGCAGCGCGGGGAGCCTGTGCCACTCATGCGTATTTCCTTTGCGCACGCTGTTTCAGCTCGCTGCTCGCGGCCTGCTTGATATGCAAGGTGGCGTCAGGCACAGGAACGGCACCCAAGCATGTCTGGGCAGCATCGTGGCAGCGGGGCAGCAGTCCTACTCTTCTTCTGCGTCGGTGGGTCCGGATGGCGCACGGGCCGCGCAGGTCAGAGGGGCCGCTCACGCGCGCGGCGCGCGCCGCGCAGGTCGACTTCATGCCCGTGTATGCGGCGCACCTGCGCAGCATCATCCAGAAGGGCATCAGCCACCCGAGCAATTACGAGCGGCCGCTCGAGGGCTTCCACGTCATCGTGGACGCGGGCGCGCTGATTAGGGTTAGGGTCAGCCGCCCAGCCGCTGCGTCGGCAGCCGGTGATGCCGGAGCGTGCGCTCTAGGACACCTGCGGCAGGCCATGTGTCACGCAAAGTGGATGACGTGCTGGGGTTGGGAGTGAGCCCTCTGCGATAGTGCGCTGTGTGGCGCCAGCTCCCACGATGGTGCAAGGGCCTGGCGAGCATGCTGCAGCTCTGGAATGGCTGTGTAGGAGCAGGACAGGTGGATCAGGGCAGGGGCGAGCATCTGTGGGGCGCGCAGGCAACGGCTCCGGCGGCTTCCTGGCGACGGATGTGCTGGCGCCGCTTGGTGCAGACATCAGCGGTGCGGGGACCCGTTGTCTGCACAGGCGGGCCACACGCACAGCCGCTGCTGCGTGCAGGCAACAGACAAAGGCAGCCAGAGCGTAACACCATGCCAGCACATGACCAACTTTTGCAGCAAGCTGTGCGTGGGGATCCTTGCTGAGGTCATAAGTTCAGGGAACGATGTGAGGATGGGTATGAGCGTATGAGCATGTGAGCACGAGGCGTGGAGCGGCCACCAGGCTGGGCCCCCCGCCCGGCCTGCCGTCTGCAGCCGCGCCGGGACGCGCCGGCTGCTGGGAAGCCCCCCGACGCGCCGTGCCAGCGACCAGGAGCGCCGCGCAGGCAGCCAGTTCCCGGACCCCGACGGCCAGCTATGTGCCCAACCCCACATAACACGCCCCGCTCTGTCCTTGGAAACTGCCGATGTGCTGTATCAATGACCAGGAGCGCCGCGCAGGCAGCCAGTTCCTGGACCCCGACGGCTGGTTCCCCAACCATGTGCCCAACCCGGAGGACGCGGGCGCGATGGCCGCCGGCGCGCGCGCGGTCATCCGCAGCAAGGTCCGCGGCTCGGCGCGATCTAGGTATCCATGCTGGCTGTTTGGCCGGCTGTCTGGGCCAGCAGCGGACGCGAGCGCAGCCACCCGCTGCAGGCGGTCCGGGTCCTGCTAGAGCGCGGAAGGGAGTGGGCGACAGGACCCCGCATCTGGCTGCCTTGCCTGTGTCGCGGGAGGTCAGGGCTCGGCAGCCAGCGCGCTCGCTAGCAGAGCGCCGGCGATGAACCTGGTCAGGCTGTGGAGCCCCTGACCTGAATCCGTGCCCCGGCTGCAGCAGCCGACCCTGGCGGCCGAGGGTTCTGGCCGCGCGGCGGCAGGCGGACCTGGGCATCGTTGTGGACACTGATGTGGACCGCTCGGCGGTCGTCGCCGCGTCCGGCGCGCCCATCAACTCCAACCGCTACATCGCGCTCATGGCATACATTACGCTAAGGCGCGCCGAGCGTGATTCTAGGGTACACGGAATAGGGGATTATGGTGAGCACCCTGCGGCGCTCCCCCGCCGGCCGCCGGCGACTCACTGGCCGGGGCGCCACCAGTGCGGCGAGCGACGGGCGAGCGGGGCGGCTGCTGAGGGCGCGGCGCGCGCCGCGCGCAGGAAGTACCAGGGGACAACGATCGTGACGGACAGCGTGACCAGCAACGGCCTGACCGAGTTCATCACTGCCCAGGTGCGCCCGGCTCGTCCAGGTGGGCTGCGTGACATGCCGGGGCGCGCAAGAAACCTGAAAACAAAAAATGTGCAAGCGGCATGACTGGCTGCTCAGCGCACGGAGCGCTCACGTTTCCCACACAGCTGTGCGGCTGCGCGCGGCAGGGCGGGCGGCATTTCCGGTTCCGCCGCGGCTACAAGGTGCGCGCGCCGGCCCCGGCCCGCGCCTGGCGCGCGCGCCCCGGCGCGGCTGCCGCTTCGGCATGCGTGTGCCGACGCCTTGCTGGAGGCTTCTGCATGCTGGGTCTCACAGGAGCGCTGTGCGCCTGCGCTTGCCAGGGATCATGCCTTGTTGTGTGGACCACCGGTTTGAGGCAGTGCGCACCGCACGCGTCAGAACTCATTTGAAGGCGCACATGTAGTCATGAGAGCGTGGTGGTGTCTGGGTGGCGCTTGAGGGCGTGTCTTGAGGGAGCTTGAGCACAGAACAGACCAGAGGCGCCCATCGCGCGCGCGGCAGAACGTGATCGGGAAAGGCATAGAGCTGAATGAGGCGGGCGGCAACTGCGAGCTCATGATGGAGACCAGGTGACGCGCCCGGCCGGTCGCCATGGCATCAGCAACTTCTTTCTTAGGTGTGATGTATTGTAGAGCCAGTCTGACATCCTATGCGTAAGTTTGTACTTGGGGGCCGTTGCCTCGCCACACCCCCGGCGGCCCGTGCAGAGCCAACGGGAGCCTCTGCACGGCTGCAGCGGGCCTGCCGCAACACCTGCTGTGCGCACGACCGCGCGTGAGGCATACCGACCCGGAGCGCCGGCCCTGACGGCCTAGCGCGCGCCGGCAAGCTGTGGCCGGGTTGCACGGCGGCAGCGCGCCGCCCGCGCTGACCGGCGACCCCCCATGCGCGCGGGGCCGCAGCGGCCATGGCGCGATGCGCGAGAACTACTACCTGGACGACGGCACGTACAGCGCGAGCCAGATCGTGATCCTCATGGTCCAGCGCGCGCTGGAGGGCCGCGGCAAGGACGTGGCCGCCGACCTGCTGCGCCAGCTGCCCGAGCCGGCCGAGGCGCGCGAGTTCCGGCTCAAGCTCAAGGCGCGGCCCGACCCTAACCCTACCCTTACCCTTTCGCACCATCGCACACAGCTGATGGCGGACTTCCACAAACCGTCACGTCAACTGCCTTGGGCCAGCATGCGACCGCTAGCATCTCAACTTCGCCCGTGCGCAGCCCGCGCGCTTCCACCCAACAGTCCCAAAGACTCGGCGTTTCTCGATGCGGGCGCAGGCGCCGGATTTCCAGGCGCAGGGCGCGGCGGTGCTGGACAAATTTGAGGCCTGGGTGGAGGCCGGGGCGGGCGGCGCGGGCGGCTGGGCGATGGAGGCCGAGAACTGGGAGGGCTGGCGCGTGGCCGTGGACGAGGGCGAGGGCCGGCGCGGCTGGG
>JAABUO010004068.1_pt1 | contig 17237 bp, 15 predicted proteins | sample 5559291 | NCBI WGS metagenome assembly JAABUO01 (sample SAMN10711878, study PRJNA513372) | rock metagenome | isolation source: Antarctica rocks | place: Antarctica: Victoria Land, Finger Mt sud | reverse complement strand
GCTGCAGAGAAGGGCGAAGAGGATGGCCGCGGGGAGGAGGTCGGGGCGGAGGTGGGGGGCTCGGGCGAGGGTGGGGATGAAGACGGCGGCGGAGAAGAAGAGGCCGACGGCGATCTCCTTGGGGAGGCGGTGGGCGCTGCCGGTGGCGTGGATGAGGAGGAAGTAGCCGGCGAGCAGGGATCCGAGGGCGAGATCGAGGTGGATGGCCTCGGGGCTGAGGCGCGGAATGAGCATGGCGAGGGCGACCGAGGCGATGAGGATGCCGGCGAGAAAGGCAGAGCGGTGGCGATGGTGGAAGCGGTGGCGCTGCTCGAGGTCGCCGGTGTGGAGCGGGTCGGTGAGGAGTTGGCGGGCGTCGAGGAGGCGGTCGGCTGCGTAGAGCATCCAGACGGCGAGAGCCATGGAGAGGAGGGAGGTAAGCGGGAGGGTGATGCGGACGGAGGCGGCGATGAAGGAGGTCCAGAGGACGGCGACGGTGGGGGCGTCGAGCGAGAGGAGGTGCCAGAGGGCCAGGGGCGTGGCGGTGGGCTGGCGGGTGAGAGTGGGGTAAAGGACGGGCACGTTGGCTTGGATGCTCCGGGGAAGGCGAACAGGACGGGCGCGGGTTGCGCGCGGCGGTGCTTCAGAGTGGAGGCGACAGGGCGCTCTGCCTAGGCCTGGAATCGGGAGGATGGTTGGTTGCGGAGGGAGGCGGGCTGGTTGCGGAGTTTATAGAAGAGGATGGCGACGAGGTTGCTGGCGAGGGTGGTGCCGAGGACCTTGGCGGCGTAGGCGCGGGCGTCGACGACATCGACGATGGGATAGGCGGAGATGACGAGGGAGAAGGCGGTGGCGCAGAAGCCGATGGCGGAGAGGAATTTGAGCCAGGGAGGGAGGGTGCGGCGGAGAGCGGCCGTGCCGGCGAGGGGGATGGCGAACATGGCGAGGTAGGTGAGGCTGTAGTGGGTGAGGGAGGCGTTCGAGAGGACCTGAAAGGCCTCCTGGGCGTGGACGCCGATGCCGGCGAGGAGGATGAGGGCGGCGACGAGGGTGGCGGTGAAGGCGATGGAGTGGGTGGGGGTTCGCCAGCGGGGGTGGAGGTGGGAGAACCAGGTGGGGATGAGGTGGTCCCAGCCGGCGGCCATGGGGAGGCGGGTGACGCCGGTGAAGAGATAGCTGGCGGCGCCGAGGAGGCGCAGCTGGAGCAGAAGGATGGCGGCTGCGGCGAAGCTGCTGCCCGCGCCCGTGTGGCCGAGGGCGATGCGGAGGGTTTGGGGGATGGGGGCGATGAAGTCGATGTGGCCGGGGGTGGTGAAGGCGACGACGGAGGCGGTGCCGAGGATGAACATGAGGCAGATGACGGGCGAGGCGATCCAGACGGACTGGCCGATGGCGCGGGCGGGGTCCCGGCTTTCGCCGGCGAGGATGGCGATGTACTCGAGGCCGCAGAGGGCGCCGACGAGCATTTGACCGAAGAGGGCGAAGGAGCGGAGGTCCGGGGGCGGGAGGTGGAGCGTGAAGGGGTTCCAGCCGACGGGGGTGTGGCGGAGGTTGGCCCAGAGCGGGAGGAGGATAAGGGCGGCGAAGACGAGGAGGATGGCGATGCCGCCGATGTTGTGGATCCACTTGCCGACGTCGAGGCCGCGCAGGGCGGCGAGGGTAACGGCGGCGAGGGTGGTGAGGACGATGCTGGTGGAGGCGAGGTGATGCTCGGGGAGCCAGGCGGCGGTTGGGCCGATGAGGTAGGCGAGTTCGGTGGGGATGGCGTAGAGGATGGTGGCGGTGACGGCGATGCCGTAGACCCAGAGGTTCCAGGCGGTGAGGAAGCCGCCGAAGTCACCGAAGGCACGGGTGGCCCAGACGTAGAGGCCGCCCTCAAGGGGCATGGCGCGATTGAGGTAGATGACGGAGGCAGCCATGGGGAGGTAGAAGAGCAGCATGGCGGCCATCCAGGTGAGGGTTTGGGCGCGGCCCAGGCCGGCGGCAACGCCCACCCAGGAGCTGCCGACGACGCAGAGGATCTGCGTGAGGACGAGATCGGGGAGGCCGAGCTGGCGGCGGAGGTGGTGCTCGGCGGCGGACGTTCGGGGAACGGGCGAGCCTTCGGCGGGGACGCTCGGGGTGAGACCACCTGGAGTTTGGGGCATGGTGCGGTTGATGGTCCCACAGAGTGGGACCATCGAGCCAGAGAAAACGTGCGGTGGGTGGTGCTTCAGCGCCGCGATGGGAAGCGACTAGCCGCCGGCGATGGCTCCGAGGATGATGAGGGGCTCTCGGGCGGTGGCGACGGCTTGTGGGAGCGGAGTGTCCGCGGGCTGGTGCGTGATGTCCTCGTTGGCGGCGAAGAAGCGGAGGAACGGTCGGCGATCGCGCGTGATGTGGTCGCGGATGGTTCCGCGGAGCTGGGGGTAGACGGCTTCGAGGGCGTCGAGGGTGTTGGCGACGGTGGGCGGTGTGGGGACCTCGAGGGTGAGCTCGCCGGAGATGCGGGCGAGGGTGCGGAGGTGGGCGGGAAGATCGAGGCGGATGGAGGGCATGGATGACTCGGGAAAATGGACGGTGGCGGGTGAGCTTGTGACGTTCGGAGCAATTGGGCTTAGCCGGTGAGGGGCGGTTAGTTAGGAGTTAGGAGTTAGGAGTTAGGAGTTAGGAGTTAGGAGTTAGGAGTTAGGAGTTAGGAGTTAGGAGTTAGGAGTTAGACACCATTCGTTCTGGGTTGTTAGTTTTGGTCAGGGTAGGGTTTGAGCCTCGACGGAGAGGACGGCGGGGAGGTCGCGGACGATGGGAGACCAGGTGTCGCCGGCGTCAGGCGAGGCGTAGACCTGGCCGCCGGTGGTGCCGAAGTAGATGCCGCAGGAGTCGAGTTGATCGACGGCCATGGCGTCGCGGAGGACGTTGACGTAGCAGTTCTGCTGGGGGAGGCCGCGGGTGAGGGGCTCCCAGTCGTCCCCGCCGGTGCGGGAGCGAAAGACGCGGAGCTGGCCGTCGAGCGGAAAGTGCTCGGAGTCGCTCTTGATGGGGACGACGTAGACGGTGTCGGGCTCGTGGGCGTGGATGTCGACGACGAAGCCGAAGTCGGTGGGGAGGTTGCCGCTGATCCGGCGCCAGTTGTCTCCGGCGTCGTCGGAGCGCATGACGTCCCAGTGCTTCTGCATGAAGAGGGTCTCGGGGCGGCTGGGGTTCATGGCAATGTGGTGGACGCAGTGGCCGACCTCGGCGGTGGGATTGGGCATGTACTTCGAGTGGAGGCCGCGGTTGATGGGCTTCCAGGTTTCGCCGCCGTCGTCGGTGCGGAAGGCTCCGGCGGCGGAGATGGCGATGACGATGCGTTTGGGGTTGGAAGGATCGAGGAGGATGGTGTGGAGGCACATGCCGCCGGCGCCGGGCTGCCAGTGAGGGCCGGAGCCGTGGCCGCGGAGGCCGGGGAGTTCGGTCCAGGTAAGGCCGGCGTCGGTGGAGCGGAAGAGCGCGGCGTCTTCGACGCCGGCGAAGACGGTGTCGGGATCGGAGAGCGAGGGTTCGATGTGCCAGACGCGCTTGAAGGCCCAGGGGTGGGGTGTGCCGTCGTACCACTGGTGGGTGCCGGGGATGCCGTCGTAGGTGAATTGGTTCCCGACGGGGGTCCATGTTGCCCCGCCGTCGTCGGAGCGCTGGATGAGCTGGCCGAACCAGCCGGAGGACTGCGAGGCGTAGATGCGGTTGGGGTCGGCGGGCGAGCCTTTGAGGTGATAGAGCTCCCAGCCGGCGAAGTGGGGACCGCTGACCTGCCAGTCTTTGCGGGTGCCGTCGGAGGTGAGGACAAAGGCGCCTTTTCGGGTGCCGACTAGTAGACGTACTGTGCTCATCGTGCGTACTCCTGCGAGAAGGATTGGGCCCAGGTTGCTGCGGTGCTTATGCGGCTTGGTGCGGTGCTATGCGGCCTGGTCCGGCGTGGGGCGTTTGCGCCAGGACCGGGTGGTATCGGCGCTGCCGAACTTTGGAAGCAGGGGTGTGGGGTCGCGATCACGCCAGCGGCGATAGGTTTCCGAGAGCACCTCTTCGCGATGGGTGGCCATCCGGGCCATGACCTCGCAGGGGGCGCCGGTGGCCTCGTGGCGCGAGGCCCAGAGGAGGAGATCGAGGACGACGGGGGCGAGGTCGATGCCCTTTTCGGTGAGGCGGTAGTGGATCTTGCGGGCGTCGGCGGGGTCGGGCCCGGCGGAAAGGATAGCGGCGGCTTCGAGCCGACGGAGCCGATCGGCGAGGATGTTGGTGGCGATGCCTTCGCCGGACCCGAGGAACTCCTTGTAGGTGCGATAGCCACGGACCATGAGATCGCGGATGATGAGCAGCGACCAGCGATCGCCGATGGTCTCGAGCGAGATGCTGACGGGGCAGCCGGACCGGTGAGGCGATTTCTGGTTTTGGGGCACGCGAATCAAAGTATTCGGTCTACTTGCGCATTGCAAGTAGAAACTTCAGACGAGCGCAGAGGTTCGGATTTTGCAGAGGTTCAGATTTCGTAGAGGTTCGGAAGGACGAGGACAGCAGGTCGAAGATCAGGGGCGAAGTTGGTGGGGTCGGATGGCCGGGAGGTCAGGGGGAGTGGAGCGGGCTCCGGTGGACCAGAGGTCGGGGTCAATGTCGGGGAAGATGCTGTCGCGGAGCTCGATGTCGTCGAGGCGGGAGCTCTGTTCGGGCGTGATGGTGCCGGTGAGATCGAGGGTCTGGCCGATCGCTTTGAGCTCGTTGAACTGATCGTTGTGGGTGACGAAGCGAGCCTCGGCGTAGTCGCGGGCTGCGCCGGTGGTGATGAGGAACTGCCAGTCGGAGGACTCGAGGAGGAGGAGTTCGCGGCAGAGCTGCCCGAGGATGCGGGCGGCGAGGTTGGAGGTGCGCCAGCGGCCGGCGGTGGCGAGCTCGCGAACGTAGATTTCGGCGGGGTAGATGTGGGTCCAGGTCCAGGCGTTTTCGGGATTGAGCCAGACGTGGTTGCCGCCTTCGGCTCCCCACGAGCCCTCGGGCAGCGGGATGGAGTTGGAGGCGGGGTAGGCGTCGAGGTACTCGGCGCAGCTGGTGAGCTGGATCTCGGGCCCGGCGGCATGGAGGTTGCGGGCGACGGCTTCGAGCCAGAGCGGTCCCTCGAACCACCAGTGGCCGAAGAGTTCGGCGTCGAAGGGAGCGCACAGAATCGGCGGGACCGGGTTCTCGAGGCTGGGGGAGAGGGCATCGCGAACGAGGCTGCAGAAGTGGGCGGCGTGGTCGGTTACCTTTTCGGCGGCGCGTTCGGGGTTGTAGGGCTGTTTGTCGCCCATGTCGACGTCCGCTCCGGTGACGCACCAGTAGCGATGTCCGCCGGGCCAGCGCTTTTTGTGGAAGTCGAGGTAGGCGGCCTCGCCGGGGTAGCCCATGTCGCCGGACCAGACCTGGACGGCGGTCCGGGGATCACGCGCGAAGATCGCGACGGCGTGCCCGGGGTCGGCCTGCCCGGAGGGGCCGTCGACCAGGTGGGGGTGGTAGAGGATGCGGCCCTCTTGAGCGGTGGAGGCGCCCGGGGCTGGGACCGGGGTGCGGGAGTAGGGCGAGCTGACGGGACTGGACGCCTCGACGAGGTGGGCGTCGACGAAGAAGAACCGGAGCCCGGACTCGGAGAGGGCCTGCTCGACCCCGATGCGATCGAAGGCGGGGGGCGCGGGCGTGCCATCGGCGTTGCCGACGGGGTAGCTCCAGAGGCCCGCGGGACGGTAGCCGCACTCGGGCACCCAAATGCCGCGCGGATGGCGGCCGATGTGTCGGATGTGGGTGGAGACGGCGGTGCGGACCTGGGCGCGGATGCTCTCATCTGTGCCGAGCAGGGGGAGGTAGCCGTGGGTGGCGGCGCAGGTGATGAGACTGACCAGACCGGTATCGTCGAAGTGCCGGAAGCCGGCGACGATGCTGCTGTTGAGCGAGCCGAAGTCGGTGCGTGCTTCGGTGAAGAAGGCGCGCCAGAAGCGGGCAAGCTCGGCATACCGGAACTCGCCGCAACCGTGGAAGAAGGCTTCGTCCTCCTGGGCGGCGGCGATCTTGCGGTCGAGGTAGCGGGGGAACTCGGCAAGGAAGACGGGGTGGGCGAGCTGCTCGAGGAGTACCGGCGAGAGATTGAGGTTGCAGTGGAAGCGGATGCGGTCGCGCTCGAGATTGCGGAGGACACGCAGGAGCGGCAGGTAGGTTTCGGCGGCGGCCTCGTGGAGCCACTCCATACCGTGGGGCCAGGTGCCGTGGTTGACGACATAGGGCAGGTGCGCGTGAAGGGTAAAGGTGAGGAAACCTGCGGGCGTTCGGGGTGCCTCTGCCAAGACGATGACCTCGTGGAGCGGCCCAGGATCGTCGATCTGATCTTTTGGGTACTGCTACAGGGTAGCGCGTCGTGTGCGCGGGGACGGCGCCAAGGAGCTAGGTAGCGTGTTCCGCTCGGCCCGTGCTCAACAGAGTGGGATCAGGCGCGGGCGGAGTCGGGGATTAGTGGCCGAGAGGACGGCGGGGGCTGGGCTGGTCGGCGGGGCTTGGCTGGTCCGGCTGATTGGCGGGGTCCTGCTGATCGGGCTGGTTGGAGCGGTCCTGCCGGTCCTGCCGGTCTTTGGATCGACCGTCGCCCTTCATGAGAACGCGGACGTTGATGGCGCTCGAGAGCCGGAAGGGGACAAGGCTTTCGGAGGGGATCTGCACCTGTTGTCCACGGGTCACGGCGTTGATGCCGGCACCGGTGCCACCGCCGGCAGCGGCGCCGATGGCGGCTCCGGTGCCACCGCCGAAGATGCCGCCGAGAACGGCTCCGGCAGCGGCTCCGATGCCGGTTTTGACAGCGGTGTTTTTGCCGCGTCCGGCACCCTCTTTACTGTAGGCCTCGGTCGAGATGGGGATGCGCTCGCCGCGGCGTGAGACGTTGGTGAGCGAGACGGTGAGCAGGGAGTTGCCCCGGAAGTGGGCGGCCTCCTGGACGGCGTCGACGCGGCCGCTGACGTTGGATCCCTGGGGGATGACGACGACGCCGTCGACCAGGACATCGGAGGCGACGGTGCCGGAGAAGGTCTCTCCCTGCTGGGTGGTGGCGCTATCCAAGGTTTGCGTGATGCGAACGGGGATAGGGGTGCCGGCCGGGATCTCGATGTTGCGAAAGGCCGGCGCTGGAGGGAAGGTGGCGGCGGGCTGGGGAGCGGGATGCTCCAACTGCGCCGATTGCGAGGGTGGGACGGTCTGCTGGAGAGGATTGTTGCGGGCCTGATCGCGGCGGTCCACGGCCGCTGAGGGTTTGGAGGGCAGCGTCCGGATGCGCGTTGGGAGGGTGTTGACGGCGATGGACGGGGCGGGAGCGGCGGCGGAGGGCAGCGGAGTCGGCGGGACGGTGGACATCGCGGCGGTGGTCGCAACGGTGATGTTGTTGACGACGGTGCGGACGCCGGGGACCTGTGCGGCGTCGTTCGCGGCGAGCACACGCGCGGCGTCGCTCGAGGCTGCGCCGTTGAGCGTGACGACACCACCCTGGACGGATGACTGGATGGACTCAGCGCCAAGGGCAGGATCGCCGGCGATGCGGGTCTGCACGGCCGCGGTGACGGTGGCGTCGTCGGCTACGGGTTTCTTGCAGCCGGAGGCGATGAGAGCCGCTGTGAGGGAGAGGAGTGCAGCGAAATGTTGAGCTCTTTGCATGGCGGAAACCTCTGCTGGTGGGACGGCCTTCCAGGGGAAGGTTGTTCGGGGAGGAAGGGTTGTCGGTACTGTGTAAGACGGAGGGGAGACACCCCCGGCTCCCGATCGATGATCTCCGGGTATTGTAGCGTTTTCGGGAGTGGGAGTCTGGTAAGAATTTGGGTGCGCATGGGCCCAGGAGGCGATCTGCCGCCCTTGGAAGAAGATGTCGGCGCGGGGAGAATGTCGGCGCGGCGACGGGCACGTTAGGCGGACCTGGACGGGCGCGACGGGGACGACATGCGGAGGTCGAGCCGGAAACCCGAAGAGGGAATTGCCTGCTGGCGCAACCTGTCAGGAGCCGAACGCATCCACCCAATGACGGACAAGCGTGGTCCAGAGATGGCGTTCTTTCTTTGATGACGCTGAAATGCAGCCTGTGGGAGGGGATCCGCACTTCTACTGGGAATCTGAATCGAAGAAATTAAGGAGAGAGATTATGTCTGAGTACGAGAGCGGTGGAAGTGGATTTGGCTGGTTTCTTGCGGGTCTTGGAGTTGGTGCGTTGGTCGGAGTTCTTTATGCCCCAAAGCCAGGCAAAGACACGCGCGATGATCTTCTAGCGGCTTCGCTGGACGCGAAGGACAAGGCTGCGGCCTTGGCGCAGCAGGGACGTGAACGCGCCGGCGAACTTGCTGAGCAGGGCAAGCAGCAGGTTGGCGAGTATGTGGATAAAGGCAAGGAATATTACGACAAGGGTCGTACGCAGTGGTCCCAGTACGTGGACAAGGGCAAGGATCTGGTCCAGGATCAGCAGAATAAGGTGACGGCTGCGGTCGATGCCGGCAAGCAGGCGTACACGTCGACCACGCAAGAGGGTCAACCGCAAAAGCTATAAGTCGTTTCAGCAGCGAGTCAACAAAGGGTCCGGCCACATCGACCGCGGTTTTGCGGTAATGAAGCTGGGCCCTTATTCATGAGAAAAGAGGATGTGCATGGGAACGTCGAGCGTGTTTTCGATGGTGCTGTTTCAGGGTGGAGACATCGGGACGTCCGACCACTCAAGTTTGCTCGTGATCTTTGTGGGCATTATTGCTTTTTGCAGCTTTGTGCAGTTCCTGGTGCTGGTCGGGGCTGCGATCGCGGGCTTGAAGGCTTACAAGAGCGTTTCTGCCGAGATTGGAGTCTTGAAGCAAAAGGCGATGCCGATTATCGGGAGTGTGCAGAAGGTGGTCGAAGATATCCGGCCGAAGGTAAGTGCGATCTCGGCCAAGGTGCAGGAGATCGTGGAAGACTCGACGCCGAAGGTGAAGGTGATCACGACCAAGGTGCAGGAGATCGTTGAGGACGCGACACCGAAGGTGAAAACGGTCACAACAAATGTGGCCGACATGAGCACGGTTGTGCGCAACAAGGTCCATGAGTTTGAGGCGACGCTGAACAAGGCGAATGAGACAGTTCGCGCGGCGAACGACAAGACTCGCGCTCAGGTGGACCGGGTGGACGGGATGGTTTCGTCAACGCTGCAGGCGACCTCAAACCTGGGGGACACGATTCATCGCGGGATCAAAACGCCCGTGCTCGAGGTTGCGGGTGTTGTGAAGGGTGTCAAAGCCGCAATTGACGTGCTTCTGGGGAAGAACGATTTTGCGGGCGGGAGTGCTCGTAACTCCGGGCAGAAAAAGCCTGGAAGTGGCAAGCCAGGGCCGGTACCGGTGCCCTCCTCGGGGTTTACGGGAGCGAGCACTGAGTTCGATCCGTCCTCAGGAGTTGCGCCCAGTCCTGGGGCGGCTGAGGTTGCGGAGCGATTTCGCCGGGAGCAGATGGGCAAGCTGTAACGTTATCGCAGGGATGTGTGGTGGTGTGATGGGGGCGGCTGGATATCCAGCCGCCCCCAACTACGTCGTCCGCTTGGTAGAAGACCGCTGCCTGACCGGGGGTGACGGCGCGCTGAGGCTGGTCGAAGGTGGCGATGACGTGATCGCGATCGAGGCGGCGGAGGGTGGCCGGTGCGGGCTCGTGCCGATGGCGGATTTTGATCTTGACGCGAAACTCTTCGCCGTTGAGGAGGTCAGGGACGGAGATCCAGTTGAGGCGATCGGCGATCAGCTCGCGGGTGTAAAGGTCGGTGTCGGCGCCGATGGTGACGCGAGGTCCGGGAGCGTTGGGGCCGGATGCGGGGTCGATGGAGAGGACGTAGAGGGGGTTGGGGGAGCTGAGACCGAGGCCCTTGCGCTGGCCGACGGTGAAATGGTGGATGCCGGCATGCTGGCCGACGACCTCGCCGGTGGTGGTGACGAGCTCCCCAGAGCTGTCGGGTAGGGGGAGGCCCTGCTCGTCGAGGTAGGCGGCGAGAAATGCGGCGTAGTCGCCGCCGGGGATGAAGCAGATCTCCTGCGAGTCGGGCTTGCTGGCGACGTCGAGGCCGGCCTCGGTGGCCATAACGCGGACGGCCGGCTTCTGCATGTCGCCGAGGGGGAAGAGGGTGTGGGCGAGCTGGTCTTGCGTGAGGCCGAAGAGGAAGTAGGTCTGGTCCTTGGAGCGGTCGGCGGGGCGCGAGAGGATCCAGCGGTTGCGGACGGGGTCGAAGCGGTTGCGGGCGTAGTGGCCGGTGGCGACGCGGTCGGCGCCGATGCCGCGGGCGGTGGTGAGGAGAGCGTCGAACTTGATGTGGTTGTTGCAGAGGGTGCAGGGGATGGGGGTGCGGCCGGCCAGGTAGTCGGCTACGAAGGGCTTGACGACGTCGGCCTCGAAGCGCTGCTGCTGGTTGACGAGATAGAAGGGGATGTCGAGCTGCTCGGCGACGCGGCGGGCGTCGTAGACGTCGTCGATGGAGCAGCAGCGGCCCTGGACCTGCTCGGGCATACCCTCGTGGCCGGCGAGGCGGCGCTGGTTCCAGAGCTGAAGGGTAAGGCCGACGAGGTTGTGCCCCTGGGCGCGCAGGAGGGCGGCTACGGCGGAGGAGTCGACGCCTCCGGACATGGCGACGGCGATGGTTTCGGGGGTGGAAGTAGCTGCGTTGGATGATTCGTTGCTGGTGAACATGCGCTACCCGCCCTACTTTGGTTCAAAATATTCAGACGATGAAACTTACGGTCTGTACCTTCATGGTACTTAGCCCTGAGCGAACTGGTCTGTCGCGTGCCGGATTGAGACATGACCCACCCGTAATTTTACTGTGGGTGTCAAGCGGTTTGGGGCCGGGGCACTCTCTGGAGTGATGGCTCCTTCGGGAGTTTTGGTGAGGTCGAAGTGGAGGATCAGGTCGTTTCGGCTTCGCGCTTCACTCCGGCCTTCGGCAGAGTGAAGCTCAGGTGAGCGACTTTTGATTGCCTCGGTAAAACGTGACCGGATGCGCCACGGATTGGTGTCGTCCTGCCATAGCTGCTCCCGCATGACGTTCCACGGAATGAGAGTCGTGGACTTGGCAGCGAAGCTGCGCCAATGCAGGAATACGATGTAGTCCTGCATCTGTGGCTTCTGGTCCAATGTGCGGAGCATCGCCCATGGGAACGGAACGTGGTTTCGCATGAACTCGTTGAAGAAATCTTTGTCGAACTGAATGCCCACTGGCCCTTCGATCGGCTCCACCTCGTTCTCAACCCGCTTGATGCTGGCTGGCAGTCGAGAGTTCTTCATGATGGGAGTGATATTGCGGTCCTCGGTCGAACCGAAACGTTCAACGACGATTGCCATGGCCGAGATACGCTGGTACGCAGCTCGAAGCCGAGCGTAGTTGGGACCGGTTGGGCTCTGCCCTACGTCGCGCATGAAATCTACCGCATTGGCCAGCGGAACGAAATTGCTTTTGAGCTTGATGGCCCGGTCTACGCACCAATGCAGTAGGGTCCTATCCGAGCCGTAAGCCATTGGAATCCGGTTCCCTTCCTTGTCTTTGCCGAGCGCGTAGAAGGTCACGCGGATCAGCGAGCCATCGGCTGACCTGGAAAGGCGGACGTGTTCGGTGGCGTCTGTGGTGCGGTAGGGTAGTCCGCAGAGAATCAACGCATGGGCTATCTGCACCAGCTCGTGCGAGACGCCGGACCTCCGCTCTGCCCGGAAGTCGATCATTGCATCAAAGAGTGAGATCTGAGCGGCTACCTCTTCGTTTTGGTAATCTCTTGGCTGACCTGAAACCTTCGCTCTGGCCTTCGCCCTCTTTGGAGCCGGCTTCGTCAGTGCAAACAGTTGTTTGTCTTCCTGGAAGATGTCGGATACCTTCTTCACCAGTGCCGCCTCCAATGCGGTTGTAGGAACGCCCAAACTCCTAAAGAATGCAGATGTGTTGCCGACTAGGTATACATGCATAAAGTGCTACACCTATGCATGTATACCTAGCATTAGTTTTCTGCCGAAAATTCTGCGATTTCGGGCTTTCCGCGCTTGGCGAAAATAGTGTTGATACCCTCAGCTAACAAGGCCTGCACCGTCGTCCGCTCCTGGGCGGCTACGATCTTCAAAGCGGTTTGTACCTCGGGAGCAAAATGTCCACCGACTAGAACTCGGCCGCTGCGGGACGGTCGGCCCGACGTTGTTACTACCTTCATGGGCTGGGATGTAACACGGGACGGTGCTTGCTGTTCAAGCCCTTGCGAGAGCGGATTCGGCTTCGGCATGTGTTTTCCTCTGTGCGTTAATGATCTTAAGCGTATACACGTATAGCTGTAGGGTTTCCTGTGCTGCCTTGCTATCGGCCTCGTATTCGCCCGCAGTCTTCCCGACGTTGCTGGCATGGCGATGAGCCGCCCGCAAATGGATGACGGTCGGACAGACGCTAAAACCCTGTTTCTTGATGTACTCAATCGCGTTCACTCCCTCAGTCCCCTGAGTCGGCGCCTTATTGACGACAAAGAACGATGGTGGATCGCCAGCAACCCTCAACAGGTCAGCCAACTTGGAAATCGTCTCTAAGCCAAATAGATGAGGCTCAACCGGGCTAACTACTACATCTGCGCGTCGTGCTGCCTCGGCTGCATCAGTGGATGAGTGCGGGGGGGTATCGATCACGATGAAGTCGACGCCCTGAGCCTTTGCCTGGTCGATGGCTGAGCCTAATCGGACGGCATGGGTAGGAACAACCCACGGAAGCTGTTCGCTGCGCCGGTCGGTCCACTTCGACGCGGTAGCCTGTGGGTCCACGTCTAGGATTGCCACCTTGTGGCCCTTCTTTACCGCTGTAACGGCTAGATCAAGAGAGAGGGTAGTCTTGCCGGTCCCTCCCTTTTCAGCAACGACGCGATTATGTACACGTGTATACACCTATACGACGTGAGTATGCGATGAGTATAGGTGTCAGACCTTGACTCGCAATCGTCTTTTCGACGGGCGTACCGTGCCAGATAACCCTAAATACTGATGCGCTCGATCTCGCTCAAGTTGATCTCGTCTGAGGGCGGTCGTAGAGCTTGGTGGTGCGCGGAGACTCGTGCGCGGCGATGGCCTGGGCGTTCTCGATGGTGCCGCCGTTTTCGAGATACGACGTGATGCCGGTCGCCCGGAAGGTATGGTTACAGGTGGAGTAGGGAAGTCCGGCCTGTTGCGCCCGCCGTTTCACCATCTCCAGCACATCCCGCCGGATGAGGGCGCGGTCCGTCAGATCCCGTTTACGGTTGGCCGCGCGGAACAGGGGCAGGGAAGCGTACTCCCGCTTCTCGGGCTCGACCCCTGCGGCTTTCAGGTACTCGTCCACGTATTGCTCAGCCTTGTGGTGCGCCGGAACGGCGTGGAGCTTGCCACCTTTCTCAGGCAGGCGGAACCATGCGCGGCGGCCTTGCAGGTAGTAGTCGCCCACACGCATTCCCAGAACAGCCGAGACACGCGCAAAGCTGTAGACCATCACTGCAATCAACGCCCGGTCGCGCAAGCCCACGATGGTATCGGGGGAGATGGAGTCCAGCAGCTTGCGGGCGTCCTCGGTGGACAGGACCGGCGTTTTGCCGCGCCGGGTAACGTACTTCGGTCCGCGCACCGCAGCGGCGGGATTGAAGCGCACCACTTGGCCGGTCACCAGCCAATCGAACAGGACGCGGATCGCGGCGAGATGCTGTTTGACCGAAGGCGCGGCCAGCTCACGACCTAGCAGCTCGACATACGCCGCAAGGTGCATCGGTTCCAGTTGCTCCAGTGTCCAGCCGTATTGATCGCACCAGGCGAAAAACCGCTCGACAGCCACGCCGTAAGCGGCGCGGGTGTTCGGATTGCGGATGTTGGCGGTAAAAAACTCCAGGTAACGCCGCGCCGCACTCTCGCCGGCGCGAGCGATCGGCTCCGGCACGACCAGCGAAACGGACAGCACAGGGCGGGGAAGGGAAGCGGGCGACAGAGAAACCAGCTCCGTGCTCATGACTGCACCTTGTTTTGGATGTTCTGCTGTTCAAGGACACGATCCATCTCCGCCAGACCATCACGAAGCAATTGGACGATGTGTTCTTCCATCGAAAGCCCGCGCCTCTGCGCTCGTGCTTTAAGCGCGGCCCCCTGTTCGGAAGAAAGATCAAGGTGGACGATGGCCATAAAGCTCCTTTAGGGATTGCGCTTTAGAAACGAGGCCGGGACTGAGGGCGACAGGCGGAATCGGGTTTGCTCCAGTTTGCTCAATGCTTGGCGAAAATCGGTCTTGCCCAGCTTCGCTCCGCGCTCCAGGATGCCCAGCGTCCCTCGCACCTCCAGGTGAAGCGCTTCTGCTACCTGCCGTCCCTCGGCCTCGTCGATCAGCACTGTACTTACACCCAGCTCAAGCGCCCAATATCAAGATTCATCAGCGCGGGACTTGCGACTGAAGCCACTGTGCGCACCTCCAGCCACGCCGGTAGATGAGCCATCCATTGCCGCACTTTGGGAGGCGTTTTGGGGTGCTGTAGCTCCTGGAAGGCCGCCTGCGGAAGCAGGACCTGCCCGAAAGAACGGGCAAAAGATCAACTTCATCGATCAAGATCAGGTGGTTCAACGGAGTGGTGTCGGCCACGACGATCATGCGAGCCGTTCAAACCCTGCCGCGTCCTTCTCCAAATCCCCCACGCTGTAAGCGTGATCCCAGACCTCATGCTCCTTAAGGAAGCCGTCCAGCTCGTAGCGGGTCTCGAACCCTAGCATCAAGCGGGTCTGATAGGCCGAAAGCGCACCGGAGCGATACCCTTCGATGGCGAGAGCTTCGAGCGCATCGCGCCCTGGGTTGGGGTGCTGGGCGAGATCGTCGGGCAGTTGGACGGTGATCTGCATGGTTCCGAGGGTAGCAAACTGGCCTGCAAAATACCACCCATAAAGAATTTATGGGTGGCTTACGGGATGACATATGACGGAAGTGTGTGAAGATCAGCTCCCTTCATTGCTCTGGGGCCATGGCCTCATTGAGGAAGTCAGATCACGGCAGGCCATTGCAAATCTGTTTGGGCTACTGCACTTGCACGCTATCGCCAGAGTGAGTTGCATCCGTCGCACTCTTGATTACTTGATCTCCGGCTTTCAGCTCTCCAAATACCTCGATGTCTCCTGCAACCGTTTGACCGGTCTGGACAGTTACCCATTCCGCTTTGTTGTTCTGAACGCGAATGACGAAGGTGTGCTGCTGATCGCTGGTCACGGCGGAAGCGGGAACGAACAGGGTTGCGGCGCTGCGGTCGAGCGGCCAGAGGACAGTCGTGAAGCTTCCGGGTGACAGCTTGCCGTCCGCATTCAGGGCGTCCAGCTCGACCGGCATCGATCTCGTCTTCTCATCGATCTCATGGGAGATGCGTTTGATAGGAGCTTTGAAAAGCTGCGCCGGATATGCAGGTACCGTAAAGGACGCTTGCTGGCCGACCTTCATTTCACTGACTTGCGCTTCGGGTACCGGCACGACCAAACGCAGGCGTTTGTCGTCCACGATCTGAAGGATCGGCTGCGCTCCCCCCTGGCCGGATGCAGGACCGATGAGAGCTCCGGGATGCAGATTGCGAGTTGTGACGACGCCATCAAACGGGGCTGTGATGGTCAGATAAGCTTCGGTCTGGCCAACGCTGCGTACCACATCCTTGGCGGCGGCAACGTTTTGCTCTGCGGCCGCGACCAGACCTTTGTCGCCAGTCACCGTTTGGCTCGCAACGGTGACGTCGTTCTCGGCAAGCACGCCTGGAGTCTTCGACGCCGCGACCATATGGAGATAGGTGCCGTTGTCGGACGCCAGTTTTGCCTGAGCCGTGGCGAGCTGGGACTGAGCTGCACGAACGGCAGCCTCAGCCTGTGCGCGCTGGCTGCTGAGTTCCGGCGCAGTTAGCCGAACCAAAACTTGACCGCGCCGTACGTGCGACCCTCGATCCACCGTCACTGTTTGAACGAAGCCTGTGACTTTGGGGTAAATGTCAACCGACTCGTAGGGAACTAGTTGCGCCGGCAGGCTGATCGTGGTGTGAAGCTTACGCGAGACGACGGGAACCACGCTGACTGCCGCAGGAGCATTAGCCGGCGGCGGCGTTGCTTTCTTCTCCTGAGGGCCACCGGGTGAAGAGGTGTTGCAACCGAGGGCTGCGAGTAGAAACATGGTGGAAGCAAGGAGTATTCGTTTCATCGGGCGGCCTCCGCATGTTGTTCGAACCACTTGCTGTCCGGGTCTTCGGGATCGAGAGAACGCGACCCGGTGGAGGCCTTGCGCTGGGCGACGCCGAAGACCATGGGAAGTAAGAAGAGGGTTGCAAGCGTCGCCACCAGCAAGCCTCCGATGACGGCCCGGCCAAGGGGAGCGGTCTCTTCGCTGCCGCGACCGAAGGCCAACGCCATCGGGATCATCCCGGCAATCATGGCAAAGCTTGTCATGAGGACCGGCCGTAGGCGCTCGGCCGCTGCCGCCCGGGCCGCCTGGTGGGAGTCTGCACCCTTCACTCGGTTCTGCTCCGCAAAGCTTACGAGCAGGATGGCATTCGCAACGGCTACACCGATAGCCATGATCGTTCCCATGAAGCTTTCGAGATTGAGGGTGGTGCCGGTAAGGAGCAACATCAGCACCGAACCGGTCAGCACTGCCGGAGCCGTAGAGAGCACCACCAATGCGAGGCGAAGCGACTGGAAGTTGGCTGTAAGCAAGAGCAGGATGACGCCAATCGCCGCAACCAGTCCAATCCCAAGCTCCCCAAAAATCTGCTGCAATGCGCTAACCTGCCCTCGTATCTCGGTCTTTACCCCGCGCGGCGGTGTTCCGGTATCGGCAAGCGCCCTCTCTATCGCCTTGTTTGCAAGCCGCAGATCGAGGCTGCCGAGGTTCGCAGAGAGCGCGAGCATCCACTGTCCATTCTGCCGATCAAGTTCGCCCGGGACGGTTGTAGAGCGCAGGTCCGCCACTTGATTGACGAGGGGCTGCGATCCGGTAGAGCTATCCACAGGAATGTTGCCGATATCGGCAAGGGAGGTCATCTTTGCCTGCGGTACCTGAACCTGGACCTGATAGCTGACGCCCGACTTTGCGTCGCGCCAGTAGTTCGGTGCGATGAAGCGGCTCGAGGCAGTTGCCGATACTACGGCTGCACCGACATCGTTCGCAGTCGTGCCAAGCTGGGCGGCCAGCGCACGATTGATCCGCACGTCGACGGTTGGGTAGTGCTGCGGCTCCTCGTACTCCAGATCTCGGAGAACGGGCACCGTCG
>JAABUO010004067.1_pt1 | contig 17239 bp, 19 predicted proteins | sample 5559291 | NCBI WGS metagenome assembly JAABUO01 (sample SAMN10711878, study PRJNA513372) | rock metagenome | isolation source: Antarctica rocks | place: Antarctica: Victoria Land, Finger Mt sud | reverse complement strand
ACATGCTCAGCTGGTCAAGCCAGGTCACATGCACGATACTCACCTGCAGAGTCTGCAGCATCCAGAATCTCATTTGCCAGGATGAATCTGTTGAAGAGGGACCAATGACTGTAGGTCCCTTCGGCAGTAAGGACCTTGCCCAGCACATCAGCTGCGCTAGGCGGCTTCAGCTGAACTGCAAAGTCTGTGCCGCCGTTGTGAATCCAGTTCTCTGGTTCCAGCTCCTTCAAGACCCAAACCACCCTGCAAACATGGTCCACAGCTTGAGCCAGGGCTCAGGTCTGTCAAGAGCGCTGTCAGCGCGAATGAATCAAAGCAGCTGCAGACATGCTACGCACGCTGAATGCTGACCCTGTGAGACTTGTCTTTCTGTGGCTGAGGACAAAGCATACTACAAGTTGAGAAAGCCATGCTTTGCACTGCAATCAGCAGCCTTTTGTCTTCCATGCATGCTGTGATTGCAGTATGCAGACAGGACTGTCATTGCAATGCTCATGCCTGCTGAACAAGAGTCCAATGTCCTTTACCTGCTGGGGCAATTGTCTTCAGGAAAGGTGAGGTGGATAGATTTACCATCCTTGAATGGCGTCTGCACAGCCTTGTCATCTATCTGCTGAGTGCCTTCTGGTCTGCATGACTCTGGAGACAGATTCCAGTCGTTGATGGCCCAATGCATCATCATGGCTTTGGGTGTCTCAGCCATGATATCCACCTGCAGCAGACGTCTGTACCTGATACGAGAGATGATGTCATTGCAGTGACACACACGCCAACAGTGTCTTTGCAACAATTGTCTGCCTAGCCTAGTTTCCAACCGCAAATTTACTCTTCAAGGGCAATGTCATGCTGCCAGAGGCTGTAAGTAACGTGGTGTGACTGCTTAAAAGAGATACTGTCCTCTGAGGCAGCTACAGAATGCCTCTCAGCTTACCTCATACCCTCCTGGTGCCTTGCTGACAGATACATTGAGGCCAGCATCAAATCTGCAAGCAAACAACAATCTGTGACCTTGACGTCAGACCCAGGTTGTTGTTCCTACAAGTATCACTAAAGCAGCTCAAGCAGAAAAACACAGCAGCAGCAACCTGCCTCACAGAGGAGATGACTTCCTTGCCAGCAGCTTTGCCATTTGAAGATGCCTTGCTTGCTTCCTCTACAATAGCAGCAGCCGACACTGTCCTTCGACCTGTGAGGGAACAAACCCTGATCTGCTGCAAACTTGCATAGGCTTGAGGACTCTACAGTGCTAACAATAAGCTAGTGAGCTCTGTTACCTTTACGAAAGGATCTATGACAGGGAGATGAGGCGCTGAGCTGCCTGAACAAAGACAGCTAGCTAAGTTTGTGTGCATAACTGGGTTGCACCTTCACCGGCTGATCAAGAGCGATAATGGAAAGAGCCGGTTGCGGTACTGATGTCTCAGTGTACCTTGTAAAAAAGGGACTTCTCGCGCATCTTGGCCTGCTGGCACCGTTACATGCTCGGTGCAGACTACATAGGTTGACTTGTTGGGGTCGTTGAGCCCCCAAGACTGTGGCCAAACGTCCGCCGGCAACGGCCGTCCTGGAAGTCATGAGCTTGCGACAGAGACTACCAGTTTTTCTAGATCCCTAAAGAGTTCTGCAGCGGACGATGCTGAGGTGTCTGGAGCTTGCACAGCAATTTCGTTCAAGGTGCACGGACTCAAAATCTCTTTGCCTATGACCGGCCCTGTGACTAAGGCCCATTGGCACGCTTCACGTGCTTCGACGCGCTCCGAACACTGTCGACTCACAATTCAAATAGTCCAAACAGCAGTCTCTGTTGTCTAGACGCTGCGCTTCTTGACAGCTTCTGCCCTGGTGTGTAAGCTTTGCTGCAAAGCTGCTGTTTGCCTGAACTATCACATCACCTCAGCCAACGTTTGCGTACCTGCGTCCCTTGTCGTTCTGTGCTTGTGCAGCCTGTAACCAGCGTTACCACTGTGTTACAGCTCATCCTACAGGCTTCCTGCCGTGGCTGCAAGTCATTTTGCAGAGTTTGTGTGCTCTGGTGCAATTGTTTCGTAGGTACTGATTCAAGCTTGCCTGGTACATGCTTCTTGACGCCCTGCTGGCAGACATGGCTGTGCTTTGCTCATGGATGCTTTCTTATGTGCTGTCATGTTGCAGGTGCTTCTGCAAGTCTGCGTCGGATCATCTCTTGAGGCAATTCAGCAAATCACTCTCCGTCGTCACCTTCGAGTATCGCATACATGATCAGCATGACTACTTCATCCAAAGCTTGGCTGGTAGAGGCCTATGCTCGCCACGATACCTATAGACCACCACAATCGGTTGCTCCGTGCCTCACGCCAACCAGAATAAAGTCTTCACACCTGCTTAGCAGGCAACTTCCTCAACATCACTGAGCTACTGTGCTGCAGATGTTCTGCAGTGTTCGGTCTCAATTGACAGAACATTGAAGATTTGCACATTTCTTCTTATGCCTACTGTTTTTTGCTGAGCTGTGCCAGACACAATACATGCTAAAGCTGTTTGGTTGTTTACAGGTCTCTCTGGCACTAACAGTATACTGCACAGTGCCAGCTGTCACACGGTCTTCAGACAACCGGCGTCTTCTCGGCCAATCATCTGGCTTTGTCTATACACAAGGACCTAATTTGATGCTAGACGGCAAGCAATTCTACTTTGCTGGCACAAATGCCTTCTACCTTGGCAGCACTGATGTCACATCAGATGATCAAGTGCGCACTTTCTTCCAAGTCCAATCTGCCAATGGAGTCAAGGTCGTCCGCTTCTGGGGGTTTGTGAATGGCTATGGCGGAGGCTCTGTCACTTCCACTCCTCATCCAATTCAGTCTTCTGTTGGTAAGCCATCCAAAGCAAATCACCTGCTGGACTAAGACAGAGCCAGCATTGCGCACTCCGCTGGTAAGCCTATCATCATGGAGGAATCTGGCATGAAGACTGGGTATGTGGGCAGCCGCAGCTCCTTCTTGGGTGACATATACCAGTGGGCAAATGAAAACAATTATGCTGGAACGCTGGTCTGGCAAGTATATGCCTGGTAAGCTTCCTCTCCCATGCTAACACTATGTTTGCGCATGTCAACTCAGACATCTCTAGAAGAAATGAGCCTACGCATCACCAGTGACTGATGCAACTACGGCTTTTTTCTTGGAGAGTTTGGTGCGTATGTCGCCTCTATGTCCTTTGCCACGCAAAACCTTGGCTTGACAGTGTACTGATCAGTCGTAAGTCACTTATTCACAGAGTTAGTCTTACCTGCAGGGACTACAATGATGGCCAGTATGACTTCAATTATCAAATGGATGGGGCACAAGCTATGTGGAATCAGTATGGTTACATGAACTCCAAGTCATAGGCTTGACAGACTTGCACAACTAGGCAAGGCAATTGTTTCCTAGCTAGGTCTCCTAAAGGCTGTCGTTGTCGGCTTTCTGTCTTGTGATGTTGACAATGATAGCTAGATTGTGCACTGGCATCCCACGATCCCAGCTTGCTAGCTTAGCTGATATGTAGCTGGCAGCAGTGCTGCAAGTTGCTGATTGTTGTTCAAGACAGCTACTTGAAGTACTGCTGTACTGCGCAAATTCTGGAGTACATTTCAGTCAACACCACTTGTGATAGGTCAGACCTGATGTAGACATATTTGACCAACTACCAGCATCCGAGCATTTGTGTCACGCAAGTAATGCTCAGCTTTTGAGCCTGTAATGCCAATTGCCCTTGAATTTGTTCCATAAGGTGAAATTCAGAATGAGACTCAATTTGGCAGACTGTGCGTGTGTCTGATGTGAACACCACGAGTATGTTTGCAGCAAGCAGCGATGTTTAATGCCACAAACCTGAACAAAGCTGCAATGACCCACGGTGCGGGCAACTTGAACCTGGTTGATGATGATGATCTGAGTTTCGTCGCTCGAATGCTGGGTGATGCTGCTGCCTTAGGCCCAGCAGCAGCGGCTGGTACAAGCGCTCGCAGAGCAGCGCACAAGCGCGACAGAGCTGCTTGGGCAAGTTCCCAGGAAGCGCAGCCTTCTGATCATGACCAAGCCCTTCTGGCTCGACACAACAAACCAACAAGCAGATCAAACTCTAAGCTATATCACTGTGAGGCTTGTGACTGCCCAGTTGGCCCTCATGAGAGGGACTGGGCAGTTCACATCTCTGGTGTCAAACACAAGCGGCAGCTTGTCAGCCTACTGCACACAGGACAGCTTGGCAATAGTGTGGTGTCATTGTTTGAGGCTGAGCCAGGTATAGGAAACACTGTTTGGATGACCGCAGCCGTTCTTGTTTGCTGTGATGTCATCTGCTAAAGATACTGATGCGCTTGCAGTCACATCACAACAGCAGCAGCCTGCTACATGGATGAAGCAATTTCGGATAGACTACAGCTGCGATATGCCTAAGCTGAAGAAGGCAAGAACAGAGGTCATGAAGGTGCGTGTCTCAATTACATGTATCGCAGACATCTTGGCTGCGGTCATGTTTGTAACTCCTCAGTGAGCACAGCATCTTCTGTCTTGTATTGTGCCTGTATGTTGTCCACTCTTGTAACATACCACTGCAAGATTTGCGAGCAGCAGCCTGGGCACCTGTCACCACTGAAGTCACACTGTTTCGTATGTCACACAAACTGCATCTTACAAGCTTGCTCATTGATTGCTAGGGTCTGCTCAACCTCGGAGGCAACTCTACATACACACAGCGCATAGCCGGGCATTACGAGGAAACGGCATTCTGTCATACATGGGCTGCTGCAGCTCAGAAACTGGCAGAGCAGGCAGCACAAACAGAGCACTTACACCTCAGTGTAAGTGCAGACGAGCTGGTGTGTGTATCACAGCTTCTGCTAGTACACAGGCACATCAAGCAGCTGACAGTCTCGGGCCTGAGTCATACAGGTCAGCATCTGACTCAGCTCGGCATGAGTTCACCTAGGCTGCATCACAGCTTTGCCATTGTGACTATTCGTGACAATCTCATGCGGCAGACGAGTTGCCATCCAGCAGTAAGCAGACATCATGGTCTGCAGTGGTGACATATTGCAGCATATGCAGCTATCATGGTGACTGCAGTCACTCTAGCAGCTGGCCCTGACTGAGCAAAATATGCACTGCAAAACTCTGAATGTGTGACGTAGTGCTTTGTAGGTGCAGCTCAGGCAGGCTCTGAAGACCAACATCAAGCTTGGAAGTGTATGGAAGATGCAATAGCAATCAGCATGCTGCTGGCTACATGCCAATCCCTTCATGGCTTGGAGACACTGATCATCAAGTTTCAGCATGTTGGCACGCTGCATCAGACAGTGCGCCTCCATGCTCCTAGAAAAGACCCCTTCCAAGACATCTCTCGGATATATGCCCAAGTCTGGGTCCACCTGCAGGAGCTGCTGCGCAACAGCCTTTCCCTCAGGTAGCATGCACATTGGTCTCTATCCGCTAGCTTGCGTTCGTGCCTTGTTGCTGACAAATCACTTTGTCTGAGCCCATTTGCAATCTCAAGACTGATTTTCCCAATTCTGGCGGTGTAACACGGCTGGGCTTTGCTACTTGTCACCAATGCTATCCTGCACATGCAGAGTTATGTGACTGGTTGCCCATTGCTTTACAAACCTAACACTCTCCTGTCACCAATGTTGGGCTATGCAGGGAGGTCAAGATAGCACTTTCGTGCCAGTATCCTTGGAACGTGAACATGCTCATGCTGGAAGAAGCATCGCAGTATGGGCATCGTGACAGAACAGCTGTCATCACCCAGTCAGTCCTGATGGGGACTCACAAAAGGTTAGTCATCTTCTTGAAGCACATCTGCTGTCTCCTGCACATCCACTATCACCCGCATGTAACCATGTTCACCCGCATGTCACCATGTTCACCCACATGTAACCATGTTCACCGTTGTCCTACCCTGCCCGCTGACCAACCATGCAATCTGATCAAGATCATGCTGTATCTGTTGCAGTGAATCATGAGCTGGTGTCTGCATTTGCAGATCCCAGACATGTGTTGTGCGCAAACTGTTGTCAAACTTGGATCACAGTGCGGAAAACCTAGCATGGTTGCAACATGCAGGAGTGGGCTTCATAGCTGTATCTGGCATCTGCCTCCTCCAGTCTTGCGTGAAATCTTGACAGCGGCTTTGCCCAAGGAACCATGTCAAGTGTGGGTCTCTACTGCTGCCGACTCCTGGGTCCAGGCATGAAGCTGTCATGTCATTGTGGTGCATAGCTGTGCATCACTTGCATAGGCTCTGCCATGTACTATGTTTTGTTTGGGAGGAAGATTGAAGTAATAGTGAGTTTGATTTGTCCTTGTGCTGTGCATTTCAAGTTTAATCCTTTGGCCCAGCTTTTGTGTACGACACGCAACTGATGCGATTTTGAGCAAGCCAGCCAAACAAGCGTATTTCACGACTGGTGTCATTCGGTCGACAGTTGATGTCTTGATATTCAGTTAAAAGACTAGGATAAATACACTGCAGTAGACAAGAGCTTGCAACGCACGGCAAGTATCCTAATTCAGAGCTCAGTCACACACGTCCAAAAGAATGGTGACATGTACAGATCTTACTGCTTCAACGAAAAGGCCAGAACGCATGCAGAGCGGTGAACTTCCTGCAGCTGCAACACAGGCCATAAGCAAACAACCAGAAGCAAACATTGTTGTCAACTAATCACAGCAGCAACGTGTGCAAGCAGCACACTTCGCACACTGTCAGCAAATGTCTCATCAAGCGACAAACAGCACTTTGTTAGGTTTCTTCTATGTTAGGTTCCAAAAACAAGAACAAACAAGCTTGTACGATCCATTTGTGCAGATTCTCTTATTTGATATTTATGCAAAAAGACTTGTAACCAACATGTTGGCCCATGTTTTGACCATGCCAAAACAGAGGTATTTATTGTATACAAGCAACACACGGCAGGGAATATACTGTTGGGCCCAACAAACTATAATAAAAATCAAGTGCATGTGTGTCACTGTGAGGAGCTCTTGAGCCTTGGCTGACCAAGCATGTCATATACTACAACAAACAAAAGCATTTATTGACCTTAGCCATTCATCTCAGAAACAATTTAACCGCCGGACAGCAGTCTGAACAAACTTGATCCTGTGTGGCAAGTGGTCTTGTGCTGAGCTGATTCCCACCGTCCCCTCTGTCAGCTGATGAACATCGATGCCTTCCTGGAATGGGGTGATGTATGGGCTATCCCCCAATACCTTGTGGGACACAAGAGACATGAAAATGTCTTCGCCATTCCAGGTCACTGCAGCTTCATGTGCAATGTCTTGCATTAAATGGCTTGCTTCCCAGAATGCTCTGCATGCACAAGTGTCCAGCAGCAGGGCCTTTGTGAGGGCAATGTCATGATGCCCTGGCGCTGTGTCAATATAGGCGTAGTCTGGATTGCTGTGGTTGTAGTCTCGGCCCCAGAACCCCACAATGGACCAGGGGTGCTCATACCTGGCTGTCAACAGATTTGAGAGACCTGCCTCTGTGACCATCAGATCATCATCAGCTATAAGGATGTGCCGGTTCATGGCTAGCAAACACGCCTTGAAGCGCACAGCTACGCCTAGATCGTCCTCATAAGCCATCATGTCAAGCACGATGACCTTCTTGTGGGGGTAAGTGAAGGTGTTGTTGGGGTTGTTGCTGACCACAATGATCTCAGCTACACTGTTGTAGTTGATCATGTTGTCTACAATCTTCCTGATGTTGTCTGAGCGCTTGAAATTGAGCAGAACCACTGTCACAGGACCTTCTTCTGGGTGCGAGTGGTATTTAACAGGGCTGCAATGTGGGAAGTTGGGTCGCCGCAGGGTTTCACATTCTGATGCAGATGCATACTCCAGGGTGATGACAATCGATATTCCCACCAAAACCCATGTGACAATGGCGCCCTGCAGTTCAGTGCAGCACATAAAAGGACTTCACTATACTGGCTTCGTCAAATCTTGCCTGCAGCTAAGTCTGGTGCTATGGAGGACAGGTGGCACAGCTGGGCTTGAGTGTGCAGTGTCAGTCTCCATGCAGCAAACTCGCTCACCAGACGCCTCAGCATGGCCATAAATTGACAAGTCGTGTGCCTGCAAGTACCGAGGCAGCACTGAGTCACACAGTTTTTCCCCCCTCCCGTGCGCAAATACAGTGCCTGAAGTTGCTGTTCGCCAACAGCTGGCTGAAGCGGCATAGCTAAGCAAACACCACGACCGTCGAAGATACCTAACAACTGGCTCTGCAGGTAACCTTTTAACGCGGCACTATGTGCTTGATCTCCAGGAATACTTCTCTGGTCAGGGCGACAGTACTGCACCCAGCAGTGCAGTACTGCCTCCAGTTCTGCATCCAGGACTGCACCAATGACTGCGAGACACCTGCTGCAAGAGCATGCTCAGCCCACGATCCGCGACGCAGTTATGTAAACAAACATTGGACTTGCCGAAATGCAGTTCAGAGTTGATTTGAAGTAATTTGGCCTTTTCTTCGGACCTATCGAGGCACAGTCGAGAGTCTCGGCTCGAGACGCAAAGGCAAGCGTGCCACTACATTCCCTCCTTGTTTGGGCACGCCACTGTTGTCTCTTGCGAGGCTGATGATGCATTGGAAAATGGCGATGCACCTTAGACTGTGTCACGAGTCATAGTACTAATAGATTGCAATATTGCAATTAATTCCTAGCCTGCACCTGCAGGCATGACAACATTTACTGTGTTTGACTGTACATGCAATTATCATGACTACTGTAAGATTACTATGTCACTTGGCACAGTATTTGTGTCTTTCAGTGCAGTGCGTCTCAGACAGTAATGCACACAAAATGATTATGAAGGTCAGTTTGCCCATTGGTCAGTCATCGGATTCATGCCACTATGAAAGCGTGGCTTTGTTCGAATAATCGATTAACCCAGCTTCAAAATCGAATTTCGACCATCATGATTGGTAGGTTGTGCAGGACCCTCTCCAAGTTTGGTACAATGGCACTGCTCCATCGTACAAAGATAAATTGTTTGACGCATAATGGATTTCGGCTGAAAACACACTCAACCTCACATCCGTACAGGTACAGGCGTCCGGTCCGGTCAGGGGGGGTCTAGACTCTATCACACTCAAATGAGATTCCATGGTATATAGAAGCGCTCTTCTTCTTCTTGCCTAGCTTGCCTTGCAAAGCTTTTGTGATTCGCCATGCACTGCCGAAATTCATTGAGGTCTTGTGCGACCTTTTGCTGGATGATTTCTGTTGCAAGAATGCCGGCAGCCTCTCAGGCAACACGCAAGTGAACCGAGCCATCATACTATACAACCAGCCCCAAAATGGGGTGGTTGAACTTCGCCCACAAGGTACTTCAGCCAAGTGGGCCAACATCCAGGACGGTGAGCGACTCTATGTGTTGGGTCCTTCAATCTACTCACACCAGCTTTGGTTTTGACTTCAACAGCTGTTTCAGTCTTTGCCCAGAGATTGACTGCTTGACCCTTACGAATACGCAGGGCGACGCAGTCTTGGTCAAGCTTTGTGTCAGTGGCGGGAAGGTGAACGTGCAGCTGCTGACCTCCCGAGCAGCTGTGACGCAGGTGAGTGCTGACGCAAATTCACTGTTCGTGGTAGACCTGCTCATACAGATAACCGGAAGGTCTCTATGTAGAGACAACCTGCGCCATCTGCTGGTGCAGGAGAAGACAATCAGGAGGAAAGAAGCTGCGGCAAGGTTGCAGCATTCTGAAGGATAAAGTCTCAGGAGCAGATGCTGCGCAACAAAATTGCGGTACGATTCGCACTTGGTAACACCTATCTGACTATCTGACAGCGTGCAGCTGGGCGCATGATGTCCGCTCGTTACAAATGGATGCGCATGCCTGCAGAAGTATCACAGCTCTCAGACAGAGACCTATGACCAGCTAGAACGAGCCTATGCTTTGCACAGGCTCTTGCAGAAGATTGCAGTTGATGGCGAAAAACTTTCCCTTAAGGTAAGGCTTGGACAACAACTTTGCAAGCTCTGCATATCCTGTTGGAGGCTCCTGTCTTCACTGAAGGCAGTCAAACTCAAACAGCGCATGTGCACTGTGTCAACACTTGTAATGCTGAGCGCTGCCTCAGCAGACTTGTCCATGACCAACAGCATGCAATGCATATTGACTGTCCATGACTACACAGAAGGGGGCAAAACAACAGAAACTGGGATGTCTGCGTCTATTTCAATCCTGACCACTTCCAGAAGTGCATGGGGCAATCCCTGACAGCTGTTTTGTTCACAGAGCACATGCCAGGCAGAGCAAGGCCTGGTTGCAGCCGTGGAGGAGGTTCAGTTGTTGCTGAACACTGCTTCTGTGAACAGAGGCTGGCTGCAGACACAGCTGCAGGACTGCCTGGCCTGCACTGATGACTCTCAGGTAGTGCTTTTGTTGTCATCGCCATGGGTCACCCACTTTCAGCAGAACCTGCAGGCCAACGTGTGGCTGACATGTTGCCAACACCTGCCTCACAATCATGACTTGCTGGTTTCCTACCCTGCTACAGAGTGCTGACACAATGTTCATCATGCAAATATGTGCATACAGGGTCATCAAGGCATTGCAGCGCATGGGACAGTCATCCTTGACCCAGGTGTTGTGGAGATAGTAAGTCTGCACAAGAAGGTATGGGTCGCTGTCATGATTTTGTGAACTTTCTGATGGCTCTTGGTGTGGCCAGCTTGTTGCACAAACACACAGTAGTATGCCTCACAGAAGTGTTCTGCAGTTGTGTTGGTCCTTGCTCTTCTTCCTGCAGTCATGGCGTTGTATGCTGGGGGTACTTCAAATGCAGCGTATGCGCATATCAACGATACCCAATATGGTAAAATGCCGTCAGGAACACTTGAAATAGACATTGTATTGCCCAATTAGGCACTCATACATTGAAAAATACTTGACATTGTTGACACCTTAACTAGCGTAACAACCGTGACTGGTCGTAATCGCTGTTTGCTGCTGCTCAGACTGGCTTGTTCAGGCACTAGGTAGCACTTGCTGATATGTATGCACACATTGTGATGGTGTGGCTGTTGCAGACAACCTGCACGTGAAGTTTGAATGCCCAGCTCTCCAGCCACCCAAGCAGTAGCATGCTCCTTTGTTCCCCATAAACACTGACACCATGAGGTCTTTTGTGTGCAGTAGGATCTCATGCAGGTCTCAAATTTGTTTTTGCTTTGTCTTGTTTTCCACTTTTGTTTTCTTCGACATGTGATCAGGCTTGTTGGCTGGCTGAATTATTGTATTTTCTTGTTCTGGCTCTCTCAGAACTCTCACTCACGACAAAACAGGGCCCAAACAAAAAAAAATGTTGTAGATGTTGACCAGCCTGTTAACTGTCAACCGTCAAGGCAAGAAGCAACTTGAAGTGTGTTCTGAGGAACAGACTGCCCTTGACCTGGCGTAATGACGCTGGATTGTGACCAAATGACCACTTTTGTATGAAGTCATGACTCCCGTCCTACAATATACCTACACATTGTACGCTTTTGTTAATATGTATTGTTGTGACACTGGGTTTGCTGGACTGATACTGTGTTCATCAGCGTGAATTACATATAGGGTCACAGTGTTGCAAATAGAGCTTCGTGAAGCAATTGGCTGAGCTGTTGCATCAGCACAACACAATCAAACCACCAACAGTCTCTTTTGAGGCCTCATGTCGCCAGACAAAGCCCCAATCTTTTGTCTCCGTGCCCCAAATGTCAGCTGGTGCCATCAGCAATTACCCATCGTGTGCAAAGTGTATCTTGGCCTGCAATCAGGACTTCCTGATCTCAGAGACAGGATTGTATGTGTGTGCAGGCTGCCTTGGAGCTCAAGGCTGCTCATTCTGTGGAGGTGGCAGCTTGCCGGAAGGTTGTGGCAGACCAGGCTCAGCAGATCTGGCGTCTACAGTGGCAACTTGGCAACGCCAATGTTGCTGCAGGTCAGCTGAGCCAGGCATACCAGCAGCTGCACCTCCTCAGGCTGCAAGCCAGCAAGGACCAGCGCTCAATCTCTGCTCTGAAGCGCGAGGTGAGACTCTCACAACGGTATCTACTGGCATAAAATGGGAATCTTGATGGTCCTGCAATACGGCTCAAGACATATGTCTCATTGTACATGCAGTACAATCCTCAAACACACATGCAGCATGGGTTCCTGGTCAACCACTTTCCTGATCTGCCATGATTACAGTCCTCTATCCTGTCCACAGCACACAAGCATTGTGAGTCATAGGTGGCTGTTGCCTGGCTTGCTTAACAACAATCTCATGTGTGTGCAGGCTGATGGAGCTGTGCTACGTGCCACCAGGGACCTGCAGGAAGTCATTGCAGACCAGGAAGAGCAGATTCGGCGGCTCAAGCATGATGCTGCCAACTCGCGGCCTGCTGTGCAGCAGATCAGCGAGGCCTTCAGGCTACTCCATGCTATGAAGATAGAGCATAGTGCTGACAGCTGCAGCATTGCTGCCTTGAGTCGTGAGGCAAGGTCCCTTCCATTGCAAGCATTCCTCCTTGGCAGTCGGTAAGCTGTAAGCATGACCCTTGAGAGTTGAGCTCAGCCTGAAGATAGTATGCGGTATCTTCAGCCCAAAGAATCTGAAAGGCGTTGTCTGCTTCCCTCATTGGCTTGTCCTCTGTGCATGCATTGATCTCTGATGCTCATCTGCATGATGATCATGGTTGCACATATTTGACCTGAGTAGAACACACAAGCTCAATGAATGCCCAATGTCTATCATCTGCTTCTCAAGCGTCATGTGTCACAGCCCCAATCCTATTGAGCAATCATCAACAACGATTGTGGAGATTTCAAAAGTCCTTTGTATGCTGGCCTGTCGTCTGTCAGGATGTGTGACTGAGGAAAGTCCTCTGTATGCTGGCCTGTTGTCTGTCAGGATGTGTGACAGAGGTTGTGCGTTGCAGGTGGACCACATGAGGGAGGTGAACCATGCTCAGGGGCAGCAGCTGGCAAGTACCAGGGCAGACATGGAGTCCCAGGCTGTTGCTGCTGCAGCCCAGCAGCAGCAGGTAGGCTTCAGACTGATGTATCTCACACTGTGCCCTGCATGTGCATCTAGTATCCCCAGTCGCGCCTCAATGGCTTGCGGAGACTTAACAGTGTAGATGCAAGTTGGAAGCTGGTTTAAGCACATGACAGAATGACTACGTGCAAGCTGCCAGCCTTGTGTCTGCAATGTGGCAAGTATTTGTGGTGGTAAGGAAGAGCACTAGGGCCCAGGATGAAGCTCATGACTTCTTGAAAGCTACCACACCTGGTTGCGGCATTGTTACACTGTGCAGCGCTAGTGCCATGAGGACCTCACTGTGTCCCTCCAGGAGCGTGCATGCATGTTCTCTTTGTGTTATGCACAGGTAGCTGAAGAGGGCTGGCGCCCAGATCTCTCAGCAAGCACTTACAGCTTGTATATTCTGTTGGGCCAGCTGCATGTAGTCCCTGACTCGTCTGCCGTACAACATGCTGCACTGAAGCTCAGCCTGTTTGCTTGTCATGCTTCCATGACCCTCAGCTATCATGTGCAGGCCTTGGACTTTCAGCAGAATGAGTTCAACCTGAGGCTGGAGGCGATGACCACAATAGCAGACAATGATCGTGCTGCTTTGGTGGAAGCTCAGAGGTCAGTCACTCATTGGCACATCTGTCATCTGCTGCTGCTGTTGGCATGGTCTGTATGCTGTCTACATTCCCTGGCACGACACCTGTAGTCACCTGGTACCTTGCTTTTACTGTCATGTTCTGCCTTTTTGAAGTATGGCAGAGGCACTCAACTCAATCTGATTGGGTTCGTACATCTTTACAGTCAGCACATTCAGCTGCAGAGCTTGCTGACCATTGACTGCAGCTGCCACTGCATCCTAGAGCTGCATCACAACACTGTGTGCTATTCTTGCTGCAGGTCATGCAATGAGGCTGAAGCAGAGAAGGTCATGCTTCAAGGGGAGGTGCAAGCAGCCCTAGGCCAGAGGGATGCAGCCCTGGAGCAACAAGCAACCCTGCAGGAGCTGTTGGCATCAAGTGAGAGGCGTGCTGCCACTGCTGCCACCGCAGAGCCGAGCAGGCTTGGCATCGACTCTACAGAGCTGGTCGCATCCCATACCAAGGTCAGCAGATTGTCCTTGGATGTCCACATTGTTTCACCCATGTCTTTCATCATGCATTCACACAGCGTGCTTGATTGCCGGCTTGTTGTTCCTTGTAACATAGTGGTGCAATGTGGATAGCGTCTCGGGCTGCATTCTTGTCCGTTCTGGTGTAAGCATCGGTTACTTCCTTGCATGGGAGCCCTCTTTGGCACCCTCTGACCACGCTCAAATGTAGCATGATCGCCAAAAGCAAGCTGTTATTGTTGTAGCTTGACAATGCCAGGTTGCCATGTGGCACTATGGCACTGCATGAGGCACTGCATGACCATGGCATTACGGCATCACTGCATGAACCTGCACCATGACAAGAACTGCAGCTGCATGTCACAATCATTGTGATACTTCCAACATGTCAAAAGCTGCGTTGTCCTGATTGCAGGCGGACTATGGCCCTAACATGCCTGGGGGGGCTGAAAGGCTGCCTGAGCAGAGCCTGGAGCAAGGCATGGGCGAAGTGGGCACTCCACACCTCCACCAGGGGTTACACCAGGGCCAAGCTGAGAGTGGAGATGGAGTCAGTGCAGCAGGCAGTGGACTCGCGTCAAGCAAGGTACAGCCGCATCCACACTTGACCTTGTTTCATCTTGGCCTCATGCAGAAACTGCCCTGCATTGACCATGAATGCATTTCAAGATGTCCACAGAGCAGATCAGCATAGACGAAGCAGGTGAAGCTGCAAACGTCCCTTGTGTTGCAGACACAGATCTGTCTCAGTGTCACGTGCTCTGCAATGAAGTCAGTCAATGATACATTGACACATATGGCAGCGTGTTTGAATTAGTCACTGCTGCAACACTGTTTCATATGCCATGTGCATGTATGCAGCATGGACCCCCGCTGCTACAGCTACCCATGTATTGACAGTAACACCTGGTACTGCAGCTCTGCATGTGCTGACAGTAACACCTGGTACTACAGCTCCCCATATGCTGACAGCGAAACTGCCCCTGCAGGCAAGCCAGGCCAGCTGGGCAGGCAGGGACTGTGAGGAGGGCACCACCAAGAAGGTGCCTTCTCTCAAGCCCTCTGAAGGGCCACCCAGCGTTGGCAGAGTGCCTGGCAAGAGTGCTGAGGGGCCCATCAAGGCCAGCAGGGGGGCGCTGGAGGCAGCTCATGAGCAGGAGCAGAGTCCTCACATGCAGTTGCAGGTCAGCCCATCAGCATCTTCACAAGTTGTGCTAGCTTTGTGCATGCCTTTTTGATGCCAGGTAAGTTTGCAGCAATGCAGCACAGGGTGTCTGCTTGTAGCAATGTGTCATCAGCTTGTTGCTGTTGGATGTTGTTGAATGTTGACTGGTCTGCATACACTGCATTGTTGGACGGACTGTTCTGACAGTATGTTTGGTGCAGGACAATGCTACCGCTGTGGGCCAGCAGCAAGGGGCAGAGGATGTGCTGCCCAAGGGATACACCAGATCCCAGATGAAGGTCAGACCTACAACCCTGATTCCGCCTTCAAGCCATGCTGTTTCATGAATTACCTATGTATGCAAGTTGCACTGTTGTGGTTGTGCTGCAAGCAAGGGGTGAGCATGCATGACACAATCAAAGGCCTGCCAGCAGGTGCTCACCTGTGTCAAGCTCTCTATCTCACATCACTGACTGAGATCACTGGTTGCTCAGTATGCTTTTTGTCCAATACATGATTTGCAGTCTGACATGCATCCTAAAGAACGCTGGAAGCAGGCACGACATCATCATGACTACTATAACACCACTGCTTGTCAGTTGCTGCTTGCTGGCCATACCCTCCTATTTCATGATTGCGCTGCTGTCAGGCCAGGTGACTGCCACTATAGACAGAATCAAGTGCACCCACATGCTTATTACCTCATTAGCAGCATGCCTTATGCAATGTGTCACATCCTTTCTCAGCAATGAACGTGCCTGTCAGAAGATGCACACGATGGTCAAGAGGCAGGTCCAGCAACAAGGCGTGTGTCTGCAGGTCCAGCAGCAGCGACAGCCACTGAGCAGCGCAGCCAGTCCTGATGACAGGCTGCTGACTGGAGGAAGGACTGGTGAGGTGGTCATCACTGCTGGACTGGATGCTGCTGGGAAGGGCTTGGCCCCTGCTGGAAGCAGCCCTGGGGCTCAGACTGCTCCTGACCAGAGGATTGATCCCTCACGACATCAACCTCAGGCTCAGGTCAGTCCTGCAACGCTGCTGTGTCAATGAGGTGTAGCTCAAAGTCACTGTCTTGCAATACTGTGTCAGTAAGCTGCAGCTCAGAGCCTTTTGGCCCCACAGGCGTGGAGATAACAGAAGATCAATTGAATGTGTGAACAGTCATAGCAAGGGTTGTGCAGCAGGAGATGGCTGCAATCTGTACTGCTGCTAGGGAAAGGAATACCCATGCTTGTAGCTTCTTTATTCCTTATTCTGCTCTGATCATCTGTGCACAACGTTGCGCTGCAAGTCAGCATCTTGGTAATTGATGTTGCTGGAACAATTTTTGGTCGGTGAGCAGCATGAAGTGACCACATTATTAGGCTCTGGCTTGCATGTATGCAGGTGTGAACATGTCACCATGATTGTCTGAAGATCAATTGTAAATATCTGCTTGCATGCTTCAGAAAGCCCTTTGTCACATGGCATACTTACACCTGAACAGCAAAGTGGAGGACCAATGTCTACAGTAGCAGGCATTGTATATGTTTGGTTTGGTCAAGAGTTGATTGGGCAACTTTCAAGTCTGTCATGCGCTTCCTGGGCACAGGGATCTTGACCCAATGTACCCTTCAATCTGTATGGTAGCTGTAATTTGGTTTCTGAGTTCACAACAGTGGCTTAGCACCACAGAAACATGAACATACTGAGTGTACTGCTGCAGATCCTGACCCAGCATTTCATTTGACGGGTAGCTGTGTAATGGTGTCTGGGTGCACAATAGTGGCTTAGCACCTCAGAGATTTGAACATGCTTGGTGTTTTGCTGCAGGACTTACCCATGAAGACTGCTGGAGGCTTCAACACTGCCCCTGACAAGCCCTCAAGGACAGTCATCAGCCCACTGCCCACTGCAGGCCCTCAAGTGTCAGTCCCACATGGTCCCA
>JAABUO010004066.1_pt1 | contig 17241 bp, 19 predicted proteins | sample 5559291 | NCBI WGS metagenome assembly JAABUO01 (sample SAMN10711878, study PRJNA513372) | rock metagenome | isolation source: Antarctica rocks | place: Antarctica: Victoria Land, Finger Mt sud | reverse complement strand
GCGCACCATTGCGCGCGGCGAGGCGCCGCCGTGGCCAGGGTCGAAGTCCACTTGGCCCAGCACGTCCGAGAACAAGGCGGAGCGCTCTGCTGCGTTTGGCAGAGGCTGCACGCCTGCCCGGGCATCCGCAGCAACTGTGAACACGGACGGCGGCGTGGCGGCCTTCTTGCCGCCCAAGCCGGCCTGGCATGTGTCCACCGTCACGCTGACGCCCTCCGGCAGCGGCAGCGGGTTGCTGTGGCACTGGTGCAGCTCCAGGACTCCCCCCTCCCCAGCCAGCTCGCCGGCCTCCCCAGCCAGCCTGTGGCGCTGCACCTGCGTCCGGGGCGGTCGCTTGCGGCCAAGAGGGGGACAGGGTGGTGGGTAAGAATGCAGACCCCACCAACCTCCTGGCATGCAAAGTTGCCGGTTGCCACGCTGGAGTGGCTCCGCCCTTCAGCAGGGCGCCAAGTGTATGCACTGGTAGAAGCAGCGAGACCAGAACGACGCCGGGACTCGCAGTGTTCCCAAGCACTGCGACTGGCATATCTCATGCACGCTCCAGCGGTTACGCACCCCGTTCACGGCGTCCACAGCCATCCCGTAGTTGCCTGAGCTGGTCGTCCTGAGCAAGGGACCGCCTGGCACCTGCAGGGTGCCGAGCGGTCTCACACAAGCCCCGGGCGCCCTGTCCTGCAGGTGGGCCTGCATGCAGCCTTGCCAGGCTACCTACCGGGAAGTTCCAGCTGTCATTGCGAAAGAGGCTGCCCAGCGCGCTCGCCATGGCACCCGCTGCGCCGCGCGCTGCTCAGCAGCGTGCCACTGGCCTGCACCCGCTGCACGCCGCTCCTCGCGCACCGCTCGCCACTCTGTGCGAGCTCTGCGCCGCGCTCTGCAGACAGCTCCTCCCTTGTCAGTACTCTGCCAGCTCAAAGTGGAGAGCAAGGAGAGCTCATCTCCCTGTTCCGCAAGACCTGTGTTTATCGCCTGCCCCAGCAGGTTTCATGCTGGGGAGGAGGAGGTCAGTTTTCAGTCCAAGTACGTGCAGACTACACACTGAACTGCTCTGCTGGCTGCAATCCAAGCTTGCCAGCTGCTGCTGCTCATGAGTTTGGCGCTGCGCGGAGCCGTGCTGGCGTCCCTTCCACTGCGCTGTTGCCCAGGCGCGCTAGAGTATATCTGTGTACATGCATCGAGCGGCGGCACCTCCTGTTACTTTTTTAACCGTGGAGACCGGATACTACTCACGTTCATGTGCCACACTCATGTGCTGCAAGGCTGCCGAGCCTGCATGCACAAACACTGGTTGTTGACCTCGCAGGCCCCGTGAGGCTTCTGCCAAGCGCGGTCCAGCCAGCGCAGCTCTGCACTGCGTTCCCCGCGCCTCGTCACAGCCCGGCGCTGCGGACGCCCGCACAGCCCGTGACGTGCAGCGCAGCCCGGCAGATGACCGCCTCGGCAGACACCACGACGAGTCTGCCCTCGCTCACCGTGGACCGCGTACCTTGCCTGTCGGCACGCCGCCCGCTCCTGGGTCGCTCCCAAGCACTGCGCATTTAGCGCCTTCGGTCTGGCCTGTCCTGCCTTAGCTATGACTCCTGCCTGTACTCAACGCACGCACCCTTGCAACGACTGGACAGCATTCCTCCGCTGGGCGGTAGCGCAAGTGCTGAACTTGCGCTGGCTGCGCGCCTCAGCAATCGCAACCGAACGGGGGGCCGCCCGGGCGGTGCAGGACAACTACGCATGGCTGCTGCGCGAGGGCAGCGGCAAGGTCGCCGTCGTGGACCCGTCGGAGGCGGCGCCCGTCGTGCAGGCCCTGGAGAGCAGGTGAGCGGCCAGTGCTGCGAACAGCCATTTTTAGTCCCAGTGCAGCCTCGCTAGTAAGACAGCTTATGCCGGCGCGGTGTGCATGGCCAGAGCTCTTATGCGGCGCGCACGCCGGCGGGTCTCACCACCGTGCCGGCGGCCGCGCAGGGGCCTCAAGCTGGACTACATCCTCAACACGCACCATCACTGGCGCGCTTGGCCCGCCCCGCTCCTCAAACTGCCTTGGCGGCAGCAGCACGCTTGCCTGGGCGCATACGCGCCTGTGTGCAGGAGCCTGCCCCGCATGCGAGCGGAACGACGTGGGTTGTCACGCCTCTCGTCGTGCTGGAGCGCATCACTCATGCAGTGAAGCACAGCCGAGCGTCCGCTAGGTTGGAAAGCTGACAAAAGCGGCAGGGACCATGTGGGCGGCAATGAGGATCTGAAGCGGCGGTATGGCGCCAAGGTCGTCGGCCCCGCGGCCGACCGCGCGCGCATCCCCGCGATCGACGTGGCCCTCGCAGACGGGGAGAGCTGGCGCCTGGGCAGCCTCGAAATGCGCGTCATCGATGTGCCCGGCGCGCCGCCCGCCCAGGAAGCGGTGTGTGTGCGCTGCAGCATGTCCTGCACGCCCAAGTGCCCCCAAGGTGTTGCCGTGCCTCTGGGAGCTTGCCCTGTCTGCATTGGCACTTGTTTGCTGACAGGGCCAGCTGTTGACACTGCCATTTGCTGATGGTGCCTGGCTGGCGAAGCAGACAAAGCTGCATGACTTGCATGAGGCCGTCCCTGCACGCACGTGCCGCGACTCACCAATCGTGAAGGACATGTCACAAGTCCCTGAGTCTTCCCAGACGCCTGGCTGGCGTATCAAAGGTTGGGGGCGGTCGGGCAGGGCACACGCGCGGCCATGTGGCGCTCTGGTTCCCGGACGCTGAGGCGCTGTTTTCTGGTGCGCTCCACGGGCGTGAGCTGTGAAGGCTGCTGCCGCCGCACGTGTGACTTGACATTGTGGGAGCTAGCAAGTAGAGGGTCTATCTCTGATAACCTCGCCAGGCTTGTAAGACGCAGGCGGCATGCGAGTGCCGTATGCGCGCGCGTTGAGCACTTATCAGCTTGTTTTGGCAGACGTCTCCGCGCGCTTCGAGACCATGAGTGATGATGGCTGCGCCCGCAGGCGACACGCTCTTTGCGCTGGGCTGCGGCCGCCTGTTCGAGGGCACGCCGGAGCAGATGTGGCGGGTGCGCCTGCTGCCATGCTGCGCGATGCCGCCCCTGCTGGGCACACCCCTGCCACGCCTCACCCACAAGCACGACGCCGAGTGAGGCCGGTGCAGACGTGCGAGCAGGCAAGCGTTGTCAAGCGGTGGTGCTGCTCCGGCGGGCGGGGTCGCAGCTGTGCGACCCATGGCTGTCGCCGCCCATGCACTGTGAAGCCCACACCAGCATGGTGCAGCGTCGGCGGTGCCTGACGCGCGCGCGGGGCTGGCGGCAGTCGCTGTCCAAGCTGCGCGAGCTGCCGCCCAGCGCGTGGGTCTTCTGCGGCCACGAGTATACGCAGAGCAACGCCAAGTTCGCCGCGCGGGTCGACCCCGACAACGCCGCGCTCGCTGCGCGCGCGGCGGAGATCAAGGAGCTGCGGGCGCAGGCGCGGGGCCCCGCGCGCGCTCTGCCTGCCCTCGTGTGTGCATGCTGGTGCGCGGCCCTGGCCCTGCTGCTGCGACTCCGAGCAAGCGCGCGCGATGCGCTTGCGGCTGGATGCCGCGCGCTGCTTTGCTCGTGCACAGGGCTGCTGCGTGGCCCGGCCGCTCGCCCACCGGCTCCGTCATTGCGCTGGGGTCCTGCGTAAGCGCTGCTGGTTTGAGACCTGTCCGCGTTTGTGAATACGGCGTGGCGTCCAGGGCAAGGCGACAGTGCCGAGCCGGCTGGGCGCGGAGCTGGAGACCAACCCCTTCCTGCGCCCGTCGAGCGCCGCCATACGCTCCGCGCTCGGTGCGGCATGCGCGCGCTGGCCCGCACGCGCTGCCATGCCGGGGCTGCGCCTGCGCAGGGCGCCGCAGCGGCTTGCAGAGGGTCATGGAGGGTCGCAGGGGGTTGCAGAGGGTTGCTGAGGGTCGTAGGGGGTCGCGGAGCGTCAAGCGGCCTGCATGCAGCACAGGGCCGCATGCCAGTGTTGCATGCATGTAGACCTGCCACCTTGATGCGTGACGCGTCTGCTGTGCTTTCCGCGGGGCGCGCAAAAGCCCATGTGTGTGTGCGGAAGGGTGTGCACGTGAGTGGCGCATGGAGGCTTGCCGCTCCCACGGCGTGAGCCCCATAACCGCACACCTGTGGTGACATTCTGATGCAGATGTGGGTGGAGTGCGTGGCACTGAGCTGGCCTAGTGCGCACAGGTGTCGCGAAGGGAGCCAGCGATGTGGAGGCATTCAAGGCCATCCGCGCCGCCAAAGATAAGGCATAAGGCACACGGATGATCTGGCCGTGGCAGCGCAGCGGCTGCCATACCAGCTGTGATCCTGTAACGCACGTCGTGTCTGTGTGCGAGTGCGTTTGCTCTTGCGCCGCAGGCCTTGCATAACAAGTCTCAGGCTGCGCAGAGTGGTCGCAGCCTGCAAACTTGCCATCCTGTGGCCCGCACAGTGAAGGGTATGTGGACCACTTGAGTATTTGTTGAACCAGTTAGGCTGGAAGACTTAGCCTGAAATGCACTGCAGCATGACGACTGGAACAGTGTGCGCAACTGATTTCAGCCTGGCACCTGACCACAGTCTCCACTGCTCTGCGTCAAGCGCCTTCGTGCGAGGCACCCCTGGCTGCTGCCCGCAGCCCACAACAAGCGGCGTTGTGACTCTGCGTTTCCTCAAATGCACGCACCCTCGTGCATGGGGCACCTCATGCAGTGCCACCAGCAGTGCTCGCTAACTGGCACTTGCTACAACGATAGATCCGCAGCTCGGGCCGCACAGAGCGGACTCGCTGCCAGGCAGGAGCCAGCCCCAAGCCTCACGCCCTCCGCAGCACACTGCATACGGAGTCCAGGCACGGCCTCAGGCGGCGACTTCGTCAGCGTCCATGGCGCCGCCCTCGTCGCCTTGGCCCTCGGCGTAGAGCCCCATCTGCTCGGCAACCGCGGCTTGCCGCGCCGTGAGCTCCTGCTTCACGATGTTGCCGTACCCGCCGCGCCCCGCGTCCCAGTCGGTGCGATACTCGTCGCGCACCTGCACGCGGCCACACGCGCGCGCGTCCGTACCCCGGAGCCAGCGCCTCTCTGCCTAGGAGCCAGCGCCACCTTTCAACCAGGGAGGTGATGTGCGCGCCCCCGCGCTGGTCACACTTCGCGCACCTAAAACAGGAGCAGTGAGCACACGCCCAGCCAGTCATGTGCCGCACGCACGAGAAAGCACGTCACGATGTGGGAAGTCGCTTTGTAGCCCACCAATCACACCACGCCTTGTATCTACTTGATGCATCATGCAGGCAAGCACATGATGTGCCCCCGAACCTATGACGGGGCAAGGCCCGCCCACCGGTGCCCGTCAACTGAGTAAGCGACCCCCCACACAGTCAGCCCTATGGGCCAGGCGCCTGTATGCCTGCAGCGCGCCTGCCCGCCGGAGCGCCCGCGCCCGAACTGGCGCCCCTCCTTGAAGCCCCAGTCGAAGTCGGCGCGCACGGGCCGGTCGTCAAGCACGGTTCCGCTGATGTACTTGACCGCATCCTCCGCGTCGTCGCGCGTGTAATACACCACGAACGCAAACCCACAGGGCGTCATGCGATGCTTGTCCAGGCCCATGATGATGCGCCTGACGTCGCCGGCGCGCGAAAACACCTGGGAGCCACGGCCGCGTGCTTTTCTTTCAGCGTGGCAGCTACCGTCAGTGCAGACGCCGCTACAAGTCTGTGCCTTGGCTATCTGCGCACAGGAGTGCCCTTGCGCCACTGCAGCACTCTGTCAAGTATTGTTGCTGCCCGGGGCGCACCTCATATATCTGTTCCTCAGTGGTGTAGAAGGACAGGTTGCCAACATACAGCGTGGTGGACGACTTCAGGCACTCCTCGAACTGCTCCTGACTGCCGTCGAAGCGGCGGTCGCGGTACTGCGAGATGACTGGGTCAAGTTGCTGCGCGCGGCCGCTGGGGGCGTCAGTAGACGTGCTGCATTGGTCCACTGCCGCCCGCGCAAGCCTGACAGGCAGGCAGGGCTGCTGGGGAAGAGCCGGCGCGCCTTGAGCAAGCGCGCCATCAGGAGAGGAGCAGGTCGCCAGCGGCAGCCTGCAGCTCACCCATACTCGCCGCAGGCCGCCGCAGCTGCAACGGGAGCAGGCAGTAATGCAGCTCCAACTCTGCTGAGCAGCGGCGGCACTGCTTATGTGTGAGAGTGAGTATTTTCTCAGTGCACTCCACTTGGTCAGCCTGCAGAGCGCGACACAGTCCGGCCTCTTTTCCTTCCTTGCCAAGTTGGTGACCTTGTGATGACCTGACTTGCGCAGCACGCAGCAGGCTGCCCCGCCAAGCCTGACCTTCCGAAGTCGCCCGACTAATTTGCGTTTGTGACTTCAGGAGCTGCAGGTGCACTTTTCGCGACCACCCTCCTATGGTGATGCAGCCTTCAGACATCTAGTGCTGCCTGATCATGGGCTGCAACAGCTGGAGCTGTCTGCGCCCAGAGCTGTAGCTTGCTGGCTGTGTGAGGTGCGACTGGCTTCTGTCCAGCACAGGTGTCACCAGCTCCCTGTAACCAACCATGGCTCAAGCGCCTCGAGCCAGCGTCGCTCCCTGAAGGCAGGACCAAACAGCAAGGCGCCGAGGCAAGTGGTGGCAGTCTGCCGCAGGCGCGCAGCACCTGCAGGGGAGCGCGGAGCCGCGGCACTGGCATGCGCAAGGCATGGCCCCGCGCCCGACGTCGCAGGCCGGCGCGGGCGCCTGCGCGGGCGTGCAGGGCTGCGCGCCGCCGGCGGCGGGCCGCCCGGGCAGCGCGCACGGCCGCGGCGGCGCGGCCGAGCCGGCCGGCAAGCCCGGCGCCGGGGACCTGCGCGGGCCGCGCTTCCGCTGCAGCCGCTGCGGCCGCGACCTCAGCGCGGCCCGCTTTGCGCAGCGCGTGCTGCACGTGAAGAAGTGCGCCGCCGCGGGTGCGCGGCCCGGGCTGCAAGCATACCCTCACCCTACAGCTGCGCTGCGGCGCCGCCAGCCCTCTGGGCCCAAGCTGCGTGGCCTGTCTGGGACAACCCTTGTGACAGGCCGCACAGGCCGCGGCCCCAGTGCACCTGGGGGCCCAAGCCGCACACGCCCAGGGAGCGCTACAGGCTGTGGAGCGGCGACCTCCAGCAGCGCGGTTGCAGGCGCACCACACACGGCCTCGCCCACGCTGCGTCCAACGAGGGCGGCGGGCGCGCGGGGGCGCAGCGGCTGCGGCCCAGGCGGCGAGCGAGGCGCCCCTGCCGGCGGCGTTTCGGCCGTTCGTGGCGCAGGCGCCGGCCGCGTGCGTGGGCGCGCCGCGCGCGCCGCCGCCGGCGCCGCCACCGGCCAGCGTGCGCGCGTGGCTGGGCGGCCTGCAGCTGGTTCGCCATGCGGCCGCGTTCGAGGCGGTGCGCGGGGCTGGGCCGCCGGCTTGAGGTCGCAGCTGCTCAGGGATTTGTAGCGGCGTGAGCACTCGGCCCCGTAGCGCAGCAATGGGTGTGCTGTGTAACCCTCCCGAGCGTGGCTATTGCGAGGCACATGCAATGGTGCTCGCCCGCTCACCCAGCTCTCTTGAGCCCACGCTTGCTCAGTAAACACAACGACTGTGTCTCACGCTCTCCACTGGAGAGTCTCCAGCACAGCGACATTTAGCTGTCGATTCCCTCCGTCTGTCTGCCGTGCTGCGGAACGGCGCATGTGCGGGTGGGGCCCTGCTCGCCGCTCGCGCAAGGCCTCAGACCCGACGCGCTGTGCAGAGCCGGGCGCGATCGAGGCTGTGAGAGGCGCCGGACGCCCTGCCGCACCCGGGCAGGGCTGCCGCCCGGCGCCACAGCGCGCGGCGGCTGCCGCCCCACCCCCGCTCGTGCGCCGCGCAAGAGCAAGTCATCCTGGGGCCACGCCCAACCCTATACCCTAATCCCACACCTGCTCGCGCGCTGCGCAGGAGCAGGTCGACCTGGCGTGCCTGCCCCTGCTCAGCGGCGCGGACCTGGCAACCCTAGGGCTCGCATGCCCCGCCGAGCGCCGCCGCGCGCTCGCGGCCGCCGCCGCGCTGCGCGCGCCGCGACAGGCAAACCCTCTTTCCGCCAGTGACCCTGGCAGCAGGGCGGCGGCGCCGAGTGGCGCACCATGGGTCGCATGCGCCCCTGCAGCGCCTCACCAGCCGCGGCGGCCAGTGCCCTCAGCGAGCGCGGCGCCTGATCAGGCTCCCAGTGGGCCCGGAGTCGCGCCGCGCGGCGCTCATGACACGGCGCTGAGCGGTGGGGGGCCCCCTCCGCGCGCGGCTGCGCCTGTGTCGCGCTCAGCCGCAGCGGGCGCTGCACACGGCAATGGGCGCGCTGCCGCCGCCGCGCACGCTCACAGGGGCGCTACGCGCGGGTGCGCTCCGGCGGCCAGCCACAGCTGGGAGACGCGGCCTGCTGCCGCGCCCGCCCCGCGCCCCGGGCCTGCCTCGGGCAAGGGCGGCGGCTGCGGGGGCACACGCGCGCGGCCGCCCGGCGCAGCCGCGGCGCGCCAGCCGGCGCCCGCGCAGCCTGACCAGGCGCCCCGGCAGGCGCCCAGCCTGGGGCCCCGGTGCGCGGCGGAGGAGGCCGCGCAGCTGGCGGCAGCGCTGTCGGCCTCGCTGGCGCCTGGCCAGGCCGCCTGCGCGCCCGCTGCTGCGCCGGCGCGCGCACAGGCTCCGCAGGCGCCGGCTGCACCGCCGCCGCCTGCAGGCCGGGCACGCTGCGGGCGCGCTGCCAAGCGCGCGCTTGATCAGGCTGCGTGCGCACCGCCGGCCGTGCTGGCGCCTGAGCAGGCGCTGGCCCGGGGCCCCGTCGCCGCGGCGGGGCCAGCGTCCGCCGTCATGCCATGTGCAGGCCCGACCGGGACAGCTGCAGACAGCAAGCCCGCAGCGCGCATATCCCTCAGCGCCGGAGGCAGCTGCGCGGGCACTGCGGCGGCCGGCGGCGGCTGCTCTGCAGCCGCCGCGTCGGGCGGCGGCGGCGCGGCGGCCCGGCGGGCGCTGGGCGCGCTGGGTCAGCTCATGGCAGGCAGCCGGCGACAGCGCGCGACCGGCGCAGGGCAGGGCCTCAGACCCAGACCCACTGGCTACTGCCGCGACGCCGAGCGCGCAGTGCTTGAGCAGCTGTTCCCGCCGCCGCGCGCCCGCGCGGCGGCCCGGCCGGGGACGGGTGGGGTCTATGAGGAGGACCCCTGGGAGCATGAGCCGTGCTCGCTGCACGCGTGCGCGCGCGGGGCGTGCACGCGCGTGGACTGCGCACCGCCCGGGGAGAGCGGCCTGGCGAAGCGCGTGCGCAAGCGCAAAGCCGCGGCGGCCGCAGCCGATGTGGCGGCAGCTGTCTATGGGGACGGCGAGCGCGGCGGCGGCGGCGGCCGCGGCGGCGGCGCTGACGCGCTCGACCGCAGCCAGGCGGCCGCAGCGCCCTGCACGCTTCCGCAGGTGCGAGCTGTGGGTACGTGTGTGCTTGAGCGTAGAGCGGCGCGGCAGCAGGCTGCGCCAGGCACGCCTGTGTGGCCCCGCAGGCGTGCCCTGCTGAGAACGGGCGACTGACGTTGCTCACCTTCGAGGCCCTCGCTCTGACAGCGCTCCGAGAGCCTCACATTTTCTACATGCATGCGTGCGTGCACCTGCGAACGCCCAGCAGCGGCGGCAGCGCAGCGCGGCCCGCGGCCCGCATATCCCGGGCGCCCGTGCCGGCGCGGCCGGTGCCCTGAGCGAGGGGCGCCCGGCGCACAGGTGCGCCTGCAGGCACTGCGGCAGGAGCTGGCGGCCGCGCAGGAGGTGGTCGCGCAGCTGCGGCGCATGGTGGCGGACGCCGAGGCGGAGGCGCGCGCGTGACGCGGGCGCTGCGGGCGGGGGCTCCTGGGCAGCCCGCTCCCGCTGCGAGTGGGCCTACCTGACTGTGCCGTGCTGCCAGGCTATTGCCTCGTGCTGCCTGGCGCGTCGTGTCGTGCGCGCTGCATGGCATGCATGGCATCTGCTGATGCTGGCACCATGCACTCTGTCGTCCGAACCATTATACCGAGATGATGTACCTGACCGTCTACAAGGGCTGCTCAGGGGCCTGTTAGGCTCAGGGCCTTCCATAACGCATGAAGCATGACCACGATGTTAGCATAACACGACCAAAGACGAACCCAGCTGCAGCGAGCTGTTGGTTGCCCGCCATGAACGGCTCCGCCGCAGGCGAAGCAGCCAACGCCGGCGAGCAGCCTCCCGGCGATGTCCAGCTGTCCAAGGCGGACAAGGCGCGCAGGTACCGCACCAAGCTCAAGGCATCGCTGGATGCAGCGCAGCTCGAAGAATGCCGCAGGAAGAACCGGTGCGCACAGTGAGTCGGGCGTCTCCGCACGCCTGGCCTTTGGAGGTCCTCACTGGTCGTGAGTGCCGTGCCACAGCGCAACCAGCGCACAGGGCTCAGCGCGACGCTGCTGTGGGAGAACCCCTGCTGACGCCTCGTGCAATCCCTGCGCAGGGAGCGCCAGAAGCGCTTCCGCGATCGGCAGAAGGCGGCGCGAACCGACGCGCGCGCGACGCAGTCAGCGCTGCACGCCGCGGCGTCCGGCGCCTTCGACACCGCGGCCGTGCTGCAGCACGCGCACGGCCTGGCCGCGCAGGGCGTGTCCGACCCGGCCGCGATCGCGCACGCACTGCTGGCCTCCTCGGCCGCCGCCGCCGCCGCCGCGGCTGGCCTGCGGCCGCAGAGCGCCGGTGCCAGCGCGATCGAGCTGCTCAACGCCGGTCTGGCCGCTATGCCCAGCCGCAGCAATGGCAGCCTCGGAGCCGGCGCGACCGCGCCGCCGAGCGTGTCCGGCTCGGACGTGGCTGTGGTGGCTATGGGCGGCGGCGCCGGCGCGAGCGCGGGGCAGAGCGTCCCAGGGGACGCCGGAACGCAGGGAAGGGCGCCTGCGATGGCCGAGCACGCTGCAGCCGGGGCCCGCGGCGGCGCCCGCGCAGGGCCGCCGGCCCCGGAGCCCGACCAAGCGCCTGCGGCCGTGGAACGAGCAGGCGCGCGCGTACAGCGCGCCCCAACAGAGCCGGGCGGCGAGCGGGCTCTGGCCAGGATCGAGAGCGCGATCGCCGGCAGCACCGGGCAGGGCGGCGCGGGCAGCGCGGCGGGGCGCGCGGACAAGCAGGAGCTGGCCGAGGGCCTGGCGGCGCTGTTCTGCAAGGCGGTCGCGGGCCTGGGCGCGCGCGAGCGCGTCGCGGTGCTGCGCGCCTTTCTGGCGTCGGTGCGCGGGATCGTCGGGGACGAGGCGCGCCCGCGCGCCGGTCGACCTGCTGCCGGTTTCGGCAATGGCCGTGGAACCCGAAGATACTATGCTGCTTTGGGCAGAATGCCTCCCGGCGGCGCGGCCGTATGGCTGCGCCACGCGCGACCACCAAGCATACGCGCTCGCGGTCGGTGTCTAGACGCGCACACTATGCTCACGGGGACAGAATCGGAGAGTGTGCTGGCGTGACGCAGCTCCGAACAGGTCGTCTCGACACTTGTGGGTGAGTGGGTGGTGTGTTCGCTCGCCCAGCATTGCAGCGCCCTACTAGCTCCTCAGCCAAGAAAAGCGGCAGGGAACACATGGGTCCCATCTGCGCGCAGGTGTGCTCGCAGGCGTGCCTGCCGGCGGGCGGCGCGCCGCGCTACCTGCAGTTTGACGCGGCCGGCAACCGCGTGGCGACGACGGCCGGCGAGGCGGGGCCCCAGCTGGCCGCGGCGCCGCCGGCGCCCGTCGTGGCCCCGCTTCCCGCGCCGGGCGGCGTGCTGCTGCTGTGACCAGGGGAGGTGGGAGCCGGGCGTCGTCCGCGCTGCGCCGTCGAGGGCTGTCAAGCGCTGCACTGTCCCTGGCCGCTGTGGGCCAGTGCATTGGGTCCGCCAGCGTGCCATCCGTGACACCCGTGACATCCGCCGAGCTGCCTCGGTGCTGCTGAAGCCTGCCAGGCAGCATGCCGACGCTGCGAGGCAGAGCGCGGCAGGCGGGAGGGAGCCCTGCCGGGCGCCGCGGCACCCGCCGCATGCTAGCAGCGCTGTGCCCATTCGGGCTGGGCGCGTGCTGCGCTAGCGCACGTCCTGATTTACCGGAGCATGGTCACACATCTAGTTCTCATGGTGCTGAGCCCGCACAGTGGCCTTTCTGTGGCGCTGGACCCCGTAGTGTAGGAGCGCCCAAGTCTGGCTTTTCAAATTTGGCATGCATTTGGTACTGTGTGGAAATGTGTGGTGGGTGTGAGTGCACCCTCTTATGCTAGACTAGTGGCGTGCGGAGGAGCCGGGCGTTTGTGAAGGATCAGATGCATTGCTCATGTTTTCCGCATGTTTATCAGCCCGCTTTGCGTCAGTGTACTTATGTATGCGTCTGCTGTAGCGATTGGCGCACATGCCTGTAGACTATCTGGCAGCGCTTATGGCAGGGAGCTTGAAGCTGCCTCAATGTGTAAGCTCATTGAATGCTAACCAGGCCAACACTGATGTCATGACATCCTCTTGCATGTTGACATCAATGCACTAGCGAGGGCTATGCATGACGGCTGAAAGCTAGCAGCAAGCAGAGAGCCAGCACGCGCGTCCGATGAAGCAGCTGTCAACACAATGCTGCACATCCTGCCAGCACTCTGAACCCGAGCACAGGAAACCGCTACCTCTCTCATGCAGAGCACTCTGAAGAAGGGATGTTTGCGCCCAGCAGACTGCCAGCTCCGAAATACATTGCTCGCACAGCAAGCCATGCAGCTACACATGCTCCGGCCGCCTCGCATCTGCGCGACCATAGCATCCTCCACTGCTCCTCACCGCTGCCCGACCTCACTACGCGGGACCTCACTACACGTATCAGACATCTGAAAAGAGAGACAACACCCGCGTGCCCAATGACACATACACTCGACTCAGAAAGAAAGAAGTCACGCGCGACCTCGCACGACCAGACGACGCCCTCCGCAATGCCCCAGCCACGTCTGTGGACCCGCGCGCGCTCCTGCCTCCCCCAGACGCGCGCAGAGCCTGCCTGCGACTAGGGCAGGATTCGCGCCCGCTCCCGGCCCGGCCACCGGTGCGGGTCACGGCGCAGTCCATACGCGCGCAGGCTCGGAGCGCGGGCTCAGCCGCCGATGCGGATCATGGCGCGGTTCTTCGTGCGCGCGAGCTCGAACATGCCGGCGTGCGCGGCGCGCTTGCGCGACACGGCCGCGCCAATGATCGCGCGCAGGTCGCCGTCGCTCGCGCCGTCGCGCATCGCGTCGCGCAGGCTCACCTCGTTCGCGCCGAACAGGCACACCTGGAAGACGGCGCATCTCAGCCTCAACGGGTTGTGTCAACTCTGTTTGCTGTGATGCCTGCTTGCAAGTAATACAAGCAACTGTGCCGTGCAAGAATGCTCACACTGCGACAGGTTACGTCTCCACATTCTATCTTGTTCACTCTACAGCCTCCGCCGAACCCTGCTTGCAGACCTCACAAGTGCACAGCCCGAGCAGCACACACCGCATGCAGCCCGCGGGCGCGGGCGGCGCGCCTTGAGGTTGCCGTCGGCCATGAGGCGCAGGCGGTTGCAGTCGCCGCAGAAGGCCTGCGTCATGGACGTCACAAACGACACGCTGCCGCGGTGGCCGCGCACGCGGAAGTTCTTCGCCACCTCGCCGGCCGGGTCCTGTGCCGCGCAACTCCACACCTTGACAACCTCTCCAAGTGATTCCCAATTGACACACTCTACGACAAGACAGACCCCATCGACTGAGTCGTAGACCATGTGCCATGCGTCAAGGGTCAAGAAGTCGTGACACAGTGGTCCTCTGCAGGTCAGTGCAGGTGGTGTGCCGCTCTGCTCTGACAAACCTTCGCTGGTTGTCTGTGGTGCAGCCCTAAACCTAACCCCGCCAGCGGGCCGGCCTGCGCGCGCGCCTGCAGACGCTCCAGGCCCTGCGGGAAGCGGGCCTCCACGGCGGCGCGCATCTCGCGGAAGGGCACCATCTTGGCGTCGCTCCACACGTTGCCGTCGAAGGGCATGTACTCAATGAAGCGCACGTTGACCGGCAGGTCCGCGGCCAGCGCCGCAAAGTCGCCCAGCTCGTCGCAGTTGGCGCCGCGCATCACCACCACGTTGATCTGCCGCGCGCGCCGCGGCGTCAGCCGCCGGCCCGCTCCTGCCCCGGCGCCATGTGGAGCGGCACATGGCCACCACGCCCACATGCATGACAGGCTTAGGGCCCCTGACCACCACACCCACATGCGCGATTGGCTTGAAGTACTAAGCCACCACACCACATGCGCAATAGGCTTGAAGCACCAAGCCACCACACCCACATGCGCATCCAGAGTAGGCCCCGCGGCCACCCCACCCACATGCACGACAGCTCTGAGGTCGGCCCCCGCAACGCACGCGCGGCGAGAGCCCCCGCGCGCCTTCACGGGGTCGTAGCCGAGCTCCACGGCCCGCAGGATGGCGGCCATGACGCGCTCGTGGCCCCGCCGGCGCGTCATGCGCTCAAAGCGCTCCGGGCGCAGCGTGTCCAGGCTGATGTTCAGCAGGCTCAGGCCTGCCGGGCGGTCACGCGTGAAGGGTTTAGTGGGGTCGCCATACCCCGGCATATGCCGACCCCCTACAGGCGCGGCGCGTCTGCGCTCCTCCCCACAGGCCTGTGCTCGGAGCGGGCGCACCATCGCAGCACGCCGCTCACGGGCGGACAGCGAGCAAGCCTGATCTGCCTGACACAGAGGGTGCATGCGCCGCCGCGCCGCTCGGCCGGCGCAAAAGCGCGCGCAAGCCTGTTGGGTGGCAGGTTAAGGGTAGCCCTTATGCCCTTATGAGCGCACGCCTGCCGCTGCGGCCAGACGAGCGACCCGCCACACATCTGTGCCTCTACCCCTACAGCATACCCGTGCATCGAGCATGACTGAAACCATGCACGCTGCGGCAGCCACCACGACCCCGCTGCAGCGTCGAGCCCAGCGCGTGCGCACCCGCGGCGCGCAGCTCGGGCAGCTGGCGCGCGAGCGCGATGCCGTTGGTGGTTATGCCGACGCCGCGCAGGCCCGGCAGCGCGGCCAGGCGGCCCACGAGCGCGGGCAGGTCGCGGCGCAGCGTCGGCTCGCCGCCCGTCAGCCGCACCTTGTCCACGCCCGCCTCCACAAACAGGCCCGCCTGCCGGAGCGACAGCCAGGGCGTCAGGGCACATCCGTGGCCGCGTCCCATGAACAGCGTTGCCTGTGTAAAGGCGATAAGGGTATTTACACGTTTTCACGCCGCCTGCATCAAACTGCGCCGCCTGCGCGAGTGACAGTCAGGGAAACAGAGCAGGTCCATGCAAATATCCACTGTAGCGCGGCTGTGGCACTTGACGCAGCTAGCACTGCCGCGCAGGGCGGAGCGCTCGCAGGCAGGCCCGGGCGCTCACGAGGCGCATGATCTCTTCCGTGGTCAGCAGCGCCTCGCGCGGCGACAGCTCGATGCCCTCCGCCGGCATGCAGTAGGAGCAGCGCAGGTTGCACCGCTCGGTCAGCGAGATGCGCAGGTATGTGTGCATCCGCCTGCGCGCCACGGCCGGCTCGCTCGGCTGCGAGGATCGGTGCTGTCACGGGTGCAGTGGAGGCTGGTGAACAACGCGTCCAGGAAGCAAGGCAGCGCCATGCTCAAGCAAGCCCTGCACTTACCCTTGCCACCGAACCGGGCACGCGGATAGCCCCAGTGACAGGTGACAAGTACTAGCCCCTGCCCACCATCCCTAGCACCCGCGCGGCCTTGCCACAACTCGCAACAACCCCTGTGTCTGCACATAGCCCCGTCCATGCATATGCTGGCGGGGTGGTCTCACGAAGTCACCAAACGCATCCCTGCAAAAGGCCTGGGGTCAAAGCCTCTTGCGGGGCACGCAAGCGCACGCTCGCCGCGAGGCTCTCAGCTCTACTGCCACTCTGCTGACACGTGTCTGTTCGGCCGCTCTCCAGCAACAGGTCAGCGAGGCGCACCCGAACGTGTCAGTGAGCACGGCGTTGCCCTCCGGCGCGGCGGCTTGCGCCGCCCGCAGCGCCGCCACCACGTCCCGCCAGTCGAGCGCGGGCGCCTCCGCCGGCGCCGCGCCCGCCCCGCCGGCCGGCCTGCCCGGCCCTGCCGCCGCCGCCTTGGAGCAGCTCGCCGCACCGTGCGAGCGCAGCCGCTCGCGCGCCTCCTCCGCGCTCGGCAGGCCGCGCGCGTCGAGCGATGCAGCCGCGGCGTGCGCCTTCGGCCCGCCGCCAGTGGCTGCGCCCGGGGCGCTGGGCGTGGTCTGTGGCCTGGGCGCAGCGTGGGGCTGGGGCGCGGCGGCGGGCCCCGCGCCGCGCACGCCGGCAGCCTGCATCTCCCGCCAGCGCCGCAGCGCCGCTGCGTCGGTATCGAACGCGTCTCGCGGCGCATCCTCGGCGGCCGGCGTCGGCAGCGACTCATGCTGGTAAGCAGGCTTCACAAAGGCGCGCATGCCCTCGCGGCACGTCATGTTACCGCCGCGCAGCAAGCAGCTGAGCCGCTGCGCCACGGCGATCCGCATGGCTGCGCGGCGGGCGCAGCAGAGGCAACCTTTACGGTGAGCCCTCGTCCGGCAGGCGTGAAAGGTTGCCCAGCTTCACTGCCCGTACAATGGTGTGTTTGTGCGCTGGTCTATCTGTGTCTGTCTGCCAGGTCTCAAGCCGCGTACAGTATATCGTGACAGCAATGCCTTGCTTGTGCAAGCGCAAGTGTATGGTGGCAGCCCTTGAATGCTGTAAAGGAGCCTCCCCTACCTCACAGGTGTGTTACCTGTAGGTGCAAGATGCTAGAGCGGCACCACTACTCAATCTCCGAGGAGTCCCGTGGTCAGGATGCCCTATTAGGCTTGAGTGAAATCTCGTAATGCATCAAGTTTAAGAACCTGCCCATGGGGCACGTACCAGTGCAAGCACTGCAAATACCGTACCAGTGCAAGCACTTGCAGTGTGGCGGCCGATCGATCGATCGAGGGCAATTTTCCGTTTCTTGCAGGTGGTGGAATATGCCCAACAGCACATGCATGCTTCGAGCCGCATTACTGAAATTCCATGCCGCACGCTGATTTACCTGTCCCAACCATAGGCCGCAGGCCATACTTTCAACACCGCAAAGGCACTAAATGAGACCAAACATGCTGACCAGCCCTTCTAGCTACATACATGCACACAATGTAGCACTCAATAGCTGCTGTTCAGGTGCGAGCACACTGACCGCAGCTTGCTGTACACCTTGCCCGGCGGGGAGCCCATGATGAGCGCACAGATGGCGTCCCTGCACGCACGCACAGC
>JAABUO010004059.1_pt1 | contig 17261 bp, 20 predicted proteins | sample 5559291 | NCBI WGS metagenome assembly JAABUO01 (sample SAMN10711878, study PRJNA513372) | rock metagenome | isolation source: Antarctica rocks | place: Antarctica: Victoria Land, Finger Mt sud | reverse complement strand
CAAGCGGCATACTGGTGCTGTGCTCTCTGAAAGCTTGCAAAGCCAGACTTTGCAGATCCACTCGAGGTTCTGCAAGTTTTTGAGCCTCAGCCATGGCCTGCAACATACATGAACGATGTCTGTTGCAAGAGCCTCAAAAATTTCGTCATGCCGTGATGGAACTTCCTTCCTGATGTGTTGCAAACCGTTACCTTTTGCCTAACTTGGTCTTGCAGCTGCTCCAGTGACGTTGCCTTCAATCGAGACAGCTCCCGTTCAAGCTGCAACACCTTCTGTTTGCCAGCAGAGTGCTTGTTGCGGATTGAAAATGCGAGAACATGCTCGCATGATTGCTTGGCCCCTTGACAGGCGGTCTGCCACAGCTTCAGGTCAAGCAGCCTGCTTTGCCGCCACATGGCAACTCAGATCCGTCAACAGTGCAGTGCGCAGCAAAAAGCGGCTCAACTGAGGCGCTGTCAGAAAGGAGGCGGTGGTGGTGCGACCTGTGTCTCAAAGACAATGTCGAAATTCGCTGTGATTTCTGCTGCGCAGCATGCTGCTGGTTTGCTCCGGTTCGCGCACCGAAACCATTTGTGGTGCAGACCTTGAAAAGCAATTCGATACTACGAATCGATCGTGCTTTTTATTGGAAGGCCTTTCTTGTCATGCGTACACCTACGCGTGAATTGTTTGAGCGCTTCATTATTACACGTTGCCGAGAGAGTGTTGCTTGCAGCAGCATACTGCGACAGTAGCCAAAATTTTGACAGGCAGAGTTTCGGTGCCGAGGTCTATAGTGCCTGGCTGCCTGTCCTGTCAGTCATGGTGCGCTTCCATTGGCATGTCGAGCAGGGCATGTCGGCTTACATGCCTCCAGATGGCATAACACTGCAAAAAGATTCGAAAGTTCAGCAAGCCTCTTGTGAAGTTGAGGTGAGCAGCCACAGCTGCCGCCACAGCAGCTGCTCAGATGCAGACTTCTTCCTTGCGACGTTCTTCCGCAGGTTCCTGGCCAGAAGGAAACATTACCAGCTATTCTCACACTGCCCCCAAGCTATTTGAAGCCAGACAAGGTATAAAGCAACATCACCATGTCCATATAATATTCAATATAAGACTACAGATGCAAGGCTATACAGGTTGCATTGCAGGTCAAAGAAGTGGGAATAGTATTGGGACATGGCAGCAATGCAGCAGACTGGAACGGCAAGTTTCTCACAGAGCTGGCAGCAGCATTGGCATCACAAGGCAAGCAACTTGTCTTTGGCATGTGATGGCAACACTGGTGGATGCATGTGAGCTTACTTGCTTGCAATCATTTGGTCTGCTCACAGTCTTTGTACTGGCTTGCCAATGGAACTCAGATTTGCTCATTGCTGTGCATGCCACTGCATTGTACAGTCTACTGGCAACACAAGCAGTCCACATTGCATGTTTTGTTCACAATTATCAGATTCATGCCCAATCTTACATATTGAATGACATGTGCTGCAGGTTACCTGGTGGTGCGGTGTTACTGCAAACAGAAGGAGCAGAGGCGGCAGCGCATGTTTGAGAAGGCTCTGGATGCAGCCGCCACTTCCCCATTTGCCAGGGGGGTCACTAGGTGGCTGCTAGCAGGTCTTGTTGCCTGCTGACTTGCATTTGACGTTGATCCACAGCCTTTCAGACCAAACAGCTGAAGCACGAATGACAAAAACAGACTGCTTGCAGCCATTCTCCTGCTGAGTGTTGACTGTGCATCTGGAGGTCATACACCCTTCGGCCTTGCATGCCAGTCAGATGCAGAGTGCTGCAGTCATGCCCTTGTGTGTGATAGATGTTGTCATAAGTCCTGAGGCTGTATTGCTATGCAGCACTTTCTGCATACTGGATTGAAAAGACCACATATGGCTTGTGGCTGTCATTGTAGTGCGAATCTTCAATAATTTTTATCAACACCAGCAAATCTGATGTAAGTAGCAGGAGGAAGAAGCTATGTGCGATGCAGGTCTTGGCAATGGCGCTCGTGTTGCCGCTGTTGTGGGTACAAAGTGCCGGGGAACCATTGCTGGCTTTGCTCTCTTGTCATACCCTTTGGAGGTGAGACACTTGATCCTGTTTTGCAGCGATTTACCAGCTTGGCACCTTCCGCACAAAGTCTAATTAGCAGCAGCCACAGCAAGCGCCCATTCACTGTAAGCGTTCTGCTTCCAAGGTCCGAACTATACATTTCTGCGTCTATTAGCCTGTTTCTAAAATTGCAACTGTCGCAGTCATCACAACAAGCGAACAGTTTGTTCAGCATGTCTGGAACTTTGCCAACTACTGCCTTACACATTGCGCAATGTTCTCCCTTCAAGCCACATTGGTACCGCAGGAGCCAGAGCCCATGCCACCAGGCAAGGGACGCCGCAACTTGGAAGCAACTCCTGGGCCCCCAGACTCGGTGATTGTTCACACTCACCACCCAGCTGACAAGTTCATGACACTCCTACTGTGCTGCTTGGTCACAGCGCTCTTTTGTATTGCACAGCACACCTCTCCACTGACAGCACAATCTGCTGTGCTTGCTTCAGGAAGGCAAAGCAGCTGCTGACAGTGTCCAGCTCACAACCATTGACAGACATTCTTTCTGCATCATTCCCTGAGACAGCTTTGCAACATGTTCAACCAAGGTTGACATCTATGCAATCAGCTCTGAATGCAGTGAAGGTATAGAGCAGGATGTCTTGCAGGCGGGACCCTTATTGCTGTTGCAGCCGCCAGTGCTGTTTGTGACTGGAGACGCAGATGACTTGTGCAGCGTGCCACACCTGAGGCGGGTCTGCAAGGAAATGCAGTCAGCAGACATCCGCTTTGTGGTCATGAAGGTAACTGCTCAATGCCATGACGTGATTTTGCAACAGTAGGTGGCAGTCATTCTGTAGATGACCAGCATCTGGAAGCACATGCATGTTATGTAACAAGTGACGCACAATGTTATGATTATGTTTTCGAGTATGCCACCAGAAGCTGGATGTTGGACGGTTTCAGTTTACTGGTTTCCATTTTGCAGGGCGCAGATGCCACTCTGAAGCCACCACAAGCCAGATCACACAATGCAGTCATTGTGCGGAATGTTGCTGATACTGTGCTGGAGTTTGCAGAGGCTCTGAATACCAACAGCCTGCATGACAGTAGTCTACCACGTTTTGTGCCAGATGCTTCTGATGAAGAGCCACCAGCAGCAGCAGCAGCAGCAGCAACAGCAACAGCTGCTGCAACTACCACTGGCACAGCAGAATTTGGCTCTGTGAGTGCAGAAGTAGGTGCAACACAGCAGGGTGACAAGCCTGATCAGGTGATGTCAGTCCCTGAGCAGCAGGGGCCAGGTCCTGAGCAACCCATCCAGGAAACTGAACCAGCACCTAACTCAGACATTGAAAAGCAGACGCATGAGGCACAGCCACAGCTGAGCCCTTATGAGAGGCATAGTTATGAGCCTGTCACGTTTTCGTGAAACTGTCACCACGCTGTGCATGCTGGCAGCTTAGCTGTCATTGAGCATGTCGTCAGCTGTCTCTATCTCACCGTCCAACAGTGTGACCACCTAGAGTAGAATAGCCTTTTTTGATTCAAAGGGTCTTGCCAAATAGCATAGGTGCTTACGTACGAATTACTACAGCATAGGCATGGGTATCATCAGCTTGTCTAGTTGGCACACGTTGCAAAACACAACGTTGCTGACTCTGACTGTGCTTATGCTGCGGGTTCGCTAGTACATCATTCTAAAGAGTTACAGATTTTCATCGAACGTTTCCTTCGAAATGTGAGCCTGTGCATGCTGGCATGCGGAAATACACAGTGACTCTGTCTCACCTGCCACAAATGCGTGCTAGCCACTGCTCATTACACACGTCACATGAGCAGCAAGCTCACTACCAGCAAACCATGATGGCAACAATTAACAGTATGGCGCATATTCTTGGTACCTTATAGATGCATTGTGCTGATAGAAGATTGCTGCAGGAACATAAGCTTGAATAATGAGCAGCTAAGGCATCTGCTCATCCCTCAGCGGGGTGCCCTTTCCTAGCAGCCTTTCTGACCAGGTCTGCAGGGTTTCACATGCAAGTGTGTTGACCGGCAAAGCTGCACAAGGATGGGTCTTTCCTGCATGCATTGGACATGGCATGGATTCAGCCACCTGCCCGACTGTTAGTTCAAGCACTATTGTGTACATAGGTACATTTGCAGTGGTGCAGCAGGACATGTATTGTCATTGCACATTTGTCGCTGCCCCACTTCCGCCTTGGGCATGCACACCAGGGAGGCAGTTTCTGATGCCTGTGCAGCGTTGCTTGCTGCAAGGTGGCTTATACTGCCAGACTGTGCTTGCGAGCTACCTCAGGGTGCTGCTTTGCTGGCTTCAGCTGGCATCCTTGCTGATGTTTGAAGCCTTTCCTTAGCTCAGGTTAGCTGTGTCAGTGCTTACTGATCCAGTAAATGAGAATGAATACTGTACAAACTGAGATGACTGAGGCCAATATGATTGTGTCCTGCAGCGCAAAATCCAGTCAAGTAATGGCTATTGACCAAAAATGAGACATTGACACAAAGTGTGCAGCCGCATCATGGCAAGATGTACCTTTGATTTCTTTCTGCGGACCGCATTGATGATGCCATTGATTGCTGGGAACTTAGCACCAACCGCCAAAACTTTGTTGCCAATGTTTTCAAAAATTCTGCTTTGTTCACCCACTCTGCCAGCCACAGCAGTAGCAGTGCCCATCACATCATCAAGCTGCATGTCATAAGAGGGAGTGTGGGAAGCAGCACAGCACACAAAAGGAGAGGCAACACAGCACATACACATGCAGGAAATGCTTTTCTTGCAGCAGACATGTTCTCTATCATTTGGTTGTGCCTGTACAGATTGAGCTGCACTGCACCGTAGGAGATTAGAGGTTGCTGTGGCAAAGTCTGTATAACCCTTTGATTAGAACCAGAACCAATCACAGGGCCCTGACCTTGCCATACTCACTGCGTCCAGCCAAATGATCTTAGCACAGAAAAGACTTTAATCTGTCCTGCTCATGTCAAGAAGAACAAAAGCAAACGCAGTCACTTTCAGGTGTTTCACTTGCAATGCTTGGGTTGACATACACATGAATATGCACAGTAGCCATGCCAGCTGTGAACACCTTATTTGCAGCCACAGTGCTGGCAAGGGCTGGAGCCTGATGTCAACCTGCAGGTTGTTGCAGCAATGCTTCCTCTCACATTGAGAGGCTTGTTGTACTTGGACGACTGCAGAGTTGCATGAGCATAGCACAAAAGCATCTCACCGCTGCACTTGCTCCAGATATCTGTCCTCGCTCTCGTAAAAGTGCCCCTGATGCATTATAACCCTGACCACCCAGCAAGGGGCTCTTGTCTGTGCTGCCACGCAACAGCTGCACCCTATCTCGTGATGCTCCCAAACTACTGTTGTGCCGCCTGAACTCCTGCAACGGGACTTCATATAATGTAGTGAAAATGACTGCCAGAGATGGAGGAACGCTGCAGATGAGTCAAATCTAACAGCACTAGCAAGGCAAGCGCGCGTGTGCATGTACACACCTGCTGATAGTCATGTAAAATGTCTCTATGCCGGGTCAATGTGTGTGCGCGAGTGTCATTCCTGCTTCCCAAAGCATTTCGCATGCCATCATTCACATCAGAAAGCTGTGATAGCAGTCTTTCCAGCTCTGCAGCCTTTGAGTCCATTAGCTGCATGTACACAGATGAGTGTCGGAACATGCCTTGCTTGCAGGCAGACAGCGCAAATGGCTATAGAGTTACTGCAGTTGTACATAGCAGACTGACCTGATCTGTAGCAAGCCCACTCTCCCCTCTACTGTATGACTGCTCATATCCAGAGCAAAGCTTTGCAAATTGTCCAAGCTTGACATCAAGAGCATTTTCGAGTCTTCGTGCCTGCGCGTATTGGGTGTCAGCGCTCAAGTCGAACAGAAACTGCTTTCGCAGCTCGACTCAGGCTACCTCTTTGCGCTGGTCTTCCCACGCTTGTGGTTGCATGGCGCTGTTTGATACAGTCGAACTGCTTCCTCCACTGCGATTCAAAGGCCCAGTGAGAACGTCAAACCAAAGGTTCGGGTTCGAGTTCTGGGTAGACAACCCTCTGCTGATCTGGAGACACAGACCTGGGGTACGCCATGAAGCTCTTGTCAGTGGAAGCTGCAGAACTCGAAGCCATTTTCGCGTATCAGCATGCTGTGTCAGCGGACATCACGCTGCCAGTCACCTTCAAACCTACGAAAGGAGCATGCCTGCGGATGAGACGCACGACCACTACATATCGCGGCTGTCAAGTGCGAGCTGCAGGGTCTTCTGCTGATGCGACAGCAGCACAGTTGTTGGTTTTGGGGCAAAAACCTGTTGCGGGATTTGCAGCTGCATGGCCGATTGACTCATGCACAGCTTAAACGGAAGAAGAAGATCAGCCATGCAATAAGCAAAGAGGAAGAAGCAACCCTAGTAGTTATGTAGGATCTCGGCGGCTTACTGACCTCTCTCTTTGCCGCAGAGTTGGCAGTGCTGGGAAAGACAGCATGGGTGAGTCTTCGTCTGTTGCTGACATGCGAGCTTGGGCGCAGGTGCTGAGCACTTTTCAGCATCTGAAAGCCTGAGCAGCTGCAGATTGTATGGCATAACAAGCATGTTTCAATACACTGTCACGTTCTGATCGTTTGATCTACGTTCTCATCGCCGCTACACAACCCAGTTGCCTCGGTTCATGAATCAGCGTATACGATACAGCGCCTGTCCCGTTGTCAGCTAGCGCTTTGTTTTGGCTTGCAGGTATCTCCCGTGACTCCTTGCACAAGCGCAGGGAAACTGGTGGAAAGCAAAACAAGTGGCGCAAGAAGAGAAAGTGAGCATTTTGCTGCTATTAATTCCACAGACACTTGACAGCCTGGGAACAGACAGCATACTCTAATACAAGGATCAGCTCAGATGTCATAGTGTACTTGCAGGTATGAGTTGGGTCGTCAGCCTGGTAACACCAAATTGTCTTCAAACGTGACCGTTAGACGAGTTCGCGTCAGGGGAGGCAACTTCAAGTTCAGGGCATTGAGGCTGGACTCAGGCAACTTCTCTTGGGGTTCAGAGGTGAATCTTCCTTGCTGCATAAACAGTTGGCAGCAGCGCAAACAACAACAGTATTGTGAACCGTTGAAACCTTCCTCTGAAACCCAGTAAGACCAGCACCATGTCTCCTGTCCTCATATAGGGGTTTGTGGGCAGTGTAAGATGGTGTGTGCATTTGCAGGCAACCTCCAGGAAGACCCGCATCCTGGATGTTGTGTACAACGCCTCCAACAATGAGCTGGTAAGCCCACTGTGGCTGCTGAGCTGTCACCTGTCATTCCAAGCTGTAGTATGGGCTGTTGCCTCAGCCTTGGTCTCGTTCTTGCAGGTCAGAACCCAGACTCTTGTCAAGAATGCTATCATCCAGATTGATGCCACTCCTTTCAGGCAATGGTACAGCCAGCACTATGGTGTTGAGGTCGGACTGAAAAAGAAAGTTGGCGCAGCCAATGTTGCTGGTGATGAGAAGCAGGTCAGTCAGTGAACCATGAGCCAAACCTGGGGTGGCTGTCTGCACCTGGGCTGAGCAAGTTTGCTGTTTTGAGAACTTGGTGGTTCCCTGATGAAAACCTGCTGACAGCTTGTATGGCATTGCACAAATCAATAGTAACAATGGAGCCAAACATCTATGTTCATTTGTCAAGTGCTTCTGGCATGCTAGTATTTGTGTTTGTCAGGCTTTACTATAATTTGGTGCACTTTGGCCAGCAGGCTATACCCATTCAGTCGGCACTGCTGGCGTTGCTGAGGCTGACAATTTTCAGTACAAGGTTCCATGTCTGTATATACAGGTTGAGGAGAAGAAGGTCTCCAACAAAGTGAAGACAAAGCTAAAGGCTCGTGACAAGAGCAGGTCTTTGGACTCCCACTTGGATGACCAGTTTGCCACTGGTCGCTTGTATGCATGCATCAGCTCCCGCCCTGGACAATGCGGTCGCTGTGATGGATACATCTTGGAAGGCAAGGAGCTTGAGTTCTACCAGAGGAGGTTGCTCAGAAAGAAGGGAAAGGTTGCTGGCTTGTAAACCAGGTCTATGTAACATACCAAGCCTGTCTCACTCCTGCTCATGCATGATCTCTCACTACTGCGCTACAGAGTTTATTCTAATCATCTAAGGCCTTTCTTGTGCCACTGACTGAATGAGGACTAAACTGACAGGCATCAACAGGCATGCACTGAATGTTCCATGTTTCCAGCATGTTTAAGGAAGCCTGCAAGCCAAACTACCTTCAGCATGTTAATAGTGGCCATGCATACTAACCAATTAATTGCATACTAATCAATATTGAAGCATAAGTTCTTGGGGCAATCTGCAGAGCTGCTGCTCCCAGCGCAGGTACGTAAGCATATATTGCTGCGCGTAAGATGCTATAGCCAGGCGACCCGTGGTACCAATGCATAAAGTGCAAGCAGAGGGCAGAATGCATCGTTAGACTTACATATATGCATACCAACATATGTGTGGCTGGACAGCAGGTGTATCCGCAAAAAACAGTCAACTCATATACCATGTGCAATGCTGCTTGCATGGAAGCGAGTTGTGTGTTGATACCTGGTCACCTGTTGTCACCTGGTCACCTGTCGCTTACCATGCTCTGGGTGCAGTGGCAGTCGAACGCATTTGTCTTGCTCGAGTAACATTCCCCAGCTTTAATCACAGAAGAGGAAGAAGATGGGAATGGCAGTTGATCCTGTTAGTCATATATTCGCATTCGGATCTGGGGACCTGTGGTCAGTCAACGCTCTGTCTAGCGCATTGGCTGCACCGTTGTGTAGCACATATCTGTTGCCGCTTTGGATCGTCGCTTGCGCACCGTCACGCGACTTTCACAGACATGTGATATGTCTTATCAAGCGATTGCAACATTGAAGTGATGTAGCACATCGACTTGATCACTCCTCGCTCGCCCAGCCTCAAGGTGACACGGACTCTTCGAATCCTGCAGTCCGCGATGGCCTCCTCGCGAACTTTCGCAAGCAGGCTGGGTGCCTTTTGGAGTTCACCCACAGGTCCTAAAACAACTCACTTTTGGGGTCCAGTTGCTAATTGGGGTTTCGTCATTGCGGTAGGCAAAGATAAAGCGATAGACATGACTAGATTTTAGCCGGACAAATTCTCAAGTGGACTGGTGGCTTGCAGGGAGTGGCAGACACTCAGAAGGATGCCTCGCTTTTGTCTCCCAATATGACTGGGGGTATGGGCAACTGCATAGGGTCAACCAGGCAGGAGAATGTGCTTCTTGTCCCTGCTGACATGTGCTTGTGTTTTCTGCAGCTATGTGTGTGTACAGCGCGCTGTTCATGCGGTTTGCTCTGGCTATCAGGCCGCGCAATTACCTGCTGTTTGCCTGCCATGCGGCAAATGAGACAATGCAGCTGTACAATCTGCAGCGCTGGCAGCGGCATGCAAAAGGATGGTCGGTGTCAGACAGAGTAAGCATCCAGCCCATCAAGTGATGCTTAGCATCTGGTCCATATGCATTCCTCCAGCACCTTGGTAGTACAATTATTGTGCATGATGCAGGAAGCTGACACTCACACTCCTAGCGGCTTGCCACGTACACGCATTGTTGTTTTGGGCTCTGGCTGGGGCGCAATATCCTTCCTACGCAGCTTGGACCCTAAACTGACCAGCGGTATGCCACCCATCTCTTTGATATCTGCCAAAGGGTCAGATTGCACAAATTGCACCTCACATAACAGCAGGAATGGTGCTTGTGTTTCCCTGTCCAGGCAGACAAGAAAATGTCTGCTGCTGATGCTGCGGCAGCTGCTGTCACCCAATGCATCATGCTTTGCATCAGATGAGATGCTGGCAAAGCTTGTTTGACAGCCTTTTGACAGTATGCCTACATGCAGCTGTGGGACCGTACGACGTGACGCTGGTGTCCCCGCGTAACTATTTCCTGTACACTCCTCTTCTGCCTAGTGCTGCCACCGGGACAGTGGAGCCCAGATCCATTGTGGACCCTGTCAGGAGCCACATTCCTGACACGGTATGAGCTAGCCTCCTGTCAGCCTGCATGTCAGGTGGCATGTTGTGTGACAGAGCACGATCCTCAAGCACGTGTGTGGTTCATTCCCATTCTATTCTTTGGCCTTCTAGTCACAAGCTCAGGCTGCAGCTTGCAAGCAGAAATATCAATGGCGATTGACCCTTGCATTTGGCTTGCCTGTCTGCCGCATTCTATGCCATACAAACAGTTGCTGCTGCATGTGGAGCTCAGTGTGTCTCTATCAAAGTGACAGCTGTGTAAATTCGCTTGCTGTAAGGGGTTCAGGATGTTCAGTCTGTACGGCCTCAGCTTCCTGTCAGGATCTGGAGCCAAGACTTGCTCCATGAAGAAGACTTTGCCACTAGGCTTTAGCACCCGCTTCACCTCACCCAGCGCATTCCCAACAATTGGGACAGAACAAACGACACCTGCAGAAATGCTGTTCCAACGTGATGCTGGGTGCAGGGCAACTATCTGGAGGCTGAGTGTGTGGATGTGGATCCTGTGGGCAAGAGCATTACCTGCCGCTACAACAAGCCCTTCAGAGGTCACAGCGATGAGTTCACCGGACGCGAATTCAATGTGCCCTATGACGTCCTGGTTGTTGCTGTAAGCCTCCTAGGCAACAAATGCTGTGTGAAGCCTCTACTGCAACACGGCTGCTGCAGCTTGCTGAGCAATATAGAGCTCTGCAGCAAGAAGTGCATTGGCAACATAGCAGCATCACCCCAGGCTGCACCTCAGCTTTGCCATTGCTCTGGTCAAGGTGCCTGGCATCATGTTATGTACTCACTGTCCACTTGTGTTATATAATGGACTGCGCTAGCTGTGTGGACTGTGCCATGCTGTGCTGATTCAGCAGTGTACAGAATAAGCAGTGCAACATGTCCATAATAGCCGTATGACACCCCATCTCAGATGATGGAGCAAGGCGCTTGGCAAGCTGCAAGCATGCGCATCAGCAGCAGCAGCATGCATTCAGTTGTATCTGGTATGATCACAAACATGCGTGGCAGGACCCAATGCATACCTCATGCACTCAATCTGCCGAAGCATTTTGTTGCAGGGTTAAACATTGGACAGGTGCACACCCGGGTGCTTGTCATGAAGTGATTAATGGAGGTGTGAAATTCCTTGCAGGTGGGCAGTGTGACCAATACCTTCAACGTGCCCGGAGTGGAGGAAAACTGCTTCTTCCTGAAAGACATGGAGGGGGCCAAAGCACTGCGGCAGCGCATCAACGAGTGCTTTGAGATCTCAGCTCTTCCCAGCACCTCTCCAGAGGAGCGCAAACGCTTGCTCACATTTGTCGTGGTATGCCTGTACTACGTAATGCTTTTGCATCCATCACAATGTATGGCTTGCTGGCCGTGTGTACAACCAGCTCTAGTCTGCATGCATCTGGAGTTGTGATCATGATGTCGAAACAATGACATGTAGCTTGCATCAAGCATGGCCTTTTGAGTACACATGCAATTTCAAGCTTGGTCTACTTGTACACCTCAAGAGTGCCCACTGGTGTTGGTCCTCTCTCAACTCCTGCGCATACCCAAGGTCATGCAATGCAGCAACGTCCCATGTGGCTTTGACAAAAACCATCGTTTGTATAGTTTTGATTGCCTCTTGCGCAGCAGAAAGTGCCTTTGCCATAGGCAAAGGCATTTCCTGCTGCCCACAAATCCCTGCTGACTTTGCCCTTCTGCTCAATGCTCTACCATGTTTGCCCTTCTACCCAGTCACCCCTGCCAATTTTGCCCTTCCTGCTGCAGGTTGGTGGGGGCCCCACAGGGGTGGAGCTGGCAGCTGAGATGCACGACTACATCAAGGAGGATCTGGTGCACCTCTTCCCCTCCCTCAAGGTACCTGCTTCTGTTGCTAGCAATGTCGTTGCTGCTGCTGCTCCTGCTATTGCTATTGCTCCTGTTGTGGCTGCTGCTGCTGTCACTGCTGCGGCTGCTTGCTGCTACTCTACCTGCTGTTTCTGCTGCAGCTGCTGGTCTCAAACTGCTTGGTTGGCACCCATTGAGTAATGTTGCCCACTAATGTAGCTGCAGAGCTTCTTACAGCTTGTTTGTGCAACATGTGCCTCATGCACCTTTCTGCTCAGGCTACACTGCAGCCTATGTTGTTGGTGCTGCTGTGGCGCACCTGCGTTCTGGTAGACTACTAGTGACAGGCAAACGGCTGCACATCACAGGAGCATGTTTCTGACACCGCTGTTTCTCACAAGCAGCTGCATAATGATACCGGTGCTGATAACACTTATGGCAACAATGAGCATGTTGATTGTGCCAATGACAATGATAATAGCAACGGTATTTATATCATGCAGTGCTTGTACCAGGCGTGAAGCCTCGTTTGCCAAACTACCCAACAGGCTTTGGAATTCTACTGGTGACTGACCCTGTGTTTGGTTGGTTGTAGGATATTGTGAGAGTGCGGCTGGTGGATACGCACGACCATGTGCTGAGCACCTACGACCGTCAGATTGCCATATATGCAACAGAGCAGTTTCAGAGGCAAGGCATTGAGCTGGTCATGGGCTGCAGGGTATGCCTGGCCCTCCATTCTGTCCTTCATGCACTCTTCTTCATGCACTCTTCTTCATGCACCTCCCTACGGGGCTGATCACCCTTGTCTTGTGCGATGCATGCACTCAAACATAGGTGCCTTCATCCTTGATACGCGTACACAGATGTGGACAGACTACAAGTGTGCTGGGTGCCTTTTTCTGGCTTATCCTGACGACGCAATAGTGCCTGTCACATGAAACTCACCCTAAAATTTCGTGGGGTAAGACGAGATGCATGGCAAGAGGCATTGATACGGATACACAAGACAACAGACAAAAGGTAAATTGACAAACGAAGCTTGTGTGGCAACGCAGGTGAATGAGGTGCAGCCAGGACAGGTGGTGGTGACAGACGCACCCACAAACACCAAGAAGAATGTGGAGTTTGGCACCTGCATCTGGACAACAGGCATCAAGATGCACCCTCTTGTGGGCAAGCTTGCCAAAACCCTCCCTCAAGGTCCTCAGCTCCTTCGCTCTTCCCCTTGACCGTTGACATAGGCTGTCTCAGTGTCAGCATCAGCATTGCTGCAGGTCATTTGCACCAAAGTGCATCTGCACAATTGCCAGTGAGCCTGCTATATCTATGCCCTGTGTTTGGTCCTCCACCTGACATCTAGTTGACTGACATCCAGTTGAGTGACAGCTGACACCCAGTTGACTGGTGGTGTGTTGTGGTGCAGGGGCTCAGGAGCACTGGAAGTCTCTGAAGACAGATCAGTTCCTGCAGGTGCAAGGCACCGGCGGCACCATCCTTGCCATGGGGGATGCTGCTACTGTTGCTCAGGTCTGCCACGTGTACACCGTATGCATCTGCTCTGCTGCCCTGTAAATCAATTTTTGCTAGGACTGCGATTTGGCAGGAGGCGCGCGTGATGGGCATGTGTCAACAGCAGCTTATGGGTGTTTGCCAACAGCTCAAACTGTGCTGTAGTCAGAACTGTAAAAGCAGGAGCGCCTGACCTATGCTCTGTGCAACTAGATGTGCAAGTACAATGTTATGAGCCTGGGCGTAGACATTGCACCTGTGTGTCCTTTCACTTGGCTCTGCAAGAGCAATGTTGTGGGCCCGAGCTTAGACACTGCAGGGAAAGTTTACGCATTTCAGCGGTCATGTCGGGAGCCTCCTAAGGCGGCAGCCCAGAGCCTTAGACACTGCACATGCGTGTCCTGTCACTTGGCTCTGCAAGTCCAATATTGTGGGCCTGGGCATTGACACTGCATCTGGCGCAGGACACGGCGCTGAACCATGCAGAGCAGCTCTTTGCTCAGGGCGACACCAACGGTGATGGCGTGCTGAACTGTGAGGAAGTCATCACCCTCATGCTCAAGGTCTCCCTTCTCCCCTGTGACAGTACTACCTGTGCTGTTGTATCATCACAGTCAAAGTGCTGCCTCTGGTTTTTGCATCGTCATCACTAACAAACTGCTGCAGTGGATGGTGGACAGTGGCAGACATGATGCTGCTGGCCTGTCTCTCTCTGCCTGGCCCATGCTACATCATGCAACATCTGCTGCTGCCAGTCACATAATGCATGGCTTCAGAAGACCACTTTGCTGTCATTCTGCTGACCCTGGTCGTGCTGCTTGCACGGTGTTGACATGGGCCCTGTGTTCTGCAAGAAAAAACACATCTTTGCTTTGCTTTTTGTGTTAGCTGCAATGCTCAGCCTGCAGACTAGGCTGCCATATTCAAAGGAAGCAAGCAATGTGCTGCCTAAACTGCATTGCTGCACTGTCTTACACTTCAGTCGGCTTTCGACAAGCTGTTGCATAGCGGTACAAGGATCATCAAATCTTCCCATGCCTGGAGCAGCATTTGCCTGCTGTTGTGAATGGTTTGACAACCTGTTGCATACCTGCAGGCTGTTACTATTGACTTGCTGAGATACCTACAAAAGGTACCACGGCAGATTGAGCATGTGCATGGTTCCTGCACGTACCTAGCTCATCATGAGCTGGAAAGTGTTGTTTTATTGTTATTGTTATAATTATATGGTTTGGTGGTGCAGGCCAGGAAGCAGTTCCCCATGCTGGCAGAGTTTGCAGCGCGCATGAACTGCGGCGGTGCTGATGTGGCGTCCACTTCCAGCTTCATGCGTGAGATGATGCACAGCCAGACTCGAGGCTCCTATGACAACGTCATCGCCACCCAAACCTTTGGAGACGAAGAAGAGGAAGAGGTAAACCACCGTAGACTACGTAGCTGCTGTGTACAATCATGTGCTGACCTGCTGGGTGCTGCTGAGTTGCTTCAGTAGACAGCAAGCGCATCAGGCACTGTGCAACCAGCCAAGAAAAGAGGCAAAGGCAAAGTACATGTGAAGTTGTCGGCACACAACATCTGGCACAGGTGCTACAGCAGCAAGTCCATGTGACACTGCTATGACTTGAGATCAGCCACTTGGCAGCATGTGTGGTGCAGGAGGTGGTGAGTAATGAGCCAATGGCAAGCACAAGTGGGGATGCTGGCACAGAGCAGCCAGCCATGACCCTGGAGCAGTTCAAGGAGCAGCTGAAAGAGCTGGAGAAGGGCCTGCGCTCCCTCCCTGCCACTGCTCAGGTACCCTACCCCTTACCCCTCCCATGCAACACCAGCAATCACAAGCCTGAGTCTTTGCAATGACATCAGGGCCATTAAGGCTATCGCTGCAGAGGTGGAGTACCTCTAGCTGGTCCATGTCTAGTATTTTCTGTAGATAGCATTCTGTTCCCTCATGATTTGATGTCATGAAAACCCCATACAAGCTGTGCAACAAACTTCTCTAGTGAATGCATGTGTCTTAAGCCACATGCATGGGATCCTGCACAGCCACAAGGCTGCAGCCGCTACGTCGGCCTTGCTAGAGGACAAACCTGCTGGTGAGCTTTGTACTGCTGCTTGTATGTTCTTGCTCACGGGTGTATGGCATGTGCAGGTGGCAAGCCAACAGGGCAAGTACTTGGCCCAGGTCCTGAAGGACAACCCCCTGGTGCTGCAACCAGGACCCAATGGCCCCACTATCAGAGGTGTGGGTTCTGCTGTGATTCCTTATGATGAGCCTTGCTGATGCTGTCAATGCTGAGCAGCTACACAACTTGCACATAGTCTTGCAGTGACATTGCAGTATGCATATACTTTCAGCATTGCCTCCAGCTAAACTGGCTTGCAAGCGCATAATCCCTGCTGAAGCAATCATTCAACAAATGGATGTGGCACTCACGTCGTACAACCCCTAGTGATTGTAAGCATTGTGGAGTTGATGTGCTTGCGTTAATGCCTGAAGCCTGCTACATGTTGCATGCACATGTGTTTCATCAATGCTTACACAGGCAATTGGGCTAACACACTTCTTTGTTTGCAGGCATCTCTCCCAATGCCAATCCCTTCAATTATGTACACTTGGGCAGTCTGGCATACATTGGTGCTGACAAGGCCGTCATGGACCCTGCTTACAAGGACGGCCAAGTGGGTGCATTGAAGGGTTGGCTCATGGGCTTTGCCTGGAAGGGAGTAGAAACCTTCATGCAGATTAGTGTCAAGAACATGTACCTGGTGTCTCGAGATCTGATCAAGACCAAAGTTTTTGGTCGTGATGTCAGTGATGTGTGACCCATCATCCCAGACGTGTTTTGAGGGTTAGCTCTGTCTCAAATGTGCAGGAGAGTTGTTTGTACTGTATGACATGTAACGCTGATAGTATCCTGAGATACTGTATGATTTAGGTCTAACACACAGTCGTGCCTTCAAAATTCTATTATGTCCAGTCACACCTGATAGTGTCACTACGGCAGCTTCAATGTTACGGGATCCCCCAAATTTGTTGACATGTAATGTGGCCGATCATGTGCTACAACAGACAATGCTGCTATCACTTTGTCCGGATTTCAGTTCTTACACTTGCAATCGTTACAATCTTGCAGAAGTACATGAAGCTCAGTCAAGATGCTCCACAAACGTTTGGCAAGGTGCCATGCACACAAAGCAGGCATCAGGGTGAAATTCTGAGACACCGCCGAGATCTGAGTTTTAAAGTACCTTGGCACGGGACAGAAAGATGAGACCACCCCACTCACATCAGACCTGTTCTGCACAAGTCTTTGAGCAGACACATGTACTCACGGTCAAATTTGTGCAGAGGATGCTAGTCAGTACACTATAGTGCTGAGAACAGTGCAGAAATATCCAATTCAGCAAACACTGCTTTGACTACACTGCTGAGATGACTGGCAAGTTCTTCTCCTTGAGCTTGCCATTTACAATATCAAGGGTCCTGTCATACAGACGCTTCCAGTGCTCCTCATTGCGGCTGGATTTGTGGTATGGGAAGAAGCGTCCAGCATTGTTGATATGGAAGGTGAGCACTGAAAGATAAGGAGGGCTGAAATACTGTCCACCCCTGCCTACACCATGTCAACAAAAGAAGTGAAGAAAGCAAATCAGTGCATCCTTGCAAACATGTACCTGAGATCTAATTGTCAAGGAAGACGAATGAAGCAAGAAAACGTCTTGCACATGCTGCGTCATGCCATGTTAATACATGCATAGCTCAGAGGAGGTGCGTCACCGGACAGACATGCAAACAGCAAAAGATGTCACTGCATCATGAACCAGTTC
>JAABUO010004056.1_pt1 | contig 17270 bp, 10 predicted proteins | sample 5559291 | NCBI WGS metagenome assembly JAABUO01 (sample SAMN10711878, study PRJNA513372) | rock metagenome | isolation source: Antarctica rocks | place: Antarctica: Victoria Land, Finger Mt sud | reverse complement strand
TTTTAGAATTAATAAACTCAGTAAGTTAACGAGATAAAGATTAATTAAATGAGCGCTGTGCCTTTTTTAAAATTAATACTTTCGCTCGTAACTTAGCGATAATCTCTTCTTAAGTCTCTATTATGTTTTAATTAGCTTTTAGCTCATTCAGTCTCTTAATATGTTTAATTTATAAATCGATTCATTACTCGATGCATTTTAAGATCAGATCTCGTTAACTTTTAAGCTCGTTTAATATTTTAATGATCTCGTCGAGCTGTTCGCGAGTTCATTAACGTAGTTATTCGTCGATCTTAATGTTTCATGAGATCTTAACATCGTTAGCTTCAGCTGAAGCATCGCTAAATAGTATGAAAACTCGTTTACTTACAGTGCTTTTAAGAAAACGAATTAATCATGACTTAACTGAGTCGAAGTCGCGTGTCATAATGAGAATAAGTTTATTTATTAATGAAAGTAATTTAAAGAAGTTCTTGTGAATTTTCTGATAAACAAATGAGAATAAAATCGAAGAATTCCTTGCGGTTTAAAGTGATGATGCAAATTTAAAGAATCTTTTACAGATTTTCTAAATAAACGAAGTAAATTATTTCGTATCGTTTACACGTTAATAGCAGAGTAATTAATTAACATTTATTTACTGTTAAAGGCCGGCTTAAAGCAAGTTATAAGGATATCATTTAACTAATAAATAAATGCTAAGAAAGAAAAGTATTTACAGAAAAGAACTCGATTCTTATATGTATATTTCTCAGCCCTGTGCTAGTTCCGAAAGGATTAACGTTTTACACATATAAGGCAGAGTTTCTATGACATTATAACTCATGTTAGTTTAACATTTAGAATCGTAACACGTTATAATGCTTCTGAATTTAATTCTTCATGATGTTTCATACGACTTCGATGAGATTTAAATCAGATGAATATGAAAGTCAGTTTATAACGCGTATATTCTCATTCTTAAGCTTTTCTTGAGTATATTTTACTGCGTGCTCGAAAGCATTATTCTGCATGAAGAAAAGATCTTGTATCATTCTCATTCAGCCGTGTATAACAGATATAATATGCTCACAATAAGATTCCTTGTTAATTTTATCTCAATCTTTCTCTCAGAAAATACAGAGCCCTTTAATTAATTCCGAAAAACACTCTTAAAACATTCATTCATTCTTTCTCGAAAGACGAGATACAATACAGATAAAATCGTATTCTTCGTGAGATCGTTTAATGATTCATATTTTGCGATGACGATTATTATTAATTCACGTTTCATCATTTCACAGTATAATTTGTCACTGTTTCTTAATTCAGTTAAGATGCTCGTGTGCTCAGATTAATTAAAGTAATCGATTTTTTTCCGAAATTAAAAACTTTCTTCGTGCTATTCGTCTGAAGAATCCTTCTTTTTTTAGTGCTAAACGTATAACATCTTCAGAAACATTTCATTTAAGCCTTTAAGAAATTTAATAATACGAAAGCTGTTAATTCTTCTGCGAAGCACATATAAAATTAATTAAAATTTGTAAAGATTCGACGTCGATAGTCGATTTTCGTCCGCATTAACGCTTTTGTGAAGTAAATTTATGTGAACATGCGTATTAAACCTGATGAAGAATTATTTTCAGAAATTCAGCTATTTAAGAGTATTTTCAGCCAATTTCTTTTAATGTTCGGGCCTGAAGTCGAAGATCTCTGGATAAATCTAACTGTTTAGTGAGTGTTTTCGAAGGCTTCATTTGGCTGGTAGGCTCCATTTGGCTGGTAGGCTCCATTTGGCTGGTAGGCTCCGTTTGGCTGATAGGCTTCGTTTGGCTGGTAGATGAGCTGGTAGGTGTTCAAAATCTGATGTAGAAGAAAATAGGGGCCGAATATTCTGACAAAACCCAGTATTAGCTAGCAGGGGTACTTTTAGCGCGTACTAGGGAATAATACCCCAACAACCGTAGTAGGACTACGTTGTCAGCGACGCTAACCCGCAAGGGGCTTAGCAGCGGGCGCTAGTCTGAGGCAAGTTGGTGAGTGATCCTGGTAGGTGAGTAGTGATGTTGGTCGTATGACTCGTATCCCAGTCTCCTTATGTGTGGCACAGTGTGGCTTCAATCCTAAGATTACCTAAAACTAGCCTCATAAGGCGTGAACGAACCTCGTGATAGCTTAGTCATCGAATCTCGTGCTTTCAATTGGACAGACGGGAGACCAAACTTTTTTCGGATTCGAGGCGCAAAGCTCGACGAAGCAGAGCATTGTTATACTAATTCCGAGATACCACGGCATGCGACCACAGGCTCTGAAGGTCAATAGTGTTCTTTCTTGAAACAGCTATGAAGAGGCCTGTGCTAACTGCTCCTAGACCTCACCGCTTCAAGATGTATGTATCTTCTGCGCCACCCGATTGCAACTTGCATCGACGAGACCTCGAGCCTACCCTCAACGACGGTTACTTCATTCAACACGTGCTGCTCAGAGGCCACCGGGACTTGCGGTAGCATCAAACGAAAATGGAGATCCCCCGTCTACGGCACGCAACGCTCCCAGAGAACCTCCGCGGTTTGGCGGCGGTTGGGCGAGAAGCACACCTACCAATGACCTGACTCCGGAAGAGCTACAGTTGAGACAGGGTCTTCAGAAGTCTGCACCGGCAGTAGCTCCTCGACCCTCTGCTGACCGGCGGAACTCCCAGCAAACTAACCAACCCAGAACACTTTCAAGGGCTCCACAATCGGAAGCAGGACAGGCTCACAGCGGGAGGGCTTCAAGCGCTAATGCGTTCAGTAACTGGGATTGCTCTTGCGGATATACAAATCACCGGGAAAGTAAAGAATGCCGAAGCTGCCAGAAGTCTGCGCCTCCATCCAAGCCGAATTTACAATCCATGTCTACCTCAGCTCGTGATATACAGCAGCGTGATAAGATACTGGATAAACATATTGCCACTGCCAGGGCTGCGAAGCCCAAGGTTTTCGGTGACGTCGACTCCAAACCGACCCGGAAAGATGAAAGCGGCTTTGCTCAAAGTTGGAAACATATCATGCGTAGGTCTGACGAGAAGATGCCCTCAGCTACCGAAACTAAAGATTCTACTGAGCCTAATGCTTCTATTCAACCTGGAACTTCCACTGCGTCTGATAATACCAAGCGATCGCTATTTGAATTGGAAATGCTTGCGCGTTTGGAACAAACGAAGAACGGAAGATACATTGAGCTTAACGCAGATAGGAGATTTCGCAAGGTTAGCGTCCAACTTAGAAATGAAGAGGGAGACGGGGCCGCGAGACAAAACGCAACTGAAAGATTTACTTTTGGTAACAAGAAAGGTTCCTGGAGCCGTTGGACGCCTTCTACCGTTGAAGATGATCCTGTTGCAGCCCCTGCACGAGAGGATTACCAATCAACTACAAGGGTCCAATCAAACGGAGCGAGTGTAAATTCCGAAGCGATTGACGCTGAGAAATATACTGGGGGAGAGGCCAACGGGCAGCCTTCCGCATCCTTGCACACTGAAAAATTCTCATCGAACGAAGAGCGTGCAGAAGGTCGTTGGGCGTCATGGACTTCGCCTCCCTTCGAAAATCGTTCAATCTCAGGTTCAGGCCCCGATGATAGTCGTGCGACTGCTGAAGAACAGTCTATTTCAGGTCACATAGATGCGGCGTCACAGCGTGCTCCTACCGAGTATACTACTAAAGAATACCCTGAGCAATCCGAGAGGAGGGAGTCTAGGAGGACAAAGAAGAAGTCACGAGATATAAAAGACGAGCCAAAGGAAGATCCTATAGACGAGTTCCAATTGGCACGCAGATCATTCAAAGCTGAGGCGACTCCGTATGCTAGAGGAATGAATCGAGAGAGAGCAAGGAAAAAACAACGAACATGGGATTCGGAGTACGAAGAAGATGAAGAAGATCGCATAGCTTCCAAGGTGGAGCGTAGACAGCAGCGCAAGAGGGAGAAAGAAACGCATAAAAGAACCGCGCCACCTACCCCGATCTATCTGCCAGAATTCATTAGCGTCGCCAATTTGGCTGCTGTTCTCCGAGTCAGGGTGGAAGATTTTGTAAGGAGAATGGAGGCTATGGGGTTTGAAGAAACCAGCAATGATCATGTGCTCGACGCTGAGGTTGCGGGTCTTATTGCTGCTGAGTTCAATTTCGAGCCTATCTTCGACCATGGTACAATGGAAGATCTTAAGGCGCGTCCACCTGCGGAAGACAAATCACTGCTGCCCCCCCGTCCCCCCGTTGTTACGATCATGGGTCATGTTGATCACGGAAAAACCACGCTTTTGGATTGGTTGCGAAAGTCTTCTGTTGCGGCGTCAGAATTTGGTGGCATCACTCAGCACATTGGTGCTTTCTCGGTACAAATGCCCTCTGGGAAGATTATTACATTCCTCGACACTCCGGGCCACGCCGCTTTCCTAAGTATGCGGCAACGTGGTGCTAATGTCACGGATATTGTTATCCTGGTTGTAGCGGCAGATGACAGTGTAAAGCCGCAAACTGTTGAAGCAATCAAGCATGCTCAAGCCGCCAAGGTTCCCATCATTGTGGCTGTTAACAAGATTGACAAAGAAGATGCCGATGTGGAGCGCGTGAAGCTGGATCTTGCAAGATATGGCGTCGAAATCGAAGACTACGGCGGCGATACCCAGGTCGTTCGTGTCAGCGGCAAGACTGGCCAAGGCATGGGAGAGCTGGAAGACGCCGCCGTTGCTCTTGCAGACATATTGGACATGCGCGCCGAAATCGACGGCCAAGCCGAAGGTTGGGTTCTCGAAGCCACCACCAAAAAGGCTGGCCGAGTTGCCACCGTGCTTGTCCGACGTGGCACTCTAAGGCAAGGCGAAGTCATAGTCGCCGGCACCACCTGGGCCAGAGTCCGAAGTCTCAAAAACGAAGCCGGCGTCCAAATCCCCTCGGCCGGTCCAGGCACACCCGTCGAAATTGATGGATGGAGAGAACAGCCCACCGCCGGCGACGAAGTCCTCCAAGCTACCGACGAACAGCAAGCCAAATCTGTAGTCGACCTCCGCCTCGAAGACCTCGAGCGCACCCAAATGGCCGCCGACATGACCGCCGTTAATGAAGCCCGCCGCTTCGAGCAGGAAAAGCGCGAGGCGCATGAAAAGGCCGAAGAAGATGCTAAAAATGCGGCCCCCGAGGATGCTGCTACAGCTGCAACATCTCAAAAAGATCAACAACGACAAGAAAAACAGCCCACAGGCCCCAAGGAACTTCCCCTCCTAATCAAAGCCGACGTCTCCGGCTCCGCCGAAGCCGTTCTCGCCTCCGTCTCCGCCCTTGGTTCCCAAGAAGTCCGTCCAAACATTCTCCGCTCCGCCGTCGGCCCCATTTCTGAATTCGACATTGAGCACGCCGCCGCCGCGTGCGGCCACATCATCGCCTTCAATGTCGCGACCGAACCCTCAATAAGGCGCTTTGCGGAACAATTGGGTGTGCGTGTGCTGGAGGAGAACATTATCTACAGGCTTGTGGATGATGTGAAAGGGGTGTTGAGCGAGATGTTGCCACCACTGGTGACACAGAGGGTGCTGGGGGAAGCGGAGGTGGCGCAGGTGTTTGAAATCAACGTCAGGGGGAGGGTGATGGTTCCCGTTGCCGGATGCCGAGTCCGCAACGGCGTGGTGTCGAAAAACGCTAAAGTCAGGGTGCTTAGAGGCAAGGAGATCATTTATGATGGTATGTAACTGACCCCACCTTCCCTTTAAAAATACCTTTACTATTACTCAAGAATGTTTTGCTAATGGGTTGTGTGAAGGCTCCCTCTCCTCCCTGAAAAACGTCAAAAAAGACGTCGCCGAGATGCGAAAGGGGAACGAGTGCGGCATGGGGTTTGAGAAGTGGACAGGGTTTCGGGTGGGCGATCAGGTGCAGAGTTATGAGGAGAGGGTGGAGAAGAGATATTTGTGAGGATGTTATGGGATGAATGGAAGGTATATGAATAGAGAGGATTGAGCTGGGGTGTGGGTGTAAAAATAGACTTTCGAACCACTCGCTCTATTTCCCTCTCTTTCCCTTCTTACTCTCGCCCCTCTTAACGCCTAACCCTTTCATCCCCCTTTCCCCTCCTACAATCATAGAAAATCTCTAGTAACTATACAAACCTCCAGGCAGGGGATTTAAGAAACTTGTGAACGAAGTTCTGAGTTGATATCTTCAGTATGAACAGAAAAGTCCGATAGGAAACTTAGGATTTGAGGAGATTGTGTTTTCTTCGGTTTTTGGGGGAAATAGGGGTTAGGGGGGATGGGAGAGGATGAATATTTGAAACAGTCGCTCTCCCTTCTTTCCGTTTCATTTCTGTCCCTTATTATCATTCTTCGCCTTCACCCCTCTTTTGATCTTCATCTCCGTTCTCTCAAACGACGTGTCGGCGAAGAAGGTATTAAACAGAATCATCATTAACGATCACAAACACGAAGCGCGTTACGAAATGAACGCAATCAGAAAAATTATAGCTAAGAATATCCTTGGGGCAAACACCCCCGTTACACGCGTGTAACCTACTTTTGCTTCCGGCAGACTGCCTGTCTATACAGTAACTCAACTGACATGGTCCAAGTAGGTTGACAAGCATCATAACACAATACCTGAATCTTCGTCAGATGTATATGCTGGGACGCTTCTGCCTACATTTAATATGTCGCGATCCTATGGCACGAGCTAGTTCTTATGATCTTCAGCGTGATTATAAAGTCAGCCACGGCAGATGTTCCTAACAGGTATTCTCTTTCGGATAGATCCTGCAATGCCCATCCTGCTTTATCGCTTCTCTCTTCGTCCGTCTTCTCGGGTCTATGGCGGCAACAACTCAAGATCGCAACGTCCTTGCCGTCCCCATTGGGCTAAATGAGTTCCGGTCAGATTATTCCCAGCGGACTTTTGTAATCAATAAGACGGGTCACTGACAGACTCGCAGACGAAACACCCCTGCTTCACAGTCGCAAAGCTAAAGATTATGTCGGCTCTAGTAAGGGCTTTCGTGAAGATAGCTCATCCGTTCAGTTTGAATTCCTGTTACTGTACTAATCTTTGCATCTGATACCAGGATATCACGACCCTAGAAAAGGACAAGAGAAACGGCGTCCAATGTTATAAAGTCGACCCGGATTATATCCCGGAGGACTGGACCAACGACCCTGTAGATTTTAAAAGACTTTCCATTTCCAAACGATTTCGTCGGGTTTGAATTTCCGGTCTAACAATGGTGGGAATGCAAAATGATGGCAGATACTTAATTCAAGATGGAAAGCGGTTCTATTCCCGGCGGGCAATCGCTGGATATGTTGAGCGAATAGATGCGCCAAATACTAGCACGGAAAATCCTGAAAGCGATAAAAGAAGGGAAGCGCTGTCAGAATATACAGTTTTGACGCGAGAAAGGTACGAGTGGTTTGGCAGTCTTATCAGACATCCAATCATAGTGCTTTGAAAGAAGAGACATGTTGTCTCGCTGTTTTTTTTAATGATCGGTCAAAGACTTAGATCACAACCTTCATGATTCTTCCACCGCTGATGAAACTTCAAAATAATCTCAACAAGCATTCTATAACATGGAACTTCGTACTTGGTCCTCGAATTCCGGAGCCAATGCTCATCCTTCATATTCACGTCTTTGTTTTAAGAGAAGTGCGATTGGAGGTTTCTCCAGGACCTCAGGGGCACTAAACCCGCCCACTTCATCTTTGCACAAGCGCTTCTTATCTTGTCTAACATCAAAAAACCACTCCCACAAAGATCTTTTTCTCGCTTCTGCTTTCATCTTCGTTGCTATCACACATTCTTCTCCAGAAAAGGAGGAGGAAAAACAAGTTGTGAAAAAAGAAAGATACGAAGGCCGTATCACGGTGCTGCCAGAATCTTCGCAGAGCAGGAGAATGAACGGTGTGTAGACGAAAAACCAATGGTTGGAATGCGCTTGTTTCCGATTAGTCCGTTATGATGAAAAGCTGGATCCTTGCATACTAACAACCGCCACCTCATCGGTTTCGAGGAAATTGTGAATATAGAAGATATGACGGTGCGAAATTAACCGCTTCCTTTTCATATCCTGAGCGTTATAGATGGTGGAGGGGACGGGTGGCTGGGGATAATTGAAGTGAGGGTGTTGTGAGATGAGTTTTGAGCTGGTTCTATGGATGTTTAGGAATGGGGTTAAGGAGGTTGGGGACGGATTTGTTATGAAGGCCAAGTTCGGAAGGAGGGTTATGATTTGAGAAGGTTGGTGCTTACTTTGATTTCTTTGAGGAGAAAAATCGTGTGTGTGTGTGTGTGTGTGTGGTGCTTGTGGTTGGATCCGAAACTCTAAACCTTTCAATGTAACCCTGTCATTGTATCCTCGCTTCTGACCTCCTGCTCTCTACCCAGTGAAAATTAGGAGATGCGTCGGCTGTGTGAGGTATTCTAGTAGGCTGCAGCTCCCTTCCTAAGCTCAGCGGTTTCCCGGCCTGAGCCCAGTCCAATTTCTGGAATAGTAGCCTTTCTTCGGACGCTCGAGAATGTTCGTTGATTTTGCTATCGTTGGTTCTCCTCGATTATGACGGGGTTTGCTGCGTGTGAAGATGCTGCTTTAGGTTGGCTGCGATCGGTTGGCTAGCGGGCGAAACTGAGGCTTAGTTTCGGTATTCGAGGTTGGTAAAGTGAAGGTTTGTTGGTTGTATTGGATTCGGTTATGGGAATATGGACACTATGAAAGGTCATGATTGTAGTATAGCAGAAACAGAGCCTTGGATTTTTAGACTATCGTTATAACCATCCTGCCTGATTCGTCAATGCTCTCGAATTCCGTGATCCCCCCTTGTGTCAGGATTAGATCCGCAAAGGACGAAAGCATGTTAGAGTACATCCCGCACCGCGTAAACTGCCCTTTCTGCACGCCGGCAGGGCCAAGGATGAGGCCTTCATATTCCAGTGTAATATCATCGCTGATGGTGCTTGGCGACTTTTGTTCGGCGAAGGGCATGCAGTACAAGTCCTGGGCGGCTGAGTTCTCCGTAAGATACGGGGTTGAGGACATAATCGAAATTCAGACCTGCTCGGACACGTCTAGTTCCCCGGTTCCACTCGGATAAACGTACATAGCCGCCTCGTAGTTGCCCAAAAGGGTCCTGTCCTACGGGAAATGTTTGAGCGTTTAGGATGTTCACCAGATGATCACGATCGTCGGCTTAATTCTTGGAGATTTTGTGCACACGGATCCTTCGAAAGAAACCCAGGACCACGATGGGGCAATATAGGGGTTTGGATTTAATGATGCTTGATTTCTATATGATTTTGATGAAGTTGAGGTTTAATCTTCTTCACTATCCCCTATATGGAAGAGGGGTGGAATTGCTACCCTTGAATTATTATGAGTATAAACTAATCTACATGAGGTTAGATTCGCGCCTAATGCAGCCAAATTTTAGTGATGTACTGACAATCGATACCCCGCATACCACAGTACGTAATCAAAGCTTCAAGTGTAGACTAAATCGAAAGAAGTGAAGTGCTGTGGAGATTACGGTATTATAAGCTAACTTTAGTGCAAAAAAGTTGCCAAATGTTTCTAATGCAAAACACTCTTCTCTGTATGAATACATTTGTTCCCATCGATCAAACCTTAATCTTCAGCACGAGCCCAGATCTCATAATCCGAACACCCACAAAAATCAACCCAGCTACGAACACCGTTACACCCCCATAAACCCACAGGCCAGTCCAATTCAGCGGATCGACGCTCCCGAGAACAGCACCAGCACTCGGCCCTCCAAGCAACAAGCCGAGTCCGCCAATCGCAAAACCCTGCCCGATGCGCGTGCCGATCATAGACTTATTCTCCGTGAGCATGCGGAAGCACACGGGCGGCAGCGCGACGACGACGCCGCTGAAGAGCCCCGTGACGACCGCCTCGACGACCATTCCTGCAGCGTTGCGCACGCCGAGCAGACACAGCATTGTGACGCCTAGCAGCAGCGTGAACGGCGCTATGGTGTTGAACACGCCGATGCGGTCGGACAGCGCGTTGGGCAGGATTCGCCCCAGAACCGACCCGGCATTAAAGATGGCTGCGATGTAGAACGCCAACGAAGTGTCGGTGAAGCCGCGGTCCGCCGGGTAGAAAGAGATGTAGAAGATGAGCACGGCATTGCCGATGAAGACGATCAGCAGGGCCAGCGTGAAGACCATGAAAGGCGCGTCGCAGAACGCGGACCAGTCCACCACGGCTCGCGGTTTCGGCACGCGCACGCGCATCCGCAATACGGCCAGCGGGATGATGAAGGTCGCCAGGGCGATGAAGCCGATGCACCGCACGGCCCAGGGGAAGCCAACCTGCGAGATGAGCCGGTAGAGCACAATGGGGTAGATGACGCCGCCGAGCGAGGAGCCGGACGACGCGATGCCGATGGCGAGGCCGATGTGAGTGCTGAACCACGTCGGGATCACCGACACGGTGGGCACGAAGAGCAGGCCGGCGCCGATGCCGACGCAGAAGGCCTGCGACAGCAACGCCTGCCAGTATTCGGTGCTCAGGGAGAGCATCATGAGACCGAAAACGACCATGAAGCTGCCGGTGACGAGGAGCAGGCGGAGGTAGCCCCTGTCGTAGATGGGTCCGGCGATGAGCCCGGTAAGCTGAAGCAGGAAGCATTGGATGGAGCCGATCCAGGAGATGTTGGAGGAGGAGGCCTTAAAGAGCTCGCGGGACTCGTAGTAGGTTTGGAAGACGGGAAACGCGGTGATCATGCCCCATGTGTTGAAGAAGATCATAAAGCCCGCGGCGACCTGGAGCCATGCGACGAGTCCGCCGTTAGGAGGAGCTGAAGGTCCGCCGGTGGGAGCTGGAGGGTTGGCGGTATCGTTGTCAAGATTCATCGGCGCCATTTCTTCTTTGGGCACCTCTTCGACGACTTGAGAAGCCATATTGACGCCGCAGTGGAAAGACCAGACGACGGTTGACAAGAAAGTTGTAAAGCTTGTTTGGCACGCTATATCGCGGAAATAGCGACTTAAGGAGCGGCTTTGGATGGGGATTGATGGATTGGATTGAGAGGTTGGCGGTGGTGTTGAAGTAATTGGGACACTCTTTCCGGCAATCCAAGAATTTGTATTGTAAGTAGCGTGATTCCGCCGAAATGGGTGAACAAGAAATGTAGCCGCTGACAAATTGGAGCTGTATAATCAGGTCGCCCGTGACGGCGGAATTAATCGTACCAACCGTTTCGCCCGTGACGGCGGAATTAATCGTACCTAATTACCAATCCTTCCAACCTCGACCCATCACCAACAAGCTCCGTAAAGTCATAGCCATTCTCTCCGCCGCGCGGAAGACTCATCAATGACGAGCGAGCACTACACAGACTACACAGATATCCACTCACGACGGCCAGCCATGATTGACGCCCTGGATGAAGAGCAAGAAATATCAGCTAAGCGGAGGAAGGTTCGCAAGGGGACGCAATCTTGCTGGGAATGTAAACGGCGGAAGATTAGGTGCATATTTGCATCGTCCGAAGATGTCACTTGCATCGGCTGCCAGCGCCGGCGTGCACCTTGTGTCAGTCAGGAGATGCCGGAAGATTTGTCTCCGGCAAGAACAGGCAACCGGCACCTCGGTGAGCGCATCGCAAGAGTCGAAGACTTCATGAAAAACTTTCTTGCTAGCAAAGATGTTGGCGCGACAAGCCAGATGGAAGTAGAGCCATGGCAAGACAGACGTTCAAACTCTGATGCTCAGAAAGCTCGCTCAAATGATTCAGCGCCTTCATCAATTCGAGCTCCTCTCACGCCTGCAGAGGTACGCGAACCACCTATAGTTCCATTGAATATTTTCCCTAATTGTCGCTTAGAGTCCTGGAGAATCCGCTCCAAATCCATCACTCCTCATACCGGACTCGCAAGGTGTATCAGGTCAAGTCGAGACCGAAACAGCCCTTCATCACTTATTTGCAGCCTTTCCAGCTGAAGAGGATGCCAAGATCCTGCTCAGAGAGAGCTCTAGACCGTCGCTTTACACCGACGCAATCAACACTCAGCCGCATAGCAAGCTAACACACGAAACGCTTGCAGCACCGTGCTCTATAGCTGAACTTCCTAGTCCCAACACTCACCCGGTCCTTTTGGCCAAACGTATGCTCATATTTGCAATCACTCTACAAAGTCCGTGTGGAGAAAAGCTCCTCGGCCTTTCTGAACCACAAAGCGTACTCATGCGTCGCTTGATGACGGCTGCTACGACATGGGTAACGACCAAGGAAGAGATGCACGGAACCGTTGAGAGTCTGATTTGCATCATCCTAGAGGGTGTATTTGAGATAAATTGTGGCAATCTTCGACGGGCTTGGGTTGTTCATCGCAGGGCAATGACAGTCGCCCAGTTGATGGGCCTTCACCGCTCTCCCATGCCACTACTGAAACGCATCGACCCAGAGCTTGATGCTAAGCCAGAGTTCATGTGGTTCCGCATCGTTTATATAGACCGTTATCTCAGCTTGCTGCTCGGTCTACCTCAGGGCACATCTGATAAGAGTATGGGAGCGATGTCAGTTTTGCGGCACGAACCACCCCTAGGCAAATTCGAGCGACTACTTACAGTCATTGCATCGCGCATCTTGGAACGCAACGAAAGTGCCTTTGCCACGAGCGAAATCACTACAACCCAATCCATCGACTCCGAGCTATTGAGAGTGTCGAAGAGCATGCCGGCAAGCTTTTGGCGTCCGGCGAATTTTCATAACCTCACACCAGGATCGCCGGATACCCTCTTGGAGACAGTACGCCTGGCAGCCCAGGTCTACTACTATGGCCTGTTGATTCAGCTTCATCTACCGTATATAATGCGAATAGGCGACAATACCGAGCATGAGTACTCCAAGATCACTTGCTTCAATGCTAGCCGGGAGATAATAACGCGCTTCATTGCTCACCGAAGCTTTAACCCCATGTCGTCCTGCTCGCGACCCGTGGACTTCTTTGCTCTCTTAGCGGCAATGACGCTCCTGCTTGCTCATCTCGACGCTCATCATCATCGAGAAGCGACCAACTTCCTAGCTCACCAGCGCTTGAGCGACCGCGCCATGCTTGACCAAGCCCTGGAGAGAATGGATGTAATCAGTAACGTTAACAAGGACGTAATAACCGAAAAGAGTGCCATATTGATCCGACGGTTACTCGACATCGAGGCGGACGCAGCTGAGGGAAGCAGTTACACCGCCAGGAGCGTAAGAGGAGATGACGATGTGCAGGAGGGCAAGAAGGAAGGCGAAGAGCTTCGCTTGCATATTCCGTACCTCGGCGTCATCAAGATTGCTCGCCAGGGTCCTATCTCTCGAGAGCCGTGGCTCGGGAATGCGGCATCTCGGCCGCATCCGACTTTCCAGGTCGAGTTCCCACAGAGAGAGCCACTCGCCGCATCCAACGATGCGTTCGCGTCTCCACATCATGTGTCGCCTACGGATGAACAATCGCTTAGCCATCTGCAAGGCATGGCCCAAGGCTCCACGTTTTCGGGGGATCTGCCGGCATCGGAACGGCCAAACGCGCAGTTGCAAGCACCCGGGTATGAGCCGTCCATGCTGCAATACCCCAGCTCTAGCCACGACAACATCGCTCTGCAGCCGCATGTGGGACTTCCTCCCATCGCGGCCGGCGTCGATGACTGGACTTTCCAGGGCGTCGACATGGCGTTCTTCGATAGCTTGATGAGAGGAACGTCCTGCGTGGATGCTGCCGGGTTAGAGCAGCAGTGGATCGAGGATTAGCTGGAGATAGCCAGTAGTCATGTGTAATAAGCATTTCCTGAGCTTAATACATCCTTGCCAGGATGCATGGGAGGTGTGCTGCTAACTTTCATTCGCACCATCCTTACTAGGCCTATGATAAATGTGACTATGGCAAGAGGCCGATTGTTAGCTGAAGTTGCTGCTGTCTGTCCTACGATGCTGCAATGAGAAAAGCCACTTGACTTGCCAAAACAGGCTGGTGCGGTTCGCCGACTACAAGCCAAACTAGCTTACAGGATGTCAAGATTGAAACAGGGTTCAGGCCAACTTCATCTCCTCGTGAGGCATTCTTTCCCCATACCGAAGAGCGAGCGGGTAAATTTGTTGCAGGTTTGGAAAGGAATGCCCATTCTAGTCCCGCTTATATAGTAATATGCCCCTTGACCCCATAATACTTGTCCCAAAACGCCGTTATCTCACAAACACGCGATCCCGGTGTCTTCAACCGTGACTCACTATCCCAGATCTTAATCAAATCACAGCTCGACTTTAAGGCCGGCCAAGAATCAGCATGCTCCTGGCGGTCATTGGGGCTCCCGGTTCGCACAAATCGTGCCCAAGCGTCCGACATATTCCTCGAAAGCGCCCTATCAGCGTCGGTCCAGTCCCACTGCCATACATCAAGGCTGCCAAACGCGTACGGCACACCAGCCCCGTGAAAGGCGCCCGCATACTTTTTTTCGATCACGTTCGAGTCCGGGGGAATGGGCGGCTCGCGCAGAAATCTATAATACCACGCGGATGACTTCAGGTTCCTGACTTGCAGTCGTGCGGAAGTCCATGTTGGCCAGACAAAAACTTGGTCGGCAAGAAGCTCCGATGTCGAAGTCCGCACCTCGGCGCTAGTGGTCGCGGGATATAGACGGAGCACCTCTTCGGCATGTTCTCTGAAGGTTTCATTCACATAGGCATGGTAATCAGCCAGTGAACCAAGATGCGGCAACCCGGATGCTTCGTTGCCAACGTTGCCAGCTAGCAGCGGAACGTCAGCTGCCTTGCCCCATAGGAGTGCCGCCAGGGGTGATTCGGGAAGCACGTGGCCGTCGACGACGGGGTTCGCTGTGTCGAATATACTCAGACTGGTGGAACCGGGCCACAAATTGGACTTCCAAGGCCCCTGAGTACGAGGCAAGTGTGCGGCCATAATCTTCTCGGCAGGCGTACTGCGTAGTTCAGCGACGGATGAGGCCCCGAGGAAATCCAGCAACTCGGCCCCCGCCTTCTCTGCTGCAGCCAGTGTCGTGAAAGTTGCAATATGACCAGGGCCATCTATCATCGGTGCCACACCCGGCCCGCTCTCGCAGATCGCCTTGGAAAACAGCAACTTGGCCAGCGGTGAGGAGCGAAGGATGTGGACGCTGCCGCCACCAGCCGAAGCTCCCCCTATTGTCACGTTCCCCGGGTCTCCCCCGAATGCCTTGATATTCCGCTGCACCCACTCCAGCGCTGCGATCTGGTCCATGATTCCGTAGTTCCCCGATGCCTGGTAGCCCGACTCGGCGCTCAGCTCAGGATGCGCGAGGAATCCGAATCGGCCCAGACGGTAATTCACAGTGACAACCGTGATCCCTTGGGCAACCAGCTTTGTCCCAGTATATATTGGGTTGGAGCCAGACCCGAACTGAAACGCCCCCATATGAAACCACACCAGAACGGGCCTGTTGTTGTCAGTGCCTTCAGGGCCGGTGCTTACGTTCAAGTAGAGGCAGTCCTCGCTGAACTCGGTTTCCCCACCGAAATACAACGACGTGGCCGGCGGCGGGAACTGAAGACTGCTGGGGCCGAATCTCCCAGCCGACCGCACGCCCGCCCAAGGTAGAGGGCGTTGTGGTGGTCGCCAGCGCAGGTCCTCTACGGGAGGTGCTCCGTAAGGAACTCCCAGGAAATCTCGTGTGTTATCTGGGAGATGGAGTCCGGATAATAATCCGGACTCGACCGTGATTGGAGCACATGAAGAGTGCTTGACGCCCTGGGGGTCGCTCATCACTCTTGTATTGATTATGTAGCACTCTCTACTGACGCAGGAATTATTGAAGGAAGGAGGGGGAGGGACGTCGAAGATGGATGTAGAAAGAAGGATGTCTTGTTTATATGTGCGTGATTTTATAGCTCATCAGGATTACTATAGCATACAATGTTAGGGCTTGTATGCAGAGTGAGAGAGGTGATAATATCGATGCCTTGGTTTTATAATGACGCAGGGAGTCCTTTCCGATGGGGGTATTAAATTGACCCCGAACATAACCCATAGCGACCCCTGCGCCCTCCTTTACAACCCCTATACGTCCCTATCAAGCTAGCTACCGTCCTTGCATCTGACACAAGATGACATACCGTGGGAGTCGCCTAGAACGCAGACAGCTGACAACTCATCAGTTGAGCCGGAGAGGGCCGAGAGACACCCTAGTGCAATGCAGGAGCAGGCGCAATTTTTTAAACGACTGAAGATAAAAGTGTTCTTTACTGCAGGTTACTTGCTCATCCAGATGTGATTCCATTATGCAATCATCTCAGCTGCCGCGACTTACTTACTGAGAATATGCTGATCCTGTCCCGTCAGATTATTGTATCTGCCCGTTTCTTCCTGGTCGTTGGGCGCCATGTTCCAAAATCTCACATTAATTGGCTCTTGGTCCTTTTTCTTAAACCGCAGCTACTTTGCTTTGTAGTTGCAATAGAAATAAAACACTGCCTGCCCGTCTTATTTCTTCATTACTTTAGTTTTTGTTTTGAAAAAAAATTGGAAATATAAAAGTTGAAAAGTTCCTTTGAATTCAGCTGATCGCTCTTGCGCAGAAAACTGAAGCACGGGTGGTAAGTACGGGGGGGCATTGTGTTCACTTCCTAACTGGGGGTGGCGCGATTTAGTTCAATTCATCTATTTCGCATCGTTCACATCTTTATACAGCTAAAGTTGACACATCCCTATGCTTAGCCGTCTACTACTGCCAATCTGAGCTTTCCCGCTTCGCATGCTAGACCGTTGGACCTCTCGGTGCCCATTGAAGATTTGCGGGCGAACATAGTGCGGTTCGAAACGTTTCTTATACGCATGATGAATAAATCGACATCCGGGTCCTGAACATACGCGCACTATGTTTAAGCTCCCCTCACAGAGCAAAAATTGACAGGCCTGAGCGAATGAGCTTTGGGAAGCGTCTCGCATGTCACAAATGTCAGTTTGCAATGTAATCTGCAGATACGAAATTTCGAGAATCATAGCCAGATACGGCAGAAATAACAGCGGGTAGAAAGTGGTCCTGGTGTAAACTGACCGCTTGTCAGTTGGGGGGGGGAATGGGAGCCTTCTCAAAGAAAGAAATCAAGCACTGTATACAAGTTGCTATAGACTGACTGGGCTCGTTGTTTACAGTACATAGAAATACCTCACAGCAGGATAGTCTCAAGTAACTGCCTATTAGAGACTTTGCGCAGGCATTACCTCGGGTAGCGCGGCGGAGCGTATCCGATAGTCTGAATATCTTTACAC
>JAABUO010004049.1_pt1 | contig 17289 bp, 16 predicted proteins | sample 5559291 | NCBI WGS metagenome assembly JAABUO01 (sample SAMN10711878, study PRJNA513372) | rock metagenome | isolation source: Antarctica rocks | place: Antarctica: Victoria Land, Finger Mt sud | reverse complement strand
AGGCCGGCGTTCTTCTTGAGCCATGAAGGGCACATCATCTTCAGACTCACCCTCAGTCTTGGCTTTGCCGTTGCTGCCTGCACACAGCATCAGGGCATTGTCAACCTGCCCTTGCTGCCTGCCCACAGCATCAGGGCATTGTCAAACTGCCCTTGCTGCCTGCCCACAGCATCAAAGCCTTGTGAAATTGCCCTGGCTGCCTTCACATAGCATCAGGGCATTGTAAGACTGTTTCAAGCACAGAATACCACAGAACTCATGATCAACCAATAATCCCATGAGACACTGTGCTTATTGACAAGCGCGATGAAGCGTACCTGGTGACAAGGTTTGTTGCACCTCGGAAGTCACTGTTCTAAATGCATGCACTACATTGCAAACAGAATGCAAACCATATGTTCTGGCGGGCTCAAAACTGTCGGGTCTGCAGGAGTCCTTGCTACAGTAATGTGAGAGGCCAACAGGATTGCAGTTGTGCAGCATGCCATGGCACAGCAGCTGCACTGTGTCGTGCTGCTAGCTTACAAATGGTCATAGCTGCAGCGCAACATACATTGTGTGCAGACATGGCACTGGCTCCTGGGTTAGCAGAAGGCCTTTTTGAGGGTCTCAGAAATTCTCAAGCCACCGTTTTGAGGAGAGTACTCTACTCTAGATCTTCACAACGTAGAAATGCGTTTTTGCTGTCCCCTGGGGTGTCTTGTTTTGGATTTTCACTGTAGAGTGGACATTCCTGAATTAAAACTGATGTTTTGGGATTGAAAAGAGACGTTACTCTACTCTACTCTACTCTCTTCCTTGTTCTACGCAGACATACCTGCGACTGTCAGCCTGTGCCAGGGCGGCTCATACCACAAGCGCTGCAGAAGCGGCCTCTCAGAGTACTGCCTCTTCTGGCACCAATGCAGATACACCGCCTTGACGGCTGCTGCTGGCTGACTGCTGAGACCCTGCAGGGCTGTCTGAAGGGGGAGGACGGTGTCCACATCAGGCAGCTGCAGACCATCCCTGCTGGCCTTCCCTTTCCCCTTGCCATCCCTGAAAGAAAAGAAAAGTTTACGCTTTTCAGCGATCATTACGGGAGCCTCCTAAGGCGGCAGCCCGGAGCTCTTGCCATCCCTGCAGCAGTCGCATGACTCATTGCATGTGCTGTCTGCAGAGGCAACTGCAAGTCCTGCTGAGGTCAGACTGTGATGACTGCCTTGATGATGGAATTACAGGTGCATGCAGATGTTGCTTGCTTACTAATCAGCCCAAGTTAGCACCACCTCAATCAATTGCTGCTGGGCCTGTGCTGTATGCAGCATTGCAGCCACAGAGGCATGCAATAGGCATACAAAAAGCAGATGATAGGCAGACAGTAGGCAGAGAGTAAGCAGACAATAGGCAGGCAACAGGCAGAGTTTGAGTGCCCACTTGGCAGGCAAGGGTGAACCAATGAGGTTGGCCCAGCGCTCTGGATGCTTCTGCAGCTCAGTGTGGTGCATCTTCTCCAGTGCGTCCATCAGTTGCTCCATCTCATCTTCTGACATCTTCTGCTTACCCTGTAAGACGAAAGGAGAAGATTACAATCTGTAAGACTGGAAGACGAGTTCATAGCACTCCAACATGTAGCATATTTCATTGTTGCATTGCACTTGTGGAGTGTGCATGTTGGAGCATAAGTGACGGTCAGATCGTCACTCAAACAATATGACAATAACTTAAGGAGGCTTGCAAAGCAGGCACATGCAGCATTGTCTTCACGTGACCTAATATGGTGCTCCTGGCCAGAGACTTTAATGCTTGAGAGGCTGTCACACCGTGCAAGATCAAACACTGCTAACATCAGGGCCCAAGGAGGCAGTGTTTCACACACTGGTCCGCCATATACAACGCCACTGCATAAGTGGCATAGTCGTTTCTTTTGTTTTCTGTCAGGCATAAAAGCAATGCTGTTGGGATGCAGTTGCAATGCCAAGTCAGACCAATGGTCAGCTTAGTGTGAACCACCAAGCTTTGCAAGTCAAGGTGGGCAGGATAACGGCTCACTAATGTCACGCCTCAGGCAATGCACAACTTGTGACAGCATAGATGCACAACTGACCTGGCAGTGATGATGCAGCCACTCTTCGTCTTCTTCATCCAGATTATACTCGACAGTCGCCTCCTCATCGTCTGGTGTGGGAACCACATACCTGATGTATGCAGACTTGCCACCAGTTGCATTTTCTGCACAGTACCAAGTTTGCTCACATGTGTGCTGTCTGCCTGACAGCCTGGTGCATCATCTGACACTTTTCTGAGCATGAATAGAGCATGCAGCAGTGCATGGATGCTGAAAATGTTTCAAACATGGCTGAGAGGTCTACTTGCGTGTGCAAATCAATTTTGAGCTGTCAATGTGGGGCTGTGTCATGTCCCTATGTGACTGTCAAGACAATTATGCACAAGACCAAAGTAATGCTGTCCTGCATGAACAAGCCATGTGAGAGTGCAAGCTGAGCTGTCATGAGTGTGCTTTTACACAGGTGACAAAGCAGGGATCTATATTGCCAAGATACGCATCTGTTCTGTCAAACACACAGCTTGTTGTATAAGCATAGTAAGCAGTGGTGTGCATGCAATGCTCAACAGGTTCTTTCACAGAGCCGCGCACATTGCAATGTATGTGCAGAACCTGTTGAGTCTCAGCAGAAAGAAACAGAACAGAATGGTGCAAAAAACAATGGACGCAAATTGCTACCTTGGGCCAAGCTGCTCTGAATGTTGGTGTACGATGGCGTCGCAATCGCACTGGCTGCTTCTTGTCTGACAGCAGGCAGAGGCTTGCCCAAGACACTGAGCTCAGGAGCCTCCAGACTAGCAGGAATTGGCTTGAATGTGTGGCCTATCACTGCGACTCTAGGTTGTAGGGCAGACAGTCTGACTGAGTTTGCTCCCTGCTGTGCTTCTTCTTCCTGCCGCTGCAGATATTCCAGGAAGGCTCCGCCATCAATGCCAGCTATGTCGGGGTCATCAGTGCCAACTACAACACGCATCTGCGGCATTGAGGTATGTTTGGGGGCCAAAATGTGTGTGTGCTGAGGGTCACATGATAGCATGTAGCTGGCTTCAGACTAATATAAACTCAGACACAGTTGAGTACCCACAATCAGAGACCACTAAGATGCAAAGTGGTCGCATGCTATATACACAGGCACTGCATGCATATACGTGCTGCTTGGACAAATCCTGCTTAAAACGCGGCTAATTCTGCAGGCATGTGATGTGTATGACATATGCTACTTGCACAATTTGTCTTTCTTGCGAGGTTTGGGCATGAGTACATGAATCTGAATGCAGCTTGTGTCACATGCGTGTTGCTGTTGCACCTTGTCATTCACATGCAGCTGACGTGGCCTGACTGTCCTTGGAGCAGTGCCAGGCCTGGGGCCATCCTCTGCTGTGGGGGTCTTGGCAGGTCTCTGTGTGCCCCTTGCTGCCTTCTTGACTGTTGATGTCTGTCCTGGCATACTCTTAGATGCAGCTTGCTAAGGGTTGTTGCTGAAGAATGCTCTGCACAGAGAGAAGGCAGAGGTATACAGTTTGCACAGGTACAATTCAAACGATGCACCCGACAGCTGGCTTATCAGTGCGCACACATGCAGTGAGCAAAGACATAGGCATGCAATGCTGAACATGATGGTGCACACACTGTGCAAGAAAATTGTGTACATGTTGTGCTGCAGCATACAAGACAAGGACCACACCGTAAATACGCGTGTTGAAAAAAATCTGGTTAGTCTGCACAAGTGTGTTGAGCAGCTGCCCGTCAGTGCTGATCACCATGGCTTATGCTTATAGGCTTGTAAATGTCCACCTTACAGAGAGAGCGCTCTCACCTTTTTGATCCTTAGCACCATCTTGCAAGGGAAACAAGACACGTTCCGTGAGAACTGCCACCCAAGACTACAGAGGAACGCTCGAAAGCATGCAAGTACCAGGCACACAAACACACGCTTGTGCTATGGACACTCTGCGGTACCACAACCGAACCCACGGCCGAACAGAAAGACTACTTTCCCACGTGCACGCGAGCCACGACGTCAAGCTCGTGAGCGCTTCGTCAACGAGCAAGCACGCATGCCGAAGTGCAAGAGACAGTCAGCTTGTCACACTGCTTCTGTGCACCGCTCTGCCAAGCGCTACCGCACCATGTTCAAAAGACAGCACGAGATCAAGGCTTTCAATTCAAAGTACTGCACGGTAAATACGGCGTAACGCTCAACCCAAAGTCGTCATGACTAAAGACTGTCACTGTGTGTTCACTGTGACAATGTTATGTTGGACAAAGCTGATATGCTGGCACTGGAGTCCTCCAGGGCCTGTGCAGGATGCACATCGCAGGCCACATGTATACTGCCATGATGTGTATTGCAGCCGCATGCCACATGTACACTAGTGCAAATGGTCCTACCGACTGGAGTTTACAGTAGACTTCCAGTTGGTCATGTGCAAGAAACATTTTGTGATGCGCATTCATTGTCCAATCTGTCAAGGAAATGCGGTTCCGCTCCTGATCAAATTATTTTGACGATAACTTATGCTGGTAGACGCTGGTAAGACGCTGGTAACTGGCAATGACGGTTCTCACTCAGCACGCTGAGCACGGTGCTGAGCCTCGGAAGGGCAAATCAGTACCGTTGCGGTCGTCTCACCATCTGCACAGTAGAGTTGCACGGCATGGAACTGGAGCAGTGTCGCTAAAGTGATCATGTCACAGAGTCTGCTTGTCTGAAGTCTATTGTTAGACCCAAGCTTCGGACTTGAACAGATTCTTCATACGGTCGCACCAACTATAAGCCGGCTCAGCAAAACTGACCGGTCGCACATGATCCTATGTTTGTCTTGCAGCTTCACGACATGTGACCGGCATTCCTGCGGGACTGCACCTGTCTGAGTGCTACTGATCGGATTGCCCCAATTTGCCAAGCGTACCTGTGCTTGCAGAATCAGCAACATCTGATTGTGTTTGTCAGATGCAACGCGTGAATGTCGATAAACACGAACACACGCAAAAAGCGGATGTGATAGACCTGACAAAGGGTGCACCTCAGCCATCCAGGGCCTTGTCAGTACCTCGCCAGACCAATATTGTGCCTGATTCTGGAGTGATTGATCTTGCTGGCAGTGACAGCGACAGTGATGCTTCAGCCAGTAACACTCCTCAACAAGCGCCATGGTCTGCTCCACCAGCACTTCTTCCTGCCTCACACCAGACTGGCCACTGCCATACGCGTATCAGCAAGCAGTTGAATGACCATCCACTCCCTCCCGCGCAGAGACAGCCAAATTCACCGCAAGATAGGATAGTGGGCATTGGCAAGCAGTATGACGAGGATAGAGAGAAGCGCCAGGCCACTGCTGCCAGCTCTAGGCAGCCTCAGCAAGATGTGCTGAGCCCCCTTCAGCAAATTGTCAATCGTGAAAGCGAGAAACAGAAAGCAGCAATCAGCCCTGCTAAGCAGCCTGCTGCCGCAAGTATGTTCTCATACCCAGCAACTTACCCAGCAGCTTCGCCAATCTTTGTCAGTAAGTTGTGGCACTCTCACAGCAACACTCATGTCGTGCAGGAGCTTCCAAGATCAGTAGTGCAAATGTCACTCAACAGATTGGCCTTCAGACAGGCACTCAACCCACACAAAAAGCCCAGGCTGTTGCTGGTGTGTATGAACATCTTGTTTACTTGCTGATGCGCAAAGTCTGTACACAAGCTCATCACACAGCATGTTTTCTGCTGCAGATTACAAAGGCACGGCATCAGCCCCATTCCACCAGGCTGCTACAACAGGTCAGCCTTTGCACTCTGCACACCAGCTGAAGGCAAGCAGCCAGCCTGAGTCAAGACCGCAGTCTCAAGCAAAGCAATCTTCCCAGTCTGCACAGCAGCCTCAGCATGCACAGCAGCCTCACGTGCCTCATCAGCCTCAGGTGCCTCAGCAGGCCCCCAAGGAGACTGCAGACAGGCTCCATGCTGACCAGCAGTCCTCGCCACAGGCATCACAACAGCCTGAAGCATCAGACAAAAGCCAGACAGACAGGCAGCAAACCGCTCTTCAGCAGCCTCTTGCCACAGCAGCAGCAGCATTTCAACAAGTGCTACACCCGCCTGCTCTGATGGCAAAGCCGTCTCAGGCAGCTTCCTCGTCGCAGTTTCAAGCAGCTGCCGCATCCCAGGGTCTAGGTGCACCAGTGGCTGGACCAATGCATGCGGCAAAGCAGCAGCAGAATGCGCTCCAGCAGCAGCCAACGGCGCTTCAGCAACCACAAGCTGCATCAAGGCAGCCAACTGCGCCACTGCATGCCTCGCGGCTGTCCGCAGCCCAACAAATCCAGAATCTGTTCAGCCTAGCTAGGCTTGCTGGCCCTGCTGGTGCTGTGACGCCCTCCCACCTCCAGGCAGCACAGCATCAGCCTGTCTCTGCTAATGCTACTTTGGCACGCAGCTCACCCAAGGAGGCTTCAGGGCATGAGCAACTGACTGAAAGGGGCGGTCAAACACTGCTTCTCACAGGTGCAGTGGCCTCAGCACAGCCTGCTCTGAGTAGTGTCACTCAGCCTGCAGAGCTTCAACAGCAGCTGCCTGCAGAGCTGCAACAGCAGTGGCCTGGTATGACGCTGTCTCAGCAGCGCCGTGAGAAGCTGCGAGAAAGTGACATGCCATCTTCACACTCAAGAGAGCCACCCAATGTGCAGAGGCAGGAGCAGCAGGCACAACAAGCACAGCAGGCTCAGCAGGCACAACAAGCACAGCAGGTTCAGCAGGCACAACAAGCACAGCAGGCTCAGCAGGCACAACAAGCACAGCAGGCTCAGCAGGCTTTGCTAGCGCCAACTGTGACACCTCAACCACAAGCTCCTGTGCCTGTGACTGCACAATTGTCCAGTTGTAGCTCTGCACAGCTTGACGAGATGTTGGCATCCATTGCTCGGCTCTTTTCTATGGAAGCCCAGCGCCATTGTCTTGACAGCTCCTTCATGCTGTATGCTGTCAAAAGGTTTCACAGCCAGTGGAAAGACATGCCTATGGCATCAGGGCTGGGTCCATTTCGCGGCAGTCCACTTCATGTAGTCAAAGAATGGCGCTACCTCATTGTGAGGTATCTGGATCGGCTGGTAGCTGTACAGAAGCAGAAGCAAGCCCGTGAATCAGATGTGCTCGGGAAGCTGTCCTCCTACCTGTCTGGACAGGTAACACCCTGTGCCCTGTGCCCTGTGCTGTTCTTTGTGTAACGGGCAATATGCACAGAGATGAGTGTGTGTCCACAGTGCAGAAACTGTGTTGCACAGTGGTTTCAGGCTGTCATTTCTGATGCAGTGACGCTTGCTGGCTTCCGCAATATGCTCATACTTCAGGTTATATTCTGACCTCACAGTCTGATCACCCAGCATGTTTATTTGTAGAACTTGGTGGAAGTAGCAATTAGACTGAAATCAACAAGCACCAAACAAATCAGCATGTTCAATGAAAAGCATGCGTCATGTCACCTAATGTGACATTTAGCACTGGCTTGTAATGGCAATGCAGGTGACACAGCAAGATGGCATGGGCTTGAGCATCAAGGACTTCATGCTGCATGTCGGCAGCTTTGATCCAGGGTTGCTTGCTCAATGGTCCAAGATGCCAGGCAATCAAAAGCTAGCCAGTCCACAGGTGGGAATGCTCCTGCGGTGCAATGGTCCTGTGTATCATGTGTGCAAAGCACCTTAAAGGCAAGCACTTGCTTGCAACACAGGTGTACGTAGTAAGTGCCTGCCTTTCACAAAACCAAAGCATTAGACAAGCTGAAGCACAACAAGAGCAGGCTTGATGGTTAGTCATGACCAAGTGATGGACCCGAGCATTCCTGCTGTTTCAGTGCCTGTCACAGCTACCAACAAATTCCCTGATTGCACACCTGTGATGCAGAGGCAAGAACTACCAGCTGCAGCCACATCGGCTGCAATAGAGCTGCTCCCAAACTCCACTGTGATAGCTTTGTCACAGCAGCAGCCATCAGCAGCACCAGCCACTCAACCTTCAGCTGCCGTGCCCACAGCTACAACAGGCAGCACCTTGGATGTACTGCCTTCTCATGATCTGAGTGGGCCCTCTGTCAGCAGGCTGATGAAACAGGTTAGGGAGCGGCAGGGTCGTCTAAGGCTCAAGGTGAAGGGACCTACGATGCCAGTACCAGCTTTGCCTACTGCTGCATCACTGCCGATTGGCACACTGGGAGATGGGCAGCCCATCAGGGCTCCACAGAAGGGTAGGCAGACACTCACTCAGACAGAGTTGGCGTTGTCGGCTCAGCCTAAGTTGCCTTTGTCGACTCAGTCAGGGGCTGTGCACATCTCACCAATGAACCAGATCATCCTTAATGAGCCGGCCAGATCCCAGACTAATCTTGCATCAGGCCCTGCCACAGAGCCTGCCCAGGCCAGGAAGCAGCACCCCCAGCAGCGCAGTGAGGCAGCTGCAGATACTGCTGTGCACCCCTTGGGCTCACCCAGAGGGTCACCTCTGAGCCCTGTGCACCCCTTGAGTTCACCGAGAGGTTCAGGCCTCAGTCCAGACAGTGCACGGCGGCAATGGTTGCTGACAGACAGCTTTCGCCAGCGGCAGGCAACTTGCAAGGAGGCCTTGAAGGCTGCACAGCAGGACCTGCTCAGGTGGCTGCGGACTCAGAGAGTGGTACAGACCTATTGCTTCTTTTGTTGCTGTGAGACATTGTGCATGCTGATGCCTGGTCTTCACAATGTGTAATGTCATACCTACAGCATGATTCTAATACTGTATAAAATAGCATGCTCCGCACACTGTACCTTGCCATTACAAACAGCATGCTTCTCATATTGAAGTTGGTTGTAAAAACAGCATGGTTCTCACACTGTACTTTGTCATACAAACATGTTGCCTTACTTTGTTTTGTTGTACAAACACCATGATCCCCAAAATGTATTTTGCTGTACAGCAGCATGGTTCTCAACAAGTGTGTATGCAAACATCTTGTCACCTCAACCGCAAAGTATTGCATGTTTGGTGGAGCAAGCAGCCTGTATCTATGTGAGCAGCAAAGTTGCACATCAGGCAATTCAGGAAGTTGGGTATCTGTCTGCTGCCATCCTCAAAGAAACAGCCTCCCTTGCATGTCACATTGAAACTGCAAGCGAGGTTGTGACGTGCTGCATCCATACAATGACCATATTGTAATTTGATTGTACAGCACAGCAGACCAAAAACATCTCCCCAATGTAGAAGCACGTTTTCACTGTCCCCAGGCGTTTCTGAGTTCAGATTTCCAGTGTAGGGATGACGTTTCTGTATTAAAATAGACTTTTGGGCTTTGAGAAGAGCTTAAACCGGTGTTTCAGCAGCACCACAGACACCTCGCAAGCTGCTGCAGTACAGTGGCTGTCTGATCTGACAGTCTTCTTCATTGTTATTTTCTTGATGCACGCTCTTGCTGGTTTGCAGGCCAAATACTTGCCTGCCAGAGGCAAACCTGGCTGTGAGTCCTGCACCAGTGATGCATTGAAACAATCTCTGGCCAAGTATCAGGAGAAGTGTGGGCGCTCCTCAAAGACAGACTACTATCTTGGTGTGGTCGCAAATCTTCGGCAGGTATGTTGGAAGCATCACCATTAGCTCTCTCCTCTCTTTCCTCTCATCAAACATGTGGCTGCCTGTGTACGCAAAGCATCGCCTATCTGCCTGTCCTAGCTATGTAACTGCAAAGTGTTTCACTTGCGATCGATGAATCCACTTGCATGCAGTCATACACAGTGACCTACTCTTCCAGCACTGACAGGCTGAGATTGTATGTAGGTCATTTTGCTGACAGAGTGTGAGGACCACATGCAGACAGACAGCTGCTCTAGTGTGCTTCAGCACCTGCAGTGTGGCCTTCAGCAGTTTGGTGCAGAGGGGCTTGACGATCCGCTAGAGCAGCCTGGTCATTTTGTTGAGCGCTTTCTCATGCAAGAGGTATGCCTAGTTGCCACACAGGGCACGCTTCTGACCCTCAACGGAAGATCTGACTATGTCTTGGCACATTCTGCCTTTGTTTTGCAGCCTAACACCTCAACAGGCTAGCTCAACAGCAAGACCAACAGACTAGTTCAACAGCAAGACCCACAGGCTAGCTCAACAGCAAGACCCAGAGCCTGTACCATGCCAATTGACAACTTGCATCAGCGGCATGTTGGAGTACACAGCATCTTCACTGCTGACTCAAATTATGTGCTGTGCCTGCAGTTCTATACGGCTCTTCAGGCAGCTGCAGCTGTAGGTGAGACTGGACTGAGCTCAGCGCGGCGGATGTCTTTGTCTATGAGTGACTCTGCCCAAGCAGCAACCATAGCATCTGCCCAGGCTGAAGCCCATGGCACTCCTGATGTTCACAAGGCAGCTCCAGTGGGTGCAACTGAAGTCTTGCAGGCCCAAAAGGCAGCATCAGCGCCTGACAGGCAGAGCCTTCAGGCAGTGCCATTGGCCGAAGGGCAGAGCACAACATCCAAAGGGACAGCGCCAGAAGGTGAAAGGCAAAAGCCAGCAGGCAAAGGGGTGACATCACCAGATGTGATGCAAAATCTGGCAACCAAAGCTGCAGTTCCAGCAGATGCAAATGAATCCGTCCAGGCTCAAAAGGCTGCATCTCAAGCTGGAGGACAGGGCCCAGCAGCTAAAGGGGCATTGCTAGCAGCAAACGGCAAAGCCTAGCAGCCACAGGTGCATTGCCAGCAAGCGAAAGGCAGACCCAAGCAGCTAAAGATGTAGCACTTACAGCTGCAGATGACGGTATCCTAGCAAAACGGGCAGGAGCAGGTACTGATAGGCAGGTTTCAGCGCCTGGACACACATCCTGCGAAGTTTCAAGGCAGCCAGACAAGCAGACAGCAGCTGCTGCTGACAGGCAGAGCCCAGCAGCTGAAGGGCCTACATCTGCTGCTGATACGCACAGCACATTGGCCCAAGGGGTTGGGTCAGTCTCTAAAGAGAGTCCAACACTTGTGGAGGCTGCACCAGTTGTTACAGACCGCAGCTCGGAGAAAGCCAAAGGGATAGCACCAGCAGCTGCACAAGGCAATACCCAAGCTCAACAGGCAGCACCAGAAGCTGAAAGGCAGAAACCATCAGCTGCAGAGGCTGCATCACAAGCTGACAGGCCAACCGCAGCAGCTGCACGCCCACTTGCAGGAGGTGCAAAGACTCGTTTGGCTAGGGGTGCCTTGAGAGCCAGAGGGCAAAGCTTGGGAGCTGAAGGAACAGCGTCGCAGGCTGAATGGACAGGCTCAGAGGCAAAAGCCACTGCGAATGGCACAGCCACCGCAGCAGCAGCCGGCAAGAAAGCCTCCAGAGCCATCCAAGCAAGCTCAAAAGGCACACAGCCAGTCCCTCAGCAGCAGACTGACACACTGAGCGGGATACCAAAGACGCAGGTGACTTCTGCAACTAAGGAAGGCTCTGTCAAGCCTGCACAACCTCAATCTTCTGGTCGAGACACCATTCCCAAAGGCCCTCCTGCTGCCCTAGCAGCTGCAGGGTCAGCTGCTGCTGCAGCAGACCAGCATGCTGCTGCTGACTCATCGCAGGGGGTTCCCCCAAGGATGACCCCACAATCAGGTACTGAGGCATGTGGGCCGTCAGCAGCAGAAGGGGTTCCGCTGCAGCCAGCTGGGCGGGGGGTTCTGGTAGACCCCTGGGGGCATGTCCCATTGGTACTGCATCGTGCCAAGGGCAAAGTCAGCGTTGCGCTGTTCTCTGAGCTCACAGGTCAGATTCCTGCGGCCTGCACCTGGCATGGCAGTAGCACCCTCATTGCCATGCACACGGCCTCCTAATTGGCACAGCCATCCTGCATAACCTAATTAGTTACCTGGAAAATGCAAATCCTTCTGTTTTAATGCTGATGGACTGCTGACACCTCATGTCACAACTCAAGGTGAATTAACGATGCCCTGTTGCCATCAATGTTATGTTTCTGTCAGAGTCTGACCAAATCCCCCTCAGCCTTTGAATACCCAATATGCACAATGTTTAGGCTGAAAGCCTGATTTTGATGCAGATGCTGATCGAGGAGCAGCACAGACAGTGCAGCAGCTTCTGCAGAGCAGCAGCAACATCTACGTCAACCCTGCATATGAGTCTTTGTGTACTCACAAAGCACAGGAAGCCATGCAAGCAGCTGGCTGGCTACAGAATCACAGACAAGGAAAACACCAGGCAAGTTTGCGTCTACACAAAGTTTGATATTTCAGCGCCAGTCTTGTATGTTACCTGCATCATGCTGATACTGTGATGAAGCCAGGTGTATGCGCCACCTTAGAAACTGATCTTGGACTACAGCAGCCATCCCATACACACTTGACGACACAGGCATTAGGGTATATCATGTGCAGTGGCGTTTTGTAGCACTCTACCCACCTGGTTGCTGCTGATCTTGTCTGGGTGAATGCACACACAATGGCATGTTATGCAGGCTTGGTTGCTTAGGCTGTTAGAGAAAGAGTCTGTGGCAAAAGCAGCAGCCAAAGCATTATTTGCTGAGGATCAGAGATGCACAGCACCTCTGACATCTACCAACCCTGTGGCACCTCCAACTCTGGAGGGAGCACATGCATCTGTGCCCACAGTTGCTGCCCATCCACAAGATCACAGTGTTGCTAACAACCAAGCAGTAGCAGCTGTGACCTGCTCAGTGCTTGGGAACCCTGTGGAAGCACCTTCTCATACAGCTGCAGAAGCTGCACCTGCTGAAGCAGCTGCTGCAGAGGCTAGCAACAAAGAGGACCTTACTGGTGCACAGGCTCAGGCTCCGCCCTCAAGCTCAGCTGCCTTAATGGCTGGCAATGAACAGGATCTTAGTGACATACAGGCTCATGCTCAGTTCTCAGACTCAGCTGCTCTAAGCTCGGCTCAGCAAGCAGGATCCACAGCACCCTCAAAGCCTACAGTCGAACCTGCTGCAGCAGAGCTGAAGCAGGCAGCTGATACAGAAGCACATGCATTGGAAGCACCCCCTGCAGGCGCCCATGCTTCAGCTGACGCAGAGCCATTGGGTGTGGCACCATCCTGTGAAGCTGACCAGCCTGCCTCAGCAAAGGCCTCCAAGAAGAGGAAGAAGTCCCAGTCTCAGCCCATCAACAACGTTTTTGGGTCTTTGTCCAGGAATAGGAAGAGGGCCAAGACCAAGAAGCAGAAGACTGACAGCCTGGCTGCTGCTGCAGCAGCTGGCGCAGCAGCTGCTGTTGGAGGTGCCAGCTCAGCTCACTGTCCTTTGGGCACTGAGGATAGGTCTGAGAGCACCATACCCAATTCCAGCGCTGCTGCAAGTAATGACACTAACATGGCGTCTGCTGAGGCAGAGGTTGGCAGCCCAGACAGGAGCCGCCACCCACAGCAACCTGCGACTGGCACAGCGCATGACAAACCAGCGCCATCCCTTGATCCTGCCACCACCCGCATGGTTGTATCATCAGACAGTCACATTGGCAACAGATGGCCAGCACAGCGCTGGTGCTGCAGAGCAGCCTCATGTTGATACTGATGCACAGCAGTCTCATCATGCTGCTGTTGTTGCTCAGCCCTCACAGCAACAGCAAGATCATGCACAGCAGCAGAGGACCGGGGCCCCCTCCGCAGCTGGGGCCCAGGCACAACAGCAGAGAAACAGAATCCCGTCTACAGCTAGGGCAAAGGCCGCCATGCACACTGCAGCAGCAGCTGCCATCGGAGGTGGACAGCGCTCCTTGGATTCTCAGCAGCAGGGAAGTGGCTCTGACAGGGGCAATGCAATGCCTGGCAGTCTTCCTGATGGAGATCAAGCCTTGGGAGATGGTGCAGGACAAAGCAGTGATGCACCCGGACCTGCAGATTTTGAGCCAGAGCATGATAGCGATGATGAGGTATGTGCATAAGTGCTTGATCATAGTGATGGTACCACGACTACTGCTGCTGCTGCTTGCAATATTGTCAAGAACATTGGAAGGGCAACAGTCGGTAGCTGGGAAGTTCAGATAAAGAGTTGTGCATGTCTCTTGTTTCTCAGCATGCGCTGCTTTGGCATAGACATCCGCGCATGTGTTGACCTGTACGTGTGGCAATCACTATGCTCGGGACAATGCGTGTACTGGGCGCTGAGCTCTGTGAATCTCCGTTTGGCCTGATTCCCAATCTCATCAGGACGCAATTGTATGCAATATATGACAACAAGACTCATGTCAGGCATATGCAAACAGCACTTCCTTCCCTGCCGCATCTTCACAACAATATGTGCAGCTAGAGGCAATAGGAGGAACAATGGGGCGGGCTAAAACAACCCTAATACCTCTTAATCCCTGGGCAGCCTGGTATAATACTTGGCTTCTCATTAAAGTGACGCCAAAAGCTGTAGTCTTTTCTGTTCTTTTCAACAATGTTTGCTGACAACAGCGTGTGTATGGTGCAGTATGCAGCATGCACTGCCGGCAACATTGACAGAATGCTGCTGCGCAAGCTGCATCTGCGGGGCCTGTATGCCTTGGAGCATGAGCTAGACGGTATTCACTCCTTTGCCTGCATTCTTGCCCTGCGCAATTCCATTATACTGGCGTCATAATTGCCACCTGCGGCAGCCATGCTTGCACCTGCAGAATGATGATCTGTAATGAATATGATATTTGTCTAAGCAGGCTTTTCAGCCATGCTTTGATCTGACCTGCCTCATCATAAGTAGATTTGTTTTCATCCCAGTATCTGAACAATTATGTCAGCCATGCTCCAATCGGCAGTATCACCAGCTTGTCATTAGGATAATATTAGCTTGTGCTGATGTTTGAAAGCAGTGTCATTATGCAAGTGCAAAACACGCTATTGCAGTACCTGTCTGTGTGTACAGGCAAGCATGCAACACCTACACACATTTTGTATTGCATTCAGGCTCCTTGTTCACATGGAATCTCAGTGATGTTCTAAAAGACAAGTTGCGCCACTGTCTGCCTACCAGCATTCTGGATCTTGAGCTGCGTGATCTCAAGTTGCGTGACTTTCCACATTCTGCTGCTGCTGCTTGCCACCAGTGCTTGTGCACGCAATACCTTTGCAGCTTGCCTCGCCCTCCAACCTAAGCTGAACACCTGTTGAGCATCATATCTCCATTGGCTGGAGCATTGCATAGCAAGTCTACCACACCCATTTGCATCACCAAAGCGTCGTCGGGCTCCTGTTCAGACCTGCTGCGCTGGCTACACTGACTTGTAGACAATCACTGTGGAGTGAGGAAGCATGTTATGCTGCAGCAAGGCGAAAGTCTCTGGGACAGACTAAGTTCAACAGTGTGGTGCTGGGGAGCTATTTTCTTGCTCAGTCTGATCCCAGGGAGGATGGGGACAAGGGCACCAAGCCAGCTGGGGACTGCTTGCACCGCATCAGGGCTGTGCGTAGCTGCCCTGTAAACGGCCTTGTCTTTGAGACCATGGTATGCACATTCTTAGCGATGCTTGTCTGTGCAACTGCAGTGCCTGCAAGCATGTTTGTTTGGCCAAGACATGGAGTCAATGCTGCATTCGATGCACTGTGGATGTAGTGACAATCTGATGCTCAATCTTTTTAGCAAACATGCTATGCGTCCTGTGTGTTGCATGCATATGATGCTTTTACGGCTACTGACTCATCTTTGCTGCACCATCCAAATGCAAATGTGTAGCTTTGGCGCCACTGAGCAGTAGCTTGCTGGGGTCTTGCACATGCTCACGTACAACAGAGTGTGCACAATGCGTTGTTGCATGTTGGACAAGGGCGAGCCATGAAGGCTCGTCCAGGAAGAAGACAGCCACAGAACCCGGCAAGAGCTTCAAAGAGAGGACTGCCACCCAGCAGTATACACAATAACAGCAGCAGTTTGCCTGGCTTTGTGCTCTCATCCCTTGCTTGATCAAACAGCCTGCATTTGCAGAGGTCCATGGATATACTTGTAGTCAGCTTTATGGTTTATGGTGCTCAAAGGGGCACCACTGCTTGTTCTGCTGCCGCAGCACAGTGAAAGCGTCCCTAGTCTAGTGATAATAATAATAATAATAACAATAATAATAATAATAATATCTTTTAGTGATACTAGTGATACTAGTGATACTTACCAGACTTGTAGTCAGCTTTATGATGTATGGTGTTCGAATAAGATACCACTGCTTGTTCTGCTGCTGCAGCATGGTGAAAGCGTCCCACTGCGCTGCCTGTCTGACAGTGCCGGCTGCTCAGAAGCCCAGGTGCTGTTGGAGCAAGGCAGGATTCTGAAGAGCAGTGGGCAAGCTAGGCTGACACGGCAGGAGGTAAGCAAGTACTGTTTAGAAACACTATTTCTTGTCACAGCAGTGTCACTCGTTATGTGATGCAGTGCTGTGACACAGCCATGCATACAGAAATGTTGTGTGTCGCATCAAAGAAGGGAAAGTTATAACAACAGTGCAGTCAGACATTCGTTCATTGCATGAATATTTTGGTAACAATTCCATTTTTGTCTGTATGTCTGTAACTTTTCAGTGTGTTGCTGCGCCCAGATTTCACGCTGAGCCTGATCATGAGCAGAAGCTCAACATGCATGCTGAGGATTCATCAACTTGTTGTTCTATGGCCAAAGCTCATGTGGCTTTGCAATGCACTGCTGGAATGAACCCCGCACGCTGAGCATCAGCTCAATCACTGAGAAGACCAAGTTTCTACCAACAGTCAGTACCTTACTTATACAAGTGTACTCCAGCATGCAAGGTTTGACACTCTTCCAACAGTGAGTACCTTGCTTATACAACTGTACTCCAGCATGCAAAGTTTGACAGTTGTCGAACAGTCAGTACCTTGCTTATACAACTGTATTTTAGCACGCAAGGCTTGACACTCTTCCTCCGCCTGCAGGTTGCTCATGCAGATGCTGCCTGGCGCATCAGCCTGTGTGAGCAGTACTTTGTCATCTGGGAGGAGCTCCAGCAGCCAGGCCTGACCCCAGAGCAGGTGGGCAGCCTGAGGGTCAGGCTTGAGATGAAAGCCAAGGAGACGCAGAGCAGGTCAGCCACATTTGTGGCTGCTTATGTACTTGCTCATTCCTTGATTCAGTCACTCATTCAGTCCTTCATTCATTCATTCATTCGTTCGTTCATCCATCCATCCATCCATCCATCCATCCATCCATTCATTCATTCATTCATTCATTCATTCATTCATTCATTCATTCATTCATTCATTCATTCATTCATTCATTCATTCATTGTCTTCTGCTTGAGTCAGGTATGTACGGTCCTGAGAGTGCATCCAGAAGC
>JAABUO010004048.1_pt1 | contig 17296 bp, 14 predicted proteins | sample 5559291 | NCBI WGS metagenome assembly JAABUO01 (sample SAMN10711878, study PRJNA513372) | rock metagenome | isolation source: Antarctica rocks | place: Antarctica: Victoria Land, Finger Mt sud | reverse complement strand
CCCTTGTCGGGCATGGCCCTCACATAAGCAGCATACATGCTGCGCCCAATGGAGCGTGTTTCAGATGAGGAATCTTGGGCAGCGCTGCGGATGGTGGCTTCCACCAGATCTAGCCCCTTCACACATGTCTCCATGTCCCAGTCTTCCAAGACCTACATGCCAGTAACACCAACACTGAATTCTCACCAAGATGCGCTAAACAACAGTCTCAGGCAGCAGATTGTAAGGCTGATGTGCCAGGTGCCAAGTCTTGAACAGGCGCTGTGTTGATTTGACAGCATGTCATTCGACTAGAAGCAGGATTGATGACAAACACCATCTGCACAGCTCTTGACATGCTTTTCACCTGGTAGTTTGCTGCGCACGAACCATGTGATGCTCTCAGGAGAAGACAAGATGTGCACAGTACAACACTGTTCAGCTGCAGCTTTTGAGGTGGGCAACTGCATCAGCATGCAGAACTTGCCTGAAGCATGTACTTGGCACAGCATTGGCGCAGCTTTGCGTTCCTGTCTGTGCAGACTGCATCTGCAATGGGCTTGAGCAGGCGGGGAGAGGGACAGTGATGCACCAGTGTATGGCAGCACAGATCAGCTGCCTCAGCCATCACCTAAGCAGCAAGACGCTAAACTGCCAGCAAGTAAACAGATGCATCATAGCTATGCACTCCTGTCACTCCCTATTTCTGGCAGGCAGTTCATGTAACAATCAGAGTGCTGATGGCAGAAGTCGAATTTGATGATCATGAAGTGTTCTTGAGCAACATGCTCGATTGCTTAGTGAGCAGTCAATGATTAACGCTGAGCTTGTGAGTTCGACACATGCAATTCATAGCCAATGGCAAGGGGATAATAGTCTTGCATAAATGCTGCACACAGCATGGCAAGCTCACCTGCACTGTGATGACGGTGATCTTGAAGATGATGGGCAGGAAGTACAGAGCGTACGTGTCAAAGCGGGCTCCAAGGGCTGCAGACAGCAGCCCTAGAATGCGACAGGCCTGCTTGGAGACTGCTGACCGCCTGCATCATGCCAGTCATTGTCAGCAACTAGCACCTGCTCATCTGCAGCATGCTGCATTTGTACTGAACAATGTGGACCTGGTAGCAAAGCCCATGTAAGGGGGGCGGCTTGATGGGCAGCCGTGATTGTGACATCTTGATATGTTAGTGTCCCTTGCATCTGAAAAGCCTGGGCACATCTATGCTGTTTGTGCTTACAACAGGAAATATCAGGGGCTACAGCAGCTCATATAAGCCTCATATAAGCCTATTTGAGCTCTGTGTTTCTTAGTATATGAATGTACAAATGCTGTCTTTGATGAGCAGAACTTACAGCAATGCACAGCTGTGGGTTGTCAAGATGCAAACCGGAACCAGACGTCTACATGTACATCATGCTAAGTGGCTGTATAAGGGTGACCTGTCATTCAGCTGGACTGTCAGGGGCTGGCGCAAGGGCTTCAGCATTTCAAGGAAGCCCTCCAGCCCTGCAGCACCTCCCCTCACAAGGCTCTCCACTCGTAGCAGAGCCTACAAAGCAGTAGAACAGCTGCAAATGCGTCGTCCACATATGTGACTATTACTCAAAAATGAAGTGCTGAAATACAAGTGCAGGGCCCCACATGAGCCTACAACCCCTATCTAAGAGACGGTTTCTAAGTGACTGCTTAATTTGCTTAATTTGCAACATGTGATTGCATTGCATACTGCACATCTATGATTGGGTACAAGGACTGATGCAGTGCAGCAGAACAGCTGTGTCCAGGCAAAGCATCACCTCGATCCGTTTAGTCCATTCTTGCTTCTCATCCAGGGCCACCACAAGTTTCTCTATCTCAGCCTTGAGCTCCCGACCCGATTCCACCCAGATGGGCGGCGCCTCTGGCAACTCGCCAGCTGCTGTCAAGCCTCCCGAATCCTGAAATGCAGAACACTTTGGCTGATCTGCATCCAGACAGCATGGATTTTGCCAAGATTTACCTTGATGATCATACAGTATGCACCACAGTTCAGATCAAGTTTGTGTACCTATCATATATGTATGCAGCATATGCGATGACTGCTGCAATGCCTATGTGCTTCACAGCTGTGGCCAGATTTGCGCAAAGCATGTCAAATGCACATGATCAGCTGAGTGTGATCATCAGAGCCAGAAAGCCTTCTGTGATTCACCTTAAAGCCGCCACGCCTCACAGAAGCTTTGGGCAGAGCAGCAATGAGACCCTTCTTCAGATCAGTGCTGCTGCTGGCACGTTCCAGCAGTGCAGGTGTGCTAGCCTGACTGCGGCTGGTGGCCACCTTCAAAGGGGAGTAAGCATTTGTGGCTGCAATACTGGACTCTGCATCTGCGCTCTGCATGTACAGAAAGCATTATGGTTGTGTTTCTTTGCAGTATTGCAAGTACTGTCTTCACTGTTGTACGTATTCTGTCTGCACTGACAACCTGACAATCTGAACACCAGCATTCTGCCTGCGCTGCACATGGATGTACGTTTTGCTGCTTATGAGACATGTGTTACCCAGCACACTTCAGCTATCAACATGCTCACCTGACTAGAGCAGTCTGACCTGCTGATCGCACTGCCAGGCCGTCTTGCAACAGTCTCAACAGTAACTGCCTGAAACAGTGGGAAGTCTTGCACAGCTTCACTATTGGCAGCCAGGTGGTTGAAACGCTCCTGGAGCTGCCTGAGCTGTGCTGGTTTGGCATGCAAACCTTCAAGCCGTTCCAACACGCTGCTGCCCAGCTGCTGGTGCAGCTCTTCTATGCAGACCATAGCTGCCTCTCGCACCCCACTGCACGAAGAGTGCGCTAAATGTGACAGGTGCTTTTGTCACTGGCAGACTACAAGTGACTGCATCACTGCAAACCCAGTGATTGTTCCCTGTGAGGTACATTGCATGGCCTCCTGCTCTACACATGTCAGTAGTCCTGCCCAGGAACGTGGTGTGAGGCAATGCTGGTCAGTGATCCTGCCCAGGAACATAATTTGCAGTGCTAGTCAGCTGTATGGGCAATATGCCAGCATGCCTGGCTGTATGAAACACAGCACATCACAAGGCAGAACGGCATGTCGTGAGAGACAGCTCTGCACCTGTTTGGGTCATCTAGCAGCTTTGCCGCAGGCTGTAACACAAGCTGCATCCATGTGGCAGGTAAACTCAGGGCTATTGGCATCACGGTGATGGCATCAGTCATCACTTGCAGGGTCCCCTGCTTCACCCTAGGGTTGCGATGAGCCCATGCAGAGGTGAGCATGGGCAGAACAGTCTGTAAGCCCCATGATGAGAGAATTGCCTGTAAAGCGGCTGCTACTGCATCTCTGACTTGCTGCTTAGCATCCCCTAAGCGTTCAACCTGCAACCAGTCGAAAGGTTGCCACAATTGGCCAGCACTGTCAGAAACGTTCAATGAACCATGGTAAAAATTGCACCCGAGAGGACAAATAAGCCAAAGTCAGATGAACCAATTAACAAACGCAACAGCAGTAAAGCATGGACATGCTTTAGGGCATGCTGGGTTGTACCAAGACTGGCAGGAACCAGCTGCTGTAAGAAGCCAAAGCTATGCCATGCTTCTGAACCACCATGTGTAGCACTTGGATGGCTTTCTGACAAACCTGCATGACAGAGGAAACAACAGATGAAAGAAGGTAAAAACAAAAGTAACACTGCTGCAATGATCACTGTCTCAAACAACTGAGAGCACCTTGTGATTGCTGTCCTTGAACAACTGGCTCAGGCTGTCTAACACAGGCTGCAATAGATCTTCTTGAAGGCCATTGCCATCCACGTGGTCCTGAACCACAGGCATTTGGATTCAGTGAGAGGTCCCTCAGCAAAGTTGTGGTGACATCCAGGCAAATGGTGTGCTGCAGGGCGGCAGGGCTTGCTGATCACCCTCTGATCACCTGCTGTGGCACAGCTGCAAGACAGACTAAGCTGCAAACACATGCAGAACACAGCTATTCAAACGGGATTGTCACCTGGAGCAATGCTAATTGCTGCAGCCTCCCGGCTCCATCCTGTACTTCCAGGCATTCAAGCAACTCCAGCACTGTATCCCCATCTGTGGACATCAACAGGGGTAGGAGAAACACCGCTGCACTGCGATGCAACCTCCAACCTCTGACTTGAAACTGTTTGTGAACGGAGCCGAATGTGATTGAGCAAAGAGGGACGCCGTCGCCAGTATATGCCGCTGCTAGCAGTGCAGACGCCCTTGTATTTTCACGGTATGAACGTCCCGATTCGTGACGCTGCAAAGTCTAAGCGTCAATATAGCTTTTCTCGCTTGCAACTTGAACCCTTTTTCGTGTGCAAAGTGTTTGCGCAATCGACCAGCAGCGTGGTCCACGCAGCTGTTTCTGCAAAGAGCAGAGCGGAAATTTCAGAATCCACTCGGAGAATTTCAGAATCCGATCGGAGTTGTGCCGTCAGTTCTGCCTCTTGCTGTGCAGCCTGCTGTGTTCCATCTCAATCTGCGATACGCTTACATCGGCGTCTTGGTGGCCGTTCTGCGATGCTAGCCGGCCCAAGTTGTCAGCTCACGGCTTGGGGCCCCATGGACGCTTGCACGCCAGGCAACAGGAACACCCTTTGCAGAAAGATTTCCGAGCGTTGCTGAAGGGTTGACTGCCCATACCTCATGAGCAATAGCATACTTTCAAACCGGCCATAGCTAGCAGTGCTGAACAGCTGATGAACAGCAACACCAAACTCTTTGTGGAATGTCTTTATCCTGAGACCCGAACAGGTGAGCATCAACCTACACCTGTGCATGTCATGCGCTGTGAGACTGCTGTGTGGTACTCAGCTGCAAATGGCCAACAGTAATAACTTGCTGGGTTTGCATCATTGTTTGTCACTGCGACGCAGCCCATTCTTGAACAGAAGGCAGTTTTAGAGGCTTTGGATATGTATGGACTGCCTCTTCTCTGCCCCAGGCTGTGTTGCTGTGATCTTTGATTGTCACAGCACAACCTGAAGCAGTATCTGTTTGACTCATGCACAAATCTGATGAGACTGCTTCAGTTCGTGCTTTTACTCTGTCACGGATTTAAATCGGGCCCATTTAAATCCGCGCTGGAGTAAAAGAAAGGCTTACAACAACACAGCGTATGCACACATGCAGTACATGCAGTCTACAATTCCTCCAGTCAGGCAAGCAGCTTTTGCTCAGTGGCAAATCAGCCTGGCAAAACAGCTCAACAAGTTTGTCTTCTTATTCATAGCAGAGCAGGCAACATACTTTGCTTGAAGTCTGAACAGCAATTCGTTATCAGGCATTGCAGGACAGCACAACAGCTACGTCGACAAAAAGGTAAGGGTGCCCTGCAAAGTGGCAAACTGATGCAGATTTCCTGGCAGACATATTTGAAGCTGCAAGCATTTTTAAAACAGCACCACATACATGTTGCATGCGCTCTATGCATTGCACACTTCCTGAAGAGCCTTCAACACATATTATAGACCTGCTGTACGATCAAGCAGATTTCCAGCGCAAACTCTATCAAGACATTGTCAGCACCCATCACCTGTTACCTGCAGCATATAGGCGTTGCTGTTACAGCTAACAGGCCTTATGATTCAGCATCTGCGAGAGCCACTGGCTTAGCTGTCAGCAGTAATTGAGGCAGGTATCAGATGTTGCAGGTCCATGCGCCCAGCAATGTCAGGATGTTGCACCACCAGCCGCATCAGGCGGCAACAGCGAACATTGTGGTGAGAAAAGCAAAGGCACAAGGAATGCTCATACATGCAAACAAGCTTCGTGCAGAAGGCCGACACATTTTAGCAGGAGTTTGAATTGCTTGGGCAATATTCTGGGCTGCAGCATTGATGCGAAAGAGGTTGAGCAGTCATGGTCCCTGGCCAAGGTCACAGTTCTGAAGCCGTGACGCAGCACCCTTCCAACTGTGAAACACTTTGATGTTCAAAATTGTGGGGCTGATTTACTTTGCTTTGGCAAGCAAGCAAATCTGGCTACTTTGTGCACATGCTGTTGGCTGTGAGTGGATGTAGATCTTTGCAAGAACGCCCTAGGTGCAAGTAAACCTGCAGACTTTGCTCATCCAGTGACTTTGCCATATATGCCATATACAGCTACAGCTTCTGACTTCAGACAAGATTAGTCCACCACGTGATGTTGCGTGTTTCGGGCATCTACAGTTTGCAAGCTTGCGTTTCGCTTGCACAGTTGCACGAACGACAGCGGGCATGGGAGTGAACCGTTTAACGCAGCAATAGATGTGCCTTAAGGTTTCCAGCATCGTTGCGAAATATATTGTTGTGGGGTGTTCAATGATTCAGATAGACTAAATACACTATAGACTAAGTACAAGTACTAAGTACAAAAGCATGGTACCACTACACAACTCTATTGACTCGAGTCATCACCGTTGTTGATGATTTGCACTTCATGCTTGCACATTGAGCAACATGTTACTGATGCCAGATTTGAAGATGTAACGCTCGATTGCTCTGTGTGCATCACTATGGCTCTGTGCGATATCGCTTACAAGCGCGTCACTTTGCCTGCACGCACATTTCAAGCTGTTTACTCGACTACAGTTGCAGTGTTTAGTGCGAGTCGTTCGTAATCGCATCACAAAAAAATAGTGCATGCTTTCTCTACTGTACTCGGTACTGGTGACCCGGTAGTTGTTGAGCTATGGAATGCACTATGTTGCGACAGCACCTACCATGCAAGCACATTCGCTTTGGTCCTCGCCCTGCCTTCCGCGCAGCGCTGCCCACAAGGCGTCCTGGCTGCAGCGGCACGTGCAGGCGAAGATCTTGCCTTGACAACGGCACACCAGCTCACTCTGCACAGAGCCTGCAAAGGGTGTGCGCAACTCTTACCGAAACACAGCACGGCAGCGCCACCAGCTCCCATGACGAAGATCCCAGTCAGATGCAGGCCTTCCTTGCATGGCTGACAGCTCAAGGCATGTGTTGAAATATTCAATACACGTCATTCATGTGACTGAGTATCTGACACAATTCATCATGTCTGCAGGGATAGATGACTTGCAGAAAGAGAAGTGCAAGCTAGGGGTCTACCATGCAGAAAAAGGGGAGCGAGGCATGCTAAGCCTGCAGGTATGTATGCACAGTTGGTCATCAGGCCCACAGCAATGGGCACAGCTGCCTATACTTCCTGATTGCAAGCATGAATCTGTTGTCCATAGTAAAACATGTAGTATCAACAGCGTAGCATCACTCCATAGCCTTCACACATGATGCTAGTCTGCATGCTAAATGGTCAGATATGAGCAACCAAACACAGGCAGCAAGAGGCAGAGGAACACAGCAACTGCTCCCTAATTTGTCTCAATTGCATCACAACAGGACATCAAGGCTGGCACAGTCCTGCTTCATCTGCCACTCAGACTGGCAATCACAGATCATCCTGCCGATCAAGAATCCAATGAAGTCATGTTTGAGGGTGCCCCTTGGAGCCTTCGCCTAGCATGCAAGCTGCTCCGGGAAAAGGCTAAGGGTTCTGCCTCACCCTACCACCCATACTTGCAGGTCTTCTTCCATGCTGCTCTGCAACAGTCTTCTGCAGACCGAGGCAGTGACTGCATGTTGTGACACTGTGCACGATCAGCCAGACTGTGATCACAGCATCTGCATGGGAGCATATGCCTGACACTGCCATTCTAGAAGTGGTGCAGCACCAGCGTCAATTTGAGGATGCAACCTGCTTTACCACGTGTATCTATGACCTAGCATGGCTCAACTTTTGACAGACAGTTTCAGTGATTACAAAGATCTCAAGCCACAGCTGGTGGCAGAAAGCCATAGTGGCAGGAAACTGTATGCTTTTGGAAAAATGTGGAGGCACCGTACTCGTGGATCCATGGCCAAATAAGGTCTCAGACCCAGCGTGTCATTTTTATTGCATAATGGTCTGTGCAGGTGCTTCCAGAGCATGTGCCATCCCCGCTTCGCACTTTCGCATGGGAGGACATGCCTGAAATTGAGGTTCCTGACATGACTCAGCAGCTGCACCATGCCAGTTGGCTGTTAAGTGATGCATGGCCTCGCCTCTCTCCTGAAGCCACAGGCGGCGCATCCAGAGAAGAGCTAGAGTGGGCTGTCTCAGTGAGTCCCCCACACTGTGAAAGGAATTGGGCTAACCCCTAAACTGTGCAACGTGTGTCTGACCTGTTGAGTGTGAGTGCTGTTTGGGCTGTAGCCCTTGTCATGTACTTGAGCGCCACAGGCAGGGCGTCTAAGGAAGAGCTAGGGTCAGTTGTCTCAGTGAGTCTCTGACACGCCTTGTCTAACTTGTTGAGCAAGAATGGGCAGTCTCAGTAAATCTGTGACAACCTTTGTCTGACCTGTTGAGTGTGAGTGCTGAGCTGTCTCAGTGAGTCTCTGACACCCCTTGTCCAACCTGTTGAGTGTGAGAGTGGGGCAGTCTCAGTGGGTCTCTGACACCCTTTGTCTGACCTGTTGAGTATGAGTGCTGGGCTGTTGCAGTGAGTCTCTCGCGCTCTTTGGCCTACCTGTCGGGTGTGAGTGCTGAAGTGGGCTTTTGAGTGTGAGTGCTGGACTGGGCTGTTGAGTGTGAGTGCTGAACTGGGCTGTTGAGTGTGAGTGGTGAAATGGGTTGTTGAGTGTGAGCTCTGAACTGGGTTGTTGAGTGTGAGTGCTGAACTGGGCTGTTGAGTGTGAGTGCTGGACTGGGCTGTTGAGCGTAAGTGCAAAAATGAGTGTGAGTGCTGAACTGGGCTGTTGAGCAAGGCATGCGCTTGCTGGTCACTCAAGTGCACCAGGCAATGCACCAGGTAATGCACCAGGTAATGCACCAGGTAATGCACCAGGACAAGGGTCAGAATGTGCTGTGTTGCTGAGTCACACGTCATGATATGTCACAACTTGACATCTGAAGCAACATTCTGGTATGGCCCTGATGGCCCTGTATATGCCCCAGCATTCAATTGCACCGGATCTTGGCCATTAGGTTCGACAAAAACCGCGGAGTTCTCAAAGTTGTGGAGTTGTTAGGGGAGTCAGGTGTGATGTAGGGTTCAGGGTTTGAGGGTATTTTGCCAATTTGTGTTTTAGGTTTTGAGATCCAATGTGATAGAATGCTGGGGCTGTATATGCACCGGGCATGCAGGCCGCCTGGCTGCTTGTTCTTGCGTATTGATAGCACCTGAGGTCAAAGGGAGTGCATCCAGGGATGATATGGAGCGTGCTGTTCATGCGGTCCTCTAGTGACCATGCTGATTCTGTCATCGACAGTCACAATGCAGCGCTTTGCAACAGGTCTCACCAGGATCAAGATGATCAGTCATCATCATTCAGATTCAGGCGCTTTGCAACCTGTCTCACAAGGGCAAACTAGTCTGTCATCATCATTCAGGCTTTCTGCAACAATTTTTACTGATGCAACATAGTACGCGTGCAAGGAGGAGAATTGCGCTGCTGTCTGCAGCTTGGTTTACACTTCAGTTTGTTTGGCAAAACAACAGCAAAGAAGAATTGGATGACTACTCACGTACTGCATGGCTGATGGTGGTCACATGGCTCCGTCTCACTGAATGTGTGTGTGTGATGCAGGTGGTGCATTCTAGGACTTTTGGGACAGCAGCCAAGGAAGGCGGGACAGCTGTGCACATGCTGTTGCCTTTGGTCGATTTCCTGAACCACGGCGGGGATGAGACTGAGTGCTTCCCTGGGGACCCCTTTGCCCCCACTGCCAATGTCAGGTGGGCTGTGCCCTTCTGCTCTTCCTCTTGCCTTTGTGTTCTTCTCCTTCTTTGTGAGAGCCATTTTTAGTCACGGGGAGATGACTAACAGTACGCTCTCTTGGGGACCTCGTTGGCCCCACTGCCAATGTTAGATGTGTGTGCTCTGGCCCTTTCCCATCACCTTGTTTTCTTCTTCTGGTTGATGTGATGTTACCACGGGAGGAACTCCTTTCAACGACAATGAGCGTCCTGATTCACATTCCCAACACCAGGTGTGACATGTCTGCTTTGAGACATCTCATTCCCCACAGGATGGTTGAGCGCTCCAAAAGCTTTCATCAATTTCTTTTGTATCATCTAGCAGCTATCTTGAGTTCTCCCTTGATAAGACTTTAAGCAAGACAGCATTTTGGGATGATCATGTTGGGTTTTCACACAGATTTGAAATGTTACTGAGCATGCTGTGTTGGACAGGTGGCATCTTGTGGCCCCTCCGTCTGACAACCCTAGCGAGGGTTTCCAGATGCATTTAGTAGCCAGGCAAGACATTCCAGAGGGTCAGGAGATACTGCTGTCTTACGGGGACCGTAACAACGACGACTTCTTCCTGCATTACGGCTTCGTACCCCTGCGTAACCCGCACGATGACGCCGTACTGTTTCAAGATTTGACAGGCGCCTTGGACTGGCACTATGAGCATTTCAAGCCTGAGGTGCGCTGCGCTGAGATGTGCTGTGCTGTGCTGTGCTGTGCTGTGATGTGCTGTGCTGTGCTGTGCGCATTCTGCAGTTTATCACTGCTTCTCCAGAGACCCCAGGTCTGACCCTGAAAACCATTCCAGCACTCTTTTTGTTGCAGTACTCAGCTGTGTTTGTCTCAGGGCTTGGCAAATGAAGAAGATGCAAGGATATTGTACCAAGCAGCTGCTGAGGCAGGGCTAGCCCAGGAACGGCCCTCCAGTCCTGAAGATCATCGCACCGCTGCCATGCAGGAGCAAGAACAGAAACTAAGGGTGGGTTTCCCTTTCTTCCCCCTTTATTTGCAGATCTTTCCACTGGGTCGGCTCCTTCTGGCTGCCTGAGTCTTAAATGCATTTCATCATTGCATTTGGTCTGCAAGTGGGTTTCTGTTGTGGAAGCGCAACAACAATTTGCTCTGTATCTAGATCATGTCTATGTGAGAAAAGAGAAAGGAAAGAGAAGAAAAGACTACACCTTTTGGCGTTAATTAAACAAGAAGCCCAGTAGTACACTAGGCTGCCCGAGCATGTCTATGTGATGTACACTTGAGAGCATACAGTCAGCACATAGCCCCATTGAGTGCCCAATCGGTCAAAAGAGTCATTGGTGTGTGGAACACTCTTGCATCAATTTGTGCAGCCTTGCTGCATTTGTCTAGTCAGATATACGTCTGTGCCTGCAATGACATTTACGGCTGAGGGTTTGCCAACCTGGCTCTTGCAGGTCTAGACATCCAACATACCTAATCCTCTAGACCAAGCTTTATTCCATATCTTTACCACCACTTTATCTTTATTGCTGCATCATCACAATCCTGCCTCATTGTTACTGTGCATTATTACTGGCCTCATTCTTCTTGTGCTGACCCAGGTGTACCCAGGGGCATTGGTAGACGGCCGCCTGATGGCAGCATTTCAGCATTTAGTTGCCTCCCAGGGGCAAGAATCAAAGAAAGCTGAGGCAGCTGTGGCTGCCAGGTGCCAGCAACTGCTTGCAGCCATGTCACCCTTGCCGGATGATCTCAAGGCTCTAGCGGCTGATCCCTGGACTGAGCAAGATGACCGATGGTACTACGTCACTGCAGCGCAGCACTACGGAGTGGTAAGGCATCATTAGTAACTGGTTGTGGTGCGCTGACATGCCTTGTCAGGTGCAGTCAAGCAAGTTGTTGTACTGCTTTGCTCAACTTCCTGTAATCCCAAACCCTAATACCTCTGTAGTGATCTACCATTATGAGGTGTCTGCATGCTATGTTGTGAGCCTGCACTGTGCAGTTGCACCATCAATCACTCACTCACTCACTCATGCACTTGTTCATTCACTCCTGCATCCGTTCACTGACTCATTCGCTCGCTCGCTCACTCACTCTCTCACTCCCTCACTCAATTGCTCAATTGCTAACTCATGCACTCACTATGTCACTCACTACCTCACTCTCTCACTCACTCACTCACTCACTCACACATTCCGTCAGTCAGTCATCCATTCATCTGTCCCCTGACTTGTTTGGTCATAGTATACCAGCGTACCATTGAGCAATACATTCTGATATGGACTGTGTCAGACTGGACAAGGTGATGCCAACCTTTGTGACTATGACCAGGTCAGCATGACCATCTTCAGCCTGATTTCATGCCTTGTTCCTGCCAAATCCATTCCTGCCTTCCTGCCTCGTATCAGACAACAACAGCTGACTGGGGATCAGCTTGCTTCAAATTGCAAAAAACAACGAGATCAGAAAATAACAGCCCAGTACAACAGTCATTGCAGTCATTGCCTCGAGGAATTGAGCACGCTCCAGGCAGAACTAAATTTCAGCTGGCAGAACTGATTGTCTGCAATTTGCGGTGCAGGCTATCCAGAAACATCCTCAGACACAAGTACTGTTGCAAGCTAGCACGTCAGAGGTTGCAGCGCCACCTGTTCAGAGCCCAGCACTTGCGCAGCAAGATGCAAGCAGCAAAGCATACGCAGAAGACGACATGCCAGATGTCACAAGCACCACAGACTTTCAGAAAGGGGTCCTTACGCCAGCAAGGAGACTGGCATTGATGTATCGGTCACAAAAGAAGATGCTGCTATGGGATGTTGTGCTGCAAGGATGACGTCACGTATGCCGTGGCATGGGCGCATTTTTCCAAGCATAGCAAGCTCAATACCTGGTCGATGCTCAAGTTGGAAAGATCTTTCAGCTATGTTCTGATGTTCACAGTGGTTTTCTCCAAGTTGCGCAGCATACAGAAATGTTCTCAAAGTATCAACTGTAGTGGATTGTTCACATTCAATGCCAGACATACCGTATGCGTATGCTTGCCCAGGACCTGGTGCTGCCATTTTTGCAACCTGGCACAGTTGTGATGCCTGAAATTCCACGAAAGGTCATCTCTGTACAGGCAATGCAGCAACGGTGTACTGAGTGTTCATGGCTTTGTCAGCAGGCAGCATTGGCTTGACTGCAGATGTGAATGGCAAGTCTGTTGCACAATTACAATAAAATATAATGCTTCGATAACAAGGATTTTCTGACGTTTGAACGCGCTCAGCTTGCTGCGCTCGATTGTTCCCAAAAGCCTTCGACGCTTGTATCAAAGTTCGGACGCCAAGTGCAATTAGCTACTTGTATACACTCAGCCGCAATCGACACTTGCGGCCGTGCGGGGTTGTAAAGATCACTGCTGCCTCTTCATGCCGTTCTCGGTGAGCCTCAAGACGAGACTATATTTCGCTGCGCTAAAGCATCCGCAAACAGCAATATGAAGAAAAGCTGCCTCATCCGTTGCTGGTTGCGTGCACGTTGAAGATTCCGTGTCAACTATAAGCCATGCATGGCCACATCTCGCGCGGTGTTTCTGCAGGCCTGGCCCCGCATAGGACCGTGCTAAGCTGACATTGCGTGCTTGCTGAATGGCTTTCCGTCAAATAGTTCAAAGTAGCAAGCAGCTATTTGCCCCTGCCACCAATTTTGGGCAGTGGTATCTGGCAACTGCAAAGAAACACCCTTTCCCAACAGCATTCTTCACAAGCGGCATCAAAACAAGTCTTGCAGACATCATTGCTCAGAAGGTGTGCTCACGAGTACTCAGCTTGCTGCATCGTCAGAGCTCTGTCGTATAGCTTCCCTGCAGCGGTGATAAAGTCATTTCTAAAGTGGACCAGCATATGCATGACCTGCATGCAATTGCTGCCACAGGTTGTCGAGAAGAAAGAGGACTTTGACTGGACACGTCATGCTGCTTTTGTCACATTTGGATTTGCCTACCTGGGCAGCGTACAGTATTACCTATACAATGTCAAGTTTGTACAGTGGTGTGGAGGCATCACAGCTCAAGTTGGCCATGCTGGTGTGGCACCGCTGAAGACCTTCATGGACCAGGCAATACAGTGAGTCATTTTGCCAGCTTCATGCAGATGATGATGTGCTGATGTTGGTGCCAAAACGCAAGCTCATTATGCTGTTGTTTGCTGTTCTCTCAGAAAAGCAATGCATATTGTAGCACTCCTCAAGACCACGCTTGAGCACATCCTGTTCTCTTGTGACGTTGCCTTCAAGTGGCTCATCTTGCAGTGGCAACAGCACATTTGAAGTAAATGCATGTTTGAAGTAAATGCATATGGCATGTCATGCAGCAGGCTTGCTATCTGCCTGCACAGCATGTCAATCCAGATGCATGTATGCATTCACACATGCACGCAGTCATTCCTGCTTTCTTGCGAATCAAGTCTTGTCCTACAGTCAGGTACGTGCAGCCCAGCTCCGGGCTGCCACCTTAGGAGGCTCCCGTTATGATCGCTGAAAAGCGTAAACTTTTCTTTTCTTTTTCTTTTCTACATACAGCCCTCAGTAGCTCCCTGTCAGTCAACAGTGATCATTCTGCCCTTCTGCCCTTTGCAAGCTGTGGCAATACAGCGTTTCTGCAGTTATCTCCTGATTTTGCACCCAATCACAAGCCCAGTGTAATGGGTGTACATGAAAGCAGCAGACAACTTGTGATGCTTCTGAGCTATGTGTGCTGGTGCCGATATGATGCCCTGAACCCTCTCCTATTATTGTTCAGCGTGCTGATGACAGGTGGCATAACAAAACAAAGTGCTGCTTGAATGCTCAGCTACAGCTGACATCTGTGTTGCTCTGCAGATCCACCTGTCCATATCTCATTCAACTTCTGGTACAGTCAACAGCCTAGTGGAACAGCAGTCCCTTCAGAAGGCACAACACATGCCACAGAACATTTTCTGATGCTGACTGACACTGCTCATGCTGACGCAAATGTCTGTCCATGCAGTCATCCCTTCATGTACTTCCCCACCTTCTACACAGTCAAGAGCCTGGTAGAAAGGCAGCCCCACCCTCTGGAGCACGCATACAACAAGTGGCGCAATGAGATCTGGGACAGCTGCAAGGCTTTGTGGACCCTGTGGGTCCCAGCCCAAGTCATCAACTTTGCATTTGTACCGCGCTACTTGCGGGTGCCGTTTGGTGCGTCAGCTCTTGCTGCTTTCATCTTCTTCTCCTGCTGCTGCTCTTCCTTTGCGCCTTTGCTTTTGTGCCACACTACAAGCAAGTGCCCTTTGATGCATCAACTCTTCCTGCTTCCGCTGCCTCTCTTCATCTGATTCTTTTTCAACTGTTGTGCTTACTCACTAGAGCATGCATGGTCAAGGTCAGAGCATGCGCATCAGCTTGTGCAGCAGTGATGGCATCCGTGCCTTCCTCTGCTTCTTCTGCTTGAGATCCTTGTCTACATCATGGCTTTAGCTCAATGTGTGTTTGACCAACAATGCAATCATCCTTGGATGTATGATCCTGCAATGGGAGATGTCTTAGTACTGTCTGTGGTACTGCAGCGGCTGGAGTGTCTTTCTTGTGGTGCATCATTCTGAGCACCATGCAAGGCAAGTATGACGCTGAAGGGGCCAAACCAGAGGGCAAGAAACTAGAAAACGAGCAGGGTGAAACAGCACCAGCGTAAACTGCGATGAAGCTGGTTGGTTTGTCGGGTTTGACAAAAGACCGTGATGAGTTGTACTGTTGAATGCGGCTTGTCTGGACTTAGACAACTGGCTTGCTCTCAAAGGGCCAATGATTGACAGCATTGCTCAGGTCTGCTGCACCCAGGTCCAAGATTGCATAGCACTGACTGATGACGTGATGACAAGCACAGTGCATATAGTATGATGCAAACATGAAAGCACAAAAAGAGCAGGCTAAGAGCAGTAATGCTGAGAGGTGATCTTGCCTCTGCCATGGTAAGCTGTATATCAGGAGGAGCGTATGAGTGTCCTGCAGAACTGTCAGCTTTGAAGCAGTTGGCAGCTGACCGCATGTGTGAGTGTAGGCAGGCACCATTGATGTTCACCTTGCCGACAATTTGTAGACCTAAAAATCATTGAAAATTTAGCGCATTGTATTGCTTTGGTAGTGAAGGGCGCTGTCAATACAAAAGCTCAATGCCTTGTGATGAGCAGGTTGCAAATGACGGCGCTGCTTGCTAGGGACACATTGCATTGGGACTTGTGCAGCTGACACACTACAATTGCTTCCAAGAAACGATTGCTTTTCTTGGGTGTTGCTTGCTGCATCCCAGACTGTCCCAATGTCACATTTGGGCTGCTCGCTGATGACGAACATTGCTTCCCGCCATTGAGCAACTATTGCTTGTTGCCTCCGAAGGAGGGTAAGCCTGTGTAGTCAACAAATCTTTGTGTGCTGTGATGTCACTTGCATTGGCACAACTGTGCAGTCTACTTACCATTCCTACACAAATGGCCAGGGATTGGCCCTCCCCTTGCTTGTTGACTTAGAAGCAGACGCTGACTGCGCCAGCAGCTTCTGCTCTGAACAAAGAGAACCCCAAACTTGAACAAAGTCTTCCGCTCTGGCTTTCAAACTTGGTCACGTAGCATGCAAAGCCATGCTGAGTCAGTCAGGTGTTCTAGTTCGTGCTTGCTGAAATCCACAGCAGTGTGAAGCTGTGCATACATGTGGACCTGAATCAAAACTTCAAGCTGTATGCTCACTTTATGTGCCTACAACGCCTTATGTGACACCACAGCAGCTCATCATTGTGCCAAATGTATTACTAGCTGCTAGCTAGGGCTGCAACAGCTTGTTCGTGCTCAACCCTCAAGGAAGCACTTCAGCAACATCAGATATCAGTGTAGACCAGTGCTGACTTGGCTGCATGTTGTGTTGTAGTACAAGGCGAATGACATAGCGCTGCTAACATCATTGCAAGCCTTGCAAGCTGTCCCTACTGTACCAGATGCAACATTGCAAGACATTCTGATGTTGGTCATGCCTGCACGTTTGTACACATAGTACAAGCACATGTCATGCTGTAGCTGCCAAGCTTCTTGTCTGGTAGGACGTCGAGGCTTTGGTTGGTGGCTGTAAGGCCGCGGTTAGTATCTCAAGTTTTGAGGCTTTCCATTGGGACCGCAAGGCTGCATGGCTGCAAGGCTGCAAGGCTGCAAGGCTGCATGGCTGCAAGGCTGCAAGGCTGCAAGGCTGCACGGCTGCAGGGCTGCATGGCTGCAAGGCTGCAAGGCTGCAAGGCTGCAAGGCTGTCTGAGCTGAAATTGCTGCAAATTGCTGCGCTGCTGGTGCAGCTGAGCTGTAATAGCTGAGCTGCTGCTGCTGCTGAGCTGCCAGAGTTGCATTGCCGCTCCTGCTATGGCTGCAATGCCGCTGCCGCTACAGCTGAAGAGCTGGAAGGGCTACATTGCCGAGCTGATGGCTCAACCTAACTTTAGGGTCTCTCTTTTGAGGACAATGGATACTTCACGCGGGAAACGAAGTATGGGACTGACCATCCTGATGACTCTATAGTTTACAGCTCGGCAT
>JAABUO010004046.1_pt1 | contig 17297 bp, 19 predicted proteins | sample 5559291 | NCBI WGS metagenome assembly JAABUO01 (sample SAMN10711878, study PRJNA513372) | rock metagenome | isolation source: Antarctica rocks | place: Antarctica: Victoria Land, Finger Mt sud | reverse complement strand
ATTCCTGGAGCCTCGTGATGACCACACCCACCAGCCACCCACGACGCGGCCGGGTGGCCGCCGCCCTGACCGCCGCGGCGCTGGTCGTTGCCGGCCTGGCGCTGTTCGTGACCGCCGGGCCAAGCCAGCCGGGTGATCCCACGCAGGCCATCGCCGGGGCGCCGAGCTCGACTACCCCCTATGCTCCGGGTCTCCCGTCGCCGCCCGCTGGTGCCGCGGCGGCGGGGGGCCCGGTCTCGACCCCCAGTTCTCCGGGCCATCCGTCTCCTGGTGCGGTGGCGGATGGCCCGGTCTCGAGTCCCGGCAGTGATGCCGGCGCGCCCGGTCAGCCCGCACCGGCGAGCGGTCCCGGCGCGGCAGTTCCCAGCCAGCCCGGCAGCTCGGCGAGCGATCCCGGCAGCACTACGGGCGGTGGCACCTCCGGAATCCCTGGCGTCCCCGTTCAAGGTGAAACCCCGGGCAACCCCGGCAACGCCGCAGCGGTTGACACCGGAGCCGGCTCTGGCGTCAGCGATGCGGCACGGGCTGCGGCGAGGGCCGCAACCCCGCCGACCATGCCCCCGAACACGCTCGCGTTGCCCACCCTCAATGTCGGTCCGTCCCCACTCGGCCCAATTTGTGCCGAGCCCGGTGGCATTTTGGAGCCACCAGCCAATTCCATTGGTATGCTTTGTGATTGGCAGGGTTCGGCCTCTCTGGATGCCGGCGCCGGCATGACCACTCTCGCGGGCCACATAAATCTCAACCGGCTGCCGAACGCGGCATTTGCCCGACTCGCCCAGATGAGCAGCGGCGACGCGATCTTCACCTCCTCGCCGAGTGGCCGGGTGCAGGCGTGGGTGGTGACCAGGAGGTACGAGCTGCCGAAGACACAGCAGCTCGACGCTGGCGCGTTTGCTGGTCCGGATGGGCCGCGCCAACTGGTGTTGCTGAGTTGCGGTGGGGCTCTCAGCGGACGCAGTTATCTGAACAACGTCTATGTGGACGCGGTCCCTGTATAGCCCTCATCGCGGGGTTTCGGCCCGGATTTGCGGCGTTCCTCCGGCGGCACCAACCGCGGGCCGACGCGCTCCGGGCGCGGCAGGCTGGCGGCGCGGAGATTCTGCAGGCTTACCTGTCGGCCGTGCGCCGCGAGGGCTTTGACCATCGACGTCCAGCTCACGCCGTTATCTCGGGCCGTGCGCAGGGTGGTCCCTCGGTCGTCCACCGCATCACCTAGGGCGCGGCGGGCACCAACCACGCGCATTTCCGCGTCGACCACGCGGCGCAGCCAATCTTCTTCCATGCCGTTCATTCTCCCACTGGTTACATGTAATTGCAATCGAGGTGGATGGGTGGTTACATGTGACCATATCTATTCGCCCACCGCACCAGGAGCCGACCATGAACCGCACGCGCACCACCCTCGTAGCAGCCGCCGTCATCGCCGGTCTCGCCCTGAGCGGCTGCGGCGCGAACACGCCGACCGCTGCGCCACCGGCCGCACAGCCCTTGGCGTCCGCCTCCACCCCGACCGCCACCACCGACACCCCGGCCCCGACCGTGGACCCGACCAGCGCACCACCGCCGTCCACCACCGACACCCCGCCGGCGGCCACCACCACCACAGACACCCCGACCGTGGATCCGGCCGCCACACCACCGCCGGCCGCCCCCGACACGAACACCTCGGCGCCGGCCGCCCCGGCACCACAGCCCGTCCCGTCCACCCACACGCCGGCCGCGCCGTCCGTCCCCGCGCAGCCGACCGTCCCGGTCACCCACGCACCGAGCCCGGCCTCGTTGCCACCGGCCCCGAACCCTGCGCCCGCCCCGATCGGGACTCCCGCACCTGCCCCCGTACCCGCGCCCCCGGTTGCCGCGGCACCGCCGCGTCCCGCCCCGGTCGTACAGGCGCCGCCGCCGCCACCAGCACCAGCACCGCCAGCACCCGCGATCAGCAGCTGGTCGGGGATCTATGCGGCATTCGTGGCCAGGCATCCCGGGCCGAGCTATCGGGTCGCGGACACCGGCAACTTCGGCAACACCACCACGGACGGCTCCGGCTCTGTGATAACGGTCAGCATCGCGCCGAGGACCCCCATCGACATTTTGGAATCGGTGATGCTGCACGAGTACGCGCATTATCGCCAGAATCATGCATATGGCCCTGGGCTCGGCTACGCCGTCCGCGCGGTCGGCTCGCCAAATCTCGATCATGCCGCGGACTGCTGGGCACTCTCACATGGTGCAACGTGGGCCAACTACGGCTGCACGTCATCCCCGGCGGTGCAGGGCATTATCGCCCGAATGGGTGGGTGATGCGCGTGCAGCAGGGGTCACACTCGGAACGATGCACGAGCAGCCGGGGTACAGGGGAGGGTAGGACAGTGAAGCTGTACAGGCCCGTGGGGCCATCGGGCATTTGCAGCTTCGAGAACACCAAACCTGTGTTCGTTCCTGACTACGCTGGATGACCTTCGCGGTCCGACCGCGGGAAGCGTGACACTTCCGTTGCACCTCGACTGGACTCCTTCGAACACCTACGACCTCAGTGACGCAGTCAGTATCTGCACGATGTACGAAACGGTCTTGCGTGAGGCAAAGGCCGAGGACGATTTGTCCAGATTTCTCGATCGTGGGTTGCTTGCGTGGTCGTCTTTGCGGTTGCCCGATCTTATCCGGGAGAGCTGGGAGCGTCGTTTCCCACAATTAGGTCAGTGAGAAGGTGCGGTGCCTAGACGTACACGCCCTCAGCGAAGGCCGCGGCGGCCCGACGGACAGCTTCGATGTCACCCTCGCCCAGTACCTCTACCGGTCGCCGGCCCTGCAGGAGCCGGTTTCGAGCCCGCAGCCACTGACCGACGCCGCGATCGGTGAGGCTGTCGCGCAGCATCAGCACAACCTCGCGCACTACCGCCAGCCGGTCGTAGTTACGGTCTCGCACTCCGCCGTGCTCGCGCTTCCATGCGTAGACGGTCCGCTCGCTGACATGGGCCGCCACGGCGATATCCCGCTGGGTCAGCCCGTAACGCCCCAGCGCGGCGACGATCTCGTTGGGCTCTACCGCCCGTTCCAGCACTGCAGCCACCGTGGGCCCACCTCTCGCTCAGCACCATGCTACTACCGACACAGCTTCCGTCGTAACTTCCGATCATGAGTCGTCGTGGTCGGCCGAGAGACGATCCGCCCGCTCATCGCCGAAGAGTGAGGCGCCATGCCTGCATGCGCGCTTGCGCACATGTAGGCATGTAGACGCGGTTGGGGAAGGTCAGTGGTCGACGAATGCCCGGAACCGCTCGTGGGCGGTCTGCTTGCTCGTCCCGAGCGCGGCGCCGATGACGGTCCAGGAGTCCCCGGCCGCCCGCGCTTCGGCGACGCCCTTGCGGACGTTCTCCTCTGCGCTGGCGAGGGCACCAGCGGCGGCGGCGATCGCACGGACGTGGCCGGCGTCGCGGAAGTCGAGTTGGGCGGACACGGCCCACGCCGCACACATCACCACCAGCACCGAGCAACCGAGCAACCGAGTGAAGGAGAAACCGACATGAGTCTCGTAGAGGACAAGCCGTGAACCTCTCTCACGTGACGCCGAGAGCTTCTCGCTAGGCCGCTTGAGCGGCAGTACGACGGGTAGTTCCTACCCGGAGGAGAATGTTGTGTGCGGCGTTGACGTCTCGGTCGAGGGCCACACCGCAGTGCTCACACTCATACACCCGGTCGGACAGGGAAAGCTCGGTTTTCCGGTGTCCGCACTGGGAGCAGTCGCGGGAGGTGTAGGCCGGGTTCACCCGTACCACTCGACGCCCAGCTTCTTCGGCTTTGGCGTCGAGCATGGCGAGGAACGTCGACCATCCCGCATCGAGGATGGAGGTGTTCAACCCGGCTTTCGCGGCCCGCCCGTTGGGCAGGAACACACCGGGAGCATCAGGGTCCGGGCGGGGATTGGGTGCCCGGACCAGATTCGCGGTGAGGATGGCTTCCACGGCGATCACATCAGCGGCGTTGACCAGTGCCCGCGCCGTCTTGTGGAGTGCATCACAACGGGTGCGCCGGACCTGGGCGTGCACCGCTGCCACCCGATCCCGCGCCTTCACCCGCCGCGCCGAATCTCGCCGGCAGCGGGACAGAGCCTGCTGGGCTCGGGCCAGGCGGGCCTGCGCGGCCCGGTAGTGCCGTGGGTTGGCGATGTGCCCGTCGGTGTCGGTGAGACCGGCCACTGGCTCGGTCAAGGTGCCCAGGTGGGTGACGCCCACGTCGAGGCCGAGCTCGCGGCCGGCGGCTGGCAATGGTGCGGGGGTGGGCGTGTCGACGGGCAGGACCACAAACCACTTCGCCCGTGCACCCACCCCGTCACGCTTGAGCGTGACCTGACCGAGCACCGCGTTCGCCGGCAACCGGCGGTGCATGCGCACGTCGACGCAGCCCACACCCTGCACCCGCAACCGGGCATGGGCGGCGCGGCCGGTGTGCAGCCACTTGACGCCATCGCCGTGGCGGAAGTCGACCGACTCCCACCGGCGGGCCGCTTTGAACCGCGGGAACCCCGGTGTCTGAGCGGCCTTGCACCTGCGGAAGAACGCCGCGAAGGCCTTGTCCACTCGACGCAAGGTCTGCTGCTGGGAGGTGAACGACCACCTGGCCTGATCCGGACGTGCCACACGCATCTCGCTGAGCTGTGCCATCTGCTGACCCACCCGCACCGACACCCCGCACTGGCGCCACGCATCCCGACGCTCCTGCACTGCGGCGTTGTACACCTCGGCGTGGGCGCCCATCATCTGCCCGAGAGCCACCTGCTGCCTGGCCGTCGGGTAGAACCGGAACACGAACGCTCTACGCACAGCCCTCCCCTCCTACTCGGGTTGGTCAGCCTAGCCACGGAAACACTGCACGAAGGTGGGATCCCGCTGAGCGCGTCCGCCGTGGACGCCTTGGCAGGCACGTTCGCCAAGGTAGTGGAGGAGGCCCAGAAGAACCTGACAGGGCGAACCTCCCTGCAGGACGGCGCGAAACCCGTTCGCGGGGCGCGCTCCGCACCTTTATCACCTGCTCGGCGGCTGCCAGGCGCACCGCGTAACGCCCGGGAATGTCGCTTCTCGGGCCTACGCCGGGTGGGGTGCTTTGAGCGCCCTTGCATCGGTGCCCAGCCGCCGGTAAAGGGTCGTCTCGGACACGCCGACTGTCTTGGCAATTTCCGCCACCGTGAGCTCGCGGGCGTCGTAGAGCTCTTGTGCGCGTGTGAGTTTCGCACCCGTAAGGACCGGTCTCCGGCCGCCGACCCGACCGCGGGCGCGCGCCGCTGCCAGGCCGTCATTGACCCGCTCCTGGATCAGGGCGAGCTCGAACTCGGCCATCGCGCTGAGCATGTGGAAGAAGAGGCGCCCGGCCGGCGAGGTGGTGTCGATCCCCTGATCCAGCACTCGCAGCCCGATACCGCGCTCGTGCAGATCGGCGGCGAGCTCCACGAGGTGGTGCACGCTGCGACCGGCTCGGTCGAGCTTGGTGATCACGAGCGTGTCACCCCCGCGCAGGTAACGCCGGGCCTCATCCCACTGCGGGCGCGACGCTTTCGCGCCGGAGGCCACGTCGGTGAAGACCTGCTCGCATCCGGCCGCCTCGAGCCGGTCGACTTGGCCGGCCGTGGTCTGCCCGCCGGTGCTCACCCGGGCGTACCCGACGGCGGTCATGGCTGCTTCCTCTCTGTGTAGTGGCGGAAGGTGAGGTTCAGCCGGACGCCGGCGTGGGCCCGCTTCGGGATCGAGTGGCGGAAACGGCTTTGCGATTCACCGCGCATCACGACGAGGTCGCCATGGCCGAGTGGGATCGTGGCGACCTCGTGCGTGGCCTCATCGCGGAGCTGGAAAGCGCGGGTGCTGCCGAGGCTGAGCGAGGCGATGGTCGGGGTGAGACCGAGTTCGGCCTCGTCGTCGCTGTGCCAAGACACGGAATCGCGGCCGTCCCGGTAGAGATTTGCGAGGCAGGAGTTATACCGCGCGGCGGTGGCGGTCTCCAAGCGTGCCCGCAGCTCCTCGAGCTCCGGCAGCCACGGGTGCGCCACGTTTTTCGTGCCGCTGTAGGTGTAGGTGGAGTCTCCGATCCAGCAGGTCAGCCGGGGTGTAGCGACCTCCCGGCCGTACATCAGGATGGTCTTCTGCTCCCACGGGATGCTGGTGGTCAGGGTTGCGAGGAGCGCATCCGCCTCGGAGGGGTCCAGCCACCCCGGCGAGTGGGTCACACACGCCGGGGCCGTCGTGGTGGTCATCCCTCCGCCTCCTCCGCGGCCTCTCGCGCCGCCTCTTCCCTTTTTTCCTCCCGGATGCCCTCGAGGTATTCGAGGGCATCCCCTACCCGGATCACCTGCGTGTCTTGGGGCTCACTCATCGCTTCCGCGAACTCGCCCAGCTCCTCATCGGTCGTCTCGGGGGTGATGTAGGAGTTCCACCCTTCGGCAAAATACGAAGTCGAGGGGTCGATGTAGGAAGGCAACTCCACCCCCTCGGTCAGCCCGCCGAGCCGGACTTCGAGGTCTCTTTTGGCATCCTGGGCCTCTTGATATTCCGGGTCGTCCTCGAGGGTCGGGTTCCAGGAGTCCTCATAATCGCTCAAGTCCACCGCGTCGAGTACCCGCTGGAGGGCCGGCGTGAGCTGCTCCAGAATCTCCACGGCGCCGGCGACGGTGGTGGAAGGGATCCGGGTGAACACCGTTTCCCGTGTGTCCATCCCGCCGTCGGTGAAAAGCAGGTCAGCCCAGACCTCGCCGGTGTCGCGGTCGAGGTGCAGCGCCACGAGCTCGGAGGGCTCGGCAGGGCGCCCGCGCTGGCGGTAAAAGAGATCGTCGTCCGGTGAATCGCGGAACCACCCGTCGATGTGGATGGTGGTCATGGTGCGCTCCCTGTGTGGGGGTCCGGCGTCTCCTGGCTCTGCCCTCAGTCTACCCCACAAACACATGTTTATGCAAGCTAGATTAGACAGACAGTTGTGGCAGTCTCCGGAGGCCCGAAACGGTCACTTCGCCCGCCACGGCGCACCGCCACCACAGAGAATTGTTTGTGGGGGTGCCGGAATTGGGTTGTAAACAGGGGTTGCATGTTCGTCAACAGGAGTTTACACTCAGAGGTATGGACACCGTCGAAATGCTCGCCCAACTCAACGACTACGCAGAGTCCGCAGACAACTGGGACGACGAGGAGGGCCAGAACCCGTACGACAATATTTGGAACGACGTGATTTACGGGCTCCCCGGTTACGACGAGGCTGCCACCGAAATCCTGGATTCCGGTGGAGGCAGCGATACATTCGCCCTGGAGGACGGCACTATGTTCTATTGGGACCAGCAGCGGGGGAGCCGCTGGTTCGAGGGTGGTGATGCGGTGATCGGGGACCTGCTCTCCATCTCGGATCAGCTGAGGGAGGCCGCCACCTCCACTACCGAGCTGCTGGAGCTCCGGAGGAAGGTCGCCCGGGAATACGTGGATCGGGGCGGCTCGGTCGCCGAGATCGCGGCAATCTGCCGCATCTCCCGCCAGATGGCACACCGGATTGTGCGGGTCTGACGCCACAGGCGGGGGTTTGTGCGGGTGTTCGGCGGCTCATACCGTGCTCGGCATGAAGGAGCCACCGGAGGACGTGGAGCACACGGCGGTCGAGTTGACCGAGTTCAAGCGCCGGGCCCACGCCGACCGGCGGCGGCAGCCGACGAAGCCAGGCGACAAAATCGGCGACGGGAGCAGCACAGTCTTAACGAGACCGCACCACCACCGGCAACGTAGAACCGGCAGAACACCCAGACTGAACACCCAGGCACCAGCCACAGCCGAAGGCGGAACAAGGGAGAAAATCGGACCCGCCCGACCAGAGCAGACCAGCACATCCGGCACGTGAAAGATCGATGTTAGCCGTAGGTCTGAGCACCGTGGTCAAGCTAACCTGTGTCACAGTCCACTTAGGGAGCGCCTTGGTAAATCGGTTGCCGCAGGCCGACTTCGTGTCGGTTAAATTTGGCCCTGGGCGACTCAACCTACATGTCGCCAAGGGCGGCGACTCGCATAGTGTGGTGGTCTTCGTCCACGGGCTCAGCGGTAAGGGATACAAGACTTGGGGCCAAATACCGCCCAGGCTATTTTCCGGCAGTGAGGGAGAGGCCGTCGACGTGGCTGTCTATGACTACGTGAGCGGAATTCGGCGCTTACGCAGCCGGGGGGCGAGTTTCGATTTCTGGGTAAAGCAGCTTGCTGCCCACCTGCACAAACTCGAGGGCTCTTACCACAACATCTTTCTCGTCGGCCATAGTCTGGGAGGACTCATTGTCGAGGCCGCCGCGATGAAGTTCGTTCAGGCCAGCAGGAAGAGCTACGCAGAGGCCGCTTCACCGCTCGCTGCGCTCGTTCTTGTGGCCGCGCCAAGAGCAGGATCCGGTTGGGCCCTCCCGGCGCTCGCCAGGTTACTGCCGGATTTCTCTGTATTGGGCCGGCTCACGAACCGGAATGCCGACGTTGACGAATTCTTCGCGACTAACGTGGAACGGCTCAACACCGTGTCGTCGGCAACCGGCCGGTTTGTCTTGCCGACGTATGCGGCCCTGGCGGTCGCCGACAGGTACGTGAGTACCTTCAGTGCCGCATTCGGAGTTCCCACCGGCCAGCGTCTGCACCTCACTGGCTCACACAGCTCCATCGTCAAGCCTGCGGACCACGACTCAGAGATTGTCTGCTGGCTGCACGGTCTCATCACCGAGCGGCGCCAGGTCGCCGAGCAGGCCGCCCGGGAGCGGCTCCATGCGGCGTCTCGACCGCCGCCACTTGCCATCGCGGCGAGGCCTACGATTGTCACCAAGTTCTGGAGCGATCCCTCCGGGCTACTTTGGGAGCAGCTCTATAATGAAGCGCGGCGCACAGCCTCGACCCACACCGTGACTGTGCACGACGTACGGGATGTTCCAGACGCAGACGTCGACCTCTTGATCGCGGTGCACGACGCGGATCTGGTTTTGGCCTTATCCGCCGGTGTGCGCGAGTCAGTACACCGCGCCCGCGTAGAATGCGATCTCCATCGCTCGTTGACCGTGGGGATCTCGCCCGTTGGTCCTGCCTATCAACCAGCTGAATTAACGTTGCTTGACTGGTTGGCGCACATGCCACATTGTCACTCCGTCTACGTCGCGGGGGCCGAAGACGCAGATCAGCTGCGCGATCTAATGGCGAGGTGGTTGCAGGTCGTTATCAGCCGCGATCCCCGCCGGGCCGCCGCGGATACGAGGTGGGACAACGATTTGTCCGTCCAAACTAGCGCCCCGGAATACCACACGAATGGCGGCTACCTATGAACCTCGCCTGGATTGTCGCTGTGCTGCGACCGCGCGACGTCGCTCCCCACCCGAATTTTCCGGACGAGGCCTACGACACACAACCCGCCGCTCGGCTGGCCGCGTTGGTGATGGGGACCACCCATCCCGTGCACCCGCTGAAAACACCACCAGCCGACGGTCCGTATGACGACCTGCTCGCACTCGCGCAAAAAGTACTTCACCCCGACACGATCGCCGAAAGCGTGGGCTCCCTTGCCAAGCGGCTCACCGGTGGGCATCCCGCCGATCTCGCCGAAGCCGCGGCTATCGCGTTGCTTACCTGCTCTGCTGCAGCTGAGCTCGATGACTACCAAACATGTTTCGACGTTCTAGAGGCGCAGCTCCGTTGGACAACGGAGGTCGCTTCGCCGGACGAGGCCGTGCTGCGCGCTGCTCTACTGCAGCAGAAGGCGCTTCGGCTGCGGGATTCTGGCCAGCCCTATGTGTCCACGGCAGTGGAAGTGGCGACATTGCTCGGCCCGCTCACTCTCGACGCGTGCAGACCCTTCCGTGTCAGTCCCGGAATCTCTTGGTCGCATCAGACGACATTAGAGCATCTACGAGCGAACCTACTTGACGCAGCCATGAGCTTCGTTTCCTTTGACGACATCGCTCACCAGGCGACGGGGATAATCCCATCGTGGCAGGAACGGATCCGCGCCCCGGTTGCGGAAGTGCGCCTACAAGTAGCGAATTCCCGCGCCGAGACCTATTCGGAATTTGTCTCTCAGTTGTTCGCGGAGCGGTTCAGCAGTCAAACCCGAAGCATCGGAGGTCCGGCCAAACCGGACCTGTTCTACTCCGTCCTAGCCCTGGAGCTCCTAGGCCACGGCCGCGTTTCTAGCGGTAGGCGGGAGCTGGCGGTGCTCCGACTGGTCCAAGGTGTGGTCGTCCCGAGCGAGACTGCGGATGCTCTACGGCTGCTTCGGCATGCTGCGGCGAAAAGCGACCTCGATCTCGCACTTCGCCGGTTGGAGACAGCAGGCCCGCTCTCGGCGCTGAGTCAGGACGCGCGGCAGATCCTCCGGACGCGTACCGCACCAGAGTTGCTCAGGACCGTGGAGTTGCGGGTTCTAAGAGTGGCCGCAGAGCTCCTTGCGCCGCCAGAGGCGCGGCAAGCTCTTGACGCAGTGCGCGTATCGCTCGACGGCGGGGGCCCGCCTAACCTGCCTGGAGAATGGGAGCTTGAGGTGCTCCGGAAGGAGGTCGCGTGGACCACCGCTGCTGCGCTGGCCAATACCTGCGACGCTGTCGGCGAGGTTGCCGAGTTGCTTCTTGCCGAAGCTGTCGCAGGTCCAGCGGAGGACCAACTGTTCGACAACGCCCTGACGCGTGCGTTGACCAAGCTCGACTGGGAAGCCGTGCCGGCAGACGTGCAGCAGCGATGGCTGAAGCATTTCCTAGACCGACCGTACGCGCTTAGACTTACAGCTGAAACCGTGACTCTACGGATGGGGCAGCTGCCGCGACCCCCGACATCGTCGTCCAAGTTGGACGAATTGGCTGTCCGACTTAACTTTGCCATACGAGGCGGTGATTTCCAGCCTGCGCTGACCAGCGAGGAAATGTCCGTGCTGCGGGAGAAATTGGCTTCGATCCGGCAGCAAGCGGCGCAAGGCTCCTACGCGGGGGGCGGGATCAACGTCGCCGACGTTGCCGTCGGGCTAATTGTTCATGCAGGCGCGGGAGAACTTTGGGAGGGGCTGACAGAGTTTTTGCTGGATCCGGCAGTGCAGCATGAGGACCGGTCCGCTGCCTTCGATCGCCTTGCCGCAGAGTCTCTAACTTTGGCTCTACCGCTTGGTGTCGCCGAAGACTTTCGGAACGGCGCGCAGGAGCTATTGGCTAGCCCCGGCCCCGGTCTTTTCGGCCCTCAGCTCGTGCCGTTCCCGGCGGCACTCCGCTTCCTTGGCAGCTACCGGCTACTTAACGACGCCGACGCCTACGATGCCACTGCCACGTTGGCCGCCGGGGCCAGCGGAACACCTCGTCGTGAGGCGGCAGTGACACTAGCCGCCCTTGCCGCGGTGAGGCCGCGGAGCGAACTCTTGGCACTGACCCTTTCCCTGTCTCGTGACGACGACGTCGAGGTCCGCGCGCATGCGGGTCGCGCGCTCGCAGTTCTCGCCCAGCCGGAGGAGCCGCTCGAGCCGGTCGCCCAGAGACGCCTCGCCGACCTGCTCGCTGAGGACGGCCTGCTTGCGCCGCTGCTCGTGCTGCGCGCGCTGATTGGAGTTCCGGGGGGTTTGCAGCCGGTTGAGGTCCGCAACCGCGTCGCCGGCCTCGCAGAGCAGCACCCTTCCCGTCTGATTCGAAAGGAGGCAACACGTCTCCTTGCGGAACAGGAACCGCCAACGGAAGGCTAACGATCAACTTTACTCACCATCCTGGGAGCGACGGGGGTGATTCGGCAGGGCGCCAGCGCCGTGTGAGAACCAACTAAGAGCGCCCGGCAATTGATGGTTACTTGAGTCTTCGGGTGGTGGGTCGGATTGGCCAGCGGTAGTGGGTGCGGGCTTCGTTGATGAGGCGCCGTCGCACCGGGGATCGGGCGGTCCCGGAGCCCGAGAGACCCCAAAGTGAGTAGGACTCGTGTCATACTTGTGCCATGGATCGAGAGATGCCTCGGCTAACCGTGACTCTTCCCGGCGACCTGGTGGAGGAAGTGCGGGTGCGTGCCGGTCGAGGCGGCGTGAGCTCCTGGATAGCCCAGGCCGCTGCCGAACGTCTCGCACGGGAGCGCCTCTCCGCTGCCATCGCTGAGTACGAAGTTGACGCCGGTCCGATCACCGACGAGGACATAGCCGCAGCCAGGGCCCGTACCGCATGGCAGCCAGTCGCTCGACGCCGAAAGCCACCTGCCGCGTGAGGGTTCTCGATGCGGGAGCGCTCATTGCGCTTGACCGGGGAAACCGCGACGCCTGGGCGTTGCTCACCGAATCCCACCGGATGGGACAACGGCCCGTGGTGCCCGCCCCCGTTCTCGCCCAGGCTTGGCGGGGTGGTCCCCGCCAAGCTCGCCTGGCCAAGGTGCTGTCCGGAGCGGAGCTGATCGTGGCTGATGGGCCTCTCTCTCGGCGCGCCGGCGAGCTACTCGGTCGGGCCACGACCTCCGATGTGCTCGATGCGCTCGTGGCCTTGGCAGCTCAGGACCGGCCCGGGTACGAGGTGCTCACCTCGGATCCCAAGGACATCCATCATCTGCTCCAGACCTTGGAGCTCCAACGAATCATCCGCGTCGTGTGAACAGTGTCGGTGTGGCCTTGCTGCCAGTCGAACGAAGGCAACGCGCGATTGGGCCTACCGGTGCACCGCCAGCGCAGTGGTCCAGTCGGTGGCGATGGCCTTCTGTGCGTCGACCAGGGTGATCTGGCCGGAGCAGAGGGCGCTGTGCAGCTGGTTCTCCACCGAGTCCTTGGGGTTGGTGGTCCCGGTGGCGGTGGTGGCGTTGGGCTCTGGCCACAAATTGGAGGTGGCGTTGGTGCCGCCGAGTTCCAGGCTGATGAGGTGGTCGTATTCCGTTGTCTTAGTTGGAGTTTCACCGTACTGACGCAGTGAGCCCTGCTTGGCTTTGTCGGTTTCCGTAGCCGGGGCACGGACCGAGGCGGAGTACCCGCTGCGGCAGATGGTCTGCGGCAGGTTGGACTGGGTCACGCCGGGGTCCACTGCACCGGGGGTGCAGGTCGGGTCGGGGAGGACCTTCCCGGACGCCGCGTCCACCGCCTTGGCGTGGCACTGCCCGGGCGACAGCGCCACATCGTCGATCACATGGCTGCGCGCGGACACGATGTGGATGCCCGTCCCGGCCAAGGTGGACTCCGGTGCGCCGCCCGGCACCGGGATCTGTTTGGTGGCCGACCCGAGTGCTTCACCCGTCGTCGGGGCATCGGAGGAGGTGGTGTGCTGCGTCGTTCCGGTGCCGGCGCTGACGTGCGGAGGTGGTGCTTGAGCTGAGCAGGCACTCACCGCCAGCAAGGCGAATGCGCCGAGAACCAGGGCGTAGCGGGTGCTCATGGGGTGGGTGCTCGACTTTCTTGTGATGGTCATGCCCACCATGTGTCCGGCGACTCGTGCGTGCACCGTGCTCGGGTGCTCACCGCTCACGGCGTTTCCGGCTCGACCAGGTTCAGCGCGAGCTCGCGCACCCTCGAGTCGTGGTCCCACTGCACCCGGATTGACGGTGTGAAGCAGGAGATCACCGTGCCGGTGATGGAAGGGAAGTGCCGCATCCGCACCCGTGTACCCACGGCCGGCTCACGCTTCACCGACGGCTCCGGCACGACGGAAACGGGAGCAGCCGCCCAGTCGGTGACGGTCACCGTGCGGCAGACCACCGTGCTCATCGCCGGCAACGCTGGGTACTCCGCCCCATAGACCAGTCGCCGTCTCTCCGCCTGGTCACGATGATCATAGGGAGGAGTGACCACACCGTTGCCCCAGCGGACCGCCCATTCCTCGCGGACCGTGACCTTGCCTTGGCCGTTCGGCCCACCGGTGTTGTCCCGGGCTGCAGGCCCTCTTTTGTTGATCATGCCGATGATGTGTCCGGCGGTGACCGTGTGCACCGTGTTCAGCGCTGTGCACACGGTCACTTCGCTCGCTCATTTACCGGCCGCGGCCATTAGCTTGGCGGCGATCTCGGCGCCGGACTCCGCCAGCCCCCGCATCTGCTCCGGGGGCATCCCGCCCCGCAGCGCCGTGCTCAACAAGATGGCCATGCGGTGCCTCGGCACGCAGCCGAGGGCGACGTCGAGGGCAGCCCCGGCCAGGACGCCCTCGTTGCCGAGGTAGAAGCTGAACGCAGCGAGCACCGCGGCCTCCGCGCGGACAGGTACGGGCAAGGCGGAGGTCAGATACACCCACAGCCGCCTGGCGGCGAGGGCACTCGGCCCGATGGACAACCCGAAGCACGCATCGCGGAGGGTGAGGTCGCTCAGCGCGACCCCGATCTCGGCGATACCGGTGGGGGTGAGTGCCTGCGCCGGGTCATCCCGCAGTTCGGTGCAGGCGCCGACCGCGGAGCGCAGCGACTCGTACTGACGGGGCAACCCGGCACCCGTTGTCGCGGCGAGCCGGGCCATCGTTTCGGCGCGCTGGTCCAGCAGCCACGGCGGGTCGGGTGTGAACGTATTGGCGACACTGGCCCGGTCGGCGTGGATGACCCGCCCGAGGGCGACGTGGGTCGCGGCCACGATGGAGGCCGACGGGTCGGGCAGCACCCCGGTGCCGCCGCCGAGGTAGTCGTGCCACACCGAGCCGGTAATGATCGCGGTGCTGGATACGGCCAGACTCAGCTGCGTCCCGGACCTGTTCAGCTCCCGGCGCAGCGCACGGACGAAGCCCCGGTGTGCCACGTCCCCGGCGAGGGGAGCACGGTCTTCGACGACGACCAGCGAAACAGCCGCGGCGCCGCGACGGACGCACAGATCGGCGAGTTCGCTCACCTGGTTGGGGATGTCACCGACCTCATGCGGGTCGGGCAGGTCCACCCGCATGAGGAGATCGACCCGCTCGGCATTGGTGCCGGTCATGCAGATCAGTACGGCCGAGCGGGTGGGGACCAGACCGAGCAGTGCCGGTACAGCGGCAATGAGGTCGGCAGGGCTGGTGAGCTTGATGGTGTCCATGCCGCATATGTGTCCGGCCGTTCGAGCGTGCACCGCGTCTCATCCACCGGCCGCGGCGACCAGCTCGGCAAGACGCACCATGGCCAACTCAGTTTCGAGCTCCACCGCGTCGAGCACATCGGTGACATCGGCGAGGGCGGCCACAGCCTCAGCGCGCCGCGTCGCCGCAACATCGGGGTCCAACAGCACCCGATGCGGCAGGACGCCACCAAGCTCGAGACCCACCGGGTCCGGGGTGCGCAGTCGGCAGGAGAGCACCGTGCTGATCATCCGGGCAGAGATCGCCGGTCCCGTGGAGTCGATGAGCCCACGGGCGGACACCCTGGGCAGCAAGCTCGTCCTCGCGCGGCCCCCGTTCAGCAGCGGCCGCGCGCAGTGGTGGCCGACCGCTGTCTCCGGTGGGTCCGCCAGCCGGGAGCGGATTCCGGGCAGCCCGTGGCGTTCGTGCAACGCCAGCACCCGATGCCACCGGGTGATCCCGCACGCCGGGCAGGTCGCCGGAGACTCACTGCTGGTGTGCACGAACGTCGGGGCTGCCCCACCGGGTGGGCTCACCCGAACTACGCCCGGTTCCCTGGCGATGTCCCCCACCGCCAGGGAACGCAGCTGGGGCCGGCGCAGCCCGGTAGCGGCCAGTGCCAGCAGGCACCCGTCACGTCTCCCGGCCACCGAGGAGGGCCACCCGTACGCCGGAATCCGCCCGACGGCCCGCATGAGCACCGCAGCCCGGGCCGCGGTGTCGGCTGGGGACACCGCGGTCACCACGGCCGAGGAGTGTCCGCGGAGGTGGTAGCCGGAGTACCCGGCGTCGCGGTGGGCCCGGTTGATGGCGCTGATCCGGCGTCGGGCCGTCGCCGCAGCGGAAGGGCAGTCGTCGAGGAACACCTTCACCGCCGCCGCGTCGGTTCCGAGCGGGGACCGGCCGGTGGCCTGGCACCAGTCGGCGAACAGCGACCACTCGGCCCGATACGCCGTCGGGACGATGCTCATAATCCCAGGCGGGTCACCGCGTTGCCCTGCAGCGGGGCCCCCTCGCGGGAGTAGACCTCCACCATGGCGTGCGAGGTGTGCCCCGTCTGGCGCATGATCGCGTGCGCGTCGGCGCCGGACCGGAAGCTCTGGGTGACGAACCCGGCACGCAGCGAGTGCCCGCCCAGGCTTGTCGGGTCCAGTCCGGCGGCCGCGCCGCGCCGCTTCACCACCAGGTTGATCGCGTGCCCGGTGACCGCCCGGGTGTGGATGGCGCCAGAGCGGCTGATAGGCCGGAACAGCGGGCGCGACCGCTCCAGTCCCCCGGTCGAAGTCTCGGTGTCCTCCTGCTGGGCCCGGCAGATGTGCACCATCACCGACGGAGAGCCGCGCAGCACCCGCAGCACCGCCGGGCGCCCGCCGGTGTCGGAGGCATCGAGCACCGCGCGCCAGCGCCGCAGCGCACACGGGGCGCAGGTGAGTGGGTTCTGGCCGTAGGGCAGTGCCACCACCCGGCCTCTGCCCTCCTGGTCGGTCTTGGAACGGCCGAGTGCGACGTGCGCCCCGTCCTGGACGTGCCAGGTGACGTCGCGCACCGCCAGCCCGGACAGCTCCGAGCGGCGAAACGCTCCGGCGAAGCCCATCACCAGCAGGCAGGCGTCCCGGCGGGCGGCCACCGCGACGGGCCACGTCGTGAGATCCAGCTGCCCCAGCACCCTTCGCAGGTCCCCCAACAGCAGCGGCGACCGTCGGGCGGGCGGGGTGGCCCGTTCCCGGCGGATCCCGCTGAGCACCGCCACCACCCGCGGGTGGTGCCCCGGCGGGGGGTGGCCGTTGACGGTGTGCGCCTTGTTCACCCCCGCCACCCAGCGGCTCATCGTCGCCGGTGCGTACCGCCACGACCCGTCGACACGCTGCTGGTGCGCGGCATCGGCGAGGTAGGCGGCCACGACGTGCTCGTCGGCGGGCAACGCAGTCACCGTCTGGCGGGTGCACCACGCGGTGAACCGCGCCCAGTCCCGCTGGTAGGCCAGCCGGGTGGCAGGTGCGGCCGCCGAGTCGAGGAACGCCGCGGCCTGCTCGCCGGCGGTGCGCAGCAAAAGGGAGCCAGCCGAGTCGGGCAACTCCACCGTGTCGGCCGGCTCACGGACCTGCGGCAATACGTTCATCCGCCGAGGATAAACAGGCCGTCCGACACGAGGACCCCACCCACAGTGCGATTACTCGATCTGACCGGGCCGATTCGGTATGGATGATCACGCCCACTTGTTGGTGTCGTACCCACCGAAAGTAGCGTTGTCGACACTGGTGATGAGCTTGAAAACCATTTCGTCGGGGCGGGTCCGACACCACCAGTGGCCGGAAGTGACCGCCGCGTT
>JAABUO010004044.1_pt1 | contig 17302 bp, 13 predicted proteins | sample 5559291 | NCBI WGS metagenome assembly JAABUO01 (sample SAMN10711878, study PRJNA513372) | rock metagenome | isolation source: Antarctica rocks | place: Antarctica: Victoria Land, Finger Mt sud | reverse complement strand
TGGCACGCATGCCCGCTTGTACCTGCGAATGCCACAGTATGCGGCTGGGTGGGACTGGGGTCCATGCTGTATTGGCGCGGGTCCGTGGAAGCCAGTCTACTTGGAATGCTACGACACGCGTATCGCCGACGTGCATGTGCGCTGCGAGGTGCAGGAAGATTTGAAAAAAGCCGTTATTCTGGTCGACGCCGAGTTTGAAGGATCGAGGCAGCAAAGTGCTACCGCTGTGATCACACTCACACATCCAGATGGTCGCACACAGAGTATTATGGATGTGCAAGTCAAGGATGTGGTGGCCCAGTCTACCATCAATATTGACCAGCCAGAACTATGGTATCCGCATACGCACGGCAAGCAGCCTCTGTACCAAATTGAAGTTAAGCTTGATTCCCATACGGTGCATAAGCACATTGGTTTGAAGCGCTTGGAGCTTCTGCAACGCCCGCTAAAGCACCATGAAGGGACGTCGTTTACATTTGTCGTCAACAATATGCCTATCTTTATCGGCGGAGCAGACTGGATTCCGGATGACTTCTTCAATCCCCGTACGACGCCGGAGCGCCTGCGCTCGCTGCTTGGTATGATGCGTCAAGGCCACCAAAACATGGTCCGTGTCTGGGGCGGCGGGTTTTATGAGAGTACTGAATTCTACGAGATATGCGATGAGCTTGGCCTCATGGTATGGCAGGACTGCTGCTTTGCATGCGGCAATTACCCCGACCACCCCGACTTCATCGCCAATGTGCAAAAGGAGATTGAGCAAAACATTCGCCGTATTCGTCATCATGCCAGTCTGGCCATCATTGCGGGGAACAACGAAGACTACCAGATTGCCGAGGGCGAGGACTGGGGGTATGATATCGACGACGATGACCCCGAGCACTGGACCAAGACAGCCTTCCCGGCCCGGAAAATCTACGAGATTGTCTTGCCGGATATGATGAGCCGACTCGTCCCCTACGTTCCCTACTGGCGGTCGTCTCCATACGGAGGGAGTTCCACGCGGGACTCCACAGTCGGAGATGTGCATATCTGGGATGTCTGGCATGGACCCATGCACCCATATCAAATGTACAAGGACTTCACCGCGCGCTTCGTGTCGGAGTTTGGATTCGAGTCTCCCCCAGACATGCGAACCATCAAGGCCATGCTCACGCGCCCAGAGGACCGGCAATCACAGTCTCTTGCGTTTGACGCACACGACAAAGGGCCCGGCAATCGACGTCGCTTCACCATGTATATGGGCGAGAACTTCCGCTTCCGCATGGACCCCCTAGAGGACTATGTCTATTGTGCTCGACTGCTACAGGCAGATGCCATTGGGTTCGCATACAATGCGTGGCGCCGCGAGTTCCGTGGACCCGGCGAGGAAGTGTGCTCGGGCGTGCTTGTATGGCAACTCAACGACTCCTGGCCGGGCACGTCATGGGCCATGATTGACTATACCCTCCGTCCCAAGCCTCTGTACTATGTTGTGAAGCGAGCATTGCAGCCCGTGACTGTGGGCATGGAGAGGACGGTGACGCAGGCGCAACCGCTTACCATCCGCTCCTACCCGGACGAGACGTGCAAGATGGCGGTGTGGGCTACGTCAAACCTGCCGTCGGCCTTGAAGGTGCGCGTCGAGTTTGCCGCATGGGACGTGACCACGGGACGAAAGGTGGACCTATCTCAGCGCCACCTCAAGGCCACGCTGCAGCCAAACCGGTCGACGGAGCTTTGCGAGTTCAGCATATGTGCGCCAGCGAATAGCGTTGTTGCCGCCTACCTGTACGATAGTCAGGGCGAGAAGCTAGCCCGCTGGATCTCGTGGCCCGACCCGGTCAAGTTTGTCAAGTTTGCAAAGGACCCTGGCCTACGCGTGAATGTGGAGCACGACCATGTGGAGCTGTTTGCGCGTGCGCCCATCAAGGGCTTGGTGTTGGATGTGGCGACGGAGGAGCAGCCGGTGTGGGAGGACAACTGCCTGGACCTCGTCCCCGGCGAGACGATTGTGGTCAAGGCAAAGGGGCTTGATGGGAAGAAGGTGGTGACGCGCTGGCTCTGTGACTGGGAATGTACAGCGTAGTCTCTTACGTATCCTCAATACGGCCGCCTGCGCTTCGGCGACGGCGATCTCTCTGTGCTCCGTGCATCCCTCCCCCTGATCCTGAGCGCCTTCTGCTGCGCCACCTGCAGCTCGCGGAGCAGGCCGTGCGAGGGTTTCTTTGCATGGATGAAGTTGCACAGGCCGCCGCGCCCGCAGTCCCCCTCCGTGAACTGCCGACAGCACGCCTCGCGAAAGTCGGTGACGGGCGAGAGCTCCGCGTAGACGGGCCGTCCATCATACCACCTGCCATTCAGGTCCTCCACCGCCTTTTGCGCGTCCTCCTCGTACTTGAAGCGCGCATAGACATTGCCCATGAGATGATCGTTATTGTTATCGCACACGACGACCTCCTCCAGCTCGCCAAAGCGGCACGCCTCGCAGTAGAAGTCCTCGAAGAAGGCGTCGAATTTGTTTTGCAGCTGCATGGGCGTGTGCTTGTGGCCTGGCTCGAAGGCGGGGTTGGCGTAGATGTTGGGGCAGAGGATGGTCTGCGAGTAGCTGGGCCGGACGTGCTTCCTGCTGCACCGGTCGCCGTGTCTGCAGGCCCCGATCTTGTAGTAGAAGGAGCAGTTGACCTTGTCCTGCTCCGTCCCAAAAATGGAGGCGAGTCTGTCTGCCATGGATGGGAGAGGAACAGGAAACGAGAAAACGACAGAAACGAGGATAGAAGAATAAAGAACAGCGAAAAGAAGAGATGCAGGGGAGCACAGTGCTGCTGGCTGCCCGGCGCCTGCCCATGACCACCAAGCGGGGCAGTCTGCAGTTCTACAAGGGCACCGGCAGCGGCAGCACAGGGAGGCACACCAAGCACGGCAGGTACATCATCGACTGGGCCAAGGTGCGCACCTACGTCGTCCCCAGCCTCGAGGGGTTCGCCTTGAAGCCTTTCGTGGCGCCGACTGTCAGGCCAGCGTATGGACGGTTCAAGGGCGCACACCCCGTCTCGGGCGCACGCTATCTGCAGCAGTGGAAGGACGAGAGCGGCGAGTACGAGGGGGAGGAGGAGTAGTCGACTCTGTATATATCGATCTCTTTCTCTTTCTCCATTCTCCATTCTCCACCCCATTCTCTTTTCCTCCACACAACATACGAGAATGTCGTCCAAAGAAGGAAGAAACTCCCCGCCACCAGAGGAGCAGCCTGGCAAGCAGCAGCAGGACACGCCAGCTGCAGGACGCACGGACGGCGGCGCAAAGGACACCAAGGGCGAGAGCGAGGGCACAAAGTCAGGCTTGAAGAGTAACCCCTAGGAGAAGGAGGAATGACGTAGCAAAGGCATGATCGGAAGATGACGTCAATACACGCACTGTTTTCCTGCCCGCCATGCTGCCACTGCCACTTCCACTTCCACTGCCACTTTCCCACCTCTGCGCGCAGCTGGTGCCGCCACGTAGCCGGGGTGAGGGAAGAGCACCACGATACACCCTTAGGCGGAAGGGCGAGTCGGCCGGAAGCGGTTCCGACACCGTGACCTGGAGGTCATGGGGCAATTGGCAGAGCGACGAGCTGGTAGTCATTCTGGACATAAGCAATGGGTATTAAATAACTAGACTAGGTACTTCGCTCGTGTGCAATCTGCTTCTCCACGGACCCCTCCTCCTGCATAGCCTGTCCGCGCCCCTTCATGCCGAGAGCCGACTCCGCCTTGCCAATCATCTGCTTGAAGGCACCCTTGCCGGTCGTCGCGTTCGTGACGTCGGAGTCATGGCCAATGCCAGCTTGGTGCGGGCCAGGGTGCCTCATGTCGCCCGTGCCTGTGGGGTGGCCGGTGCCGTCGCCGCCAACTACTCCCTCGTGGCTCACGCCGGTGGCTGACGTGTCGTGCAGGCCAATGCTGCTCTTGAAGCCGCTTTCGTGCTGGTGGTGCTCCTTGTCGTAGGGTCCAGCGGTATTGACGGCAGTGCTGCCTTCCCGTGCAGTCGACGTGCTAGAGTAGGCGCCAGATCCCGTGCCGGTGCCGGTGCCTCTGTCATAGCCGGTTGTGCCGGTAGTGCCTCGGTCATAACCGGTAGAACCGATGCTAGTGGTGCCGGTAGTACCTCTGTCAGAGCCAGTGGTGCCACTTCCAATTCCAGTACCACTTCTGTGCCCACTAGTGCCCGTGCCCGTGCCCGTGCCTCGGTTGATTCCGCCAAGTTCATCAGAACGAGCTGTGTCCGAGATGGGTCGAGAGTCTGTCGCAGGCGTGTATCCACTGCCCTCATATTCGCCAGCACCACGCGAGCCCGCCATACCGCCCGTTGCACTAGTTCCCGAGCGTCCACCAAAACCATCCCGACCATCCCGGTCAGAGTCGACGCGTGGGTCGGCCTTGTTGAGCATGTCACTGGAGTGGGGTCCAGCTGTTCGGCCTGTCTTGCTCATTTCAGTGTCAGAAGCACCCGTGCGCGAAGCGCCAGAAGTCCCAGTCGTTCCGGTCCGAGAGGTATCACTAGTCATGCCGGTTCGGGTGTTTTGATCGTGTCTGTCGGACGCAGCCATTCCGGCCACAGCACCTCCAGCTATGCCGGTTTCAGCCATGCCGCGAGATTCAGATCCATGAGTATCTGATCCCGAAGTTCCAGTGCGACCTGTTCCAGTCATTCCAGATCCCGATCCCGATCCATAAGTGTCGGATCCTGTGCCAGTGCGACCGGTTCCCGTCATTCCTCGCGATCCATAAGAGTCAGATCCAGTGCCAGTGTGACCTGTTCCAGTCATTCCTGATCCAGATCCCGATCTATAAGTGTCGGATCCTGTGCCAGTGCGACCGGTTCCCGTCATTCCTCCCGATCCATAAGAGTCAGATCCAGTGCCAGTGCGACCTGTTCCAGTCATTCCGGCGTTGTGATGTGTCTCATGCGTTAAGCCAGTGCCTGACTTCAACCCAGCGGAGTCCACATCGGGATCAACGTTCCTGTGCGAGCCGCTAGAGTGGGTACCAGTGGCTGCAGTGGTGCCTGCGCCGCCTAGATGTCCGCTTCGGTGCTCATACGCATTCTCAGCCTCCACTGCAGAGCGAGATTTGTCGGGGTAGGTGGTGTGGTGGCCACTTGTACCAGTGCTGTCGTAGGCGCCGGGGACAGTTCCTGCCACAATTTGGTGGCCGCTCTCTGGGCCACTGCCGGTTGTGCGCGTGCTTCCAGTCCCAGTGCTTCCTGTACCCATATGTCCAGTGCTTCCGGTGCTAGAGTAGGCACCCGTGCTTCCAGTACCCGTGTTCCCAGTGCCCATGTGGGAGCCAGTGCTTCCAGTACCCGAGTTCCCAGTTCCCATGTGGGAGCCAGTGCGTTCATTGCTCGTGTAGCTACCGGTGTTCCCAGTGCCCGTGGTGCCCGTAGTGCTTGTGTTGCCTGTGGCATCACCGGGAGCAGTTTTTACTCGAGGGTCGAGCTTGTTGAGAAGATTGCTATCGTGAGGAGCAGTCATGATGAGATTATATTGGCTTCAATGGTGGTCGTGGCTGTCTTTATAAAGGGTGGGAAAGCGAGAGGAATGATGTCATGCGGGGCCCAATCAGACGTCACCTTTGCATCAGCCACGGCAATTTGCCACAGTGGCGCAGTTAGCCGAATGCGGGAATTCCAAATCGAGAAATCGATCGCCCGTTTATGCAGGAATGATAGGCTGAGCGGGTTTGACATGCCCTACCGACGGCCAAGAGTACTGTCATTCCCGGTGGTGGGCCCGCAGGTGTCGAGACCGCCGGTGAGCCCAGGCGAGTTCCTCAATGGCCGCGCCGGCTGGTTCGCCAAGTTCGAGCCATAGGTCCATATACCAGTCGCCCACTCTCCGACCTGCTCTTGCCTCCAAAGCGAAAAAGTTTCTCGTTTATTACTGGCATAAGTCTGATCAAGAATGCTCGGGTCACAAACGTCGTGCCACCTGAAGGGACAGGCAGCGTCGCGACTAGCAAGGTCACACTCGAGAATGGTAGACTGAAGAATGCCGTTTCATCCACCCATCTCTTCTGACAGCAGAAAACCGCGTCGATACCAATGCCTCGACTTTGCGTGTTGATAGAGCCATCTACGCTGTGGGCGACGTGGCTTCGTATGCACGGCCTGCCATTCATCTCCTCGTCAGCGCCATCCCCGTTTCTCTGTGCAAAACCATTTACTGCTTGCATCAGGGAGGATAAGGCCTTCTGTGGAAAAGGACCGGCTTCAAGGAAGGTTCCCATGAAATGCATATGGTGCCGATCGGAAGACAAGGGCAGGTGCAGCGATGGGATACCAGCTGCCCTGTTCCGTGGTATGATTGATCAAAGGGCGGGAATTCGGTTCTGCACGACAGTGGCTCTGTGAAGTGGGAAACAGTGGGCAAAGGAGTCATGATAGGGTTGACGAGTAGGGCGGGCACTTTTACAAAGCAGGACTCGAGGCCAGTCCGTGGGTTCCCGCGGTCACTAACCCATTGGCTGCATGGCACTCTTGTGTATCAAAATGCTGCTCCGTATGTACATTATTTGGCGTTCAACAAAATCTCTACATGCTCCACTAGCTCGCTAATGGTCTGCCTTTCCCCCAGCAGCTGGCTCTGCATTTCTCCAACCAGCTTCTGAAGGTCTTGTTTCTCCTTTAGCGCCTCTTCCAATTGCCCCTTCATTCGCTGCATCTTTTCCTCGCTCGCCCGGTCTGCCACTTCCTGCCGCTGAGCCCACCGCTGCTTCAATGTGGTGATCTTGTCTGTGTGCTTCTTGGCATATGCCGCGTGCAACTGCTCACCCAGACTCGTTATGCGTGCCTCGTGCTCTGCCTCCTTCTCCGCCATCCACACACGCCGCAACGCGTCCATCTCCGCTTCCACATCGCCACCTCCGCCCTCCTTTGCTGTGTGCTGCTCCCGCGCCGACTCGTCTCTGCGCGCATTCAGCGAGATCGATTGCAGCGTGGTTGCCATAAACACAAAAACAAACACACGCGCAAACTTCCACGTGGGCGGATGAACGTGACGCACTGATGAACTCAGTGCATGGGCGACCTCCCCTACGCGACATCTTGCAGTCCTTTGACGATTCCTCGGTGGAAGATGTAAAGCGGATTCTGTGGGAGCTTCCGTTCACGCTGCAAGGCGTGTCCTCAGCTGACATTCAAGTCAGCTCGCAAGCGGTCACCCTTCCGCCCTTGCCGCTCACCACACTCTCCCTGCTACAGGTATTCGGTGAGGCAGGCTTGTTGCACCATAAGCTTGAGGTCTTCTGTAATGCCTCATGGGGCGGGCTGGTGACACAGGCAGTTCGGGAAGAAGTTCGCAAAGAGTTGGCAAATTACGCGCGCCTTGTGGCAGATATTGAGGTGGACGTACGGACAAAAAGCGACACATCTCTCATGAGCTGTGCAGTTCGCGTCGAAGAGTCCCTTCGGACTCTGCGCTTTCTACTGTATATAATGGACCGCATGGCAGAGAAGAACGGCGGACAGATTGCTTCAATTCTGTGGGAGTACACCAGGCACGGCGACCCACATGTCCAAGCGCAAGCAAAAAGCCTACTTAGAGCAGCAACCATGCCATTGTACGAGCTGATTGCCGACTGGGTCTTCTCTGGCAAACTCGATGACCCCTTTGGCGACTTTTGGGTGAGACTGCGAGATGCGGATGGTGACTGGAGCCAGAAATACGCGGTGGATGAGTCATGTGTCCCGGCATTTGTGTCTGCTGAAGTGCAAGCCAAGGTGACCGCCATTGGGAAATCACTCGAGTTCTTGTCGCACAGCTGTGGAGATCAGGAATGGGTCACGCAGCATGCAGCAACCATGTCTGGCCCACTGTCGTACGAAGGCTCTTTGGAAGTTGTATACGAGCTATATGAATCTACCTCGGCACATCTCTTACACGTCCTAACTACCAAATTTGAACTGCAACTCCATCTACGTGCGCTCAAGCAGTATCTCCTGCTGGGGGCCGGAGACTTTATCCAATTCTTGCTCGAGTCTCTTGCCGAGTCTTTGGATCGCCCGGCTGCTACCATTTATCGGCACCAGCTCACAAGTTCCTTGGATGCTGCCATACGATCATCCAATGCTCAATTCATGGCAGCTTCTGTCCTGCGGCGCCTTGATGCGCGTATGTTGGAAGCATCACCCGAATCATCTGCACTAGGCTGGGATATTTTCACGCTAGAGTATAAAATATCGCCTCCCCTGGATGTTATTGTGGATGCTCATGCAGCACGTCAGTATTTAAAAATCTTCAATTTTCTTTGGCGCATCAAGCGGGTAGGATTTGTGCTTGCACGTGCATGGAAGCGTTCCCATACAGGTGCTCGCGGGGTTCTTGCAAAGGTTGCCGACGCTGTAGGGCAGGAATGGCGTACAACTCGGCTCGCACTGCACCAAATGAATCATTTTGTTTGCCAGTTACAGTACTATATCCTCTTTGAGGTCATTGAATCCGCATGGCATACGTTGCAGAACCAACTTTCCTTGCACAAGGGACTCGACCATGCAATTGCTGCACACAAGCAGTACCTCCTCGACATCACAAACAAGGGTCTGCTCGGTAGCGGAGGGAGGAACGAGCAGGCTGAAGAGACGTTGCTCGTTCAATTGCATGAGATCCTGAAGCTCATGACCACGTACGCCGAGAAGGTGGAGACGCTCTACGGAATATCAACTGCGGAGTTGGCACGACGCCAGGGCCAGGAGCGGGAAGTGGAGCGACGGACGGCTCAGGGAAAGTGGGGTATGGACGATGACATGACGCCTGCACCTTCTACGTTGGATGAGATTGTGCCGTTGGGTACAAATATGCGGGACCTGTATTCCTCTTTTGTCTCACGTGTCTCATCGCTCCTTGGCGACTTGGCGTACCAATCGGACCTGGAGATGCGCTTTCTGGGCGTGCGACTGAATTTTAATGAGTATTACGGACTAGCGAGGAGGAAGAGGCGGTAGGTGTTTTGCGTTTGTTGTCTATAGATGAGTAGTCGTCTTTCGCTGTGTATAACGTCCAAAAAGATCTTTAACTTATCTTATCTTATCGCATCCATCAAACAAAGAAAGTTCAACGCAAGGGGCAAAGGGGAATGGCACCCGCGCGGGAGAGCAAAACTCAAAATCTAATCACACTTCCCAATCCATCCCCCTTGTGGAAAGGAAAAAAGACAAGACGAACTGCCAAGTAGCATTGTCGGAGGGAAAGGCCAGAAGGAGGCAATTCAACGTCTTGGTAGAATCTTGTTTGTCGGAAGAAGCGGAACGGAAAGTGCGCTAATATACCACATCCATACTTGACCCCTCCGGCAACAAAGACAGAACACACAGCATGAACCGATTCAGATCAAAGAAACGTGGCAAGCAGGATGTGAGGGAGAGAGTGTGGGAGTTTGAGACCTCACTGCCGACCAGCGACTCCTTTCGAACGTCGCTCATCATGCCGAAAATGATGGAAAGGTTCTCGATTCTTCAGAAGGACGACTCCAAAGTGGAGAGCGTCGCCAAGGTGCAGGAGGTGATAGTAAGGGAGGATGAGGCGACGCCGCTTACTGGAGAGGAAGACTATCGGGTGCTTGGCCACCGTACAGGGAGTAGTAGGCTCTTCTCCTCCACGCAGCGGGAATGGCGGACTGTCGAGCCACTCCAAAGGACAATCCCAAAACGCGGTAGATCCATGTCTTTGACCAACGACATGCAACAGAGCGATACGGATGATGCGGCGGAAGATGACTTTGAGAGGAAAGAGGACAAATACAAAAAGGATTCTCCCGTGCATTACAGCATCCAATCGCAGTCCATTCACTCTCCAATTTTGAAAGGGGCCGAATCGTCTTCCCGATGCTCACCAAACCCTCAAAAGAGCCTGGCACCTTCCCCGATCCCAGACACAGCTCCTCTGCACGTCGAGAAGGGAACACTTTTACGAGCACCAAAGCAGGAAAAGACCACAATTGCACTCTGCTCCTTGGTGGCGCAGCATCTCCGCGATTCAAAGAGCGAGACGGAATCCTCTCGTCCCACGACTGCATATTTGGATGAGGAAGTGGAGACGGTATGGGATCACCACTATCAGTCGGCTCCCACGGAGAACAAGCTTATTTTGACTACTAGACCCGAAGGCGAATCGCCCGATGTCACGACACTACAAATACCCGAGCTTCCGAAGCCGAGAGCGACGGATAGGCTCCCAGTTATTTCGGCAGCCCTTCCATTTTCGATTTCCCAGAGCCCATTGGGAAGGGAAGAAGCCCATGCACGAGAGTCCTCGGAAGAATGGGACATACCAGAGGAGCCTGTGACGCCAGAGTACGAGCCGGCCGACGTGGAGTACGCCGGCCGATACGGGAGCAACTCGCTCGCGCAAAGTTACGACCGGCTCCGCGCCTTCGAGGCCGAGATCAACCACGATGCGCATTGGCGGCAAGGCCATTGCCTCTCTACTCCCTCTCCCACTCCCCGCAAAATCAAACGTTCGAGCCCTCCGACTGCAAGCCCGGGAACTTTGGAAGCCATTCCTGAGGATCATGTGGTAACTCCGAATGCATCCCCAAGAAGATCACCCGCCCAATCCCGCTCTAGCTCATCGACTGTGCCGTCTGCAGAATTGACGGTCGCTTACCCCTTTGGCGGAATGAGTACACCTCCGAACCGCATGACGGGATCACGGTCGCAGCCGTCATTGCACTCGTCCGCCAGCACTCACTCTACGTCATCCTCTTCGTCGTCTCCGGACATGGTTCGGGAGGTGTTCTCCCCGGCGAGCATGGCGTCATCACCCTCGACACCACCGGTTTCAAAGAGAAAGGTTGATAAACGCGACATTGGGACGCCTGTGTTTCTGTCGACGTCCAATGTCACGGCCCAGACGCGGCCTGTGATGTCGCCAAAATCACAGCCACGCATCACGAGCTGGAGAGAGAACCTGCAGGCGGGAAGCAATGTTGGAGTCCGTTTGTTCTAGATTGCATTTTGGCAGGATTTATATAGAATTCGCGTAAAGTAGCTCAAGTTGCTCGCGCAAATCATCAGAGGTCACGTGAAATGAAAATCACGTCCTTGCTCTGGCTGCATGGGTGCGCCTGTGAGGTTAGTCGACAGCTCATTGGCGTGCCTCCGGCTCTGTTGTCGCACTACCAAGGGAGACAGACATTCAAGTGTCTGTCTGTCGACCAGGTCATTAGTATAGATCAGGTGAATGACGACTTTTGTGATTGTCCCGATGGTAGTGACGAGCCAGGGACCCACGCGTGTCCTGGCACCAGCTTCTTTTGCAGACAGGGTGAGGCGCAGAGTATCTTTATAGATGGCTGGGCGGTGAATGACGGCATATGTGATTGCTGTGATGGAAGTGATGAGTGGATGGGACTTGTTACATGCAACAACACATGTGCCGCGTTGGCCCAGAAGCAAAAGAAGGAGGCTGAGGAGGAGGAGCGTATTCGCAAAGGCGGACTGAAAAAGAAGCAGCAGCTGCACAAGGAAGCAGCCAAGAAGAGGAGCCAGCTGCAGGATGAATTAGCGAATCTAGAAAGAGGCTTTATGGCACTCGAAAAGGAACATAACCAAAAGCAGGCACTGCTGGCTGACGCCGAGCTGCACGAGTCTACTAGGGTGGTGGAGGGAGAGGGCAAGTTTGCGCACGTCAACTCTCGAATCAAGGAACTTCAGCAGGTCATTGGCTATCTCTACCGGCAGAAAACTCTCATCTCTGACCGGAGGTACGATGCTGAGCGGATCCTCGATGCCCTGAAGAGCGAGTATAACCCAAATTTCAACGACGAGGGTGTGAAGGCTGCCATACGCTCCTACGAGACCTATCAGACTAGCAATGCCCAAGCTGAAGAGGAGTTTAGCGATGCCGACATCCGAGAAATCCAGGCAGAAGAGATTGCAGCGGTGGAGGATGGCGACTCTACGTTGCAGACATCGAGAATCCTGGACATCCTCGCTTACCTTCCCCCACCCGTCAAGGAGAGAGTGGTCGGCTTCCTCAACAAGATCCGCACATGGGCAGAAGTCCATGGTATCATTGCCAAAGCAACGACTTCTGGGGACTCCGTCTTCCTGACCACGGCGCGTGAGGCAGCCGAGGAGGCCCGCAACAAGTACACCCACAGCAAAGACCGCATGCAAGCCATCACGGAAGATCTCTCGGGCGACTACGGTCCCCACGACATCTTTCGCGCGTTGCAGGGCCAGTGCGTGAAGTACGACACGGCCGAGTACGCGTACGAGGTGTGCTTCCTGTCCGAGGTGGCGCAAATCAGCAGACGCGACGGCAGCCGGACCAGCCTGGGCTCCTTTTACCGTGGCCTGGCGACGCAGGTGTACGAGAACGGCGCGCGGTGCTGGAACGGGCCGCTGCGGAGGGCCAGCGTGCGCCTTGTCTGCGGGGAGGAGGCGCGCCTGCAGTGGGTCAAGGAGGTGGAGAAGTGCTCCTACGACTTGCTCGCATCGCACCCTGTTGCCTGCCAGGAGAGCGCCGCTGTTGTCCGCGATGAGTTGTAGATATCTATTGTATGCGTGCAAACCACCAGCCCGACGCCCCAGGGGATCCCCACACGGAGATGAACGGGTCAGGCGCTGCTGCTGCTGCGGCTGCTCCACCCAAGGCCGCGCTGGCGGAGCATGTCTACCAGGCGGGCTTCCTGCACGGGCAATTCGCCGACGTCACGCTGTCCGTGGCCCGGTTCCAGGAATTCAAGCTGCATGCGCTCATCGTCTCTACGTCGCCCACCCTCCGGCACCTCCTCCACGCATCGCACGGCCCGCCCTACCGTCTGCTGCTGCAGTCAAGCGACCCTCGCCTCACCCAGCACGGTCTGTCGATCGCGCTTGCAAGCCTCTACGGGCAGGACCCGGTGTCGGACCGCCACGATGCGGACAGTTCGGCCCTGCTGGCCGCGGCCTACCTCCTCGGCCTCCACGAGCTCACCCACAGGACGTATGCCCAGATGGTGGAGCGGGTGACTGCGTCGACGCTGCCTCGCCTGCTCCACTTCTGCATTGGGGATGGCGCGCCGGACACGCTCGACGTGGACTATGTCGGGCCCTACCCCGGCTTCACCGACGCCCTCCTGCGCCACCTGGCTGGCTTCATATCCACGACCCTGCTGCTGGAGCACGAGCAGATGTTCCACGAGGTGCTGGTCCATCTGCCGTATCCCATCCTGAAGCACATCCTCGAATCCCCAGACCTGCAGACAAAGGGCGACATGGCCCGCCACCAGCTGGCGCGCAGCATTATCAACGAGCGGGAAAAGCTGCGCAAGCAGAAGGGCGGTGCGCTGGAAGAGGTGGTCGTGCTTGCTTTTGGAGGCGGTGGCCGAGGCGGCGTGGAGATCATTCAAAGGCCCGCTGGAAGGGGGAAAAAGCTTTGGAAGGCCCGGTAGGAGCTGGTGTTTTTGTGTATACAAACGCATATATAATCCACCTCACTCCTTCAGTCGCCGTGAGAAGTCTTCCAGGCTTGCATCAAACTGCCGGACGGGCGACATGCGATGTAGCTTCCCTTTGTACCCTGCCTGCACCGAGCGGTTGGAGGCAAGCGCGACCTCGCGGATGACGAGGGCGACCGTCTGGTCGTGGTCGTGCGAGATGCTCACATGCATGTGGTAGTACTCAAAGAGCCGGCACTTGGGCTGTCCAGAGGGGGTGGAGTAGAGCTCGACGTCCTTCCATGTCACAGGCACCGTCCCAGATACCGCCTTGAACAGCGCCTCCTTGGTCGCCCAGCGATTGGCTATGAACTGCACGCGTCGTGCCTCATCCTGAAGCTCGTCAAACCAGGTCGCTTCTCGCGCCGTCAGGATGCGAGAGGGGAAGCGTAGGGGGAACCTCTGGAGGACACGCTGGACGCGTGGTAGATTGACAAGGTCAATGCCAATTCCTTTAATCGCCAGTGGCATGCATGCTACTCGTCCTCCCGTGAGACCTGCAAAATCTACTATGTACACAAGGGTTATCATACAGAGGTCACTTCCGTGGGGACAGCTCACGGCCGCCCTTGCCCGACCAGTAGGCGCGAACCTGCTCACTGCTCACCGACCGGGGTGCGGATTTCTTGGGAGGGAGGAAAGGCCGAGGGACGTAGTCGTCGTCATCGCTAATGTAAACAACGCCCGCGTCCTTTGCACTATTCTGATGCAAGCCGTAAACGATCCCAGACTTCCTCCTCGGCACGGCGACCTGCCGGCCAAAAGTTACCTGGGAGGCGGCGTCATCTCCCGCAGTCGGTGCAGACTGTCGATTGCGCTTCTTCTGGACAGCCTTCTCCACTGGACGGTGTGACGGCCGATAGATAACGGAGTGGTCGCGGGCCGCAAGAGGAGGCCGATTGAAGCGCTCGGGTAGAATGGTATGCAGGACACCCCGACCATCCGACCTTCTCGCATACAACGCATCCAACAGCTCCCCGAATGCATCCCCAAAGGCTGCCCGCACGCTCAGAATCTCTCGGGAAGCTTGGCTGATGTTATTGTGATCATCCAAGGGGTCCATGATCGACAGTAGATGCTCTTGTCCAAACCGGAAGAAATGCCGCGGTTTCTTCATGTATTTTGCGTATCTCGGATCGATGGTGACGTCGTTGTAGCTGAAATTGAATGCGTACAGTTCAAAGAATTCCAGCAACAGAACCCCCAGGTTTTGATGTTCGTTGATCTCGTGCGTGGCCAGCTTGGGATGCAGCTGTAGAAATGAAACGACCATACAAATAACCGAGAATGATCCGAGCCCTCCTAGGTATACCTCACTTAGATTTCGTTGGCGCAGGAAAGCCTTGACAACAAAGACAAGCGATTCTAGCCCAGGCCATTCACGCAACCATTTTTCGATACACTTGATCGCTCTGACACCCCCATCCTGTTCAAAGCATATGTCAACCTGAATACCTGTATTTACGTCCTTGAACTTCACAATGGGCACTTTGGCGCCCGACACGACTTCCGGCTCTGCGATTGCAATGTTGCGCATCACAAGTTTCCTCGCGAGCTTGTATAGATTGCCTTTGATGTTCAGGTCGCCCTTCCTGGAGAGGACGACGAGGTCCACATCGCCATTGGGCAGATATAGCTTTGTCGCGACACTGCCAAAGACGCACAATTCCGCATCACTCCATATGCTCTTGACCGTGGATCTCACCCTGCTAATGAGGTCTTGGCGCTGTTTGTGCTCCAATGATGTCGGACGGAGCCATTTCACGTAGTCGGTGATCTCGGTATGCAGGTTGTGTGCCACCTCTCGGTGCGTGTAATTTTGCATGCTCCATGGAGGATCGTCATCTGCGTCGCCATGCACTAGCCCATTTCGAGGCGTATCCCCCTGCCTTGAGCCATTACTTATCTCTTCCTCTGAATCAGACTCGCCTCCCAAAGGAATGAAGTCCAACTGCTCATCGCCCATTGAATCGACACGTGATCTGACATGAATGGAAATACGCCTCCAACTATATACACGAGAAGAGGCTATGCATTCACATGTCCTGAATGGCTACGGAGTTGCTTTCCATATCGATAAAAGAGGTAGGGTATCGGGATGGCTGCAACTGCGATGAAGCCTAGCGTGCTGCACGCCCATGCTGTCCCCAGGTTGCGAAACATACTCTGTGCCGCCATGGGGAATCCAGCCCCTGTCAACGATCTCAGGATGGTGTTGGCGCCGATGGCAGATGCCGAGTAGACAGTATATACATCAATGATGTAGAGAATTGAACTCTGAAAGATGGCCAGGAAGCCGAGGCCAATAGTGTAAGCACCAATACACGGTGCAATCCAATGTAGGCTTGGATCCGCTGTCCAGCCTAGTATGAAAAGTCCGACTGGAAAGAAAAATCCACCAATCATCATTGGCGGCAGCCTCGCTTCCGGGATTGGGCGGTTATTGTTTGCATGGAATTTGCGAATGTAGAACTTTTGGTTCAAGGCGTTGATTCCCCCAGAACAGATGATGCCAAAGAACATTGCTAGGAAGGGCAGCGATCCAATTAATGGACTCCATCCGCGCTCTTGTTGAAATATAATGGGAAATGCTGCGATGGAGAGATAAAGGATACCAAACACAAAGCTGGCATAGAAGCATATGCACATCAGAATCGGTTCTGTGAAGAGCATTTTGACAGGACGGCCCATATGTTTCTCCATGATTTCTGAGAATGTTGGACTGTTCTCCTCGAATTTGGAATGCAGGGCCCAGTTTCGCGTCGATTTGCGCAGCCGCGCAGCTTTTTGAGAGAGGATTTTGGGGACGTAGGTTTCCTGGATAAACAAGAGATCCAACGTTAAGATGCAAAAGACCCATATCGCCGTAATATATTCCGTCCATCGCCAGCCCAGCTTGCTCGATACAATGGCAGCTCCAACTATCGGGCCCAACGTAGGGCCGCCGACCACCATGGACGCGTAGAATAACACAGCGAATCCGCGAGACTTTGGAGACCAAAGATCACCCATGATACCGCCGACATTACTGACGGGAGAGCTGGCACAAACTCCACCGAGGAAGCGCATAATTAGGATGGTCTGGAAGTTGTATGCCGTCGCTGTAGCAATACTGAAGAGCCCATATACAAAGTAAGGCAGGAGCACGGATATCTTCCGTCCGTACAGCTCCCCGATGGGTGAGAAAAATATAGGGCCGACTGCAAAACCTAGCACGAAGAGAGACAGGCCGAGGGTGGCTATCTCTGTCGACACCCCAAACTGCTCAGACACCGCACGCGTTCCAGACGAGTAGACGCTGGATCCAAATGTAGCACCAAACGTGGTTGCACTAAAGAGGGCGGTGGTGTAGACCTTTTGTCTGAAGGGCCAATTCTGGGGATTCAGAGGGTCATCCGGGCCATCGAATTCCACCAAGAAGGAGGCCTGGCGTTTCTCCTCGTCGCCTAGCCCAACTTCGGGATCGCCGTGATTTCCTGGAACTACGTCAACAAATCTGTCTGTGGACGCTCGTGAGCGTTGACTTCTTCCCGCCCCTTCCTCCACTGGACTGGCAGAAAGCGTATCCGAGAAGCTTGGCTGAGTAAGCCTCTCCGACTCTGGCTCCCTCTCCATGTCGTGTTGAATTGATGAGTGTTCTGGCCGATGATGATCATGACGGCTGCAAGAACCCGCCCGTAAAATTAAAGTGGTGGATGCCGAGATAACCGGTCGGGCGCCGCGATCGCCGTTGCCAATCACGTGATTATGGAGATGAAAGCAACCGCCTTTAACGACCTCGATAATTAAGGCGAAACACGTGACCTTGTGACACACCATAAATCTTTTTACTACGAGGGTCATTTACCACTAAATCTACA
>JAABUO010004043.1_pt1 | contig 17302 bp, 28 predicted proteins | sample 5559291 | NCBI WGS metagenome assembly JAABUO01 (sample SAMN10711878, study PRJNA513372) | rock metagenome | isolation source: Antarctica rocks | place: Antarctica: Victoria Land, Finger Mt sud | reverse complement strand
TCAGCCTTTTGCCAACAGCTTATACCGTGTTTGGCTGGAAATTTGAATCTGGCTAGGGTTTGCAGGAATCTGAACAGCTGGGGTTGCAGAGTTCGGTGTGGAATCCCTAATGGTATGGTGACTGATGTTCATATGTCAGTTGGGGATGCACAACAATGTTCAAGGCCACAGAAATGAAAATGTGTGTAAGCAGACTTATGATGCCAGCTGTAAGCACTGAAGCTGCCATGTTCACTGTGCTGTACATGTAGGGATATTCCTGTAGGATCGTGCATGGATTCTACTCGATAGTATCGTGCCTGGCTGAGTCGTGCAACAGCTGTTTCTCGCTGCATATCTTGGACAAGGTGTCGAGTCCTACAGATCAGGTGGGCATCAGCTGGCAAGCACCCGAACCTCATTATATATTATTCTTGGAAGAGAAAGAGAGGCAAACCAGACAGTGTGCTTTGGTTTGTATGGTCTCAAAGAGCTGGATGTCCAACCACCAAAAAATGTGAAGCTTGAGGACGATCCTTTGTCGGATCTGCTGATGAATACTCTGCCTGAAGCAAAATCAGATTCACTTTGCATGAATTGCACAAAAGAGGATGGGCAGGTTCTCACCAAACACCAGGAAGCCAAGACCTGTGCTGATTGAGTTACGCTCGCTAGAGGACAAGCACAAGCTTCTGAAGATGTCCAAATTTGTTTAAACAGCTGCGTCAAAACGGTCTTAGGCTTGATGACTAGCTGACAGAAGTGCAACAGAAGGAGAGGAGCAACTTCGACGCTGACTTCTAAACTCTGAAAGGAAAGGGCTACAAGCCCTTTTTCAGAGGCTCAGTATTAATGTACCGCCACAATGACAAGGCATGTGTTTGCCAGAAGGACAAAGCAGACACGGTTCCACTTGCTGCATAGGACACCGATTGCCATATTGATTGCATCCACAATAACCTTTCTGGTTTGAACAGTGCTTTCTACAAGTATTGAACCTCTTGCCTTTCACACTCAGCACTCACTATACGACATTTTCCCAGACTTGAAGAGGAGATGATTATTCACACACATAGACATGTTGAGACAAACACAAACTCTTGCAACTAGTTAGACATATTGTGCCAGGACTGCTTCTGCGGTTAGGTGCATGTAGATTTATATTTTGAATTCACAAAATTGGACCGTTTTGTGGCCCAGAACAGCATTGAATGACTTGTTTCATTCAAACTCAGCATTCTCAGAACTTTTTGTCTGTTGGGTCCCAGTTGCCCCCCAGGACATTAATATATCGAATCGGATCGAATCGAATCATTATTATTCAAGCAATACGGTACTGTTCCTGAGTATCCTGCTTAGACCAGTCTATAGATATGGCTCGCGATCGCTTGCTTAAGCTAGACAACGAACTTGCGGAACGAGCCTTATTTGCTTTGCTGCTAGTATAACAGTTATAGCACTTAACCTCCTTAGTTTTATGTCTCTCACGCATGGATCGTGCGCAGTGTACACTGCCACATGTGGCAGTGGGCTCCAGGTCATATGTCATTCGAGACGCCGTAAAGATGAGCATGCAACCGTAACACCAGTCAAAGGTCAACCTTCCAGACAGCACAGCTCTGCAAGTTCGACAATTGCTTTCGCCAACAAGTCTTGTACAACCAGCTTCAGTATCGTGCGTTGTGTGCTTTGTGCGACTTTCATGTCAGCTTGGCACATTTGCCAGCCCAAACTTGAGAATTGACCCGCTATGTCTGACCTAAAAGACTCTACAGCAAGCGGTCAAAGCGCTGCAGCCGGTGGCCTCTCAAGGAAACCTGAGGGCAGTCCAAGCGCAAACCCTGCTCTGAGCGCCGCGCCGAACCAAGGAGGAGGCTACCTCTCCAGGCTCTTTGGATTTGGTTCCGGAACAGGCCCTTCTGCCGTTGATCGGCCTAACGGGGCGATGGACGAGGCCCATGAGTATCACCCAGGTCTGTTCACCTATCGGTTCATCGCGGCAAGCATATCATGCAGTCCCACCTGACCACCTGAACCAGACTAATGCTCTTCAGAGCTGGCCTTTTCTCCAACAGATGTAGGTATCTGGGAAGCACACTCTGGTACGTGAGTTCAACTTGTAAAACCCACTGCAATTGCAGTAGTTGATGCATGTGGTGTTGCATAAACTTGTGACCTGCTGCATTTTGCAGACCAGAGAAAACCTCCTCACCCATCACCTGCCCCTCCCGCCACCACACAGCATGGCTGGAAAGAGTAAAACCAGGTACCACCTTTGTTGCACCGTATTTTTTGGCGGTATCTGTGTGATGCATATCTGACAGCAAAACATCAAGACATGGGCTGCTGTGCAATATCTGCTGATCACTGGTCATGAAACATCTTGGCGCACAGGCTGACTTTAGTGTCACTTTGCACATGTGAATTAATGTGCAGGGCTGGGTTTGCAGAAGCATGCAAATGTTGGCAATCAGCCCTAGGCAAGTCAACGAGCTTGGAGTGGCGCCATTGCATATCCTTCTTTGACAAGACGAGCTCATTAACAGCAGTGTGAGAGTCAGTGTACACCAGGCGGGCAATTTGCTGCGACCAACCACCATTCAGCCTTCCAATTGTACCAAGTACTCCCTAAACTTCTCTTAAGCAGTATGTAGTCTGTACAGGTTTGCTAGTCTGGCAACTAAGCTATATGCTGAATGCGGCCATCAACTCTCTGTAACAATATTTGTCGCCAGTGTACTTCTAAGTGTTCTGATGCCTCGCCTGGTGGCACCGCATCATAATGTTGTGTACCATCACCATCCCGTTCAGCATCACAGATGAGGTTTAAACGCAGCAGCTCATCAATTGCTTCCTCTGCATTGAATCTAACCCTCACCTACAATGACATGGAAACCTCTGGATCACAATACTGACCTGGACCAGGTTGGCATGGCAGTCTGTGTGCATCTTATATGCAGGCATGCAGGCAAACTTTGTGCCTGCCAATTGCAGTCACTGCCATGACAAGTTATATGTCACCTGCATGGGGTATGATGCTGTGATGAGACCACAACAGAGGCAACAATGATGTGGTGTGAACTGCATCAGAACTGAAGGCAAACATCATGTGACACAGTAAGAGTCAGAGAGGGTAGACAAACAGCAATCAACACCTCAAATTTGCCCTCTAGAAGGCTCTCAGCAGCAGCTGCCAAGCCAGATGCACCCATGCTCCTGCCGGCCTCAGACATCAGCACGTACGCCAAGGCTGTCTGCTCAAACTGCTGCAAGGCAGCTGCATTGGCGAGGTAGGTGATGACGCCCTCCTGCCCAGCAATAGTGGACTTTGCCAGCATGTCATTTGCTGTACGCTCGTATCTACACAAACACCACACACAGCTGATAAGGACACAGGTGTGAAGGCGATACAGGCATCAAATACACAGTGGTAGATGTTGTCTACTATGGTTGAGCTGTCATAAGCTCAATTTGCCACAAGCAGTTACAGCAAGGCTGCTCCCTGCACAGGAGCCCTCGCACAGAATAGAGACAGTCATTTGTAAATGGGAAAATGTGACACCGAGCTCATGCCTTGCTACAAAGGTGCATCAAAAATATTGTGAACAGGCATGCCAGAGTTGATATTTTCATGAGAGAGTGTGTTCAGATCAGAGTCACGGTGCATTACTAGCGTTGTCAAACATGGTCAATCGCGAACATCAACATTTTCTGCTACTGACACACCTTTCATTGAGACGCTTGTAGCCCAGAAACGCCCTGAAGACAAAAGCAATGACAGCTCCAGTGGTAATAAGCTCCAGAATGACGGAGTCATACTTCAGCTGCGCAAGATATGCTGCACATGCATACAAGCTGTCAGTGAACTTAGCATATTAGCACGCTTCCTGACATTGATGCAGCCAGCATATGCAGCAATGATGATTCACAATAAAAACATCAATCATATTGACAAGTCTCGAGATGTGCATGCAGACAGTGGCATTGTAGTTGATCTGGGTTTGCAGTGTATCTCAGTCTGACAAAGGCGCTTCACCCTGGCCAGGCTTAGACAAACAGGCAACACAACTCCACACTAGCATCAATGCAGGGTGGGTGCTGAGGCCAAGAAAATATGGACTAGAGGCGAAACAAAAAAGGCTATGCGCCTGCCACAGACTGACAAAGTACTAAACATTTCACAGGTGAGGCAGGCTTGATCTTCATAAAGCAAGTTATGGAGCACTCACATAGCAGCCCAGCAATGGAGACAAGGTCAGAGCGCAGCCCATCCAATGGCCGAAACTGCAGCAGCTTGTTAGGGAACACAACCTTCCAGCTGGGGACAGGAATGTCCCTGTAGATCCTCATGTTGATGCTGTTGCGCTGCTGATACTTGGGAGTGCTCTCCTGTTCATTGGGGCCTATGATGCGCTGTCTAAGCTTGACCAGCTTGCTGGCACTGGGTTGCGTCTGACGGTACATGACTAATAGATCCTGCATGCACATAGTGTGACATGTAACATGACAAGACAGGTACTGGATACCTCTGCAGATAGCTGCATATATTGGAATGACAGTATGGAAAATAGATTTCTAGGTCATTGCCTTCCTCAAGCGTGTTGACCAATGTAACAGCATTCTTCTCACCAATGTAACAACATTTTTTTGATGATGATGCAAGCTGTTCATTCCCTTATAAGTTATTGTAGCTGTAGGTAATGTTTGCCAAGATATAGACAAACCCTAGAAAGCAATCAATGCTGAAGTGCTGTGCTACATGCAGGGCATTGAACTTGCCAACCAATTGTGCATAGCTGTGCAAACAATTGCACAACTGTGCATAGCTGTGCAAACAATTGCACAACTTGCCTTCATTTGAGCGAGTTTATTGAGCAAGCGCATGTAGCATGCAACATTCATGAGACGTTGCCATCAACTGCAAGGGGAGTGTAAGGGGAGTAACATGGTTGGCATACCTGGAAGGTTGGCTCAATGAGCTCTACTTTGGACCACAAGCTTGACAGCCCCCCTCGCTTGAGGCCAGACAGACCCCCCAGGGCGTCTCTAATGGATACCCTCTCCACATGTACTGGGTCCAGCCTACAGCACATGTGGTCCATTGTAAGAGCACCACCTTCCACGTGTCATAGTAGAGCTGCAAAGGCTGCCTAGGTACATACAGTCTCTGTAAGCTCGCTCCAAAGAATAGTTGACCCAGCAGACCACAGGCATCACCATGGGCACAAATGTGGTGGGCTCTGGAAAGGCAGCTATAGATGTTTCTGTTGTTGCTTTGCGTTATTGTTTGTACGCTGACCGTCAAATCGAGACTTTGTACAGAGAGCTACTCAGGGCTGTACATGTCTGACCTTAGGGACATGACTGAAAGGGGGAGGAAACAAATGATGGAACAAATGAACGAATGAATAATCGAGTTTGAGGGCCCAAGATGCAGACGTGCAAGCACCAACATGGACATTGTACATTATGCACAAACTTCACTCTGCTGAAGTGAACCCCCAAGAGTGAGGTATACCTCCCAGTACACCTCACCCTTGGGCTTTTCAATGATCAATGCCAAAGGGCGTGGTATGTTCTCATGTTTTCTAGCTGAAGTGGAATGCATTTTGCAACTGCATGTGGGTGACCAAAACCACAGGGCACCTAGTCAAAGGCCCAGGTCAAGTTTAGGGTTGCCATTCATGGTATACTTTCACATGGTGGTGCACAGTTTCTTCCTCAGAACGGACAGGAGAGCTTGATTGTTTAAAGCAGCAAGTGACAAGCAAGAGCATGATTCACTCCATACATTGCATTGCTCAGCACCTGGGTCATCAGGCTGCCATAAACTGTGGCACTAGTCCAACCATATGCACATCCAAGCTGGGCACAAGTGCCCTGTACATTTGGAATCATGGCAGCAATCATGCAATGATCATGCAATCCCAATAAAGTATGTACCTGTCTGGCTCATCAGGCTGCCAAACTCTGTTGAACTGCTCCAAGGGCAGGACGTCAGACTCCGGCACCAGCCCCCAGTTGTTCAGGGTCATGAAAAGGCCCCCACCAGCAATGGTCAGCTGAGGGGCATTTTCCTGCAACTGCCCTGCAGCCTTCTTCAGCTGGTTGCGAACCCTTTTCATGGTGGAAGGCGCTTCCGTTGCTTGTTTGAGATTCTGGTTAAGGTTGCCGGGCGCTGCCTTGATCAGCTTCTCTCGCTGCTTCTGGATCTTTTGCCACACGGAACCAACACCTGCAGACATTGGACCATTGGCGACTACTCGTGTAAGACATCTCTTTTTCACGATGCATTATGGGAATGACTGCCGAGATCAATGGCTTGCAGCAACTGCCCTCAGTGCTTTTGCGCATTCTACTGGGCAGCAGCAACGCCTGCAAAACAAACAAGGAGGTGGTACAGGACCAGGTAGAGGATTGATGCTGTTGATGTTGGTTGGGTCTGGAAGGAGGCTTCTGCTGCCCAGGTACTTTTGACCCAAACTGCTTCTGATCCAATGCTCACATGCAGGGGGCCTATGCTGCTTCAAATCTCATGTCAGACAGAATGATAGGGGTATATTCACTACACCACAGGTGAATGACAATTATTTGACAGGCGATCAGCATTGAGCTTGGCAAGTTAGATGGCAACACAAGTCTGTCATCTGCCAGTTCAAAGCACAAAAACAGCAGGCAGAAGCTGAAACTGACTGCGAACTCGTTCCTGGCAACAACATGGCATGATGATGCAGACCACCAGATGTAATGTCTTACATTAACTGTGAAGATGCAACCGGGTGATTAGTGAAAGCAAGAGTACTTACTGACAGCCAGGCGACCCACAGTGGCTTTGACCACCAGCAGCTGCAGAAAGTCCACTTTGGCACTGATCATGCGTCCGCGCCGCCTAGCCTGTCCATACCTACCCCACAAAAATCCCCCAGCATCTCAATCTGGTATTGCTTTTGCATTATGTTTAAGCATTCCTTGATAGGCATGTGCAGCAGCTGGAAGTTTTCTTCTCTGCTCCATTTGCGGCTGAAGTGATTGTAAGCACAAGGATCTGATTAGCAGTGAATGTTTAGATAAGCCACCCAGCCTGTTTGGATTGAAATGTAGAAGCTCAGCTGCCTAGGACATCTGGGACATATGATGGATGCTATACTACCTAAGAACCTCCTGTTCTGTCAAGTTGAACGCAATGAAGTCCCTGATAAAGCTGCAAAGCTTGGCATGAGCTGTCGAATTGAAGTCACGAACATCAGCACAGGACCTCATACAGGGAGGTACTCAAACATGTTCATACAGGGAGGTACTCAAACCTGTTCATACTTGATCCTAAGGAAGGCACATGTTCAATGAATAGATGAGCAAATGAGTGAACAACCTACTGACGTAAAGGCATCGAAAAGAATGTCCACTACATGTATATAGTAAACATTTTGTCAATGCCTCTGCGTCAATAGGTTGTCATTCACTTACTCACTCATTCACTCACTCACCCACTCGCATGGAATGTGCATATGTCTGACAAGCAGCAGAGGATCTTGAGAGGAAGACTAGATGGAAAGGTTGAGCAGAAAGACGCACCCTCTCTTGAACACCACAAGTGCCTGTGCCTCCTCAGGCAGTCCACTGGTGGCCACCTCATCCCTGACCAAGTCCTTGTCCATGCTCTTGGTGTCTGCTCTGATGTACAGCTGAGACAGATAGTCGGAGTTCAGACTCTTTGACATTGCAGCGTCACGGCCGGTGAACTTGGCAAAGTGGGCCTGCAATGACTCCATTCAGTCATTCATACGTTCGTTCGTTCATTCATTCATTCACTCATCCATCCCTTGCTTCCCTCCTTCCTTTGCTGATTTCCCCCTGGGGTCTGGCACCAATGGTGGATCATGACAAACATGACAGTTGTCACGAGCCACTGCAGGAAGCATGTATGCCAGAGTCAACTCTGTTCATTCTAAGTCATCTCCACAGTGTAGAAACACCAAATGCTAGTCCCCAGGCATTTCCAGACAAAAAAAGGATTTGTTTGTATCCCAAAGAGCAAGCTGTGCCAGGAAGTTCAGTTGTGACACAGAACGCACCTGCAAGATGCAGACATGCTCAACAAGGATGGGTCACCAGGCCATTGCAAATTCTGCTGCTGTCAGCATGTATGTGTGTACATGGAAAATGGCTACTATTCTGCACATCCTTATACCCACAATCAGGCCTGGTGTAGCATTGCAGATGCTACACACGGACTCCTCACCTTCTCAAGAAGCTCTACCAGCAGGTGCACAAAGCGCTGATCTGCCTCCTGAGGGTCCACCTTGTTACGGTCCCCGACGCTGGCCTTACGCCGTAAATCGAAGCCCATGCGGCTGACATCGGTTATGTCTACAGAGGATGTAGGTAGAATGATGGCCTCATCAGATGGCTCAGCTGTCTCCATCAGTAGCATTTTACCCTGAGCAGAGCTTTCAGCGATTAAAGCCTTACCTCCACCAGAGCTTGTGTCCTGCAGCAGACCAAAGGTTTGCTACACTCCATTTTGGTATACATGCCATGCGTTTCTACAGCAGCTGACACAAGCTGTGATACATCCAGAGAAGTAGCTTCAAATATTCTGTAGAGTTGGCTCCACAGGTGGGCTGCGGAGACAGATTCGCTGCTAGGATAGAGTAAATGCCTGGAGCATGCTTTGCATGCTTTGTGTCTCTATGTCATGGCGTGAAGTTCAGCAAGCAGCGTACCTTGTCTTTTGGCGCTTCTGTCTCTGTGGCAAGCTTGTGCCTGACAGCTTGCTGAGCCTTCTTCCTCAGCTCGTCTGCTTCCAGCTGACTATCCTGAACCAGTCTCTCAAAACCCGACCTATCACACAGGCAGTGATGTATCACTTAGTTCCCCACATCTCACACATTGTATTGGTGTAATCGCTCCTGAGCGTCAGGTTGTACAAGCTTGACCCTGCCCTGCTTGAGTTGCTTTTTTGCAAGCTGCAAAGGTGTGCTTGCACTGAGTCTGATGATACAGTAACATGTGTGCAACATCCGCTTGCACTTTAACACAGCAACAAGTGCTGCTCAAATGCACATGTATGCACCTGCAAATGAAAGGAGAAGATAAGCTGACGGCCCCCTCTGAAAAGGGGGTGCATCTAGCATGTCACCACAACCAGGATCAATGGTGGCAGCCGCTACCTCATGGGCTTATCCTGCTGACCAATGACATTTCAGCTCTCCAGTGCAGAAATATACCATATGACAACTCCAAGCTTGCAGATGTGTAGAGAATGAGTGAAGAACTTGTTTTGACATACCTAGAAGCAGTGCCATTTCCCTCTTCCTGCACTGCCTGCCGCATCTTGTTCCCAGCAATGGACACTGCATGCTTGACCTTCTCTGACCTTGTGCCATCAGCTAGTCCTGACTTGCCGTCACCCTTGCTATCAGAGCGTTGTTCTGACCCATCTTGGTCAGATTGCTTGCTGGAGCTGCTGTCTGACCCATTCCTGCTGACAGAGTTTGATGCGGTACCATCTCTACCACTTGTGCTAGCATGCTTGTGGCTATCCTGCCTGCTGTCAGCATTCGCTGATATACCTGAGTCACTAGCTGGGGAATGGTCTTCGCTATCTGATGACTTGCTGGGGGGGTCCTGTGGGGGTTTGTTCTGGGATGGACTTGGTGTTTTGGGCGGCTCAAGGCCAGGGACAACCTCTGCAGAGCAAGGAAGGTAAGGCCACTCAAACAGATGATTACAAAAAGGAACATGGACACCAGACCATGGCTGTCAAACATGCAGCTAGTACATAGAGACGTCCACCTTGCAATATGCCCGGGCCCACACGTGCCTTCATACTGCAAGGCCTTTGTTGGCTCTCAAGCGTCATGATAAAAATTGCAAGGGTGCAGGACTTTTGCACTATATCATAACGCCTGGGGCCAAACAAAGGCCCTGCAGTGTGAAGGCACATTTGTGAGTCGTGCACAATGCCGTGTGGAGATCTTTGACACAATGAGCATAGCAATGTGGAAGGATCCGCAAGGTGATGGATTTCAATGTATAGGATGGCACAAACATACCACTCACCTTTGGTCTTTGCTGTAGCAGACTTGACAGTGATGCCATCAATAATGACTGGTGGTATGTACTCCAGAGCACCATTGGCTAAGCTGAGGGCAGACAGTAGCTCCTCACCAGTCTGCTGCAACTCTGCTCTGCATAAGGCATGCGTGCAATGAGGCAGGATGCACTTTACCAGATTTCGATGTGCAGACTTGGCCAGAAGCTGCATGTAACCACAGGCTCGCATTGTGCAGCCTTCCTGGCGAGACCAAGGCTTGTGTGCCGCAATCACCTGCGCGCTGCCACATTGACAATATCCATAGTGCAAGCAACGAGTATTACCTGTAGATGGCCTCCAAACTGGCAAACACTGCAGAGGTTTCCTTCCACTCCTTCTTTGGCAAGAGAGACTGCAGCGCCTGCCAGGCTTCTTCCCGGGATGCAGGAAGATGGGTCTGCCTTTCAACACGGAGCTTGGTCCAGGTCATTCGGCCATCTGATCTGTTTGCGGGCTGCTCACGCTGCTCTCCTTTGCCCTCTGGAGTTGTATCAGTCTCTTTGTGTGACTTGGACTTGTGGTCACTTGCACGAATAACGTGGCGCTGTGTTCTTTGTTGACGTGTGCAACTACCACCATGTCCAGGCGTGATTGGGTGTGACCTTCTGGTGACACCGCAGCCGTTCACTCTAGTGATCGGGCTGCATCGGTGTTCAAACGCAGGTTGCATGGATTGCGTATGCGTCTTGACAGAGGGCGAGTCACAGAATAAGCCTTTGCGTTTGACTCTGAACCCTTGACTCTGAGACCTTTGCGGCTCGAGAGGCAACTCCTGCGCTGCGCTGCCTACGCCTACAAAACAAGCACTTCAACTCATTTCCGTGGTAGAATACCCGTGTTGCAATGCGCTAGTGCGTACAAACAGATTTTAGCGACCTTCACGAGCCAAATTTCAGCTGATATGCTATTGATCGAACTTTAGTCCTATCCCATCTGTTATATGGCACAAGTTTGACCTATCTGCAAGGCATCCAGGTCTGCGCAAAGGAACAGGGGTAGGATTGATGCAGTCCGCCTACAGTTGCAGAATATATGTCTTCAATTGTATACAGGTGTCATACACGCAAGCGCAAGCCCTGAGCAGTGCCTTCGGGCATCTGGCGTACGGACCTGTACAGGTCAACAAGCACGAGGAAGAAGACGCACAGAGCCAGCTGCATTCCCTAAATAGATTCACAAATGAAGCCCGACTTCCACAGGGTCCCAGTGACGATACACCACGGTAGTAGCCGTTTGCCATTTCAAGAGGAGTGCCTGTGAACGGTGAAGGCATCGCGACTAGCCAAGCGTTGTTGCCCGCTTTTGGCCTCAAAGATTGTTGATAAAGGACAGGAGCACATCGAGCAAGATTCATGCAGGGTGAATGCACATAACCGGTGGCAGGTGTTAGGCCCGAAGGAGGGGACTTCAGCATGTCCTCGGAAGCAGTGGGCATCCCGCACAGCGATCTTACCGAGGTTCGCACAACGCTCAACCCCTTGACCTTGGAGTTCACTCCTGTGTTAGCAAGCCATCTCACTTAACATCAGGCTCCTCAGTCAGTGGCAAAGCATTGCAGCGTTCCACACCCTCATCTGTCTGCTCTCTGTCAGACCGTCTGTGTCTCTTGCCTTGTCACCTACCAAGAAGCTGCTTATGTAACAGCAAGAAGCTTCACTCATATCGATAGGGCGATGTGCTGTGCAGCTCTTTTCACGCCTCTCTGAGAAGAGGATCGCTGTAGAGAAGGAGTTTAGTAAAATACCAGCCCCACCCAAAGCCTCCAAGGATGTCTTTCAGCTATGCCGTGGTTTTGAACGGGCATTTGCCCAGACTCTTGAGGTGAGCATGTGCCAGTCGACCTCTACAGCATCACACGTACTTCTTCAACATGTTCCTTTTCTGACTTGTGTACCCATAAGGTCAGTACACAAGGCAAAAATCTCTTTCTGTCTGTTGCTGTCGGGGGTCACAACAACAATTATGGACACATTTGCAGACTGTTGGCTACTCAGCCATGATCCGAGAGGCCTTCCAAGGAGAGAAGGGCCTGCAAGGCATTGTAAAGAAGCTGCCAATTGAGCGGCAATTTAGACTTGACAATGTCAAGACGGTAAGTGCTCGATGCTGCACCTCACCAATCTGTCTGTTTCCTCTGAAAATCTTTCACTATAAGTGCACCCCATGCATGTGTGGTGACCTCCAACATATCAGACACAGCTTCTGTTATCTGAAGCGGCGCAGGTGGATATCAGATTGAGAGCATGCAATGCAACATGCATACAGGCGCATGGGCGCAAGGGCTCATGGAGCAGTTTTTGTTCTTGCTAACTGCGCACACACATTGTGGCCTTTTACACAGCATGTTTGGCCATTCTGTGACCAATTACTCCTTTGACTTCAGGTTTGCCGAGAGGCTGATGGGTTTCAAAGGAGCTTGGTGTCTCCTGAAGCTGGGCTCAGACGCTTAGTGCACGACTCTGTAGAGACAGTGCTGATGCCTGTAGACATGACAGTGCGCCGTGTGCATCAAGTCCTGATAGACGCTTCCAGGTGATGACCCTCCTGATCAGAAAAAATCCTTGAAACCCACAGCAGAAGGGCCACCGCAAACAGACTTGTCTTGCTGAATTGGTAGAGCTTGTGTAGCAGCCATAAGCTACATTTGTGGCTACCACAACTGCAAGCTGTATGAAAGTGCAGCGCTTCTGCAAGGGGAGCTCTCTGATCAGCTGGACACTCAGCACAACCCAGTATGCATGTATACCATGGTATATGCACAATGCGTTGCTTCCGTGAAAAACATGCACTTCACACTGCTCTGAGACACCGCTTACATCAAAGCTTACATCAAAGCAGACCCTAGCTATAGTGCTGCTCGTCGAGAATGTGGTTGGCAGGACAGTGCAGAGGATGTGGCATCTCATAGCACAGCTTCAGCACATGTAAGCAGTGATGCTTGGCTTGCGAGGCTGGCAATTTTACCCTGCAGTGAGCCACATGCCGCTGCAAGTATACAGCTGGGACTTTGCCACAGCTGCAGTGCCTACAGCAGGGACTTTGCCACAGCTGCAGTGCTTACAACAGGTGCTTTGCCTCAGCTACAGGCGTACAGCAGGGACTTTGCCATAGCTGTAGTGCTTATGACAGGTGCTTTGCCTCAGCTGCAGTGCCTGCAGCAGGGACTTTGCCACAGCTGCAGTGCCTATAATAGGGGCTTTGCTACAGCTGCAGTGCTGCTCTTTGACCGAGTCATACAGCTCAGCTCAGCAAAGCAGCTCAGGATGCTAGTAACACGCAGGCAACATCAATGTCTGTATAGAGAGTGACGTTCATTGCAATGGACTATCACTGCGAAGCTTGCAATATCTGACAGCCCAGTCTCAAGTATTGCTCATTGAAGGCCAGCAACCTGCAGCTGAAGACGCAGAAAACCTGAGGACCGTTTTACAGCTCAACAGCTTGGCCAGAAGCCCAGCCTACACGCATGTACCGCTTGCAGGGGCGCATTTGCAAATCTAGTCCTGTCAGCACGTTCATACCAAGAAAAGTAATACAACTGGACATGAGCAGAGCGTGATATTGTGTTGCCTGCAGGGAGGCTGCGCGCAAGGCCAGTGCCTTTGCAGATGATGGCACGTATGTGGAGACCAAGGAGCCCCTGCGCCTGCCAGCTTTTGAGAAGGTCATTGGCTTTGCTGTGCAGAAGGCCCTTGAGGATTGGAGAGATGAGGCCTTAGAAGGTGAATGCTCAGACCATGCAGTTGTGTCTTGGCACATTTCATTGCTACATCATGGTCAACAGTCATGACAGCCTGCATTAGCAAGCACTTGTGTTGCTATTTATCAATTGGTACATACACTGTACAGACAGACAGCTGGCAAGCTAATTCATTCAGAATTGTTCCAACACAATGTGAAGTGCCTTCCAGGGGCAATGAGAGCAGAAACTAGCTGGGTTTCTGTCAAACTTGCCTTCCTCCCTTGTCTATTCTGCTGCTCCAGCCAGTCAGTCATTTTTGTAGGCTTTAATTGTTTGGTCTGCTATTTGGCCCTGCTGTCTGCAAATTGCTTTTGGCGGCTCAGGACTGACCACCTGTGCATGGGGATACTACATGTTTTCCTGAAAACCCAGAACAAGTCAACCATATACAACGGCTGGATGTCTTGTTGCAGTGGCCAAGACACTAGTGTCCATGGAGCAGTCATACGTCAGCGCGGCCTTTTTCAGGCACCTCACCAAGGAAAGGCTACAGAGGCACCAAGCTGAGCAGCTGCTGGCAGAGGGTAGGCCTCAGCCTCTGCCCAGCATCAGCATCGTCAACTTGCAACAGCTCAATGCATGCCTGCACCACCCACCAAGCGCTTGTGCAATCAGTTGTTCCATGCAATCATTTTCAGTGTTGGCAGCACTCGGGCTGCAGTGACTGTCCGTTCCCAGTTGATGTGTGTGAGTCAAAGTCAGCACATGCGCTGTCTGTTGGCCCAGGCGGCGGAGTTCCGGCTCCAGATGCTGCCGATGATGACGACTCTGATGATGATGACAGCACAGTACGCAGCAGGGTTGAGGGCTCACCGAGTCTGAAGCGCAATGAGCTTCAGACATACGAGAGCACAAACAGCTCCCTGGCTGGGGGACTGACCATCCCCTCAGCTGCCCCCAAGAGCAATGATGACCCAGGTAAGCTTTCTGGCTGTTCCAGCACTTGCAGCTGAATAAGCTCAGTGAGTTTTGAACCAACATCAGCATGGTTGGAATTGTGTAGAATCGTGTTGACAGTCTGACTGTTGTCTTCATCTGGTTACCAAAAACGGCCTAGCATACAATCCAAAGCATGGGAAGACCAAGTCAGCTTGATTGATAGAAACTGAGCATCACCCTCCCACAATCACTGGAGTACTGCAATCTGTAGCTTTGCAAACGCAGAGCATCTGCACTGCTCTGCATACTGGCTGTGTTTGCTGATGATCTCATGGGAATTTTGTGGGAATTTGTCTGCAGGGGAACTGAAGACAGGTTACCTAGAGAAGAGGGTGGGCGAGCACAGTGGCAGGCAGAGCGTCCCCCTGGGGGAGTCTTTCAAGTGGCAGAAGCGGTACTTTGTGCTGACAGAGCCCAAAGGCATGCTGTACTACTTCAAGTCTGCTGATGACCCACCCAACTACAGGGGAGTTATCAACCTCAGGTACGCCCCCTGCCTGACTGCCCTCAACAGTTGTTTGTCCACCTATCAAAGGGGACCAGTCACAGAGCAGCAACAGACATCTTAGGATAGCAACTTCAGCAAGCTGACTCAGATGACGCAAAGCAGCCATCTCAGCTTAGCAAAATCCAGAAGTAAACCCAACACAGAAAGCTTTGACGATCCAACGGCTGCAGCAGTCACAAGGCAGCACACACAATTCAGTTGGGTTCCAATGAATGCTTTAGAGGGAAAACCCCTAGGGGTTTCCCCTGGAGGTTTCTCCCTCTTAAGCATCCATTGAGACCCACCTGAACTGGTTGTGCTGCTTTGTGACTGCTGCAGCTATTGGCAGGTTGAAGCTTTCCCTGATGGGTTTGCTTCTGCATCGTGGTGAGCGGAGCTGGTTGCTTTGCAGCGTCTAAGTTAGCCTGCCGAAGCCGCTAAACTGAGACGCCTGTTGCGGTTCTCTGACTCGAGCCCCTCACAGCTACAGGAGTCAGCAAAATCTGCAGTCTGAGTGCAAGTTGAACTTATCACACACACACAGCACATGTCTAAAAACCCTGTGCTTCTCAGCCAGAACATCTGATGAGTCACATGTGGCTTCACACTCACAGATCGTGAGGCGAAACATGAAAATGATACCATCATGATTAATGCAGGGAGTGTCGGGTACAGGATGTGACAGTAGACGGCACCCCACTTGATGAGCAGTCCAAATCAAAGCTGGCAGCTGACCAAGCTGCTGGTGCTGTTTCCCTGTTGATCAAGATTGGTCACAAGGTCAGGCCACTTGAGAGTTAGCCTGCCCAGCTCATCAGCTGTCTGTCTTCCCTGTGCACCCTCCCATTGTGTTTGAAGTCCTCTCTCTGCATGCCAATGGTGACATGTGCAGTTTGTTGCTCACTCTCTGCATGCCAGTGACTTGCCCAGTATTCTCTGCCAGTCATGTTCACAGAGGTGTGGCAGAACCCATGTGAAGTCTTCCACATGGCAGTGCAGCTGTGAGGTATGCCATCATGCAAGGCATGAATTCATGCAATGCAAAATGCAGGACACATCAAGACCCATTGTGAAGAATCACCATTCAGTGGTCCTGCGGGCAGAGAGCGCAGCTGAGAAGTACAGCTGGCTGACCCGCCTGTTGGCAGCCTCAGGCAACCCCCAAGCCCCCCGAGGGGCTGCCAGCAAACCTCAGCAGGGTGCAAAGCCCCCTAGCCCTGAGCAGCCCAAGGTCAGGCGCAGATGCATATATCAGCTTTGTGATCAGACGCATCTGTTTTGCAGCTGCTAGCGTGATTCCAGTGTTGCTGGATCTGTTTTGTTTGCATGCTTCCTCCAGCAAGCCCACATGCTGCAAGGCTTAATACCCATCCACACAATGCTGGCATGTCATTACAAGTCCTAGCAAGGCTGATTGCAAGGACAAAGACACACAGCCAGACCTGAACAACATGCCTTTGGTTACTACGCAGTAATGCCCAACAGGCGGAGATTCTAGTGAGTGTGCTTGATGTCTCACATGGAGTTTTGCAACCCGGCTCAGGGCCAAATGCTTCTGACCGTAGAGGACGGCTTGTGTCAAGTGAAGCAAAGAATGAATGTATCAATCAACAACTCTATGAATGCTGTGCAGGGTGTGCTGCAAAATCTGACATCCACCGTGGGCTCAGCAGCAAGCACTGTCACCACCACCGCCAAGAGTGCTGTCAACAGGCTGACTGGCGACGGTAGCAATGGTCTCACACCCAGCTATGGAACCACAGTAAGGCACAATCTACAGCAAGCCTTGCAGAGCCAATGTGCATGTGCTATGTTTTTTAGTATTGATGCTGAACATGTTGGAAAACATGTTTAAAAGCTTGCATCTGGTTTGGAATGTTTGCTTGCTGATGCTGCAGCAACAGCAGGCAAACATTCCAAACCAGATGCAGGCATGTGTTCCTCTGGTTTGTACCAATCTCTTGGGTTCTGACCAGATGTCTGCAGCTGGGCAGTGGGCCTCGGCAACACATGCCTTGCGACAACTGCCTGTGACCTCATCGTGGACAACACAGTCACA